>ERZ795054.3848-NODE-3848-length-11451-cov-53.832134_pt1 | contig 11451 bp, 7 predicted proteins | sample MGYA00375138_ERZ795054 | MGnify/ENA primary metagenome ERZ795054 (study PRJEB30183, sample SAMN05720215) | anaerobic digester metagenome | isolation source: active sludge of municipal wastewater-treating anaerobic digesters | place: USA | collected 2014-12-23 ...
CAATGAGCATGAATCGTCGTGAGTTTCTCCAGGTGCTGGCCGTCGCGGCAGCGGGGGGCATGTCGTTGCACAGTGAATTCGCAATGGCCGAGAAGGGTGCGGCCAGGATGTACGACCTGCCGAAGTTCGGCAATGTCAGCCTGCTTCATATCACCGACTGCCATGCTCAGCTGTTGCCGATCTACTTCCGCGAGCCGAACGTCAACCTCGGTTTCGGCGACCAGTTCGGCCAGGTGCCGCATCTGGTCGGCGAGCACTTCCTGAAAAAGTTCGGCATCAAGGCGAATACCATCGACGCCCATGCCTTTACCTTCCTGAATTTCGAGAAGGCGGCCGAGACCTACGGCAAGGTCGGGGGCTTCGCGCATCTGGCGACCCTGGTCAAGCGCATGAAGGCGACGCGCCCGGGCGCCCTGCTGCTCGACGGTGGCGACACCTGGCAGGGGTCCGGCACGGCGCTGTGGAGCAACGCGCAGGACATGGTCGATGCCTGCAAGGCGCTCGGCGTCAATGTCATGACCATGCATTGGGAGGCAATGTTCGGCGAAGCGCGGATCAAGGAAATCGAGGAAAAGGATTTCGCCGGCAAGGTCGATATCGTCGCCCAGAACATCAAGACCACCGATTTCGGCGATCCGGTGTTCAAGCCTTACGTGATCAAGAACATGAACGGCGTCAAGGTCGCCATCATCGGCCAGGCCTTCCCCTACACGCCGATCGCCAATCCGCGCTGGCAGGTGCCGAACTGGAGCTACGGCATCCAGGAAGAGAGCATGCAGAAGACCGTCGACGATGCGCGCGGCAAGGGTGCCCAGGTTGTCGTTCTGCTGTCGCACAACGGCATGGACGTTGACCTCAAGATGGCCAGCCGCGTGCGCGGCATTGACGCGATCATGGGTGGACATACGCACGATGGCGTGCCGACGCCGGTTGTGGTCAAGAATGCCGGTGGCCAGACGCTGGTGACCAACGCCGGTTCCAATGGCAAGTTCCTCGGCGTCCTCGATTTCGACGTGAAGAATGGAAAAATCGCCGACTTCCGCTACAAGCTGCTGCCCGTCTTCGCCAATCTGCTGCCGGCCGACAAGGACATGCAGACGCTGATCGACAAGGCGCGTGCGCCCTACCTGTCCAAGCTCAACGAACAACTGGCCGTGACCGAGGGCCTGCTGTACCGGCGTGGCAACTTCAACGGCACTTTCGACCAGGTCATCCTCGATGCGCTGATCAAGGTCAAGGATGCCGAAATCGCCTTCTCGCCCGGCTTCCGCTGGGGCACCTCGCTGCTGCCCGGGCAGCCGATCCTGATGGAGCATGTGCTCGACCAGACTGCCATCACCTATCCATGGACGACGGTGACCAACATGAGCGGCGAGATGATCAAGTCGGTGCTGGAGGATGTCTGCGACAACCTGTTCAACCCTGACCCGTATTATCAGCAGGGTGGCGACATGGTGCGTGTCGGCGGTTTGCAGTACACCTGCGAACCGATGGCGAAAATGGGCCAGCGCATCCAGAACATGATGCTGCACGGCAAGGCGATCGATCCGAACAAGACCTACAAGGTGGCGGGCTGGGCGCCGGTGTCGGAAGAAGCGAAGAATGCTGGCGGCGCGCCGATCTGGGAAGTGGTCGCCGGCTATTTGCGCGACATCAAGACGGTGAAGCCGGTCAATCTGAACCTGCCGACCCTGAAGGGTGTGGAAAATAACCCCGGCATGTCATAACGGATCTCTCTTGGAGATCGACAAAAAACCCGCCAGTGTTTCCGTGGCGGGTTTTTTGTTTTCGACGCCTCGGTATGTGAGCAATGGGTGGGGGCTGACCAGCGAGGTCATTTTTGCCCTAAAAATCCTGTCGACCGCGACATTCGGCTACGTTGCCGCCTGTCCAGGGTGTTCTCGACCAGCGAATAGACCGCCGGCACGACGACCAGGGTCAGCAGGGTCGAGGAAATCATGCCGCCGATGACGGCGATCGAGAGCGGCTGGTTGGTTTCGGCGCCGGCGCCGAAGCCGAGCGCCGCCGGGAGCAGCGCGAGGACGACGGTGGCCGAGGTCATCAGCACCGGGCGCATGCGGATCGGGCAGGCGTCGTTCAGCGCGTCGTCGATGCCCATGCCGCCGGCGCGCCGCTGGTTGGTCAGGTCGACGAGCAGGATCGAGTTCTTGGCGACCAGCCCGATCAGCAGCACGAGGCCGATCATCGAGTAGATGTTGAGCGTCTGGCCGGTCGCCCACAGCGCGGCGACGCCGCCGATGATGGCCAGCGGCTGGGCGAGCATGACGATCAGCGGCTGCAGGAAGGAGTCGAACTGGCTGGCCAGCACCATGTAGAGCAGCACCATCGCCAGCACGAAGGCGAAGGTCATGTACTTGGTGGTCTTGGCGAATTCCTCGGCCTGGCCGATCAGCTTGATCTGGTAGCCGGGCGGCAGGTCGTCGGCGAAGGCGCGCACTTTTTGCACCGCTTCGCCGAGCGGGATGGTCGGCGTGGCGAAGAAGGTGGCGGCGTATTGCAGGTCGAAGCGGCCGATGACGGCCGGGCCGAGGGTTTCCTTGAAGCTGGCGACCGAATCGAGGCGCACCAGCTTGCCTTCCTTGTTACGCAGGTAAATCTTCGCGAGGTCGGCGGGCTGCGTGAATTCGCCCTCGCGGCCCTTGACGCGGATGTCGTAGCGCTGGCCGTCGCCCGGTTCGTCGTTGTACTTGGCGATGTCGACGCCGCCGGTCAGCATGTTGATGGCCGCCGCGACGTCGCCGGTGGTCAGCCCGGCGGAAGCGATGCGCAGGCGGTCGGGCTGGAAGACGAGTTGCGGCAGGTCGAGCTGGAGGTCGGTGTCGATGCGCCCGCCGAGGCCGGGTTCGGCGGCCAGCTTGCCTTGCAGCTCGCGGCCGAGGCGGCCGACTTCGGCGAGATTTTCGCCGGTCAGCACGAATTGCAGCGGCTCGCCGCGCTGGCCCTGGACCATCGGGTAGGGGGCGGCGAAAACGCGGGCGCCGGGGATCTGGGCCAGCTTTTCGCGCAGGATGGGCAGCAGTTCCTGCTGGCTGATGCGCCGTTCGTTGCGCGGCGCCATGCGGGCGACGACGGTGCCCTGGTTGACCTGGCCGGCGCTGCCGAGGCCGATCAGGGCGAATTCGGTGACGATTTCGTCATGCTCGTTGAGCACCGCCTCGACCATGCGCAGGCGCGAGTCGGTGTAGTCGATCGACGAGCCGAGCGGCGCGCGCAGATAGACCAGGAAGCGGCCCTCGTCCTGTTCCGGCGCGAAGGTCTTGCCGACATTGGCGAAGAAGAATGCACTCGATGCCACAGTCAACAGCGTCAGTAGCACCACTTTCCAGCGATGCGCCAGGGCGCGGACGAGCAGGCGTCGGTAGAAGGCATCAAGACGCTTGAAGCCGCCCTCGATGGCGACGTGGAAGCGGCTGTGGTGCTGGCCGTGCTCGCGCATGGTCAGGAACCGCGAACAGAGCATCGGTGTCAGGGTCAGCGAGACGAACAGCGAGACCAGCACGCCGAAGGTGACGACGACGGCGAAGGAGCGGAAGAACTGGCCGATGATGCCGCTCATGAAGATGACCGGGGCGAAGATCGAGACCAGCGCCAGGGTCGCGGCGATGACCGCGAAAACGACCTCGTTGGCGCCGTTGACCGCAGCAGACACCGGATCGGCGTCGAGTTCCTCGCGGTGGCGGAAGATGTTCTCGAGGACGACGATGGCGTCATCGACGACGACGCCGATCAGCAGCAGGAGGCCGAGCAGGGTCAGCGAATTGAGCGTGTAGCCGAAGAAGTAGATGACCGCGATGGCGCCCATCAGCGACACCGGGATGGCCAGCGCGACGATGATGGTCGCCCGCACCGATTGCAGGAAAAGCCAGACGACCAGCGCGGCGAGCAGGGTGCCCTCGACCAGGTGCTGCTTCAGTGCATTGACGATTTCGAGGATGAACACCGCGTCGTTGGAGACGACATGCAGTTGCATGCCGGGCGGCAGTTGCGGGCGCAGTTCGTTCTCGATCTTGGCCTTGATCTTGTCGACGATGGCGACGGTGTTGGTATTGGTGACCTTGACGATGCCGAGGCCGACCGTGGTTTCGCCGTTGAAGCGGGCGAGCTGGCGGTTGTCGGTGAGGCCGTCGATGACTTCGGCGACATCGCGCAGATGGATGGGCGCGCCAGCCTTCCAGCCGATCACCATTTGTTGCAGGGCGTCGATGGAATGGAATTCGAGATCGAGCTTGACCAGGCTTTCGGTCTTTTCGCCGACCACGAAACCGCCGGCCATCTGCACGTGTTCGCGGGCGAAGGCGTCGTTGATGTCCTGCGCGGTGACGCCGAGCGCCGCCATGCGCGCCGGCACCAGTTCGACGCGGATGGTGCGGTCGCGGCGCCCGCCGAGGCGCACTTCGCCGACGCCGTCGATGGTTTCCAGGCGCTTCTTCAGCACGTTGATGGCGTACTGGTTCAACTGCTGCTGCGTGCGGTCGCCCTGCAAGGCCAGCCACATGATCGGCTGGGCGTTGGTTTCGACCTTGGCGACGACCGGCGGGTCGGCATCCTTGGGCAGGCGGCGCAGCACCTGGTTGACCTTGGCCTGGACCTCGTTGAAGGCGACGTCGATCTTCTTTTCGAGGTTGAAGGTGATGGCGATGACCGAAACGCCGGGCGACGACGTGGACTGGATGTGCTCGATGCCCGGCGTCGAATTGACCGAGCTTTCGATGATGTTGGTCACCGAGGCATCGACGATGTCCGGGTTGGCGCCCTTGAGCGTCGTGGTGATCGAGACGACCGGAAATTCGATGTACGGATAGCGGTCCATGCCGATCCGGTCGAAACTGATGACGCCGAACAGCACAAGGACCGCGCTCAACATCCACGCCAGCACGTGGCGCTTGATCGACAGCTCGGGCAGGGTCATTGCGGTTTTGGCGCCACCGGCGGGGCAGCCGCGGTTTTCGGCATTTCCTTGACGTTGACCGCAGCACCGTTGCTGAGGAAGCCGGCGCCGTCGAGGGCGACCGTTTCACCGCCCGTCAGGCCGCTGGTAATTTCGATCAGGCCACGCTGCTTGCTGCCGACCTCGACGACCTGCTGCCTGGCCTTGCCCTCGGCGATCAGGTAGACGACCTTGCCGGCCGGGCGCAGGACGACCGCTTGTTCCGGCACCACGACGGCCTGCGCCTTCTGGCCGGTGACGACGGCGGCGTCGACCGAACCGCCAGCCTTCAGCGTCCCCGGGTTATCCAGGCGGGCAATGACGTCGATAGCACGATTGCCTTCGCCGACCGTTGGGCGAATATCCTCGACCACCGCTTCGATGCCGGATTGCGGCGCCAGCGGGCTGGTGATGCGCACCGGCATGCCGACCTTGAGACGCGGCGCGGCGGATTCCGGGAAGGGCAGGTGGGCGCGCAGGCGGGCGTTGGAGACGAGGCGGAACAGCGGGTCGCCGAGCTTGACGTAGTCGCCGGCAGCCACCAGCTGTTCCTCGATGGTGCCGGCGAAGGGGGCGACGACGCGCGTCTTGTCTACGTTGTTGCGCGCCAGGCCGGCGCGCGCCTGGGCAGTCGCGAGCTGGCTCTTCAGCGCATCGCGCTGGGCGGTGGCTTCGTCGAGCGCATTTTTCGAAATGAAATTCTTCTGCACCAGCTCGGTCTGGCGGGCGAGCACACGTTCCTGCTGCGCGAGCAGGGCCTGCAGGCGGGCAGTTTCGGCATTGTCGGCAGTGGCCTGATGGCCGGCGTCGGTCGGGTCGAGCTGGGCCAGCAACTGGCCCCTGGCGACCGCCTCGCCGGCGCGCACGGCGATCGTGACGATCTTGCCGGCGATCTCGGCGCCGATCTTCGGATCGTCAACTGCTTCCAGCGATCCGAGTGTGCGCTCACTGACTTCCAGCGCTACTGTTTTTGACTGGGTGGTAGTGATCAGTGTCGGCGGCGCAGCCTTCTTTTCGGCTGGTTTTTCGCCGCAAGCCGCGACGAGTAGCGTCGCCGTCAGAAGCAGGAGGCAGCGTCTCATGTCGGCAGGACTTGCTCGCCGGCAAAGAGTTCGGCGACGGTCTCGCGGCGGCGGATCTGGTACAACTTGTCGCCGTCGACCATGACCTCGACCGCGCGCGGCCGGGTGTTGTAGTTGGAGGCCATCGCCATGCCGTAGGCGCCGGCTGACATCACCGCCAACAGGTCGCCGGCCTCGATGCACAGCGGGCGGGCCAGGCCGAGGAAGTCGCCGGTTTCGCAGACCGGACCGACCACGTCGTAGGCGCGGGTTTCGCCGGCATGCGGTGTCACCGGCAGGATGTCGTGCCAGGCTTCATAGAGCGCCGGGCGCATCAGGTCGTTCATCGCCGCGTCGATGATGGCGAAACTCTTGCCATCGCCGGGCTTGAGGAACTCGACGCGGGTCAGCAGCAGGCCGGCGTTGCCGACCAGGCGGCGGCCGGGTTCGAGTACCACTTTGAGGCCGCGGCCGGCCAGCTTGTCGAGCAGCGGGTTCAGGTAGGAAGCCACAGTCGGCTGCACCTGGTCGTCCTTGTACTTGATGCCGAGACCGCCGCCGAGGTCAAGGTGGTGAATCCGGATGCCTTCCGCGGTCAACTGGTCTACAAGGGCCAAAATGCGCTCGAGCGCCTCGACGAAAGGCGCTGGGTCGAGCAGCTGCGAGCCGATATGGCAGTCGATGCCGGCCACTTCGATGTTCGGCAACGCGGCGGCGCGGCGGTAGAGCGCCAGCGCGTCGTCGTAGGCGACGCCGAACTTGGCTTCCTTGAGGCCGGTGGAAATGTAGGGATGGGTTTTCGGGTCGACGTTGGGATTGACGCGCAGGCTGACCGGTGCCCGCTTGCCGCAGTGGCCGGCGACTTGGTTCAGGCGCTCCAGTTCGGCCGGTGACTCGATGTTGAAACAGAGGATGCCGGCGTCGAGTGCCTGCTTCATTTCGGCCGCCGTCTTGCCGACGCCGGAGAAGACTATTTTCTGCGGATCGGCGCCGGCTGCCAGCACGCGCTGCAATTCGCCACCGGAAACGATGTCGAACCCGGCGCCCATGCGGGCGAACAGGTTGAGGATGGCGAGGTTGGAGTTGGCCTTGGCCGCATAGCAGACCAGCGCGCCGTGGCCGGCAGGATGCGCGTTCAGGACATCGAGGAATTCCTGCAGCGCAGCTTCCAGCCCAACGCGGGAGTATACATAGGCCGGCGTGCCGAATTTCTCGGCAATGGTGGGCAGGGCAACGGATTCGGCGTGCAGGACGCCTTGCTTGATGGTGAAATGGCTCATTGGGGGCTGGTCTTTGGGTCCGTGCTGGTGCCAGCCTTTGGTTCTATGGTGCTAACATCGGCCTCACCGCTCGGCGAATGGGCCGGCGTGCCTGGCGCCGGCGACGAGCGCAGGCTGTCGAGCAATGGCGCCGGCGGCGGGCCGGGAGGCAGCACAAGTTGCCCTTTCAGGCCGCAGCCGGCAAGGCAGAATGTCAGGCAGGCGGCAACGATTCTGGACATTAATGACGGACCAGTCAGTAAAAAATTGGATGTTAGCACATGATGGATGACAAGGAATTCAACGCATTGGCCGACAGCGTTCTGGCCCGGATCGAAGCCGCGCTGGAGGCGAGCGACGCTGACATCGACTTCGAACTGGCGGCTGGCGGGGTTCTTGAAATCGAATTTGCCGATGGCAGCAAGATCATCGTCAATCGCCACGGCGTGGCGCGCGAGGTCTGGGTGGCGGCGCGCGCCGGCGGCTTTCATTTTCGCTGGGACGGCGCCTGCTGGCGCGACACCCGCGATGGCGCCGAACTGATGGAAAAACTCTCGTCGCTCGCCAGCCAGCAGGCTGGCGAGGCTGTGCGCCTCGGCTGATCAGCCGGTTGGCGGAAGGTTCAGCGGGTTGGGTGCGACGGGCGCTGCTTCGTCTGCATCCTCTTCCGGCGGCGCTTCCTTGACGACATTCTCGTTGTAGATGTAGCTGCGCTCGCGGCCGCTGCCGAACGCGGTAATGCCTTCCGGCATCGAGGGCGTCTGCATCGGCACATCCTTGAGTGCACGGCCCATGTAGCCGATCCAGATCGGCAACGCCGCGGCCCCCCCGGTTTCCTTGTTGCCGAGATTTCTCGGCTGGTCGAAACCGATCCAGGCGCAGGCAGCTGCAGTCATCTGATAACCGCAGAACCAGGCGTCGACATATTCATTGGTGGTTCCCGTCTTGCCCGCCAGATCCTTGCGCTTGAGCGCCACCGAAGCCTTGGCGGCGGTACCGTAGATGGTCACGTCACGCAGCATGCTGTCCATCAGGAAGGCGTTGCGCGGGTCGATGGCACGAACCGAGCCTTCCCCGGCCGGCACAGGCGCCGCCTGAGCGAGCACATTGTTTTTCTCGTCGCGGATTTCGCTGACGACGTACGGGTTGATCCGGTAGCCGCCGTTGGCGAATACGGAGTACGCGGTCGCCATCTGCCATGGCGTTACCGAACCGGCGCCCAGCGCCATCGTCAGGTAGGGCGGGTGCTTTTCGGCATCGAATCCGAAGCGGCTCGAGTAATCCTGAGCGTAACGCGTGCCGATCGATTGCAGGATGCGGATCGATACCATGTTCTTCGACTTGGCCAGCGCCGTCCGCATCTGCATCGGGCCTTCGTACTTGCCGTCGTAATTGTGCGGCTCCCAGGCCTGCGAACCGGTCTGGCTGGCGGAAATCACGATCGGCTCGTCATTGATGAAGGTGCTTGGATTGAAGCCTTTTTCGAGGGCGGCCGAGTAGATGAAAGGCTTGAAGCTGGATCCTGGTTGCCGCCAGGCCTGGGTTACATGATTGAACTTGTTGCGGTTGAAGTCGAAGCCGCCGACCAGGGCGCGAATCGCCCCGGATTTCGGGTCGACCGCGACGAACGCCGACTCCACCTCGGGCAACTGACTGATCTGCCAGTCGCCCTTGTCGTTCTTTAGTAGACGGATGATCGCGCCGCGCTTGATGCGCTTGTTGGCCGGCGCCTTGTCGTCGAGCATCGTGGCCGCGAACTTCATGGCATCGCCGGAAAGCGTGACGATGTCGCCGCCCTTGCGGTAGGCATGAATCTGCTTCGAGTCGGCGGCGAGGACCAGCGCGGGAATCAGGTCACCGGCATCGGGGATGTCCTGAAGCGCCTCGTCGATCGCCTCATCCTGATCGGACTTGATGTCCTTCATGTCGAGATAGGACTCGGCGCCGCGATAGCCGTGGCGCCGGTCGTAATCCATGACGCCGCGGCGCAGGCTGGCGTACGCCGCCTCCTGATCGGCCTTGATCAGCGTCGTATAGACTTTGAGTCCGCGTGAATAGACATCTTCCGGGAAGCGCTCGGTGGCGATCTGGCGCGCCATTTCGGCGGCATACTCGGCGTGGACCGCGTACCCCGCAAGTTCGCGCTTGATCACCAGAGGCTCCTTCAGCGCGGCTTCATACTGTACATCGCTGATGTTGCCCAGTTCGTGCATCCGGCGCAGTACATATTGCTGCCGGATCTTCGCGCGCTTGGGGTTGACAATCGGGTTGTAGACCGAGGGCGCCTTGGGCAAGCCGGCCAGCATGGCGGCCTCGGCGATCGAGATGTCCTTCAGCGGCTTGCCGAAATAGATCTGGGCAGCCGCGGCGAACCCGTAGGCGCGTTGCCCGAGGAATATCTGGTTGATATAGAGCTCGAGGATCTGGTCCTTGCTCAGGTTGTTCTCGATCTTGAACGACAGCAGCGCTTCGTAGAGTTTCCGCGTGTAAGTCTTCTCGCCCGAGAGAAAGAAATTGCGGGCGACCTGTTGCGTGATCGTCGATGCCCCCTGGCGTTTGCCGCCGCCCACCAGATTGGCCGAGGCGGCGCGCAGGATGCCGGGGTAGTCGACACCGCTGTGCTGATAGAAGCGATCATCCTCGGCTGCGAGGATTGCCTGCTTCATGACGGCTGGAACTTCCTGTATGCTGATCACGGCTCGTCGCTCCTCGCCGTACTCGCCGATCAGATAACCATCGGCGGTATAGACACGGAGCGGTATTTTGGGGCGATAATCCGTCAGGGTTTCGAGAGAGGGTAGATTTGGGTAGGCGAGCGCGAGTACGATCATGGCAAGCGCGATGCCGATGACTGCAAGGCCGAGCAGCACGATCACCGGATAAACGATGATCCGGGCAGCAAGAGGGATGGAAGGCAAGGTCGATAGGTCTTGTAATGGCGTTGCGCGGATTATACGCTGTCGCCAAACGGGCCGTTAAAACGCTTTACATGCCGTGTGGTTGTTGCTAGCATCTGAAGTGAATTATTGGTTATTTGCCTAACTTCGCATTTTTTAAGGACTTTTTGGGGGTCTGGTGCGCTTCGATATCTCAGCGTTGTTAAATCCCAAGGCGCGTCCCTTGTTGGGGCTGGACATCAGCTCCTCGGCCGTCAAGCTGGTCGAGCTGACCGCCAATGGGAAAGAAGGGTACCGCGTCGAGCGCTACACCATAGAGGTGTTGCCTAAGGATGCGGTGTCAGATGGCAATATTGCCAACATGGATGGCGTCGTCGATGCCGTCAAGCGGGCATGGAAGCGACTGGGTACGTCTACGCGGAACGTCGCGATGGCCTTGCCCGGTTCCGCGGTGATCACCAAGAAGATCATCGTGCCCGCCGGATTGCGCGAGGACCAGCTTGAAATTCAGGTTGAGTCGGAAGCCAATCAGTATATCCCGTTCGCGATCGACGAGGTCAATCTGGATTTTCAGGTCATCGGACCGGCACCGTCGGTACCCGATGAACTCGAGGTCTTCATTGCCGCTTCAAAAAAGGAGCGGGTGGAGGATCGTGTTGCAGTCGCCGATGCTGCCGGCCTGTCCGCGGTAGTGGTCGATGTGGAGACCCAGGCGGCGCTCTCGGCTTTCGAGTTGATCGAAAGGCAATTGCCCGGCGGTGGAAAAAACCAGACGATCGCACTTGTCGATGCCGGTTCCAGCGTGATGAGTTTGACTGTATTGCGCAACGGCCAGCAGGTATACGCCCGCGAACAGGCGTTCGGTGGCGGGCAGCTGACGCAGGATATCGCCAGGCACTACGGGATGACCTACGAGGAAGCAGAGGTTGCCAAGCGGGCAGGTACGCTTCCCGAAGGATACGAGACCGAGTTGCTGGCGCCGTTCATGGAAAATCTGGCGCTTGAGATTTCTCGCGCCCTGCAGTTCTTCTTTACATCGACTCAGTACAATCAGGTCGATAACATCGTTCTGGCGGGTGGTTGCGCCGTGATTCCCGGGGTTGACGAAGTGGTGGCGACGCGCACCCAGGTCAGCACGCTGATCGCCAATCCGTTTGCCAATATGGTGCTGTCGGAGCGGGTTCGGGCCAAGAGCCTGCTGGCCGATGCATCATCGCTGATGGTGGCGTGCGGCCTCGCCTTGCGGAGGTTTGATCCATCATGATTAGAATTAACCTCCTGCCGCA
>ERZ795054.3853-NODE-3853-length-11442-cov-5.441732_pt1 | contig 11442 bp, 5 predicted proteins | sample MGYA00375138_ERZ795054 | MGnify/ENA primary metagenome ERZ795054 (study PRJEB30183, sample SAMN05720215) | anaerobic digester metagenome | isolation source: active sludge of municipal wastewater-treating anaerobic digesters | place: USA | collected 2014-12-23 ...
CGCCGCGGCGACGTGCACCTCGTCCTCCTGGACATGATCATGCCGAGGAAGGGAGGCCGGGAAGCCGCCACCGAGATCCGCAGGCTGCGCCCTGACGTGAAGGTGCTCTTCTCGAGCGGCTACTCTCCGGAGCTCGTCGGGAGCCGGGAGCCGGCCCTCGAGGGCTTCGAGCTCCTGATGAAGCCCGTCACCCCGCTGGACCTGCTGCGAAAGGTCCGGGAGGTCCTCGACCGGGAGGCCCCCGGCGGCGTCAGCCTTCCGCGGCGCCGAGAGTGAAGTAGAACGTCGCGCCGGCGTCGAGGCTCGATTCGGGCCAGATCCGTCCGCCGTGGCGCGCGACGATCCGGTGAACTGTCGCGAGGCCGATTCCCGTTCCCGGGAACTCGTTCACGCTGTGGAGGCGCTGGAAGGGCAGGAAGAGCTTCGAGGCGTACGTCATGTCGAAGCCGACGCCGTTGTCCTTCACGAAGAAGACCGTCTCGCCGTCGCGCTCCGCGCGCCCCAGCTCGATCGTCGCCTCCGGACGCAAGGAGGTGAACTTCAGGGCGTTCCCGATCAGGTTCTCGAGGAGGACGTGCAGGAGGCGGGGGTCCCCGTCGGTCGTCAGACCGTCCGGCACGATCAGCCGGACGACGCGCCCCGGCTCCAGCGACGTCAGGTCCGCCCCGATTTTTCGGGCGAGGGCGGAGAGGTCGACCGGGGCGACGGTCAGCTCCTGCCGGTTGAGCTGGGCGAGGCTGAGGAGACCGTCGACGAGGAGCGCCATGGTCCGGGCCGCGGCCCGGATCCGGTCGAGGTAGCCGCGCCCCCGCTCGTCGAGGCGGTCCGGGTACTCCTGCGCGAGGATCGCGCTGAAGCCGTCGAGCGCCCGGAGCGGCGCGCGCAGGTCGTGGGAGACGCTGTAGGAGAAGGTCGCCATCTCCCGGTTCGCGGCCTCGAGCTCGGCGGTCCTTTCCCGGACGAGCTCCTCGAGGTGCTCCCGGTAGGCATACACCTCCTCCTCGGCCCGACGGCGCTCGGTGACGTCCATCGCCATCGTCGTCACGAGCCGCCGGCCGTCGGGGAGGCGTCCGACGGGGCTCGAGCTGAAGTCCCAGTACCGCCTCTCGCCGCTCTTCGTCCGAATGGCGTACTCGCCCTCGTGGATCGCGTCGGAGAGCGAGAAGCGGGACTCGATGTCGGCTCGGGCGATCTCCCTCCGGTCGCCATAGGCGCGTGCCGCCCACTCGCCGATCGTCCGGAGCTCCTCGGGAGCGTATCCGGTGATCCGCCGCCAGGCGTTGTTCACGAGGAGGATCTCGCCGTCCTCGGCGTAGAGCCCGATCGGGAACGGCGCCTCGGAGACGATGCGCCGGAGGCGCTCCTCGCTCTCCCGGAGCGCCTCCTCGGCCTCGCGGACGCTCGTGATGTCGTGGCAGGTGCCGAACATCCCGGTCAGCTGACCGTCCGCGTCGACGGAGACGACGCCGCGGTCATTGACGAAACGGAGTCGACCGTCCGGGAGGAGGACGCGGTAGGACTGCTCGAAGAGAGTGCCGTCGCCGTGAGTCCGGGCCTCCTCGATCGCGATCCGCACGCTCTCCCGGTCGTCGGGGTGGACGAGGTCCAGGAGCTGCTCGACGCGCGCGAGCCCTTCCGGAGGGACGCCGAAGAGCCGGTAGAGCTCCTCCGACCCACGGATCTCGTCGTTGCGCGCATCCCACTCCCAGCTGGCGAGGTGGGCGACCGCCTGCGCCTCGACGAGGCGGGCGTTGGCCTTCTCCACCTCGGCCGTCCTCTCGGCGACGAGCTCCTCGAGCCGGGTCCGGTAGCGCGCCAGGTCCTCCTCGGTCCTCCTCCGGGCGTCGATGTCCTGGAGGACGCCGATGACCCGGACGACCTCGCCGTCCTCGACCGTGGGGTGGCCGATCGCGCGGACCCAGAGGCGTTTCCCCGTCGCCGTGACGAGCTGGAGCTCGAGGTCGAAGGGCTCTCCCGACGCCACCGCGCGGCGGAAGGCCGGCTCGATGACCGGTCGCGACTCCGGGGCGTAAAAGTCGAGCCCGGCAGCGACCGTGAGGTCGTACCCGGGAGCGACCTCGTGGATCTCACGGACCATCTCGGTCCAGGTGAGCCTCTCGGTCCGGACGTCGTACTCCCAGCCGCCGATCCGCGCGAGGCGCGAGGTGGCGTCGAGGAGCTCCCGGCTCTTCTCGAGCTGGACGGTCCTTTCGGCGACGAGCTCCTCGAGCCGCTCGCGATGACAGCGGAGCTGCTCCTCGGCCCGCTTCCTCTCGGTGATGTCGGAGATGATCGCGATCAGGTGGTCGACGGCCCCGTCCGGGAACCGCGCGCAGCTCACGGCGAGGTCGACCGGGACGGCGCTTCCGTCCTTCCGAAGGTATCGCTTCTCGAGCGAGTAGCCGTCGATCTCTCCTCGGATCACGCGGTCGAACTGCTCGACGTCCGCCGCGAGGTCGTCGGGATGGGTGAGCTCGGACCAGGTGAGCTTCACGAGCTCCTCCCGGGTGTATCCGAGCATGCGGCAGAGGCTGTCGTTGACCTCGAGCCAGTCCTTCGTCGGGGAAGTGATGCAGGCGCCGAAGAGGGGGACCTCGAAGAAGCTCCGGAGGAGCGCCTCCGACTCCCGCAGGCTCGCAATCGCCCGCCTCTGCTCCGTGACGTCCTCGAGCGTCCCGGTCCAGACGGCGCCGCCCGCCTCGAGCGCCCTCGGGACGGACTCGAACCGGAACCAGCGGGCCGCCGCCGCCCCGCGAACCGTGAGGCGGCCCTCCCAGTGGAGCGGGAGCTGCCCGGTGAGCGCTCGTTCGTTCGCCTCTGTGAACGACCTTCGGTCGTCCGGATGGATCAGGTCGTCGATGGCGCCGTGGCGGGCGTGGAACTCCTCCGGGTCCATGCCGAGGAGCTGGACGAAGCGGCTCGAGACGAACTCCACGACGTACCGCGCCCGGCCGGACTCGAGGCTCCCCTCCGGGAGCTCGGCTCCCGGGCAAACCGAGCGGATCCGGTAGATGCCTCGAGGCTGGGCTTCGACGAGGTCCCTGTAGAGGGCCCGCTCCTCGCGCAGGACGCTCTCGCTCTCCTCCAGGGTGCCGCTTCCGGTCGACTGTTCGCGATCGGTCATGACAGTGGTGCGCGGGCCTCGCCTGCCGTCATTCTCTCACCCGGACGATCCTTCCGCCGCGCTCGCCCCCCTCCGGCCCGAGCTCGACGACCCGGTCGGCCGCGGCGAGGACGGCGGGGTGGTGCTCGACGACGACGACGAGGTGGCCTTCGGCGGCGAGGCGGCCGAGGGCGGAGAGCAGGCGATCGACGTCGTCGAGGGCGAGACCTCGCGTTGGCTCGTCGAGGAGGACGGCGACGCGGTCGGGACGTGGCGCGACGAGGAGGCGCGCGAGGCGGAGGCGCTGTCGCTCGCCCGAGGAGAGCGTCGTCCCCTCCTGGCCCACGCGGAGGTAGCCGAGGCCGAGGTCGCGGAGCGCGGCGAGGGGCGCGGCGAGCGCCGGGCGGTCCGCGAGCCACGCCGTGGCGTCGGAGACCGGGGCGTCGAGGAGGTCGGTGATCGAACGACCGTCGAGACGGCAGGCGAGGACGTCGTCCGAGAAGCGGCGCCCGGCGCACGTCTCGCAGCCGACGGTCACGTCGGGGAGGAGGTCCATCGGCACACGGACGACGCCGCGGCCGGCGCAGGACTCGCAACGCCCGCCCGGGACGTTCGTCGAGAAAGCCGTGGCGGCGAGCTTCCGTCTCTTCGCCTCGGGCGTGGCGGCGAGGAGACGGCGCAGCTCCTCTCCCACTCCCGTCAGCGTCGCGACGGTGCTGCCGCCGCCGACGGCGAGGCCCTCCTGGTCCGAGGCCAGGACGTCTTCGATCTCGGCGTGCCGCTCGAGGGCGCGGCAGCCGACGCGGTCGTCGCCCCGGAGCGCGGCGCGAAGGGACGGGGCGAGCACCTCGAGGACGAGCGTCGACTTGCCGCTCCCGGAGACGCCGGCGACGACGACGAGCCCGCCGGCGGGAAAGTCGACGTCGACGTCCTTGAGGTTGTGGCGGTGGGCGCCGCGGACGGTGACGCCGGGGAAGAGTGCGCGGGGAGCGCGGGAAGGCGAAGCGTCGGTGCGGGCGAGGAGGCGCGCCGTGTACGTCGAAGGGTCGGCGCGGAGCTCGGCGGGCGGCCCATCCGCCACGACGAGGCCGCCCTCGGGGCCGGCCAGAGGCCCGAGCTCGATGACGTGGTCCGCGGCGGCGACGAGCGCGGCGTCGTGCTCCACGACGACGACGGCGTTCCCCGCGTCGGCGAGGGAACGGAGCACGCCGACGAGGCGCTCCGTGTCGCGCGGGTGGAGCCCCTGCGTCGGCTCGTCGAGGACGTACGTCACGCCGACGAGGCCGCCGCCGAGCGCGGCGGCGAGCCGGACGCGCTGCGCCTCGCCGCCCGAGAGGGAGGCCATCTCGCGCGCGGGGGAGAGGTAGCCGAGGCCAGCGTCGCAGAGGGCGCGCAGGCGGGGCGCGAGCGCCTCGCGGACCGGAGCCGTCGCGGCGAGGAGAGAGGGCGCAACGCCGGCGTGCCGGGCCGCGATCCCGTCGAGCCAGGCGACGAGGGAGTCGGACTCGGAATCCGTGGTCTCGGGCGCGCGCTTTCCGGCGAACGTCACGGCGCGGGAGTGCGGCGCGAGCCGCTCGCCGCCGCAGGTCGTGCAGGGGCGGTCGACGAGGAGCGGCTCGAGCTCCTCGCCCCGTTCGTCGGCGTGGACCCTCTCGTACTCGGCTTCGACGAGCCGCGCGATGCCGGCCCACTTTGCCGCGAGGCGGTGGACGCCGCTCCGCTTCCCGCGCTTCCAGCTCCAGTCGACCTCGAACGTCCGCTCGCCGGCGCCGTCCATCGCGAGGGCGCGCGCCTCGGGCGAGAGGGCGCTCCACGGCCCCGAGACGTCGAGCCCGAGCGCGGCGGCCGCGGCGCGCAGCGTCGCGACGTGCTGGCCGTCGGCCTCTCCGAGGTAGGCGCCGTAACGGGTGCCGTCGAGCGCGCCGCCGTCGAGCGGGAGGTCCGGCCGGCTCACGAGGCGCGCCGGGTCGCACGCCGGGGCGAAGCCGAGGCCGCGGCAGGAGGGGCAGGCGCCCCGCTCGGAATGCGGCGAGAAGTCGGAGGCGAGGAGCGGCTCGAGCCGCTCGCCGCAGGCGCAGGTTGCCCCCGCGGCCTCACGGCCGCAGACGGGGCAGGGGCGCGCGCCGCCGCGCGCGAAGAGGAGGCGGAGGAGCTCGTCGATCCCCGTCGTCGTTCCGACGGTCGAGCGCGGGTTGCGTCGGGCGGCATCGGCCGGAACGGCGACCGCGGCGCGAAGCCCCGAGGCCGACTCCAGCTCGGCGCCGCCGTTCATCGGGAGGAAGCGCCGCGCCCAGGGGGAGAGGAGGTCGGAGAAGCGCGCCTGCGCTTCGGCGAGGAGGGTGTCGAAGACGAGCGACGACTTCCCCGAGCCGGACGGCCCTGTGACGACCGTGAGACCCGGGCAGGGAAAGCGCGCCGCGACGCCCCGGAGGTTGTGCGTCGTCACGCCCGAGAGCGCGAGCGGCTCGTCCCCGCGCGACCCGGCCTGCGCTTCGGACGGCAACGCGGCGCCGATCTCGCCGCGGAGCGCGGCGCCCGTCGGCGATTCCGGGCACGCCGCGAGGTCGGCGCTCGTTCCCTCCGTGACGACACGCCCGCCCTCCGGTCCGCTCCCCGGGCCGATTTCGGTGACGTGGTCGGCGGCGCGGAGGAGGTCGAGGTCGTGGTCCGCGACGAGGAGCGTGTGCCTGGCCGAACAGAGGTGCCGGAAGGCCGCGGCGAGCACCGCGACGTCGGCAGGGTGGAGGCCGGTCGTCGGTTCGTCGAGGACGAAGAGGGCCGGGCCCGTCGCCTTCGCCAGCTCCGTCGCGAGCTTCACCCGCTGCGCCTCGCCCCCCGACAACGTCGTCGCGGGTTGGCCGAGCGGGAGGTAGCCGAGGCCGAGGTCGACGAGGGCAGAGAGGACCCGGGCGAGCTTCTTCTCCTTGCGGAAGCGCTCCATGGCCTCGGCGACGGTCAGGTCGAGGACGTCGGCCACGGAGAGGCCGTCGAGCGTCACCGCGAGGACGTCCGCGTGGAATCGCCGCCCGCCGCACGCGCCGCAGACGAGCTCGACGGAACCGAGCCAGCGCATCCCGACCTCGTGGACGCCCGCTCCCTCGCACGACTCGCAGCGCCCGCCCGCGGTGTTGAACGTGAAGTGCCCCCTGCCGAAGCCCCGCGCCTTCGCCTCGGGCGTTGCCGCGAAGAGGTCCCGGATGACGTCGAAAGCGCCCGTGTAGGTCGCGGCGTTCGAGCGGGGCGTCCGGCCGATCGGCTCGGCGTCGACGGCGACGATGCGCGCGAACGACCCGCTCTCGCGGAGCCGGGCGACGGCCGCGTGAAGGAGCGACGTCTTCCCCGCGCCCGCGACGCCCGTGACGACGTTGAGGGCGCGGGGGCGGATGCGGAGCGTCGCCCCGGCGGCGTTGTGCCGGGCGAGGCCCTCGAGGACGACGTCCTCGCCCTCGTCCGCCTCCCGCGCCGCCACGGGAAGGGCCGCACCCTCGCCGTGCAGCGCGCGGCGCGTCGGCGTATCGGGGCCGTCGGGGCCGAGGAGGTCCGCCGGCGCGCCGGCGAAGAGGAGACGGCCGCCCTCCTTCGCCGGACCCGGCCCGAGGTCGACGAGGAAGTCCGCGTTCCGGGCGAGGAGCGGCTCGTGGTCGACGACGACGACCGTCTGCCCGCGCGCGGTCAGCCGGCGCAGGACGCCAAGGAGGCGGGCGGTGTCGTGCGGGTGGAGGCCGGCGCTCGGCTCGTCGAGGACGACGACGAGGCCGCGCAGCTCGCCGAGCGCGAGCGAGAGGAGCCGGAGACGGCGCGCCTCGCCGGGAGAGAGCGTGGGCGCGGCGCGGTCGAAGGAGAGATAGCCGAGGCCGAGGTCTTCCAGGAGCGCGCAGCGCGCGACGACCTCGTCGCGGATCGGCCCGAGAACCTCTCCGTCACCCGCCTCCTCGAAGACGGCGCGCAGCTCGCGCGCGGTCCGGCCCGAAAGCCCCGCGATCGTCCTTCCGCGCCAGGTGACGGAGAGCGCCTCCTTCGAGAGGCGCGTCCCGCCGCAGGCCGCGCACGGCGTCGAGCGGACGAAGCGGAGGATCGAGTCGTTACGCTTCCCGCGGAGGATCTCCTCCATGACCGGGAGGAGGCCCCGGTAGTGCCCCTCCTGCCGCGGCCGCGCGGTGATCCCCTTCCACTTCAGCCGGTTCTCGAGCGGGTGCTTGCCGAACGGGACGAGGACGCGGTCGGAGCCGCGGAGGACGACCTCCCTCACCTCGTCCGTCAGGTCGCGCCACGGCACGTCGACGGAGCCGCCGTGCGCGCGGAGGACGTCGTCGAGAACGGCGAGCGTCACCTGCGAGTACATGAGGTAGCCGTTCGGCGTCGAGACGCGGAGGGCCCCCTCGCGGATCGTCTTCGTCCCGTCCGCGACGAGGAGCGCCGGGTCGAGGCGGTCCTCGAGGCCGAGGCCGCGACAGGCGGGGCAGGCCCCGGAGCCGTTCCAGGAGAAGAGGCCGCGAGCCGGCTTCAGGCCGGCCGGGGCGTCGCCGAGGCGCGCGAAGAGGAGGCGGAGGAGGTCGTGGACCTCCGTGAGCGTCCCGACCGTGGAGCGCGGGTTCGAGGAGGAGACGTCCTGCGCGACGGCGACCGCCGGGCCGAGCCCCTCGGCGCCGAGGAGGTCGGGGCGGCGGAAGCCGCCCGCGAACTGCCGCGCGTACGAAGGCATCAGCTCGAGGAAGCGGCGCTGCCCCTCGCGGAGGAGCGTGTCGAACGCGAGCGACGATTTGCCCGACCCCGAGACGCCGGTGACGACGGTCAGCTTCCCCCGCGGGATCTCGAGGTCGAACCCGGCGAGGTTGTGCTCGCGCGCGCCGCGGAGGCGGAGGAAGGCGTCGGTCAGGAGAGAGTCCCCCGGGCGGGCCCGGCTCGCGCGGGCCGCGGCGGCAGGATAGCGGAGGGACGGTGTGACCTGCCGAGAGCAGAATGGAGGCGGAGGATCCCGGATGCCGCTCGAGAGCGACGGAGGCGAAGGCAGGCACCCCGCCGGGCTCCTCTCGTCGCCTCGGCGCGGCTTCCTCCTCGTCTTCCTCCTGCACGTCGGGTTCCAGGGCTTCTTCCTGACGAAGCTCGACGTCCGGCACGTGATGCCGCACACCCGGTTCGAGGTGACGGCCGTGGCGATGTCCCTCTACGAGAGAGGGGCGTTCGCCGACCCCTACGGCGTGCCAACCGGGCCGACCGCGCACATGCCGCCGTTTCACCCGGCGCTCCTCGCGGGGATCTACCACCTCCTCGGCCCGAACCTCGCGGCGGGGTACGTCTGGTGGTTCCTCCTCATCGCGTCTCACGGCGCGATGTGGGGGATGCTCCCGTGGCTGGCGGCGCGGCTCGGCCTCTCCGCGGGCGGGGGGCTCCTCGCGGGGCTCGCCGGCGCGCTCCTCCCTCGCTGGCCCGGGTACGTGGAGGCGCCTTCGGCGATCGCGATCGGGCTGATGCTCGTTGCGTTCCTCGCGCGATGGGAGGGGCCGCGCCCGTCGGCCACCGGGTCGCTCCTCCTCGGCGCCGCGGTCGGGGCGGCGCTCCACGTCTCCCCGTCGCTCCTCCCCGTGGCCCTCGGCCTCCTCGTCTGGGAGGCGCTCGGAGCGGCCCGCCGCCCCGGTCTCCTTCGTTCCGCGCTCGTAGCGGCCGGGATGCTCCTCGCCTGCGTGCCTTGGACTCTGCGCAACGAACGCGCCCTCGGCGGCCTCTTCTTCCTCCGGAGCAACTTCGGACTGGAGCTCCGGATGGGAAACCACGAGGGGGCGGGCGCGAACCTCGACCTCTCGGCCCGGGGCGGAACGGAGCGGCACCCGCGGACGGACGAAGGGGAGGCCCGGAAGGTGGCGGAGCTCGGCGAGCTCGCCTACATGCGGGCGGCGGGCCGCGAGGCGCGGGCGTGGATCTCCGCGCACCCCGGCGAATTCCTCCGGCTCACCGCGCTCCGGGTCGTCCAGTTCTGGCTCGGGCCGGTCGACGACCCCGTGGCGATGCTCGGGACCGGCCTCCTCACGGTCCTCTCGGCTGTCGGCGCGTGGCGGGCGTTCCCGTCACTCCCGGCCGACCGGCGGGCGGCGCTCCTCGCTCCGCTCCTCCTCTTCCCTCTCGTCTATTACCTCGTCGGTTTCGAGGCGCGGTACCGGCAGCCGCTCGACGGCCTCGCGTTCCTCCTCGCCGCGTGCGCGTTCCTGCCGCCGCGCCCGTTATCGACTGCCGCCATGGGCTGACCGGGGCGGCGGGGTACTCTCCGCGGAGCGTCCCCCGATCGAACGATGACGACGAGCCCGCACTCCCGGTCCGGCCACTTTCGCGGTCTCGGCCGCCTCGCGGCGGAGGCGACGCTCGGCGTGACCGAGCTCGTCGAGGCGGCGCACGCGACGATCGCGGCGGCCCCGGGGCCGCTCGACCCGCCGCCCGCAGGGAAGACGCGCGGGATCAGCCGGGTCGTCTACGGGAGCGTCCGCGGCGTGACGCGGCTCGTCGGGGGCGGGCTCGACGCCGCCCTCGCGGGTCTCGCCCCCGCTCTCGGTGCGCTGCCGCCGTCGCCGCGGCGCGAGGCTCTCGTTGCGGCGCTGAACGGCGTCCTCGGAGACCACCTGGAAGCGACCGGGAACCCGCTCGCGATCCGGATGCGGCTGCGGCGGCACGGGGAGGACCTCTCGTTCGGCCGGCCCGGGAGCCCCGAGGGGCTCCCCGGATCGTCCCGGCGGGTCGTCCTCCTCGTCCACGGCCTGTGCATGAACGACGCCGGGTGGAGCCGCGAGGGCCACGACCACGGTGCCGCGCTCGAGCGCGACCTCGGCTTCGAGGCGGTCCACGTCGTCTACAACTCGGGCCGGCACGTTTCCTCCAACGGCCGCTCGCTCGCGGAGCTCCTCGAGACGTTCGTCGGTGACGCGGCCGCTCCGCCGGGGGAGATCGCGATCGTGACGCACAGCATGGGCGGCCTCGTCGTGAGGAGCGCGCTCGTGGCCGGGGCACGGGCCGGGCATGCCTGGCCGGCCCTCGTCCGGGCGGTCGTCTTCCTCGGGACGCCCCACCACGGCGCGCCGGCGGAGCGCCTCGGGCACCTCGCGCAGGCGGCCCTCGGCGTCAGCCCGTACGCACGCCCCTTTGCGCGACTCGGACGGCTCCGGAGCGCGGGGATCACCGACCTGCGCTACGGAAACGTCCTCGACGACGACTGGGCGGGGGACGACCGCTTCGCCCGGCACGGGGACACGCGGGTCCCCGTGCCGCTCCCCGGCGGAATCGCGTTCTTCGCCGTCGCCGGGACGACCGCGACGGAGCCCGTGGCGCCCGGCGCGAGGATCGCCGGGGACGGGCTCGTCTCCGTCGCGAGCGCCCTCGGACACCACCGCGACCCGGAGCGGACGCTGGCGCTCGCTCCGGGCCGGACGTGGATCGCGCCGGGCACCGACCACCTCGCCCTCCTCGCGAGCCGGGCGGTCTACGAGCGCGTCCGCCAGTGGCTGGACGACGCGGGCGCCGGCGGCGTGGCCGCCCAGGCGTCGCCGGGAGACCGGGCATGACGACGGACCTCGCGGCCCTCTTCGGCGGGATCGACGTCTACCTCTTCGACCAGCTCCTCCGCGGGCGGATCGCACCGGGGATGCGCGTCCTCGACGCCGGCAGCGGCCGAGGCCGGAACCTCGTCTTCCTCCTCCGCGAGGGGTACGAGGTCTTCGCCCTCGACCCGAACCCGACGGCCGTCGCGGCCGTGCGCGACCTCGCGCGGCGGCTCGCGCCCGCGCTCCCGGAGACGAACGTCCGGTGCGAGCCGGTCGACGCTTCGACGTTCCCCGACGCCTGCGCCGACGTCGTGATCTCGAACGCCGTCCTCCATTTCGCGTTGGACGAGACGCGGTTCCTCGACATGCTCCGCGGTACCTGGCGACTCGTCGCGCCGGACGGCCTCCTCTTCTGCCGCCTCGCCTCGTCGATCGGGATCGAGCGGCTCGTCCGGCCGCTCGGCGGTCGCCGGTTCGCGCTTCCCGACGGAACCGGCCGCTTCCTCGTCGACGAGGCGTACCTCGCGGGCCTGACGGAGGAGCTCGGCGGGCGGCTCCTCGACCCGATCAAGACGACCGTCGTCCAGGGGCAGCGGGCCATGACGACGTGGGTCGTCCGGAAGGGGAGCTGACGTGTCGTCGATCGCCGACCGCCTCGCCGTCGACCTCGGCCTCGAGCCGCACCCCGAGGGCGGGCGCTACCGGCAGCTCTTCCGCTCCGGATCGGTCGTGGCGGTGCCGGGGCGAGGCATCGAGCGCGCTGCGCTCACGTCGATCCTCTTCCTCCTCGCGCGGGGAGAGGTGAGCCGCTGGCAC
>ERZ795054.3855-NODE-3855-length-11438-cov-5.035931_pt1 | contig 11438 bp, 10 predicted proteins | sample MGYA00375138_ERZ795054 | MGnify/ENA primary metagenome ERZ795054 (study PRJEB30183, sample SAMN05720215) | anaerobic digester metagenome | isolation source: active sludge of municipal wastewater-treating anaerobic digesters | place: USA | collected 2014-12-23 ...
CTGTTCAACGGCGTCGTGATTGGCGACGGCGCGGATGACAGCGGCGTAGGGCTTGAAGGTATCGTCTTGTCGCGGGATCAAGTCGCCGTCGATGGTCCGGAACGCCTCGCCGACGGGGCGAAAGAGACCGCCGCCGGTGTACTGCTGGGCATCGAGGGCCGTTGTCCCCGCGATCAGTGCGATGCGGGCTACATTGGACCCGGTGGCCTGCAGATCGCCCAAGAGCGTGGGCAGACCAGAGACGGTGCGAATGGTGGCGGGGTCTCCCAAGACCCGGGAAACGAATTGGGCCTCGGTGAGCTGCTCACCAAGGAGTGTGATCTGGTGGAACTGATTGGCAATCATCTCGATGGTACGGGCCAGTTCGACCGCCTGGGCGGCGATCACCCCGGCGTCGGTCACCGGGATTTGGGGGTGGGCCGGGAGGACAAGCGCACAGCAGGCGCAGAGAGCGAGGATGAGTGTTTTCATTTGGGCAGGGCGATGTAGTTGGTGGTTGGCTGGTAGTTCACCCCGTCAATCTGCTGGGCCGGGACGGGGATGGGATAGTAGAGTAGCTCATCGTCTTGCGGTCGTTGCTGGCGTTGCAGCATCCAGTACTGGGCTTTCACCGCATCGGCTCGGCCGGCGTTGTAACCGTTGGTGAATTCCTTGGATGCCGCTTTGGTTTGCGTTTGGTTGACCACCTCGCCCAGCCCCGCACCGGCCACGGCGGAGAGGGCGGTGATCGCGGGATTGCCGTCGGAAGCCAGGCTGCCGATCGCCGCACCGACCCCGGCGCCTCCGGCGCTCATCAGGAAATGGCTGGCTGGTCCGCTGGCACAACCGGCAAGAGAAACAACGCTCACGATGAACAAGATTGTAGATTGCAGCTTCATACGGATTGGTGTTGTTGAGAGTTCGGTGGGGATGAGAAAGAAAGGGGTCGGCCGGCCTTGAGTTCTTTTCGCCGTTGTTCAACGTGCGCTCCGGTGGTGGTGGTAAGATACGCCATCTCGGGTGAAGGCCGGTGGAAGGCCGTTGCGCAAACCGGATGGGGGGTATCGCGATGGAAGTAGGTGAATGCCGAGTAGCCGGCCTGCTCGGGTTTGGGGTAGCGCAAGATTTCGTCAACCGCGGTCTGGGAGAGGTTCAGGTCCGCCGCCAGTTGCCGGAGGTCTTCGGGATCGTTTTGCTTGAGGATGAAGAATTGCTGACTATTGCCCAGAACGGCGGCTCGGATCGGGTTGTTGCGCAACGGGGAATACTGCTGAAAGACGGTAACGATCCAGGTGCTGTATTTCCGGGCCTGTTCGTAGGCGCGCTGGACAATGTCCGCTGCGCCTGGCATGGCCAAGAACGCCGCCGCTTCCTCGATGATCATGCGTTTGCGGCGGGAGCGAGGTAGAGTGTAGATACGTTGCCAAACCCAGCCCTGGACCAAAAAGTTCGCCGCCGACATGAAGTCGGTATCCGACTCGGGGATTTGCCCCAACTCGAAATACAGTAGCGGGGTATCGAGGACAATATTGGTGGGACCGTCAAAGAGTGGACCGTGACTGCCGTCGGCACACCAGGGCAGTAGCAGCAGTGCGAGTTCGTGTGCCAGGGACCGGTCGGCCGAACTGGCATCGAACTGAAGCAATTCCTGGAGCATCCGCAGGGTGGGCTGTTCGTGGGCGCTCAACCGTGCGAAAGCCAGATCGCGCACTTGGCGACGGGTGCCCGGGTCGTTCAAGGTTCTCACGAGGTCCGCTTCGGTGATTTCTTGCAGGAGAGCACCGGCTTCGTCCGGGTGGTCGCTTGCCCAGTCGCGAAAGTCGACGAAGAGATCCAAGAGGTTTGCCTCGGGCGATTGCGCTCGGCGCCGTTCGAGAATGCAGCCCAAACGGGCGACGGAGTCGAGGTCTTGCGGGTGCTCCCTTTGCCACTGTTCAAACACGTCGTGGCAAAGTTGTTGACTGCCCTTGGTGAAGAGGGCGCGGCGCAGACGGGCGGCGGTCTCATTAGGCGCCGAGCCGCTCATCTCAGCAGCGAGGGCTGCGATGCGGGCGAGACACTCCGAAGTGAGGGGGAGGCCCTGTGTGTCGAAGGGATTGAGAGTGATGTTGCCGTTGGGCCGCAGGATAATCGGTGCAGCTTTGGCCTGCAGCAGACGTACCAAGGCTTCGTAGGAGAGCCCGCGGTCGATGATAATGGTTAGGTCGTAGTACATTACGTTTGGGTGAGTAGGTCGGCGATTAACATCGATTTGCCGGAGCCGGTGGCACCGAAAATCACCGCGTGTTGGGGGGCCCCCGTCGGGCCGGGCTGGGAGGCCGTTTTCACGCCTACAAGGCTGCCTTCCGGTCCGTCATAGATGGCTTCGGCTTCAGCGAGGTAGCCACAAGCGCTGCTGGTCAGGGGCAACAAATCGGCAAGGTAGGTATCTTCAGCGTACAAGTACCAGCGGCGGCACGTGCCCCACGTCCACCCCGGCCAGGTTTGAAACCAGAGTTTGCGGGTAGTCGAAGGCAGCGCGGGTTGAAAGTACTGGGCCCCGTTCCTGCCGTTAATAGCCTGCTTGAGCCCCGCCATCGCCAGGGTCAATTCCTCTGGATTACGTGCCCAAACCCGCACGATGAATTGCACACGGAACGGGCGCAGGAAGCCCTTCATCAGTTGGTGGATCTTGTGTTCCTTTTTCTCCAGCACGGTTGCCAGGCTGGGCCGGCCCTCGGCTTTATACTCGCCCTGAAGTCGGGCATAGCGCCGCTCCTCCTTCTGGATTTCGTCCATCACCGGCAACGGCTCGACGTTGAGGGTGATTTGAAACCGGAGTTGGTGCAGGCGGGTCAACCGATGGAGGATGCCGGGATAGGTGGACTGCGGCCAGCGCGTCAAAACTAGCAATGCATGACTGTAGCCGTCGAGCTCGAATCCGGTCCGCGTCCCCACGGCCTCGGCCAGCCAGCAATTGTCGTGCAGCGAGAGCGAGGGGGCGAAAGTCGCCAGCGGGTTATAATCGGGCCGGTCATCGAGGGAGGGGTTCAGCAAACGCGCATAGAGCTGATAGTGATCAGCGTCCCTCATAGGCGTGAGCCGAATGCCCTGCCCTGAAAGTGCATCGGCTGTGGTTCGCCCCGTCAGGCACAGCCCTTCGGCCACCTGCGTGATCACGCCGTGGAGGTGTTTGATCAGAACATTCCGGCGTGTCGATAGCAGTGGAGGATCGATCAGTCTCTGGGTAACAAATAGAACCAGGCGTTGACGCCGCAACTGGCCCGTGCGCATCAGGGCGCGGTACCGCTCCACGCGTTCGCTCCGGCACTGGCAGACCCAGGCGTTGACAGTCCGCTCCGACTCTCGCTCATAACGGTCAAGATAGGCGCCGTAGTCGGGGTCACAGAACCACTGAATCTGAAGCCGTTGGTGCTCGGGCAGGCTGCGCAAGGCCAGGCGCACCTGATCCTGGAGGGTGTTAAGGACCGAGGAAGAGGCTTGCGAGAAGTCGGGCAGCACGCACTCAAAGCCTCGTGCAACCACCGTGGCGTCGCCACCGGTGAGTACGAGCGAATCGTCTGAGAAGCAGCCGTTGGGAGCGGTGACGATCATGAGATTAGGAGCCCGCAGGCTTTGGTGGTTGCACCTTCGCGACACTGGCCGAGGGTTCGCTCATGCGTGCGAGCGTCGGCAGAATGGAAGGCCCGTCCGAGTCGTCGGAGTTGGGTTGCTGGTCCCTGGGGCCAAAGGCCTGGCCGGACAGCCAATACTCGACTAAGTCGACGTCGTACCCCGGTGGGCGGGACTGCTTGAACAGGACATAGGCAAGCGTCACAATGACCGGAATCGCGCCGACAGCTATGGTTGACGTGGCCGACATCCCCGTCCGGTTCCAGAGCGCAAGCCAGAGCGCGATCGATAGAAACGCCGCGCACAGCACCAGACTGAAAAGCGGTGCCTCAATACCCCACACCCGGCCATCGCTGTCCGTGGCACTGTTCGTGTCGGTGAGACGTAGATTGGACTCTACCATAAGATGGGAGGCGAGCTACGGAGCGGCATCGATTGAGTTAGTTCCAGTCGCGCAACGACGACGCCTGGACGGACGTTTCGAGATCACTCGCTTTGATTTGATACACACTGAGTGTAGCGAGGCGCTTGGCACTCGCCGGAACATTCGCAAGCTACGGTAACCGCATTTCATGTTGAATACCTAGGGTCGCTGCGACGTTTTATCGCGGGAGGCGTTACCTCTGCTGTCTCCCGCTTGAGTTCCTAGAGGCTGGTGCTGTTGCCCATGGTGGCGAAGAGGATGCGCATGATCACTGGCGCTGCGGCGATCAGTAGGCCAGCTATAATCGCTTCTAATCCACTGGCGTAGTCTCCGTGACGAATTTGCCTCGCCCCTGATATGATGAGGATCGTTCCGTAGACGAACCCAAAGATCATCACGATGTTGAGAACATCCTGGATCTGGGCTCTAAGACTATCGACCGATGCTTGGGCGAGGACAACTGGAATTCTGACTGCGATTGCATTCATAGGTTTGAAGGATCGTCGGTTGAGGGCGCGAAGTGTTGCAGGAATTCGTCGCAGCCAGCGCAAGAGGCTGGCAGATTCGCGGGCGTCTGATACGGCGCGGCGAAACTCTGCCAACCGAGGGGATCGCAACGACAAGCGGCGTGGGGCCAATCTGGGTGGCGACGGGCAGCGGGACGGCGTCGCGCGGGCAGTAAGAGAGGCACGCGAGAGCCGAAGACAGGACGCGACCCGGAATGCTCGGTGGGATCGAATTCATAGGCTCAGATGAGAATCGGACCGGCGCGGCAAACGCTCCATCGTACTTGGAAGATAGCCCTCAAACTCGGGCAGCTTTGCGAGCTCCTCACGCAGCGTTTGGAGGCCGCGCCAGATGTCGGAGCGCAACGTATTAGCGCGCCGTCTGAGCCGCTTAGCGAGCCCCACGACTTTAGCGCCCTTGGCCAAGTGCAGCCAGATGGCCTTTCGCTGGTAATAGGGCAAGCGCCGCAGAGCTTGGCGGAGCAGGCGATAGTGCTGCGTGGTGAACCGCCGGTCAACGGAGGGGAACAGCAGCTCACAAATCACCTCGCAGTGCTGAATTGCTAATTCATGGTGCCGGCAGCGGTTCCGGATCTCCCCGTCCACGGCCCACTCCGAGTTCTTGTGCGCCCAATACGCATATGGACTTCGGGGCTGCCAACTCGTGTTGGCGCGCACATACCCGTCAAGAGCCACATCAACCGCATGCGGCGAGAAGCGGCATTTGGACAGTCCGTAACGGTAGCTAGCGAAATAGGCTTTCACCCGGTCATCTTGGGTGGGGGCTGGGCAGGCAGAGGAGGGGGCTGCGGTTTGTGAGGTTTCGTCCGGTTTCATAGGACTCTGGGGGATGGGAGCGTGCAGGGTGCGCCAGAACGACGGCCACGCTGGGCGAGAAACCCATGGAGGGCCCCGCGCCCAGGTGCGATCAGGTTTGATCCGCGTCGCGGCCTCATCGAGTTGGTCTTCTCGTTTCGGCTCTAGCACTGGACCGGCGCCTGTGGGCGGCCCAAGGACGCCCCGCCGGCTGGCGGCAAAATAAGGGTGTGAATTTGATTGTCAAGTAAAAGATGATTGTATTCATTCACAAAGCAGAGTGTTGTATTCATCAGCGCTGGACAAGCTCTGCCAGACCGTGCTATTTAGGGGCCGTTTGCATTCCTGTATGCAAACGGCGGGCTGGTCGCCGCAAGGCGTAACCCCCTGCATTTGGTCGTGCAGCCGGGAACGCCAGCCCGCCTCAAGTGGATTTACGCCGCGACCGCGCTGACAGAAGGCGCAAGCGGCGCGGAGGTTTGTCAGAAGGCAATAATCGGCTTCCGGTGACTGTGCCGGGCTTCCCCAAAACAGTCATCCCTGTTTCCCCGCGACCAGGGGAGGGAAGAGTGCTACAAATGGCAAAGGGCCGCCGCGCAATGCGGGTCGATGACCGCTTCGTTGACTAGGCGTTGCTGGATGCACTCGTGTAACATGAGCGCGCGTGCTTTCCCCACGGCGAACGCAACTACGCCGGGATGGCCAGTTTTGCGGGCGCGTTCGGCGCAGTCGGCCAAGTGCTTGCGCTGCAGGCAGAGCGACAGATGGTCCAGGCGTGCCGCCAACCGCTCGCCCTTGGTGCCCTTGCCAAGGAGGACCAACCCGAGGTCGCCAAGGAAATGCTCGCGCATCTGCCGCTCGCCCAGATCGAACCAATCCATGAGCCGGGCGTGATAAAAGCGGCCGATGGAAAAATCCGTAGGAGAGGCAGCGGTCACAAACATCGCTGAGGCTTTGTAGATTTCACCCCGTTTGGGGCGGTCCCCGAAGATTCTCTTGTGCTCGCTCATCTTGGGGTGCTGGAACAAATCGAGGATCGCCTTTCGGCGAGACTGGTCCGAGGGATCGAGCTCAGTGCCCTGAACGGGCGCCATTGCGCGATCCGCTTTGAAGAACCCTGGAGGAAGGAAACTGGGGACTGCCTCCAGACAATAGTGCTGGGGGCCGCCAGCGAGCACCTCGTTGAGTTCCTTGGCCATGAAATCGGGGGAGATCTCCTCTGGTTTGGTGAATACCTCACCAAGATGAGGGTCCGGCACGTCCTGGCGGGGAGAACCATGCAAGCTGCCCCAGAGGGGGATGAACTTGGCCTTCTTCGGGCGATCTGTCGGTATCTGTTTCAGCAGGCCGAGCAAGCCCGACACGATCGCTTTCTGCGTCCGTCCGTAGGAGATGCCGACGATCCGGCTCCGGCGAACGAGTTCGAGGACGTGCCGGGCTGCGGCCTCGCCAAACGTGACGACGGCATGATCCCAGTCGTCTCGGCTCTCAATGGTAGCGCGACTGGGGAAGACACGAACTTGGCGCAAGGCCGTCCCGTAGCGTTCCTTGATTTGCCGCTCGTAAGCAGTGAACGGTTGAGCCCATCGCTCTCTAAGCTGTTCGGCGAGCTCGGGCCGTGGCGCGATGAAACGGATGCTCTCCTCGAGGACGCCCATCTTCTTGGCCAGGATTACCCGCCGGGAGATCGTGGCTTGGCTGAGCCGAAGCAGTTCGGCGACGTTAGCTTGGCCAAGTTTTCGTTCGGCGAGCAGGAACGCCACGGCGCATGCCTGGTGTTGCTCCAGTGTTAGAGCGTCGTTGTTCTTCATAGCAATGCCCGTTCAAAACCGCGCGACCCGTAGCGCCCAAGGCGAAATTCAGATCTGTGCCGCCCGACAGAAGGGGACACCACCGGCCGCTTGGGGCCGCCGCATTGAGTGCACCGTTCGAGCGTAGAAGCGTAGCCCCTTGCATGGAGGCGGGCAAACTTTATCGACGCCACTCCACGCAACGAAATCGATCGTCGCCCGATGTAATCTAGGGAAGAAGCACCCGTGCTATCCGCACCGGGGAGTCTTCTGTCTTGTCCTTTGCATGAACACTTCGATTCTTGCGCGGCTGAGCGCGGTCATTCGGGGCCAGGAGGCGGCATTGGCGGCGATCAGTTCGGCGGCCATGCGTGCAGCACGGAAGCTCACGCTCCGTGCGCCGCGCTTTCTGCTCCTGGGGCCCACCGGGGTGGGCAAGACGGAAACAGCCTTGACGTTGAGCAAAGCGGTTTTCGGACGCGATCCCTGGCGGCTGGACATGAGCGAGTTTCAGCGGCCTGAATCGCTGGACGTGCTCCTGGGCAACCGCAACCGCGATCGCGGACGGCTGGGGGATATCTGCCGCCACGCCGACGAGGGGCTGCTGCTCCTGGACGAGATCGAGAAGGCCCACCCGAAGATTCTCGATCTGTTGTTACAGATACTCGAACCTGGGCACGTCTCGCTGGCCTTGGGCGAGCGCTGCGACCTGAGCCGGTTCTTCATCGTGTGCACGTCCAACATCGCCACGGGCGACCTGCTCGACCTGCGACACTCGACTCAGGCAACCGTCCAGCGGCACGTGAGGCGCGAAGCTGAGCAGGTCTTGCGCCCGGAAATCGTCAACCGGTTCGACGAAGTGCTGCTGTTCGGCCCCCTGGGCTACGACACGCAGATCGACATCGCCCACCTGCATCTGGAATCGTTCGTCGCCTCGCTCGGGGAGAAGGGCTACCGGATCAGCGTCGGCCCCGGGGTTGTCGAGTGCTGTATGCGGGTAGGGTTCGACCGGCGCTACGGCGCGCGTCCCCTGCGGCGGGCGATCGAGCGATTGGTTGGCGAAGCCGTCGTAAAGAGTCTCACGGAGGGTGGCAGAGGCCACGGAGTTCTGAGCGTCGATCCCACCGGCAAGGCCTTGGTCCTCGAACCGGCTACGCGTGGGACGGAAGGGCGGCAGCCATGATGATGACCCGTTGGTGTCTCGTAGCTGGAGCATTGATGGGCGTCGGCGTGGCACAGTTTTGGGCTGAAGCTCCGGCGGAATTGGTGGTCAGTGGCGTGGCCTTGGCAGTAGGGGCTTGGTCGTTGCTCGGCAAAGCACGCGGGCGGAGCAGCCGAATCGTGCGCCTGGGCGGGCTGCGGTGGACCGTTGAGGATTTCTGCCGGGGGTGGCTGATCAGCGGCGACACCGGCAGCGGCAAGACCCTCTCGGGCATCAACCAACTGCTTTGGCAGGTCTTCAAGAACGCTCCCAACTGGGGGGGCTTGTGTATCGACGACAAAGGCATCTACCACGAAACACTGCTGGCAATGGCACGGAAGTTCGGCCGCGCCGACGATGTGCTGCTGCTGCGCGTGCCAGGCAACGACGCGGAGCGACCGACACACCGTTTCAATCTGGTAGGAGACCGCAGCATCCCGGCCGAAACGTACGGCAAGATCGTCGTCGACACCGCCGTCGCGCTGGGGCAGAACCGCGACCAGTCGTTCTTCCAGAAGCAGGCGCACGACCACATCGCCCGGGCGCTGGATGCCCTCCAGGTCTTGCGATGCGAAGTGAGCCTGGAGAACGCCTGCCATCTGCTGGTCAACCAGGAGGATTTGCAGCAGGCGTTGAGTGATTTGGACAAGCTCAGGACGCCGACGGCGCAGGCGCTGGCCGCCCACTTCCGCCACAGCTACGTCAATCAGCCGCCCGAACAATGGGGCGGGGTGCAATCGACCGTCGCCAATTACCTGCAACCGTTCCTCCAGCCCGCCATCGCCGAACTATTCTGTCGCGACAGCACCTTCGCGATGTCGGACATCGACCAGGGCAAGATCATCTGCCTGGCCATCCCCCAGCAGTTTGCCACCGAGCGTCGGTACGTGGGGACATTTCTCAAGACGCTCTTCTACATCCACGCCTTCCGGCGCTTCGACCGGTCGAGCGAAGCGCGCCAGCGTGACAACTTGGTTGTCCTCTGGGCCGATGAGGCGCAGCAATTCGTCACCGACGCGCGCGATGGGCTGAGCGACCACAACGCCATCGACCGGCTGAGGGAGGCGCGCTGCGCCGTGGTCATGGCGACACAAAGCTCGACATCCTTCGTGCCGCCGCTGGGAGAGGCCAAGGCGCGGGTCCTGACTCTCAACCTGCGCAACCGCATCATCTTCAAGGCCGCCGACGAAGCCGACGCGGTAGCGAGCGCCGATTTCCTGGGCAAACGGAAGCGGCGCAAGACCAGTTGGACCTACAACCGTCAGGGCCGCTCGCGCACAGTGATCGAGGATGAAGCGCACAAGATCCCGTCGCACGAGCTGCGCAGCCTGCGCAAGCATCGCTGCGTGGTGGTGCATTGTGAAAAGGGCTTTCACAGAGTGGTCCTGTCACCCTTGGCCTCCGATGGGTCGGTGTGCCCGTGGTTCCGGCGTTGGGGTATCTGGTAAGTCGATTCGTGTGAGGGTGCCGATTGCAGACACAGCGTTTCAAAAGCTGCTGAAGAGGAAGCGTCGTTCCAGAGCGCCAAGTGGCTCGATCTCCGGAGTGCTGACTTGTGTTCAGACGTCTGAACAAGAGAATCACCACCGCTTCCACCTGCACCCCGCTCTTGCGCAGGCGGCTTGGCTGCGGCCCGGTTTACCCGCTTTCCCCTAATTCCATACACGGAACTTGTGTGCCCTTTGGAATATCGCTACGGTCGAAGGCTGCTCAAACGATCCGAGACCGCCGGCGGCACAATCGCGGCATGGTGACAGCCGGCAGCCATTTGGGATCCACTGAATCGAACTTGGCGCTAGACTCATGAGCACGACTTCAGAGAAGAGACACTGGACGGTTGCGTGCTACTCCTTGAAGGTACTCCTTCCGGTCCGTGGAGACTGGTTCTGCGTTGAGTATGCTCACGAATCTGGGAAGATTCGATGCTTCATTGACCGCGTCGTCCTATGGGGACTCGTCTCCAAGGGCGAGGCAAATGAGAGGCTTTCCGGGCTTGACTCGAGGGGCCTGCCCGTCTCGGAGAGAATGTACTACCCGGAGCACTGCTACCCGGGCAACTGCGCGGCCCAGTATTACGTCCAAGGAACCGACATATGTCCTGACGGGCGAACTTGGTTGGAGGTTTACCAGAGCATCAGACCAAATCGTGCTTCGGGTGGAGAGGTGACTGACATCCTCGCTTCCGGTAGTCCGCTGAAGACCGCTTTCCCGGATTGGGAGAACAAGAGGACAAGCCGCTTCTGCGTCAAGACGCTCTTGCCGGTTGAAGGTGATTGGTTCTGCGTTAAGTACTTTTACGAGTCTCCAAGGAGCCGATGCTTCATTGAGCGTGTCGTCCTGTGGGCACAGATCGACACGGACGAGGAGGTTGACCACGTTGAGGGGATCGACTGCTCGGGGCTGCCTTTCCAATGGCAGCCGAGTCTACACGAGTTCTTCGACATGTACTACGTCTTGGGCGCGGACCTTTCACCGGACGGGCGAACCTGGTCGGAAGCGTATCGGGCTGCGAAGCCAGATCACAGCCTAACCAGAGAATTGACTGACGCGTTTGGCCCCGTGTTGAAGCGCTGAGCGCGCAAGTCGGCGGCAAGACCGGACGACGCGCCATGGAATCTCCTGTGGCCCCCGCCCCGCCCTCGTCGCAGCACTCGCGCCCCTGCCGCCCCGGCACCGCTCGACCCCGCTCGTAAAGCCCCCCCCGCGGACCCCGGCTTGCTCCAGGCCAAGGCACGCTTGTGCCAGCGAAGCTGTCACGGCGCGTGCAAGCCTGGAGCCAGGGATGCGGCAACGCCCGCGCCAGCCGGACGGCTGTCACGGGCCCTGCACGCGCATCCCTTCTGCGCCGGGTTCCTTCCGCCCCGCCAATTGCTTTTCTCCGGCATCCTGGGATTGGCCTCCAGTAAAGGGTGAAAGGCCAACCCCACGACGCCGGGAAAATCGTTTGGGAGTTGGTGGTTGATTGAACGTTTGATGGAGGACTGAAACATGAAGAATCTGTATCGCGAGTATCTGAATAAGCACCTGCCGCCGCTTTACTCGCAGGAGCACAACCCCGATCCGATGGTGCGCGCCAAGTTTTTCACCCCGTGGTCCAACTGGACCTGGTA
>ERZ795054.3859-NODE-3859-length-11432-cov-5.038235_pt1 | contig 11432 bp, 5 predicted proteins | sample MGYA00375138_ERZ795054 | MGnify/ENA primary metagenome ERZ795054 (study PRJEB30183, sample SAMN05720215) | anaerobic digester metagenome | isolation source: active sludge of municipal wastewater-treating anaerobic digesters | place: USA | collected 2014-12-23 ...
GTGCAGCCCGGTGCATCGAAGCCGGTCAGCAGCTTATCCACCACGATCAGCAGCTGCATATTCGCTGGCTCATCAATGAACTGCTTCTTTACATCCTTCTCAAACTGTTCGCGGGATTTTTCGCCCAGCATTCGCTGGTATGTCTCATATTGCTCTTCCTTCTCCGTCTCTCCCTCCCCTGTGCTTTCTCCCTTGATGGTAGCCAGTGAGGGCTCATACGAGGTGATGATGGCGCATTTGCGGAAGCCGATTTCCTGGAATATCTCGTAGTAGCGGCAGGCTTCATAGATACTGGAGGTTACCAGCAGGGCATTGCCGTGCCCATTGCGCAGACGGGGCTTGGTGTTAAAGTCCAGGAGGATATCCCCGGCAATCTTATATAGTCGGTCGCGGGTGCTAAGAATCTTCTGCATCGTACCCCACTGCTGTTTCAGCTCAGCCTTTGGCAGGTCATTCATTCCCCGGGTCATACTCTCGAACCATATATCCACTCCCTTCTGGTCGTTGATGCGCTGATCCACATCCCTGGCTTCATACAACAGATCCAGTACTATCCCGTCCTCCACCGCCTCGTTGAACTTATAGGTATGGATGTAGCTGCCGAACACTTCCAGGCTGGTCTGGTCGGTCTTGAGCAATGGTGTGCCGGTAAACCCTATGAAGAGGGCATCGGGCAGCAAATCCTTCATCGCTTGGTGAAGTAACCCACTTTGGGTACGGTGGCATTCATCGATGAATACGAAGAGGTTGCCTTTGGGCTGGAAATTTGCAGGACGGCGAAGTTCGTTCGCAAAGTCCTTTGCCGCTTCCTCATCGCTCTTCCCAAACTTATGCACCAGGGAACACAGCAGCCAGGGAAGGGTACCATTGAGCTTGTCGATCAGGTCCTGTCCGCTGGTGGTACGGTATATACTCTCGTCCACTCCCTTGAAAACCTTTTCGATCTGCTCATCCAACTCCGTCCGGTCAGTGATAATCAGCAATCGAGCATTCTCCTGATGCTCCCGTATCCACTTGGCAAGCCATACCATCGTGAGGCTCTTCCCGCTACCTTGCGAATGCCAGATGATCCCTCCCTCCCTTCTGCGGATATACTCCTGAGCTGCTTTTACCCCGAAATACTGGTTGGGTCGGCAGGTCTTTTTTATCCCGGCGTCGAATACAGTGAAATCGTGGATCATCTCCAGCAACCTTTCCTTGCTGAGCAACTGCTGCAGCTGCTGATCCAGTATGCTGCTGTCCTTGTCGTAGGTATGGTTTTCCTCCTTCCAGCGCAGGAAGTGCTTCTCCGGAGTTTTAATGGTTCCGTAGGATAATCCCTGGCTATCGTTCCCTGCAAGCACGAACTGTATGGTAGCAAAGAAGGGCTTAATGAAACGATGGAGCTGGTTATCAAGGTTTTGGCGAATACCTTCCGACACCATTACGCTGGCACGCTTCAGTTCGAGTACCACTAACGCAATGCCGTTGACGTACACTACCACGTCCGGACGTTTGGTATGCTCTCCGGGCACGGTAACCTCTTCGGCTACGGTAAAACGGTTGTTTTGTGGATGCTCCCAATCGATCAGGTTCACCGTGATGATCGCATCGGTTCGCTCGTCGCGTACTTTCACCCCATAACGCAGTATGCTGTATACTGCCTTATTCACCGGGTACAGATCATCCTGAGGGTTCACGGCTGCTGCGCGTACCAGGTCTTGTACCGCCCTCGTTATTATCGCATCCGTGTACTTTTCCTGGCTTCTTAGCCACGCTTTCAGGTCACCTTCCCGGATGTTGCTGTTCTGCAGGTCTTTGAGGTTGCCAAGGTAGGAATAACCCAAGGCGTCAACCATCAGTTGGATCACACGATCCTGTGTCAACCTTTCCTTGATCATAGGTAGCGTTTTCTCATTTTGGTCTGCCTGATCTTCCCTTTACGGGTTAGGCGGTACTTCTGATTACTGCTTGTCGCCCTGGAGATGGTCATTTCTATCAAACCTTCCTCCAGCGCCGGGTTCAGATAATTGTCCCGAAAACTGTTCGTATCTCGTAATTCAAGTACATCCATCAACTCTACCCGGCTCATTTCTCCAGAGATACACCACAGTACCCTCTCTACAAGTGATTGAATATCTGCGATATCAACCACAGATTCAGGTTCAGCTTGTGGGGTGACTTGTGGGGTGACTTGTGGGGTGACTTGTGGGGTGAAAGCCTTTCGGTAGATGATGGTCTTGAACACATCTTCCTGACGGAATCCGGGTTCCGGAAGTCCTGCCTGTCTGCAATCACGTATCATATCTCCGGTACCGGTACCCATTCGTTCAATATACCCAAGCTGGTACATTGGTTCTGCCAGCAAAGGATTCGCCGGGAACGAAGCATGAGGCTTACGAAGCTGGTCAATGGATAAACTTGGGGGAAGATGCCCTGGATTCCAAACCTCCAGACGGTCTTTAAACAGCATCACCTGAACACTCCCGGTACTCGTATAATCACGGTGGGCGACAGCATTCACTATCGCTTCCAGTATGACGGTTCTTGGGATCTCATAGGTCACCGGAACATCATTGGATGCTTTGCGCGTTCCGGTAGCTACATCAATGCGTGAAAGCACAAAGTCAGCTGCCTGATCGATTAGTTCAAACACATCTCCCCTCAGGTCTTTCTGTGCCAGTATGGGTTTGGCGATCTCGGTTCCATGAAAATGGGCACATTTCACCAGCGATGTCACAAACCATCTTTGAGGATCATTGCCGAATAAGAGAAGGGCACTATTGGTAAGATTTCCGGACCTCAACAGGTTAAGATGAGTTAATACATCCGGAACAGAAGAGCCTGCGGACAATGGGAACCCGCGCTTCGCCTTCGCGGATTCAATGAATGATCGAACTTTCTCATCAGAAATATCGGACAGTTTTGCCTCCCGGTTCGCGGCAGCATCGAAGGGGGCAGTCTGTATCGACTGCCGCTTCATAAGATATTCAACCAGTGCACTGTACACCTGGGTCTTCAAATCTGACAGGCTATCAAACCTATGGCGGACCAATTCCGATTGTGCCTTCTCCACCAGTGCCTGCATTTTCGGATGGCGGTCATCCTTTTCTCCACGAAGCAAGACCACACGATACCGATGTTCCTGCGATGCTGCCAGATATTCCTGCTCTGTAGGCGAGGTCCGGTCGGCATTCTCAAATCCATACTCCGATCCCCATAACCCAAGATAGATCTCACATCTGCCTGCCGCTTCAAGGTAAACCTGGTCTGCCCGTTGATCCGATGCCGGCAGCATCTCGAACAGCCAGGGCTCGAAGAACTGTCCAAGCAGCTTATCTCCCAGGATGTATTCCGCGAGAGCCTGCCGTTCTGCCGCAAACTCACGCTGGACACTACTTATGAACACCCTGGATTTACTCATACCAGTCGGATTTTGCCAGTTAGCAGGGCTTGCATCATACCTAGCTTTTGGAGTTTGAGCTTCTGGAGCTTTGTTTCCAACAATTCAGTCTGTTCATCCAATGCAGAAAGTGAGTTAGCGATGTCTTCCTGTTCCTTAATGGAGCTGGGCTTATACAGGATAACATTCTTTACAATTTCCTTATTAAGATTTAGTACGCTACTTCCCGCAGCCATATTAAGATATTGATTTAGGACAAACGTGGAGGTAAGTGAATAGTACAAGAATTCACGATTGAAATCAGTCTGATAATCTTGAAGTACTAACCACCCGTCATGAATACACCCTCCAATCCTTAGAATATAAGGTCTTCCAAAACTCATTGAATTTGAAAGTAAAAGGTCCCCCTCAAAGACTACTCTTGAGTTTCTAATCCCTTCAGCAACAATTTTTTCATTTGTTGAATCAATAAACCTGCTTTTGGGTCTTGTATCTCCGATTTTAATCCAATTTATTCCATTTGGGTCATTGGTCAAGTAGTCTTGAATGGGTCTTGGTGAACCACCTCTGCTTACCTTAATAGTATTTCCTACTTTTACTTTAACCCACCCCTCCTTCGGTCGCAGCAGCTCCTGCATCACGCCTTTCTTGATGGCTTTCTTCTTCTCGATGAGCTGTTCGGTGTGGGCGATGAGGGCATCCATATCCGTGAGAGCTTCGGCGATGGCGGCTTGCTCGGAGAGAGGGGGAAGGGGGATTTGAGTCTTTGAAACAACCGTCCATTCAGCACGAGGCATTTTTGTTCCTATACTGATCATTGCTGATGAAATCACACGTTCGCTTTGCACAGTGTAGTATAGGTAATGTGAAGTTATCGTTTTGCCTTTCTTTAAAACCCAAATTTCCGTTGAACAAATGCCATTATCCTTCGGCAATAGGAATTTTCGTAAATATGGTCTTAGCTTTCCAAACAAAACGTCTCCTGGTTCAAAGATTGCCTTCTGACTTATGACAGATTTTGCTGGTGTAGAGCCAAGAATCCTGCCGGTCCCAACTGAAATATGTTCTAGTTCTATGCAGGGTGTATCATCATTAAGAGAACTTGCAAATACGCGCTTCTTTGAGGGAACACAAAGGTTCCCCAAAAATGAAACCTCCCAGTTCTCAGGTATCAACCCTATTTCCGTCTGTTTATATCCTTCATTCTTCATATTTCAACCCGATACGATGCACATTTATCAATAATACGCTTCACAGAGGTGCTTACCTGACCGTGGTGCATCCCTTCCCATAGCACCTTACTACAACCCACAACCACCAGTTTAGAGATTGCTCTGCTTAATGCCACATTAACCAGGCGTTCGCCATCCTTGCCATAGTACAGGTTGCCAATGCGTATGGGGCTTTTGTTGGTATCGAACAAACCATCTACCATATCGAAGATGATAATATCGCATTCGCTACCCTGGAAACTATGTATGGTTCCCACCTTTGCTTCAAAGTTCGGTTTGCATTCTTGTACAAACTCTTCAACAGCTTTCTGGTAGTTGAGCACCTGCGCACGATAGGGTGCAATAATGCCAACTGAACCACTAATGCCATCTGCATCGTACTCCCCCAGGAGACACATTACATACTCGAGGCTACCTTCGTTATAGCGGGAGTGAGTTCCAGTACGGGCTACGGCATAATCTTCATCTTTACCAAGGTCCACAAAAGTGACGTTGCCGGCTCTTGGCGAGACTTCATAACAAAGAGACTGACGGTCATTTTTAAGTGTATCAAGTTGTCCCCCGTAGAATTCAGTATTGACCAGCTCGATGATAGGCTTGGCACAGCGCCGCTGAAGTTTCAGCATAGAAACGGCTTCATGACTTGCGATATCACCAGTACCCAGAAGATCGAACAGACTTGAGTGAAGCCAGCGATCAGACAAGGCAGTGTTGGATAAGGCGATTGGTCCGAGCTGCCGGTGGTCCCCTGCGACGACGATACGCTTCGTAACCTTACTGGATAATGCCAGCAAGATTGGGGGTGACATCATACTTCCTTCGTCAATCACGAGGTTATCAAAGTTGGCTTCTGAGATAGACTCTTCCATAAGCGCTTTGGAAGAGGTGGTAAAGATGATCCGGGCATTCTCTATTCTTTCTCGCAGATGATTTGCCAACTGGTGTTTTGCCTGTTCCAGTTCCGATAGCTTTCTTGCATAGGTTGTCCTATTTTTATCCGCATCAATGGCAGGAATCTCTTCTTCGAGTACCTGTATCCTGCTGCGAAATTCAAGAGTCACATCATCTTCCGGGAACAATTCTTCGACTTCCAGTAAATCCTTATCCCCCACATATCCTATCCGCAGTATCTCTCCACGCTTTAGTATTTCTGCATCCTGTTTCTTAATGGCGGCTACAAGCTTCATTGCAAGTCCATTTACGGCTACGTTGGCTATGGAACAGACCAGGGTTCGCTCACCTTTCATGAACAATGCAAGGAGCAAGGATGCCAACGTATAGGATTTTCCCGTACCAGGCGGTCCCCATATATATGTAACGGGTTGTGTTATCGATTTCCTTACGGCTTCTTGTTGACTGACATCCAAATTGCCAGCAAGGGGTGGGATATTCTCATCAGGGAAATAAATGATGTCAGGTGCCGAACGGAACAGATTCCTGAACCGATGACTGCTCAGGTCAATCCTTTCGATACTTTTGATCAGGTTACTGATCAGGTACCAGGGGTTATTCTCCAGTCTGGGGCGACCACCTGATGGGAGCTTGCGGCTGGTCTGGAAAATAACCTTGCTTGTTCGACTATCAAACTGAAGAATAGTTACATAAGTGATAAAACCATGGTTTTTATACCGAACCTTTAATCCCTCCGGTAGCTGGATCACCTGGTCGTCCGAGTCCGTAAAACACCTCGCTGAATAGACCTGGATACCCTTTACTGTCGTTAAATAGGTCAAGCCATACAGGTCCACATAATTCTTTCGGGTGGATTCATTGAATGAACGTATTTCATCCTTCAGTGCCTGTATGATTTCTTGCTGAATCCCGATATCATCTATTTGTGGCGGGCGAACTGAGAAGATACCTGGGTGATGTTCTCGTATTAGGGAAATTGCTGGTCGGAATTTCCTTAGTCGTCCAGTACTGTCGAACTCGAAGAATTCCCTGTACTGTCCAAGCATCCGTGTAATCAGATGTACCCCATCCTGACCGTTACCAAAGATCAATGATGCTGCCTGTCCATTGGTAAAATAGAAATAAACCGGCTTTTGATGACGAGGGGCTTGCAGGTAAATAAGTTCAGATCCTTTCCTCACCAACTGCCTGATATAATAGTAGAATATCTCTTTAGGATCGTTTTTATCCCTCAGCGAGCGCCGAATCAGCTCATCGTCTATGTGAATTAATTCCTGCATGTCACAGCATTGTAAAACCCATCTTACGGAGATGCCCCTTTACCTTCTCATCCAGTTCGTTGATCTCCTCTTCGATAAAGGGTAAGGGAGTCTCATAGCGTTCCATCAGCTCCTTAATCCTTCCAGTCAGTCGTTGACTCACGCGCTCCAGCTCCCTTTCGATGGCAGCCTCCATTGCTTTCATCCACTTTGAACCGACCACGATCTCCTTCACCAGGGAGGGTGTAAGGCGCTGATATTGTGCCAATGCCAGTCTATCGATCTCCTTCCCGAGATCGCTGATCCTGGACTTAAGTTGGGACTGTTTCTCCGAGAGATCCAAGTAGGTCTTCATAACCCTGACCTCATCCTTTGCTTCCTTGTCGTCCCTGATCTCCTTCAGGCGCCGGGTGATTGTGCCCTTGTTCACCTTATCGAAATCTGAGAAGTAGCCTTCATCACCATTCTGCTCTTCCACGAGCTCATCCAGCTCAGCAGCAATGGCATCTGCTTCCGCTTCCAGCTCTTGCAATCTGTTTTGTTGATCAGCAAAGAACTCAGAGATCATCAATGCCGGAGGGATGAGGTCGCTGTTCCAGCCCTTATCCTTCTGCTTGCCCGACTTGTTGGTATCTGTAACACGGTATGGTTGTGATTCCCAGCCTGCTTCAGCGATCAGATATAGATCATCCTGCATCACCTCTGCCCAATAATCCATAAGGTGTTGATAGATATCGTAGTTATTCAGCAGTTTTTCCAAAGCATAGGCTTCCAGCAGGCGCTCACCAATGTGCGCGATAACCTGCCGGGGATTGCAGCCAATGTCCAGCGACTGCAGATAGTCTTTTGCTTCCTGAGACCAGCTGCCAAAGACCTCCTTCACCTGCTTGCTGTAACTGCGAAATTCAGGATATTCAAAGATGGCAGCCTTGATTTCCCCCTTATCGATGAGCATTTTGAAGTATCCTGGACGATCTCCTGCCGTGAACAGCTTCGACCTCAATCCTGGAAAAACGGTCCAATATTCTTGTAGTCCGTCCACATCGCGTTCCGGGATACCCCCGTACAGATGGGCAGCAATATCCTGAATATCTTCTACCTCCTGGCTTTCGATATATCGCGGGATATTCAGGTTGAAGTCATTCTTTGGATCTGCAATCTCTTCCACAGCTACAAGGCGACTATAACCCGGGATCTCGGTCTGCTTGTTGAAGACATCCACAATACGGTGGATATCCTGCTCCCGGAGACGGTTTTTGTTTCCGTCCTTGATAAATCCCTTGCTGGCATCGATCATAAAGATCCCCTTTCGTTCGGGTGCACCTGCCTTATCGATCACGATGATGCAGGCAGGGATACCGGTACCATAGAACAGGTTAGCCGGCAGCCCGATGATCCCTTTGATCAGTCCCCGGCGGATGATGTTCCTGCGGATCTCCGCTTCGGCATTTCCACGGAACAATACCCCGTGGGGAAGAATGATCGCCCCCTTGCCTGAGCTTTTCAGGGATGCGATGATATGTAGCAGGAAGGCATAGTCCCCGTTCTTCTGCGGGGGCATTCCATAGCCCGTAAACCGGTTATGTTCATCGTTCTGGGGATCGAAGCCCTGCATCCAGTTCTTGCTGGAGAATGGAGGATTGGCTACAGCGAAGTCGAAAGTCTTGAGGTATCCATGATCGTCAAAGAACAGAGGGTTGGAGAGTGTGCTTTGTCCTTTCACGATCTCGGCTGCATCGTTGCCGTGAAGTATCATATTCATCTTAGCAAGTGATCCTGTAGCATTATCTTTTTCTTGTCCGTATAGGGAAGACTTCCCATCATGCTCATCGCCGACCTTAAGCAGCAGTGATCCGGAACCACAGGTCGGGTCATAGAATGTTCGGTTCTCCCTCACCCCTTTTGGAATCTCCAGCACCATTGCCATTATCCGGCTCACCTCTGCAGGTGTGTGGAACTGTCCCTTTGCCTTTCCAGATTCTGTTGCGAAGTGACGCATAAGATATTCATAGGCATCCCCCAGCAGGTCATCGCCACCAGCTTTATTCTTGCTGAAATCAAGGGCAGGGTTCTCGAAGATGGCGATCAACTTACTGAGCGTGTCAACCATCTCCTTACCTTTTCCCAGCATTTCCTCATCGTTGAACACCGCAACGTCAATCACGTTCTGGAGTCCATTTGCTCTGGCGATGGCACCGATAGCAGTATCCATCCGCTCACCGATATCCTTGTGGTGCTTCAGCTTGGCAATCTCTGTGAAGCTGCATCCTGGAGGAACCTCAATCAGAGAATAGGGGTCACTTACTGCCTTATCGGAAACATACTTCCAGAAGAGCATAACCAGCACATAGTCCTTATACTGTGAGGCGTCCATACCCCCACGCAGCGCGTCGCAGCTTGCCCAGAGCGAGCTGTATAGTTCAGATTTCTTGAGAGCCATAGGCGAAGATCCTTGAAATGGTAGGGGTAAATCTAAGGAATAGTTGCCGTAATCAACGCTATTGGACCGCAAAAACATATATAGTTGACCTCTATTGCAATTGTTCGATTGATGGAAAGGCATTACCTTTCAGCTCTATAAGCATATCAACAGCCCATAGGTATTGGAGCCCGCATCAGAGATGCAAAGACGGTGGAGATTGCTATGGGGTTATTGGAGCTGGAGCATTTACTATCCAATCATAAGAATCTATGGCAACGCTAACCAACGAAGGCTACCTCACCGAATTATTAGATATAAAGGAAAAACTCGAAGATTTCGTGATCCTTATTAGCCAAGGTAGAGCGACATACTTTAAGGACGTTGCTCTCAAGCTTCGTATCCTGTATTGTAAGAAAAGACCATTACTGAAGGAGATTGAGCTTCGGTTTTTGGTTCAGTGCATGGTAGCCATCAAATATTCTATTGAGGAACAAGTAGCACGCGGAATGCTTCCAGCCTCTCTATTAGATGGATTGCATTTCCAAGTTAAATGCAATGCATCAACATGGTTTGAGCGAGGGCATGAACTCGTTCCGATATGGATAGCACTTGAGCGTGACGCGGTTATTCTTACTAACGAAAGCTACAGCTTAAGAAGAATAATAGAAGTAATGGCTGACCGAATGGGTGGGGCTCATATAGATCAATCCGTGCCTGATGCAGACCTGAAGCTATACAATAGTCAAACCCAAATCGGTGGGTTTTCTCTTGCTGAATCGGTGTTATTTGATGTTGCAAGGTCATCGATTAAATTAATTGAACTTATTGAAGACAAGCTAATTGGTGGTAATGCATCTCGGTTCATAATAGCTAGTTTGTGAAAGTTGCATAACCCCTCCATCTCAGCTAAATTATTATCTCTGCTGCTCCCCCGCTCCGCAAATATGGACTTGGAGGGTCTTTCGGGTGAGTTAGCATTGTGATTCAGGGTAGGTACGGTGCAACTACATCCGTATCGCCTGCAATAATAGAGCCTAGTAACGGCAAGCGGTTGTCGATCCTAATCTATTGTGCAAGCAGATATTCGCCCATATCAATCGAAGTTCATAATGGTGGTGGCGAACTCCTTCCGTGCATCATCATCGAAGCCGGCAAAATGCTGCCCCAGTTTATAGAAATTCTTGGACAGAGCACCCCTTTTCCCTACCTTTATCACAACACCCTGTCAGCAGGCAGCTGTTTCCGTGATGATTACCGTGGGCGGTAGTGTAATCCATCCAGAATGAGTGTGAGAGCGAGAGTGAGAATGCTACACTTTATTTGCCCTGGGGATCAGGGTTTGAGGAAGAGGAACAGGAAGAGGAAAAAGGGAGCCCACACTGTTCCTCCACACTCCAAACTGTTTTTGGGTTTGAGGAAGAGGGAGAGGAAGAGGGTTGAATAGTTTGGAGTTTGAGGAAGAGGGAGAGGAAGAGGGACGCCACACTCTTCCTCCACACTCCAAACTGTTATTGAGGAAGAGGGACGCCACACTCTTCCTCCACACTCCAAACTGTTTTAACCTTCACACTCCACACTGTTTTATCAGACTATACAGCATACGCGAAATCTCTTCCCCCATTGCGTAGAATTCCCTGAAGAGATTCCCGTCAATGAGATGCTGGTCCTTCATCAGGCCAAATATTGCTATGCATTCATACACTGAGCCGCGTGCAATAATATAGAAATACCTCTTGTCGCGCTTTGAGAAGCGTCCAGCCCCCTCTGCAATATTTAAGACAACACTTAATGAGGCCCGTAACAGCTGATTCCGTTCGGGGTTTTGGATATCATTAATCTGGACAAGGCTTTTTGTTTTCATATGGAATGATTTGGCCTGTCCGTATACCTCCAGCTTTTCGAAGTCGAACATACGGTCTGAGTGCTTGGTTACTACGCTAAATAGACGCAACAGGACCCTGGAACGGAAAAAATGAAGTGAAGAATTGTTGACTGTCCTGGGGATCAGTATTGTAGTTTGAGGAAGAGGGAGAGGGTTGAATAGTTTGGAGTTTGAGGAAGAGGGAGAGGGAGAGGAAGAGGGAGAGGGAAAATCACACTCTTCCTTCACACTCCACTCTGTTATTGAGGGAGAGGGAAAATCACACTCTTCCTTCACACTCCAAACTGCTATTGAGGAAGAGGGAAAATCACACTCTTCCTCCACACTCCAAACTGTTATTGAG
>ERZ795054.3865-NODE-3865-length-11412-cov-84.293475_pt1 | contig 11412 bp, 11 predicted proteins | sample MGYA00375138_ERZ795054 | MGnify/ENA primary metagenome ERZ795054 (study PRJEB30183, sample SAMN05720215) | anaerobic digester metagenome | isolation source: active sludge of municipal wastewater-treating anaerobic digesters | place: USA | collected 2014-12-23 ...
AGAACCATATCCGCATCCTGGTCGGCGACAAGGTGACGCTGGAACTGTCGCCCTACGACCTGAGCAAGGGCCGCATCACTTTCCGCCACCTGGAACCGCGCAGCGGCGGCCCGGCCCCGCAACGCCGCCGCTTCTAGGCTGCGGCTTCCGGTACGTCCGGAGCGCTGTCTATTGCCAGCGCTCCGCCGCCGAATCGTCGCTATCCCGCGCATCCACCCAGCGCGCCCCATCCGGCGTCGTTTCGCGCTTCCAGAACGGGGCGCGGGTCTTCAGGTAATCCATGATGAATTCGCAGGCGGCGAAGGCTTCGCCGCGGTGGGCGCTGGTGACGGCGACCAGCACGATCTGATCGCAGGGCTTGAGCAGCCCGACGCGGTGGATGACCAGCACGCCGTAGATGTCCCAGCGCGTTTTGGCCTCGTCGACGATGGCTGTTAGCGCCTTTTCGGTCATCCCGGGGTAGTGCTCCAGCGTCATTTCCGAAACGCCGGCCCCGTCGTTGATGTCGCGCACCAGACCGACGAAGCTGGCGAGCGCGCCGATGCGGGCGTCGCCGGCGCGTAGCGCGGTCAACTCGGCGTTGAGGTCGAAATCCGCCTCCTGGATGCGAACGATCGTCGGTACGTTCATGATTCAGCCTCCGGTCACCGGCGGGAAGAAGGCGATTTCGTCGCCGTCGCGAATCGCCGCATCCGGCCCGGCCATGTCCTGATTGACGGCGCAGCGCAGGTTCTTGGCGCTCGCCAGTTTGTCGCGGCCCTGCCCGGCCAGCCAGTCGCGCAGCGCGCCGACGGTGGCGATGCCGGCCGGCAGCTCGACATTTTCACTGGCGCGCCCCAGCGCTTCGCGCAGGCCGGCGAAGTAAAGAATCTTGACGCTCATGCCAATAGCTCGGCAAAGGGAATGAAGCGCACGATATCGCCTTTTTTGACGGCCTGCCCCGGCGGGTTGTCGACCAGCCCGTTGGCCCAGGTCAGCGAGCTTTGCACGCCGGCCCCCTGGTTGGGGAAAAGCTCGACCCGGCCATCGTCGCTGAGGCGGGCACGCAGGAATTCGCGACGCACGTCGGGGCGCGGCCAGTCGTAATCGGCGCTCAGCGCAAGTGCCTGCGGCATGACTTTTTCGACGCCCTGCAAACGCAGCACGAAGGGGCGCACCATGATCATGAAGGTGACGATGGCCGACACCGGGTTGCCCGGCAGACCGATGAACCAGGCCTTGCCTTGTTCGCCCCCGGCGCGCGGGATTTCGCCAAAGGCCAGCGGCTTGCCGGGCTTCATGGCGATCTTCCACATGTCGAGCCGACCTTCGGCCTCGACAGCGGGTTTGACGTGGTCTTCCTCACCAACCGAAACGCCGCCGCAGGTGACGATCAGGTCGTTATCAGCCGCCGCGTGACGCAGCGCCTCGCGCGTGGCGTCGAGACGATCCGGCACCGTGCCGAGGTCGCGCACTTCGCAGCCCAGCGCTTCGAGCAGCGCGCGCAGGGCATAGCGATTGGAGTTGTAGATGGCGCCGGGCGGCAGCGGCTCGCCGGGCTGCACCAGTTCGTCGCCGGTGAAGAAGGTGCCGACGCGCACGCGGCGGCGCACCGGCAGTTCGGGCAGGCCGGCGGCGGCGGCCAGACCGATGTCCTGCGGGCGCAGGCGGATGCCGGCGGGGAGGATGTCGGCGCCGAGCGCGATGTCTTCGCCGGCTGGGCGGATGTTTTCCAGAGGGCGCGGCACGTGGTTGATGACGACACCCGCTTCACCATGCTCGCAGCGCTCCTGCATGATGACCGCGTCGGCGCCTTCGGGAATCGGCGCGCCGGTGAAGATGCGGGCGGCAGTGCCGGCTTGCAGCGGCGTGCCGACAGTGCCGGCAGGAATGCGCTGGCTGACCGGCAGGCAGACACCGGCAGCGCTCACGTCGGCGACGCGCACGGCGTAGCCATCCATCGCCGAATTGGCGAGCGGCGGCACGGCAACGCCGGATTGCTGCGCACTGGCGAGCACGCGGCCGGCGGCGGCGGTCAGCGGCACGCGGCGGATTTCCTCCACCGGCTGCGCGGCGGCGAGCAATTGGGCAAGGGCTTGTTCGTAGGTCAGCATGGGCGTTCCTGCAATTCGAGGGTGTTCATGACGAAATCGGCGATGGCGACGAAATCGTTCAACGGTAGTTTGGGCAGATCGGTAGCGATGTCGGCATCGGTGGCGATGGCCACGATGTCCGGACGCTCGGGGAACAGCGGCGGTTTGCCGTTCTCCGGCCGATAGACTTCCAGCTTGGGCACCGGTTCCTGCTTGAAGCCTTCGATCAGCACCAGGTCGCAGGGCGAAAGGCGGCCGATCAGTTCGTTCAGCGTCACCTCGGCTTCATCGCGCCGCTCGTGCATCAAGGCCCAGCGGTCGCTACAGGAAAGCATGACCTCGGTGGCGCCGGCCTCGCGGTGGCGATGCGAATCCTTGCCCGGGCGGTCGATGTCGAAGCCGTGGTGGGCGTGTTTGATGACCGAGACCTTGAGGCCGCGCGCGGTGAGCTGAGGAATGAGCTTTTCCAGCAGGGTCGTCTTGCCGGAGCCGGAATAGCCGGCGATGCCAAAGATTTTCATGGCGGAATTTTACTCGCTCAGGAAAAGAAGACCGGCGCGAAACCGCCGCCCGGCGTGCGGAAATTGGTGGTCTGGCCCTGGTACAGGCGGGCGGCGACGAGCTGAACCCCGCCCGCGTAAACGTAGCAGCGGATGTCGGCTTTCATGGTCTGCTCGACGCCGTCGACCAGTACGACATGCTCGGACGGCGGCGCAATTTCCTGGGCGATGTAGCCGCCGTGCAGGATTTCCTCGAAAACCCGCTTGGTCAGTTTATCGCCGCGATAGGCGGCGCGGCTGCCGAAACCGGCCGGCGGCTTGAAGAACCAGTTTTTGCGCCCGGCCCAGAAAAATGCCTCTTTTTCGGGGTCGACCGCAACCGTCTTCGGAACGCCGGCCAACAGCACGGCGCGGGTCACCTCGCCAACGCCCAGCGCGCTCAAGGCCGCCTCGTCGGAAAGCAGCATCAGGTTGCGCTTGTCGGCATACAGCGCGTGCGCCTGCGGGTGCGGCGTCAGCACCACGGCCCCGGCTTCATAGGCCGCGCGTATGTCGCGGTCGACCGGGAAATCGAGGGCAAAATCGGTGAGGCGGTTGTAGATGAGATCGACCGGCTGGCCGTCATGCAGCAGTTGCCGGCCATCCCAATGCAGCTCCTGCGGATCGGCGATCGCGGCAGCAATGCCATGTTCCTCGAACAGTTGCCGGAACAGCTCAAATTCGGGCGCCAGGAACTGCGCAGCCGGGTTTTCATCGACGATGGCGATGCGCCGCAAGGGTGAGTCGCCACGCGCCAGGCGCCATTCCTCGCGGAACATTTCCACATACGCCGCGCGAATCGTCGCCCCCGCCGCGCCCTCCCCGTGCGCCGCCAGCAGGTAGGCATTGAGCAGCCCGCCGCCGGCATTGGTGTTGATCTCGATCAGCTTCGGGCCGCTGGCGGTCAGGTGAAAGTCGTAGCCCATGAACACCCCGCGCGCGGCCACCGGCACGCGGGCGATGGCCGGCGCCTGGGCCAGCGCGTGGGCCCGATAGGCCGGCAGCGCAATCACCGCCTCGATGGCGGCAATCAGCGCCACCATGCCCTGCCCGGCGGCGGCTGGCAGATGCAGATTGGCGTTGGAGAAGAGTTGCGGCTGCTGCTGGCAGAGCCTGTCGAAAACGATATTCATCGGCTGGCGAAAAAATTCAGCACTTCGGAGAGTTCCTTGGTTCGCTTCATCGGCGGCAGACTTTGCCACACCTTGCGGCCATAGGGCTTTGATATGAGTCGCGGATCGCAGATCATCAGGACGCCCATGTCGGTTTCGTCGCGGATCAGCCGGCCGGCGCCCTGCTTGACGTTGATGACGGCGCGCGGCAACTGGTATTCGATGAAAGCGTTGCGCCCCTGCTGCTTCATCTGCTCGATGCGCGCCGCGAGCACCGGGTCATCGGGCGGCGCGAAGGGAATCTTGTCGATGACGACCAGCGACAGCGCTTCGCCGCGCACATCCACGCCTTCCCAGAAGCTCTGGCTGCCAACCAGAATGGCGTTGCCGAGGTGGCGGAAGCGTTGCAGCAGGTCGTTCTTGCTGCCCTCGCCCTGCAACAGCAGCGGCATGTCGTGACCTTCGTCCTCCAGCCGAGCTTTCAGCAACTCATGCGTGCGGCGCATGGCGCGCAGGCTGGTGCACAGGAAGAAAGCGCCACCGCCGGCCGCGACCACAGCCGGGAATGCGGCGTCGACGACGGCATCGGTGTAGCCGTAGGAATTCGGCTCCGGCATGCCGAGCGGCGCGTAGAGCACGGCCTGCTTGCCGTAATCGAAGGGGCTTTCCCAGCAGGCCGATTCCGGCTCGCCGAGGCCCAGTTCGGCACAGTAATGGTGAAACTTGCCCTGCACGGCCAGCGTTGCCGAGGTGAAAATCCAGGCACGCGGATGGCCGCCCATCTGCTTCCTGAAAATCTCCGCGACGTCGAGCGGCGTCAGATTGAGTTGCAGCGACTGCGTGAACGCTTCGGCCCAGCGCACATAGCCGTCGTTGCCCGGCTTTCGCCACTGGCCGAGGCGCTGCACCAGTTCGAGCGCTCGCTGCCAGCATTTTTCCAGCCCTTCGGCGCGCTCGGCCTGAGTTTCCAGGATGGCGGCGAACTTCGCGACCTCGTCTTCCAGCAGTTTCAGCGCCGGGGCGAATTCGGGCTTCTCCAGCAGTTGACCGTAGGAGAAGCGCCCGGCGTCGATGCCGACAGCCAGCCGCAAGTCCTTGGCCACCTTTTCCAGCGCCTTGCTGCCGGTCTGCAGATCGAGACAGTCGCGGGCGTTGGTCAGGCCTTCGGAACGGGCGTCACGAGCGAGATCGAGAATCTGCGCCGTCGATACGGTATCGCCGAAGAACAACGTCGCCACTTCCGGCAACTGGTGCGCCTCGTCGAAAATCACCGTGTTGCAGGCCGGCAGCAACTCGGCCATGCCTTCGTCGCGCAGCATCACATCGGCGAAGAACAGGTGGTGATTGACCACCACCAGATCGGCGGCCATCGCCTCGCGCCGCGCCTGCATCACGAAGCAGTCCTTGTAGTCCGGGCAATCCTGGCCGAGGCAGTTTTCGCGGGTCGACGTCGCGTGGTTCCAGACCGGCGAGTTTTCCGAGACTTCCAGGCATTCGGCCTTGTCGCCGCTCTTCGTCACCTTGGCGAAAACCGAAATGCGGCGCGCGTCAGCGGCATCCTCGCGGGTCAGAAAGCGCCCATCGGCCAGCGAGCGCTCAAGATGATAGGGGCAAACGTAATTGGCGCGGCCCTTCAACAGCGCGATGCGCACCGGCGCCTTCAAGGCATCGCGCACCATCGGCAAGTCCTTGTTGAACAACTGGTCCTGCAAAGTCTTGGTGCCGGTGGAGACGATCACCTTGCCGCCCGAGCGCAGGGCCGGCACCAGGTAGGCGAAGGTCTTGCCGGTGCCGGTGCCCGCCTCGGCGATGAAGACCGAGCAGGCATCGATGGCGGCGGCGATCCGTTCGGCCATGTCGAGCTGCTGGTCGCGCATGCGATAACCGCTGATCGCCTGTGCCAGCGGGCCGTCGGGAGAGAAAATTTCCGGGAGGGAAGCCAAGAAGAAACGCCTGAAAAAGTGGGGCGAATCTTAGCAGATGGGGCGTTATTTCACGACCCGGCACCCCATGCGCCCCATCCGCCAATCAGGTGCGAAAAAAGCTCCCGACAAACAGCCAAAGCGCCGTCGCCGCCAGCATCCAGGCGAAAGCCGCGCGCATCCGTTTTTCCGGCAACTTGTGGGCGAGCGCGACGCCGGCCGAAACCGTAAACAGCCCGCCAATCGCCAGCGGCAGGCCAAGCGACCAATCCACCCGCTGCGCCCCGGCGTAGGTTGCCAGCGCCACCACCGAACTCGGCGCCACCAGCGCCAGCGACAGGCTTTGCGCCACCGTCTGCCGCTGCCCCAGCCAGCCCGACAGCAAGGGCGTTGCCACCAGGCCGCCGCCAATGCCGAGCAAGCCCATGCTGCAGCCCCCGGCCATGCCAACCAGCGGCAAGGCGCGCAGCTTGAGCGGCCGCTCGGCGCCACCGTGACCGTGGCGCCGCCGCAACATGCGCAGCGCCAGAGCGCCGATGAAGACGCTGAACAACTGGCGCAACAAGGCCGGGTCGAGGCGCGCCGCGAAATGCGCCACCAGCCACGTCGTCAGCGTCGCCGACAAGCCGATCAGCGCCGCCTGGCGCCAGGCCAGCGGATGGCGCTGGTTGTAGCGCCACCAGCCGACCAGCAGGTTCGGCACCATCAACACCAGCGCCGTACCCTGCGCCAGCGGCTGCTCCATGCCGAAGCCGAGCACCAGCAGCGGAATGGCGATGATGCCGCCGCCGATGCCGAAGAGCCCGCCAAAGAAGCCGAGGCCGGCGCCGAGGGCGAGCGTGACGATAAGTTCGTTGAGCGGGAGGAAATGCATGCCGGTTGCGGTCGACTTCGAAAAGCACATCATATTCATGGCAGCGAAAGCTACAATGGCTACACAATCAATACATTATTTACTTTAACGCAATAATGGCCGACACCGCCGATCTCGGATTCTTCGCCCTGCTCGCCCGCCAGCCCAGCCTCGCTGCCGCGGCGCAGGCGCTCGGCGTGACGCCGCCCGCCGTCAGCCGGCGCCTCGCCGCACTCGAAAAACGCCTCGGCGTGCGCCTGCTCAACCGCACCACGCGCCGCCTGAGCCTGACGCCCGAAGGCGAGCGTTACCTCGAAGACGGCGAGCAAATCCTGCGCGACATCGAAAGCCTCGAACGCTCGCTGGCCGCCAGCCGCGCAACGCCGCGCGGCCTCCTGCGCATCAACGCCACCTTCGGCTTCGGCCGCCGCCATCTGGCGCCGCTGGTTTCGCAATTCGCCAAAAGCTGGCCGGATGTCGAAATCGTCCTGCAACTCACCGACCGCCCGCTCGACCTGACCGAGCACGCGATGGACATCGGCATCCGCTTCGGCGCCCCGCCCGACGCCCGCGTCCTGGCACGCAAGATCGCCAGCAACCGCCGCCTGCTGTGCGCCGCCCCGGCCTACCTCGCCCAGCACGGCCACCCCGCCCAGCCGCGCGACCTGCTGAACCATGCCTGCATCGTCATCCGCGAAAACAACGCCGCCTTCAACAACTGGCAACTCACCGACGGCAAGCAGCAAACCATGGTCAAGGTGCGCGGCCCGCTCAGCACCAACCACGGCGAAATCGCCGTCGACTGGGCGCTCGCCGGCCACGGCATCGTGCTGCGTTCGGAATGGGATGTCGCCGCCTACCTGCGCGCCGGCCAACTGGTGCGCGTTCTCGACCCCTGGGTCGGCAATTCGGCGGACATCCACGCCATCTACCCGCAACGCCACCACCTCTCCGCCACCGTCCGCGTCTTTCTCGATTTTCTGGCCGAGCACTTTGCGGACACCCGAATCGGTGAGGCGCCGGAGCGAAGCGCGTGGTGATGCCGGCAAGTTGCGATCCAATCCGGCAATTTTGATTTTTGCCCTTTTTCGGCGTCGACCGCAACAGGGCTCAGAAAGCTGGTGCCGGACGCCTCGGCAATGCCGTTTTTGCGCCAAGGAGGATAACAACGGGTGAATTCACTCGACATGAGTCGTACCGACAATTATGCTCATGTGCATGTAACCAATTACCCCACAAACCCGCTTGCAGAAGGCGGCGGACAGCTTTTAGGCGTGACGTAATTCCCGGATAAATATCACCATGAATACGCATTGCATCACCCGGAAAAGCCATACGCCAAGCGCATTTCACGGCGCCGCGTTAGCCGGCTTATACGGCCGTCGTCCGGCGTATACGTCAAAAACGCCGTCTACACCACGTTAGGCTTCACAGGAAACTCATGAGAGTCGATAACGCTACCGGGGTAAGAAACTTGTGCGCAGTCGCGGTACATCTTCGGCAGACGATGCCGGTGAACGCCGCGACCAAGTTTGCAATTCGCACCGTGCTACGCGAGGCGATCAACAAGTCGAATGCGGAGTACAAGGGAAACGTCAATCGCAAGAACTGCCGCTGCATCTCTACTGCCGCTGAGAGACAACTGTCGACTGATCCAGCTGCTCGTCTCGTGGCGGACCACGCTGTACCCGTGAGCGTGTCGCTTAGGGCGTTCGAAGGCTTGGAAGCGCTCTCCATCGACAGCGTGGTTGCCCTGATGGCGAAATACACGATCATGGTCCCTATCACTCCCGAGGAAGACGAGCAGCTGAGGCAGGCTGGCTTAGTAAAGAGCATGCCCTCTGACTGGAACGGGGAAGAACTTCTAGCCCGATATCGTGCAGTCGGCATCGAAGTGAAGCCTAACCCGTCGTTCCAGCCGACCGCCTCCGGCGGCGGCTGAACTCCAACGTTGGGCGTCTCAAACCTGGAGGAGGTCTGAATATGTCAACCATCCAAGCAAATGTTGAATTGGTTGCCCGTTGTGGACTTTATTGTGGTGCCTGCAAATCCTACTTGGGCGGGAAGTGCAAAGGATGCAGCCAGAACTCAAAGGCAACATGGTGCAAGGTACGCTCCTGTTGTACCGATAAACAGATCAGGACTTGCGCCGAGTGCGCTGAATTCGCTAATCCGCAAACCTGTACGAAGTTCAACAACTTCATGTCCAAGTTCTTCGGGTTCGTGTTCAACTCCGATCGCGCGGCATGCATCGCACAAATCAAGCAAGTCGGCCTTGAGGGCCACGCAATCGCCATGACCGAGTTGCGAAGTCATACCATCAAGCGGTAGTCATGCGCGCAAATCTAGGGCCTTTGGGTCGTGCCGATTTGATTGCACCATGCGGCTTGAACTGCGGCCTGTGCCGCGCATTTCTTCGAGATCAGAATCCATGTCCCGGTTGCCGGGGTGGCGACAGCAACAAATCAAATGCCTGCCTCACTTGTGCCATCAAACACTGTGGAGAGCTTTCTGCTGGAGGCCACAGGTTCTGCTTTTCGTGTGCAAAGTATCCTTGCTCCAATCTGCTTCATCTCGATAATCGGTACCAGACAAAATATAAGGTGAGCGTCATTGCAAATCTTGTGCGCATCAAAGCCATCGGAGTGGAGGGGCATGTTGCCGAGGAAGATGCCAAGTGGCAGTGCCCAGAGTGTGGTGCTCGTCTTTGCATGCACAAACCACAGTGCGTTACTTGTGGTCACACTTGGCAACTCGCATAGGTGCTTGGCATCGTGATCCACAGACGCCCAACCTATCATTCCACCGGACCTGCGCGAAAAGCCGCGCAGTCCGGTGAATTCAAACGTTGACGCTGTAGAAAAACCCATTTCCCGCCCGATTTTCGGCAAAGAAATGGCGCAGGTCTGATCTGCGCCATGTTATTTTTATATGCCTTTGAACTGGTCGACCGCAGCATTCCCCTGTTGGGCTGTCGAGCGCCCTCCGGCCGAAGGGGGTTTCCCGTCCCCCTACTGCCCGTAACCGTGATGCGCCAGTTTCTCGATGTTGTGCACCAAGCAATAGAGCTGCCACTGGCTATTGACCTTCCGCCGCCCGCGCAGCGTGAACCGATCCAGCCGCTTGTTGTGCCGGACGTTGCCGAAGACCGGTTCGACGGTGGCAAAGCGTCGTCCGTAGCGGGCCTTGCCTTCTTCGCTGTCGATAGCTTTCTTCATCCGGTCGCTGTGACTTTCTTCGGTCGCGCCGGCTTTGCCCCGAAAGAAGCTGACTTGCCGAACCTTAGTCTTATCCGGGGTGCGCAGGCATTTGGCTCGCTGCTCGCAGGGCAGGCAGTCGCGTTGGGTGCCGGTGTATTTGGTCGAGACGTAGCCGTTGTGGATGCAGTTTGATCCGTTGCGGTACAGTGGCTTGCCGGCCGGGCAGGTGCAGATGCCGGTTTCCGGGTCGAGCCTGAAGTCCTGCGGGCGGTAGCGTTGGGCTGATTTCTTTGGATGGGCTTTGTCGTAGAGCGGATCGGGTTTCGCTTTGTGTTTGCCCTGATCCTTGAAGCGCTCGTCGCGCTGGCGCATGCCGTTGTCGGCGATTAGCGCCGGAATGCGCTCTGCCGCCAGCGCCTTCAAGTTGGTTTCGGAGTGGTAGCCGGCATCGGCCGTATAGAGCGTTTCCGGGGTGGCATGCGGGCGGGTGGCGCGGACGATTTGCAACAGCAGTTCCTGTTCCGAGCCGGTGCCATGCGCCTGGGCTTCGATGATGATCTGGTGTTTGGCGTCCACTGCCGCCACACCGGTATAGCCTTGGATGACGCCTTTGCCGGTGGCCATCTTGGCGCTGTCGGGATCGGTGCGGTTGCTCTTGCGAATAGTGCCTTTGCTGCCTTTACGGTCTTGGGGATTGGCCGTGAGCCAGTCGCGCAGTTCGGCGGCTTCCTGTTGCAGGCGTTCGGCCTTTTGCCGCTGTTTCTCAGCGAGGTCGGGTTCGACGGGCAGCGTGTCGTTCTGCCGGTGGCGTTCGAGCATCTTCTGCGCCGCCGCTTCGAGTTTGCAGGCTTGGTGCGCGAAATCGGCCCGCGTGCCGCTCTTGGCTTTGGAGGCATTGGAGGGCAGCTTGACGCCGTCAATGGCGAACATCTCCCGGCCGATCAGCCCTTGCCGGTCGCACAGGTAGAGTACCTGAGCAAAGAGCTTGGCGACTTCCTCATCGAGGCTGGAGACGAAGGCAGCCAGCGTGGTGAAGTGCGGGGCGCAATCGCCGGAAAGGGCGATGAAAGTGACGTGTTCTTGGCATAGCCGCTCAATGCCCCGGCTGCTGACGACGCCTTGGGCGTAGGCGCAGAGGATGACCTTGAGCAGCATGCCCGGCGGATAGGCAGTGGCGCCGCTCCGGTCGTTGCGGTAGCGGGTATCGAAGATGGAGAGGTCGAATTCGCGCTCCAACAGGTGATGTACCGCGTACTCGAAACTGCCGGGGAGCAGTTGCTTTTCCAGATCCACTGCAAGAAATCTCGGACTGGTATCGATTGCTTTGTAGCGGGCCATGACGCTTTCCTGAGTTCAACTTCAGGTTTGAACCTTGTTATCCCAGATGGTTCACGGCACGATGCGGCTATGACAAGTATTTTTCTACACCGTCGTTAGCGCTCATGACAGCAGATCGCATCCTGGAACAACAGGGAGCAGACCACGGATTCCCTCCCCACTGTTACGGTCGACCCAAAAAACCGGAAAAAATGCTCCGGGCCTCAACCCGCTTTGCCAACCATCGTAATCCCCCCTCGCCCCACCACCATCAATCACTTTACACCCGGCGCCACCTTCTCGCGCGACTGCCGCGAGGCTTCTTCGGCTTCCTGCGTCAGGCGATAGGCGGCGTAGTACTTGTAGATGTTGCGCACGTAGGTCGTGGTTTCCTTGC
>ERZ795054.3866-NODE-3866-length-11412-cov-5.037334_pt1 | contig 11412 bp, 8 predicted proteins | sample MGYA00375138_ERZ795054 | MGnify/ENA primary metagenome ERZ795054 (study PRJEB30183, sample SAMN05720215) | anaerobic digester metagenome | isolation source: active sludge of municipal wastewater-treating anaerobic digesters | place: USA | collected 2014-12-23 ...
CGCGCGGATCCAGTCGTGCTCGTCCACGTCGACCAGATCGGAATCGAGGGGGTGATCGTTGGGGTGGAGCAGCAGGGTGGCCGCCGCGCCGGCCTCGAGATGGGCGCGCCACATCCTGTCGAGGTCCACATTGAGCATCTCATCCCCATAGAGCACAAGAAACCGCTCGGGCAGCCGGGAAAACGCGGCCAGGACGGCCCCCGCCGTGCCCAGCGGTTCGCGCTCGACCTCGCACTCGATCCGCAGCCCCCAGCGGCTCCCGTCGCCGCAATGGGCCTGGATGCGCTCGGCCCGATGCCCGGCGAGCACCAGAACCCGCTCGAAGCCGTGCGCGCGACACAGCTCGAAGTGATGTTCGAGGAGCGGTTTGCCGCCAATCGGGATCAGCGGCTTGGGCAGATCGCCCAGCACCGAGCGCAGCCGCGTTCCCTTGCCCCCCGCCAAAATGACGGCCTGTTTCACCGGGTTCAGATCGCCGTCCGCTCTGCCACTGTCGCCCTTGGTTGACAAGACTTGACCGGATTCGAACAGGCTGGCACCGAGTGACGGGATGGCATTGGCTTGCCCACGCGATTGGCCCAAAGGGATCGCACCCGATGCACCGTCGAATTCCTCTCTTCCGAGTTGAGCCACGGTGTCGCCTCTCAGGAGTCGTAGATTCGAAGGTCCTCCGGAGCGATTTGCTCGAACGGAACGAGCTTGTAGTGCTTTTCCTCCACAATACGTATCTCCTTGTCGACTTCCCTCAGTGCAAACAGCGCGATCAGATCGGTAGCCACGAACTGTGCCGAGATTGGGCGGCATATGAGCTGCGGGAATTTCTGAGAGCAACATGCCATGTCTTGCCGGGTTTGGACTGTAGACAGCCGGTCACTGCCGCCCTTCGCCTGAACGGGTATCACGAACTGCCGCCCTCGAGCGTCGACGGCCACGTAGATCTCGTCGATCTCGACTTGTCCCAGGCCTGAGACGGTGGTGCGCAAGTGGTTCTGCAGGGAATAGGCTGCGACCCCTAGAAAGATGTCGAGCAGGCGATTATAGCGGACCTTTGCCAGCAGAGCCTGTTCGTCCGAAAGGGCGTAGGCGGAGACGATCTCTGGCGTCGCATCAGGAATCTTGATTTCCGCAATCTGGGGGTTCGGGAGAATCCGGTTTATGGACACAAGTCGAAAAGCATACCGCGATTTCCCTCGGCCCTCGATGATCCATTCCTGTCCTGGCGGCTGTGTTCGTGCGATCGAATCGGGCAAATGCATTCTGTAGCGAATGGAGTATATGGCATCGCCGAGGTTCTTGGGCAGGGTGACCCGCAGTCTTCGAGCTGTTTTCGCGAGTGCATCCCGGTGAAATGGGACTTCAGTGATTCCTTCGCGATATCCGTCGAGAAAGATGCTTTCGATCAGCTTTGTGTATCTATTCTCTGTGCGCTTCTTCTCGGTCATGGACATTCCCTTGTCGCCATCGTCGCGGTGGCTTCGATTTCCGACTGTTTTCGCTTATGAAGGCCATTCTTTCGGTCCCGTTTGTGTATGGGAACGGACACTTTCCAGTAATCGGCGGCTTCACCCATGTCCATTGACAGCAGTTCCGGTCGCCCAAGATCAAGCTTGCGAGAAGGAGTTACGGGGACGACGCCGAGGGCTTGCATGACCGCGCCAGCCACCGCTCTGGCGAGGGGAGGGGGTACTGAGTTGCCGACTTGGCGCGCACCGTGCCACTTGGTTATGTGAAAGCGGAACCAATCGGGATAGCCATGTAATCTAGCCATCTCACGCACGGTGACGCAGCGGGGGAACGCATAGTGGATAGGTCTTGGACTCGTGAAGGCACCTCTCGCAGAGTCCGTTCCAGCGCGGAGCGTATTGCTGACACCGCCGGGTGCCAGTTTAAAGAAACGCGAAATCGGTTCCACATCGCCCTGGTTCGTCTGCGCAAAGCGTCTTCGTGATATTTCGGTGTGCACTGTGCGCATGCTGGACGTGAGCACTTCGGGATTCCAGTTTCTCACATAACCGAAATGCCAGGCATCGTCTGTCGAACACCGCATCTCGCGGGCGTAGTCGGACGGCAGTGCTGCGATCTCGTTTGGAGCGGAGTCGGATGCCATGAGGACATCCCATCGCTCGGCATCGGGCAAGTCAGACAACGCTTCAGAGCATGTCGGGGTCAGTCGTTTGCTACTTCGATCAAACAAGTCATTCTCTGTGGTTGTTGTTTCGACTGGATAGGCCGGAAGCAGGGCTGCTTTCCTTGCCCCCAGCAAGAACAATCGCTGACGATCTTGCGGAACACCGTAGTTTATTGCATTCAGCACCCTCCAGGGGATGCGCACGCGATATCCCAGGTCGTCGAATGCATCGATCAGGGATTCCAGGAAGGCGCGGTGCCGACCGACGGTCAGACCCTTGACATTCTCAAACACGAAGACCCGAGCGCCAAGCTCGCCGACCAACCGAACAAACTCCTTGACGAGTTGGTTTCGAGGATCCTCTAGCATCCGCTTGCCGATCAGGGAAAAGCCCTGGCATGGCGGACCTCCAAATACGACATCCACTGTCTTGTTGCCTATCCCCGCGGCGTCCCGCACTTCGTCGCCCCCTAGTCCAACAATCGACCTCGCGAGCAACGCGGTTTGCGGAAAATTGAAGTGGTGAACTGCGGCGTGAATAGGGTCTATTTCCACCGCTGCAACGATATCGAATCCTGCCTGTTCGAACCCCAGCGACATACCGCCAGCGCCCGCAAATAGGTCGATTGCAATGGGTCGTCTATCCATCGAGAAAGGTCACAAGTCGCTGCTCAAGTTTGTCCTGATTCTTGAGCTCGCACTGCCAAACAACCATCACACGCCAACCTCTCGAGCGCAAGGCCTTCGCTTGCCAGCGATCCCGAGCCGTGTTTTGCGCGATTTTCGGTCCCCAGTAATGCAGGCGACTCTTGGGCAGTCTGCCGTAACGGCAGGAATGCCCGTGCCAGAAGCAGCCGTGAACAAAAATGGTCTTTCGTCGACTGACGAACACCAGGTCGGGTTTGCCCGGTAAGTCCTTCCTCGCGAGTGAATAGCGATATCCGAGGCGATGCACGAGAGACCGAAGAGCCTTCTCCGGGCCGGTATCCCGAGTGCGGACACAAGCCATGATGTGGCTTCGTGTCGTTTTGGTAACGCGGTCCATATCGGTCGGCTCTTGCACCCGTCTCGCGATCAGACGTAAGCAGCACCCCTAGTGCCTCCAGTCACTCCAAAACCCAGGAGGCGTCAGCTTGTCCGGGGTTCTGACCATAGCCCGGTGTTATACAGCTGTGCACTCAGATGCCACCCCAAAATCAGTTGTAGCATTGCCTCGACATGTTCCAAGGCGATTAAGGCTCATCCGGCCTTCTTCAGCGCGGCCTTGGTGGCGTCCTGCAGAGCGTCGAGTTCCGGCTGCCATTTGCGCCTTTCCACGGTCGTCATGCGGTCGATGAACAGGATGCCGCGCAGATGGTCGTGCTCATGTTGCACGGCGCGAGCCAGCAAGCCGCCACAGGCGAAACGGATGGTCTCGCCGCGCTCGTTCCAGGCGGTGACGCGAACGGAAGCCGGGCGCGTGATCTTCTCGGCGAAGATCTCGGGAAAGCTCAGGCACCCCTCGGGGCCGGTCTCGGTGACCCCGTCCAGCGGGGTCACTTCCGGATTGATGAGGACCAGGGGCATGCGGTCAGCGATCGCGGCGGATTCACCCTCCCACTCGAGTGTCGAGGGCCGGTCGGTGACCTCGCGCAGATCGAGCACGAAGATCTGGAGCGGCTGCGCCACCTGCTGGCCGGCCAACCCGATCCCCTGTGCGGCGTGCATGGTCTCGATCATGTTCGCCGCCAGGGACTGGATCTCGGGCGTCACGGCTTCGATCCGGGCGCCGCGCTGGCGCAGCGCCGGATGCCCATAGTTGACCACGTTCAAACGCATCGCGGCACGTTCTAGTACTTGACTGTCTTGTCCTTCAGCATTCGGGCCAAATCGTTCACTCCGGGGCTCTTTGCCGTGCGGACATAGAAGCCGCTGCATGTCACCCCGCACAGCAGGCTGTCGCGGCTGTTCAGGCCAAGGAGCCTGCCCAGGCAGAATCCGGAATTAAAATGATCTCCCGCCCCGGTCGTGATCAAGGGTTTTTTCGTGGTCGGCCCCGAGGTGATGGCCACCCCGCCCGCTCCGAGGGCGAGGGCATAGGAGACCGGGTGGATGACGAGTGTTTGGACCGGGACGCGACGATGGATCGCGGCGCCTAGTCTCGAGAGGGCCTCGGGCGTGGGCGCCGGCGCATCGATATCGAGCGCTTTGGCCACCTCATGGGCCTCTTTCTCATTCAGACCGAGAATGACGTCGAAATGCCTGCCGAACTGGACAACGAGCCTGAGGGCCCGCGCCAGATCCTTCTTCAGCCGCTTCTCCGGGTCGGCCAGATCGAAGAACAGGATGCGGCGCGGCCCGCGGAGCTTCGGGCAAAGTTCTTCGAGCAAAGCCTCCCAGACGTCGCTCATGTAAGGGAGCATGGTCCAGTTGACGAACCCCACCAGGTCGGCACGTCCGAAGTGGCCGGCGAACTCGCGTTTCCCGAAGCGGGTCTTGATGTTCTCCCAGGTCATTTGCTTGAGCGACTGGTGCTTGCCGACCATCACTTTGCCATCCTCGAACTCGACCGCATCCGTGTAACCCGGCTCGGCGATCGAGTGGACCTTGGCGCGCCTGGAGAATTCGTCGAAGACGGGGTGCAGATGCGGGTAGCCGAGGAGGCCCAGGCACGTGACGCGCAACCCCAGGCTGGCGAGGGCGTTGGCCATGATCGGGCCGTTCCCTCCCAGCTTGGTCATCAGGCCGACCAACTCGATGTTCGTGCTCCGCCCGGCTGCGGCGCTGATGCGCTCCCCCCATTGCCCCATCCTGGCCAGGCGCACGTATTTCTCCGCGCTCCGCCGTTTGTCCACCACGTGCAGAATCTCATCGACGAACCCATCCAGACCGACAAACGCGGTCAGGGCGCGGACGCGCGTCGCGGCCGCAGTCAGTTGTCGGGCGCAGTCTTCGCGCTGGGCAGGCGTTGGTGTGTATCCCGGGTTCATGCATCCTCTCTCGAAGTCGAAAGTCGGAATTCAGGCTGCGGCTGGCCGGCGTCACGCGGTCACTCGGTTTCCACGCCGAGCAACTCCAGCAATCGGCTCAGTTCGTCCTCGCTGTGGAAGCGGATCTCGATGGCGCCCCGGCCCTGCCTGTAGCGGAGATTCACCTTTGTCCCCATGCGCTCCTGCAGCCGGTTCTCCAGAGCTACGACGTGAACATCCCGCGGTCCGGCGGCGTCCCGCGGCGCCGATGCCGCTCCAGGCTGTCGCATCCCGGCGTGTCCGAGCCGCGCCACCAGGTCCTCCGTCTGGCGCACGCTCAGGCCATTTCGGATGACCTGTTCGGACGCCAGCGTCTGCTCCTCCGGCAGGCGCAGACCCAGGATCACCTTGGCGTGGCCGACCGAAAGGCGTCCGCTCCGGAGATGCGCCTGCACCTCGCTCGGCAGGTTCAGGAGACGAAGCGCGTTGGCCACTGCCACGCGGCTCTTGCCGACCTTGGATGCGATGTCCTCCTGACGAAGATGAAACTGATCGAGCAATTGCCTGTATCCCTGCGCCTCTTCGAGCGGATTCAGGTTCTCGCGCTGAAGGTTCTCGATCAATGCCAGTTCGAGCGCCGCGGTGTCGTCCGCCTCGCGGACCAGGACCGGGACATGCGCCAGCCCCGCGAGCTGTGCGGCACGCCACCTCCGCTCGCCCGCAATCAGCTCGAAGCCCTCGCCGCGCGCCCGAACAATCAACGGCTGGACGATGCCTTGCTCGCGAATCGAATCGGTCAGCTCGCGCAGGGCCTCTTCTGGAAAATCCTTGCGCGGCTGAAAAGGGCACGGGCGAATGCGGTTCAACGCCACGCGCTGAACGCGCTCCGTCTCCGGAGCGGCGGCGGAAGCGTCCGGATTGACGGGCGTTTGCGCAGCGGGGGCGGACGACTCCCGGGCGGCAGGAACCCCGCCCAGCAGCGCGCCCAAGCCGCGACCGAGAGCCGGCTTGGCCATGACCGCGGAGTGTTGCCAACGGACATCCCCTTGTCAACGTGAAGGACAATCGAGCCGGCAGTTCGCACTTTGTATGCAGAGCCTTGACGCCGGGTGAGGGCACCCGGCCTACAGCACCGGAGAATGCAGCGGTCGTAGGCCGGGTCCCCGGACCCGGCGCTCTGAGTGTTGTGAAAACGAGAACTTCTGCAATCCATGCCGGCAGTTCCCTTTTCGAGCCGCCGACAGGGCGGATTTTCGGATTGCGTGGGGCTCTGTCGGCGGGCGAGCCTTGAGCCATGCACGCGCCTCAACACCGGGTCCGCGGCACCCGCGCCTCGAACGTATGACCGACATTGAACGGCCCAGTACCGACTTGACTGTCGGATCCCGCCATGTCCTCTCGATCGCCGACATCGCCTTCGGCGGCGCAGGCGTGGGGCGCATCGGAGGATTCGTGGTCTTCGTTCCGTTCGTCCTGCCGGGCGAGGAGGTGGAAGTCGACCTGATCGAGGTGAAGAAGCAGTACGCCCGCGCCCGTTTGCTGCGCGTTCTGCGCCCCGCGCCTCAAAGGGTCGCGCCCCGATGCCCTTACTTCGGCGCGTGCGGCGGATGCCAGTACCAGCACATCGATTATGCGGAACAAGTGCGCATCAAGCATCGTCACGTGGCAGACCTGCTCGAACGAATTGGAAAGAGGCCGGCGGGCCTGGTTGACCCGGTGATACCCTGTCCCCAGCCCTACGGCTATCGCAATCGCCTGATGGTGCGCAGCCAATGGAACAAGGCCGAGCAACGGTTGGTCATCGGGTTCCTGCGCGCCGACAGCCGGCTGGTCGTGGATGTCGAATCGTGCGCCATCGCCGATCCCCTGCTGCAGGACCAGCTCCGCCATGTCCGGGCCCACCCGCCGCCCCGCGGCGGGCTCAAGGTGGTGCTGCGTCGGATGCCTGCCGACTGGGAGGTGCCGCCGGACTCCTTTTTTCAAAACAACTTTCACCTGCTGCCGGCGCTCCTGGACGTCGTGCGCGAGCGCTTGGCCAACAGCGGCGCCCGTTGGCTGGTGGACGCCTACTGTGGTGTCGGGTTCTTTGCGATCGAGCTGGCCGGAGTCGTCGAGCGTTTTGTAGGCGTCGAGTATGACGCCATGGCCGTCGAGGCCGCGCGCCGCAACGCAGCACGCCGCGGCGCGGCCAACGGCGAGTTCGTGGCCGGCGACGCCACCGCGTGCCTCGGCGCCCTGTCGGCCCGGTTCCCGCCGGAGGAGACGGCGGTGATCGTGGATCCGCCCCGGGTGGGATGCCGACCGGAAGCCATCCGCGGTCTGCTCGCCTCGGGGCCGGCGCAGATTCTGTATGTGTCGTGCCACCCGGCGACGCTTGCCCGCGACTTGAACGCTCTGTGCGGCGGCGGGGTCTATGAGTTCGTGCAGGTCACGCCGCTCGACATGTTTCCCCAGACGCAGCACGTGGAGTGCGTCACCGACCTGCGCCGCCGCCATCCCGCGGCGTCGGCGGAGCGCGCGACAAGCGGATAACCTTGCAAAGTCAGACTGAGTTGGTCCAACCTCTGCCCGCTACGCGTATGGAGAACCATCAAAGACCGGCTTTCGGATTCGTGCAGAATCGGGTGCCCTGGATTGTGGCGGGCGCGGCGCTGCTGCTCTACATCGTCACCCTCAATTCCTGGGCGCGCCTGGACAGCCTCCTCTCCTTGAGCGCAGCGGGCGGATGGAGCCTCTACGTGACCGTGCGCGCCCCGTTGCTCCACTTGATCGCGGTCCCGTTCCGCATCCTCCCCTCCGGCTTGCAGGCCCCGGCCTTGAACCTGCTCACCGCCGTCATGGCCGCCTTGGCCCTCGCCTTGCTGGCACGATCGGTCGCCTTGCTGCCCTTCGACCGGACCCGCGAGACGCGTCTTCGCGAGCGGAGCGAGTATTCGCTGCTGAGCATTCGGATGGCCTGGCTGCCGGCCGTGCTGGCCTGCGTGCTCGCGGGTCTGCAGCTCAGCTTCTGGGAGCATGCCACCGTGTTCACGGGCGAGATGCTCGATCTGCTGCTCTTCGCCTACGTCTTGCGCTGCCTGCTCGAGTTTCGCATCGATCGCCGCGAGGTCTGGCTGACCAAAATGGCGTTCGTGTACGGACTCGCGGTGGCCAACAACTACGCGATGATCGCTTTCTTCCCCGGTTTCCTGGTCGCCCTGGCGTGGATCAAGTCCTGGGAATTCCTGAACCCGACCTTCTTGCTGCGGATGCTGGCCGCCGGTGTTGCGGGTCTGCTGCTTTACCTCTACCTGCCCCTGGTCAATGTCCTGGGCGGCGATCAGATGGGCACGTTCGGGCAGCACGTGCGTGCGGTTCTGGGCAGCCAGCTCGCCGCACTGCGTTCGGTGCCGCCCTACGTCATCCTGGTGCTCTCGTTCTCCTCGATTCTCCCCGTGCTCCTGCTCAGCATCCCTTGGTCGTCCGACAACCCAAGCACCAGCGCGGCCGGGGCCTCGATCATCCGATTCCTGGTGCGCGCCCTGCAGATCATCCTGGTGGTCGCCTGTTTCTCCGTGTTTTTCGATACGCGCTGGAGCCCCCGTCAGCTCGGCGCGGTGTTCGGCGCGATCTTTCTGCCCCTCTATTACCTGTCCGCGTTGAGCCTGGGCTACTTCGCCGGCTACTTCCTGCTCCTGACCGTTCCGGCCAAGGGCCGGGGCTGGCCTCAAGCTCCAAGCCTCTTGGAGAAGCTGGGCAAGGCAGGCCCCGCTTTCGCTGCGCTGGTCCTGGTGGCGACACTGGTTCTTCTGGGCGGCCGCAACTGGCGCCCTTTGGCGGCGGCGAACACGCCCGCCCTGGCCAAAGTCGCCGATCAGATGGTTGAGGTGTTGCCGGCTCAAGGGGCGTGCGTGCTGAGCGACGGAATCGAGGACTTGCTGTTGCTCGAGGCGCGGTGGCGCCACACGCGGGGTGTTCCGCCCCATCTGTTCGTCTATGCGAACTGGCTCGAGTTCGCCAAGTACCACGAGCGGCTCGCCAGGCAATACCCGGGGCGATGGCCGGTCATCCCCGAGCTCTCCCAGATGCCCGAACCGCTCAACCCCGGGCTGCTCACCGCGATGCTTGGGAATCTCGCGTTGACCAACGCGGTCTATTTCATCAACCCGAGTTTCGGCTCCTACTTCGAGGTCTTGCGCCTGGTCCCCAGCGGGCCGATCTACCGGGCCCGGACGATTCCCCTCGATCAGATCATGCCTGCGCCGCTGACTCAGGACGATCTGGCCGCGGCGCGACAGTTTTGGGAAGCAACCGCCCCCTCGATCGAACCGTTGGTTGCCCGCACCGATTCGAGCCTGGCCAGCGCCTTCCTGAAAGGCTTCTACGGACGCGCCCTCAACCACTGGGGCGTGACTCTCCAACGCCACGGAGATCTTGCCGGCGCCGCCCGTTGGTTCGACCTCGCCACGCGCCTGAGTCCGGACAACACGGCCGCCCGCGTCAACCGGGCGCACAACGCGGAATTGCGTCACGCGCTCGAACCCGGGGAGAAGCCCAGCGACACGATCGAAGTCTCGGTGGGTCAGTGGGACCGTTTTCTGCGCGCGTTTGGTCCGTTCGATCACCCCCGCTGGAGCCTGGAAACCGGCGCCTCCTTCGCGCGGGCCGGATTCTATCGCCAGGCGTTGATCGAGTTCGAACGGGTCAGCACGCTGTCGCCCACGAACACCGTCGTCCAACTCTGGCGGGACAACATGGCGATCATGACCCGGCTCCGGCTGGGAGACACCGCGGGCGCGGAGAAAGAGGCGCTCGCTTTGCAGGAGAAGTTCCCGCGCGAGGAGATCGCCTTCGAGGCCCTCACGCAGGTCTACCTGGCCACCGGGCGGGTGACCAATGCCTTGGCAAACGTCGAGCGGCAGCTCGCTCTCAATTCGACAAACGCGAACGCGATGCTAAACAAGGCTGCTTTCCATATGCAACTGCAGGAGTTTCCAAAGGCGATTACGACCCTCGACACGCTGCTCGTCCTCCAGCCCCAGAACCAGGCCGCCTTGCTCAACCGCGCCATCGCCCAGCTCCAGGACAACCGCCTCGACAAGGCGCAACAGGACTACCTCCTGCTCCTCAAGACCGCTCCCGAAGCCCCCGTGGTCCACTACGGCTTGGCCGAAATCGGGTACCGGCAGACCAACTACACGGCGGCGCTCACCCATTACGACAAGTACCTGAAATTCGCCCCCGCCGGAACCGACGAGTACAAGGCCGTCCAACAGCGTGTCCAGGAGCTCCGGCAAAGCGTCAAAGGGCGCTAGCCCGCATGGCTTTGATCTTGCGAAGTCTCATCTGCACGTGCACACACGGAGTAATGAGAAACATGCGGGCTAGCCCGCGTTCGGCTTCCCGGGCCGCGTTCGAAGCGCGCGGGCTCGGCCGATGCGCCCCATGCACGGGGCGAGGTCGGCAGACCCACCCCACGCTCGCCCCGGGCGCGCCCGCGCGCCGGCGGATGCATCGCGCATGCGCGTCATTCACCTGATCACACGGTTGATCGTCGGCGGAGCGCAGGAGAACACGGTGGCTTCAGTGCTTGGACTCCGGCGCAAACCGGGCCTCGAGGTCACTCTGGTCGCCGGCCTGACGACCGGCCCGGAAGGCTCGCTCGAATCGCTGGTCGCTTCCGAACCCGGCCTGCTGATCCGGCTTCCCGCGCTCGTGCGCCCGGTCCATCCCTGGCTCGACTGGCGCGCCGTTCGCGAACTCACGGCCCTGTTCCGAGAGCGCCGGCCGGACATCGTCCACACCCACAGCGGCAAGGCCGGCATCCTCGCGCGCCTGGCCGCGCGGCGGGCCGGTGTGCCCACAATCATCCATACCATCCATGGCCCGTCCTTCGGCCCTTTCCAGGGCCCTCTGGCCAACGGAACATTCCGCGCTGCGGAGCGCTATGCGGGGAGATTCACCACCCACTTCGTCGTCGTGGCCAACGCGATGGCCGACCAGTACCTGGCCGCCGGGATCGGACGGCCCTCCCAGTACACCCGCATCCTGAGCGGGTTCGACCTCGATCCCTACCTCGCCGCCAAATCGGATCCGGCGTGGCGCGCCCGCCTGGGATTGGCCCCGGACGACATCGTGGTCGGGAAAGTGGCGCGGCTGTTCAAACTGAAAGGACACGACGACCTGATTGCCGCCGCTCCGGATTTGGTGCGCGCATGCCGGCGCTTCAAGTTTCTCCTGGTCGGAGACGGCCTCTGGCGTCAGAGATTCGAAGACCGTGTGCGCCGGCTGGGTTTGGCCGATCACTTTGTGTTCGCGGGCCTGGTTCCTCCCGGCGAGGTCCCGCGTTCCATCGGG
>ERZ795054.3872-NODE-3872-length-11388-cov-4.682873_pt1 | contig 11388 bp, 12 predicted proteins | sample MGYA00375138_ERZ795054 | MGnify/ENA primary metagenome ERZ795054 (study PRJEB30183, sample SAMN05720215) | anaerobic digester metagenome | isolation source: active sludge of municipal wastewater-treating anaerobic digesters | place: USA | collected 2014-12-23 ...
AACCGGTTGATCATGCTCGCCATATAACCCGCGCCAAAGCCGTTATCAATATTCACCACACAGACCCCGGCGGCGCAACTGTTGAGCATGGTCAGCAGCGCAGAAAGCCCCTCAAAACTTGCCCCGTAACCGACACTGGTCGGCACGGCGATGACGGGTTTATCGACCAGACCGCCGATGATGCTGGGCAGAGCCCCCTCCATGCCCGCCACGGCAACAATGACCTTTGCCCCCCTGATTTGATCCAGATTATGGAACAGCCGGTGGATGCCGGCAACCCCGACGTCGACGATGCGTTCGACGCGATTGCCGAACAGTTCCGCCGTCACCGCGGCCTCTTCCGCCACCGGCAGATCGGCTGTACCCGCCGTCACGATGGCAATGTAATGCTCTGATATGGTAACATTTTCGCGACGGACAGTGATGGCTCTGGCCAGGGGGTGATATTCCGCGGCAGGACAGATTTTTTGAACCTCCCCATACAGGGCCTCACTTGCCCGGGTGGCCAGAATATTGGCATGCCTCTCCAGCATGGCCTGAAAGATCGCCATCACCTGCTCCGTCGTTTTCCCGGGACAAAAGATCACTTCCGGATAACCCACACGCGCCTCCCGGAGGGTGTCCACTTTGGCGCAGCCGACGTCCAGGTAATACATGTCCCTCAATTCAGACAGAGCCGTCTCCACATCGATCCGGCCATCACGGATTTGCTCAAACAATTGTTTCATTTCATGGTGAATCATCGTTCAATCCTCTGGCAATCTCCCCGTGGCAATTTAAGGCTTTTCGGGGTTCGCTCCCGCGGCCTTGATGACCTCGTTCAAACTGCCGGTGCGGTATCCCCGGAGATCAAGGGTAACATACGAGAATCCATATTGATTCAACGCAGCGACGGTCTTGTCCATCACGCCGGCATCAAAAAACCGTTGCCGATCCTCTTGCGTCACCTCAATGCGCGCGATATCGCCATGGTGCCGCACCCGCACCTGCCGGAATCCCAGATCGTGAAGAAATGTTTCGGCCTTTTCAATCGACGTGATTTTTTCCCGGGTGATTTTATGTCCGTAGGGTATACGCGAAGCCAGACAGGCCAGGGCGGGTTTGTCCCAGGTGGGTAAACCCATCTGCCGCGATAACATGCGGATCTCCTGCTTCCCCAGGCCGGCTTCGCTTAAGGGACAGACCACGCCCAATTCCCGCAGGGCCCGCATCCCCGGGCGGTAATCGCCCCGGTCATCGACATTCGACCCGTCGGCGACAAAGTGCAAACCATGCTGCACCGCGATCGCCGATATTCGGGTAAAAATTTCCCGTTTGCAGAAGTAACAGCGATCGGGCGGGTTGTCGACGTAATCGCTCAGGGTGAATTCATCCGTCCGGATGACGATATGGCCGACGCCAAGCGCGCGGGCAAACGCTTCCGCTTCTCTCAACTCTCTGTCCGGGAACGCCGGCGAGTGGGCGGTGACGGCCATGACGCGTTCGCCCAGCACATCATGTGCTGCCTTGAGCAGAAATGCGCTGTCCACGCCGCCCGAAAAGGCCACGGCCAGACTGCCGTACTTCCTCAAGTTATCACACAAAGCGGTTAATTTATGAGACAAAAGCGCGTCCATGTTTTCCATAGAACCTGATAACCGGATTCAGGACTTGGATTCCGGAACGTCGTCTCCGGCCGCCAGACTATCGTAAATGGTCTTGATGGGAACGCCGTGCTTCTTTGCCAGCCCCCTGCAGTCTTCATATTCCGGCTTCCGCTTGATCCTTTCTCCCCGCAGGTAGGCGTTTTTCATGGAAACCGGCCCGTATGCGGTTTGCACAGCCGAGCTGTCCCGGCGCAGCATCCGCTTCACAATCCGATTTACCCTGAGACCGAAGGTGGTGGTCTGTCGCCAGAGCACGTCTTCCAGTTCCTGCCGACAGCGGTCGTCGCAGATCACGCTGATCTTGACCGCGGGTCGCGATTTTTTCATGATGATCGGCGTGAGGAAGACATCCAGAGCACCCTTTTTAAAGAGTTCCTCCATGACGCCTTCGTACATCTCCGGGTTCATATCATCGATGTTGCATTCCATCAGACAGGCTTCGTTGACCTCAACATCCCGGCCATCTGACTCAGGTTCCATTTCTCCCAGGAATACCCTGAGCACATTGGGCACTTCCGTATCGCGGTTTCCGATGCCGTAACCAATTTTCCGGGGGACAAAACTCATGTTTTCCACAAACTGATCCACCGTGGCCGCAAGGATCGCCGCCCCGGTCGGCGTGGTGGTTTCAAAGGGAACGAGGCCCGAACGGGTGGGAATCCCCTTCAGGATCTCCGACGTTGCAGGCGCCGGCACCGGAAGCGTCCCGTGGGCGCATTTGACGTAACCGCCCCCGACCTGCACCGGTGACGAAAAAATCCGGTCGGCATCGAAATATTCCAGGCAGATCGCCGCACCGACGATGTCCACAATAGAATCGGCCGCCCCCACCTCGTGAAAACGGACCTCATCGATCGCATGATTGTGAATTTTGGCTTCCGCTTCGGCAATGATTTGAAAAATACCGAGGCTGCGTTTTTTCACCCTGTCGGAAAGCGGGCTTTTTTCAATAAGCCTCACGATATCCTTGAAGGCCGTGTGCTGAACATGATCCTTCTCCGCTGCGGGTTCCCCGGGCGCCGGACTCACCTCAACCCTTGTGCCCCAAAGACCGCGCCGCTGATCCCGGTTAATCTTCAGTTCATAGCTCTCCAACGCGAGCTTGGCAAGTTCGGCAGACAAAAAAGCGGGATCAACACCGAGATCGATCATGGCCCCGAGATGCATATCGCCGCTGATTCCGGCAAAACAGTCGTAATAAAGAATCTTTAACACGCATTCCTCCATATCAGATGCCGCATACTAGCAGAACATTCATAACTCAACAATATAAGGTTGCAGGCAGAATAAATTACCTCCAAAGAAATAAAAACGAGAAGACTCGATGGCTGCTTCAACCACACAAGTATGGTGGATAGTTTCACTTAGATCATGCTTATAATTAAAATACTTTGGGAGTAAAATCCTGTGCGCAGGTCAATGATACCACCATAAAAGAAAAGGGCCTGAAAGAATGGATCATACGGCTTGCCGATTTACCTTCCTGAATAATGCTGAAGCCCACAGGCGGTCTCCGTTTCTCAGCGTCTCTGGAGAGACAACGGCAGTTCCAAACTGTTTTCTTCGAGTAGCTTCCCGTCCGAGAGAATCTCTGACGAGGGCCCATCCGCAACCACGCAGCCACCGCCGATCACCAGGCAGCGCTCACAGACATCGAGGATCAAATCGAGGTCGTGAGAAGCGATGATCTTGGTATGTTTGAAGGTTTTAAGCAGCGTGATCAAGGATCGCCTCGACCGGGGATCCAGGTTCGCGGCGGGTTCATCCATCGCCAGGATGTCGGGTTCCATCGCCATGACCGCGGCAATAGCGACCGCGCTCTTCTGGCCGCAGGAGAGGTGGTGAGGTGGCTTATCCTGGAGAGTGAGACCGTTCACCATGACCAGGGACTTGTGGACGCGCTCCCGCACCGCTGCCTCGTCCAGCCCGAGGTTAAGGGGGCCGAAGGCAACATCGTCGAAAACCGTCGGCATAAAAAGCTGGTCATCGGGATTCTGAAAGACGATGCCGACCTTTTTCCTGAACTCCTGCCTTGTTTTTTTCGTCAGGGAGAGATCCCCGATGGTCACTGTTCCCGAAGTCGGCATCAGGTAGCCGTTCATGTGCTGCAGAAGCGTTGATTTGCCCGCCCCGTTGGCACCGACGACGCCGACGGATTCGCCGTGGGTGATGCGGAAGTTTATACCCCGGAGCGCTTCGGTCCCGTCCGGGTAGCGGAAGAATACGTTGTCAAATTCGACAATATGATGACTCATATAAATAACCCCTGGACCGTGCGGCCTATTTCCTCGGTGAAAGAAAAGAAGCGGAAAACAAATATGAGGGCAATCGTTGTAACCAGGAAAGCGAAATCCGTCGCCGTCATACGGGATTTTTTAAGCGTCGGGATGTCACCCTGGAATCCGCGCGCCAGCATGGCATAGTAGATTCGTTCGGCACGATCCACGGTCCGGATGAAAAGCGTCCCGACGAGGCGTGCGAACACCTTGATGCCCGTGCCGCGCCGATCGAAGGCCCGCATGTCACGGGCACGGATGATCCGCATTGCCTCTTCCATCAGCACAAAAAGATAACGATACAGAAAAAAGAGCTGCGAAATGATCAGCGACGGGACTCCGAGCCGTCGGAAGGCATGGCAGACCCCGGGGAATGAAGTCGTTGCAATCAGCAGCAGAGCCGCGCTGATCGTGAGGAAAAACTTCAGTAGAATCGAAATAAAGGAAAGCCAGCCCGCCGATATGGGAATACCGGGGATGATGGCGGCGGTCCCCGTATCCAGGAGCGGGTTAAAGATGCCGATGAAAATCACAAACGGTGAAACGGCAAGCACCTTCTTTATGATGAAACGAAACGGTATATCGCCGATGGTCATGACCAGCACAGGATATAGAAAGAACGGCACCAGGGCAACGACCTCGTATTTGGGAAAGGAGATCACGGTGATGAGAAAGAGCATCGTCGCAATCACCTTGGTCCGCGGGTCCAGACGGTGCACCCAGGTCTCCTGGTAGGAAAGTCGATCCAGCCGTCCTACATCGAAGTATTTCTCGTTAAAGGTCACTGGTTCTTCAGGTATCCCGTCTGCGGATGGTTCTTATTCCCATAGCGATCAGCATGATCATCCCCAGGACGATGGCCGCACCGATGATACCGGATACGGAGGTCCCCGCTTCGATTCCCGGCCACGTCGGTGGTACGGCTTCCTTTTGCGGTTCAACAGCCCCTGGCTTGAAGCTGTAATCGGGAAGAAACGCTGTCCATTCCTGGATGCCTTTCAGTGCCGGAACGATCCCCTGCCCCGGTTCGGACAGTTCGCCTTTGCCGGTGACCTTCTCGATGGCCCATTCCAGGCCGTCCGGATGCGTCGATGCAAACCAGGAGAGAACCCCGCCGGTTAGAACCACCAGCGCCACAAAGGTAACCATGATCTTCTTCAGGGAAACCGCCGCGCCCAGGGGCCGTGATGCCGCCATGCTTTCGAGGATCTCCGGTCTGACGCTCCGGACATAGTTGATGATGGCGGCGGTAACAAAACCCTCGATACAACCGATGGCCAGGTGAATCGGCTGCATCAGAAGGACAAACGTGTCGAAGGGCAATTCGCTCTTGCCGGACAGAAGCGTCTGTAAGACGACGGAGAAAGCTCCGAGCTGCAAGGCTAAAACGACACAGATGACGGATGCAAAAAGAATGCGTCCAGAATGCTTACTGTCCCCCACCCATGGCTTGTAGATAAAAGGATAGATGAGATAGCAGGGATAAAAGCCAAGGTTCCAGATATTACAGCCGAGAGCAAGCAGGCCGCCGTCGGCGAAAAACAGCGCCTGGACCGTCAGGATCGAGGCCATGACAAGAAACGCTGCATGGGGGCCCAGAATGATAGCAAGGATCATTCCCCCGCCCAGATGACCGCTCGATCCCGTCCCGGGGATTGTGAAATTGATCATCTGTGCGGCGAAAATGAAGGCGCCGAGAACCCCCATCAGGGGGATCATGCGGTCATCGATATCGCTCTTCAGTTTTTTCGAGGCAAAGCCGGCGACCGCCGCCGTCCCGGCCCAGAGTGTCGTCCCCACCGCGGGAGAAAGTAAAGCGTCAGCCATGTGCATGGTCTTTCCTCCATCTTAATGCGTTATTTTTCCCGGGGTTATCTGGCTAACGGCGCGGAGCCTGCAATCTTTAAAAACCCCACGTCAAACCCATAAGCACGGAATAATCGGGAGCAACGTCATTCAACCCGGCTTTGACGCCGACATCCAAATCGAGGGAATCAGTCAGGCTGTAGATAATACCGCCGATGACCCAGCCGGGGTTGGTTTGCGAAGCCCGGTCCGCGTTCCGGTCGACACCAAAATTGGCCACCAGTTTCAATTTATCCAGAACGACATATTCCATTGCCAGGGATGCATGCCATAATTCCTTTCGCTCGTCATTTTTGTTTTCATTCTGAATGTATCCCACATTGGCATGAAAACAAACCGGCCCCTTTTCCAGCGTCGAGATCAGATACAGGCTGCCGGTGATCCTGCCACCGCCCAGTCCCTCATTTCGCTCCCCCGTTGGAAGGGTTACAACCGGCTTGACGGCAAAGCTCAGGCCTTTCCGTTCCCAGAATCGCCACTTCAATTCGATGGAGATGTCGGATATGCCCTCCTCCGTTGTCGTTTCATGCCCTTCTTCCGTATCCTCGATCTCCCTTGTGAACTGAACAGGGATACCAAAAACCAGGTCAATCGCATCCGCCAAGCCGACGGAAAGGGTACCTGCAACGGTCGTGGCTTCAGACTCGACTCCGTCCTCATCTTCATGTTCGAATTCGCCGTTCAGCTCAATTTCATACCCACCCTTCCCCTGGGTTCCCGTATCGTCCGTGATGAGCGGATGGGCCGCCCATCCAGGTTTGGCCGCAATCATGAAAAGAACAAAACACAAAATACCCACACCATTCACGAGCTTTTTCATAAACCCTCCGCAGCAGGAAAATGTTATGAATATTTTTTTCGTAGCACCTATAAGTCAAAAAAATATTCCCTGTCAAGTCTATTTTGATGCTTGGCAGAGAAGCCATCCACGTCCCGGGAGAGTCATGTCGATCATTGGCATCGATCCCGCTTCCCGACATTTAATGCCACGAATATAATATCCGTGGCACGTTGATATATCCGAGGGTGGGGAAATGTCAAGCAGAAATATCGCCCGTTGTCGCCATGGCAAAGCCCGCGTGCTTAACGCCCTTAGCGGATTTCAGCTTCCCGTAAAGCTCCTCGATGATCTGTGCCTTCCCTTTCGTGATGATGATTTCCAGGCAATTGTCATGGTCGAGGTGAATGTGCTGGCTGGAAAATATGGTGTGATGGTAGTCGTGCTGAATGTCGAGGAGACGGGAAACCAGACCGCGGTGATGGTGATCATAGACCAGCGTGATGGCGCCGGTTACTTCACTGTTTTCCCGCCACTGCTCCCGGACGAGTTCCTCCCGGATCAGGTCCCGGATCGCCTCGGAACGATTGGTGTATTTTCTTCTGTGGATGTGTTCGTCAAAACGCTTTAGAAGGGTGTCTTCTAAAGATACGCCGAAACGGGTCACGCCTGCCATGATCAACCTCTTTCGCTGGTAATTAATCGTCCGGCAAGCAAACATCTCACATATTATACCGGACTCAAAGACTGTGCCGTAATGCTTTATTTGCGTTCCTGGTCATCCTGAATAAAGTAAATAATCTAATCATTTCAGTGTATTGAAAGAATTAGATTCTTCGGCTGACGCCTCAGAATGACATTGATATATAGTCTATTGATCCGCTATCCATGCATATTCACCCTGGATTCCGCCGTTCGCCGGCATAACGATCTTCATCTATCTGAGAATTTCCGCAAGAGCGGAAACCAGAGCCCTACACTGCTCGTTGGTCCCCACCGTAATGCGCAGGTACTGTTCGATCCGCGGCAAAGGGAAATGACGGACAATGATGGACCGTTCACGAAGTTTCCGGGCCAGTTCCACAGCGTCTTGCTGCGGATGCCGGACAAAGATGAAATTTGCCGACGACGGCAGCACCTCAAAACCCAGGCCTCGCATATTTGTCGCCAGCGTTTCCCGGGTGCGGATGATTTTCGCCCGGGTCTCTTCGAAATAGGTTCGATCTTCAAGGGCCGCCACGGCTCCGGAAATGGCAAAACGATCCAGGAGATAGGAATTAAAGCTGTTTTTGACGCGATCCAGGGCTTCGATCAGTTGGGGATCGCCCATGGCGAATCCTACCCGGAGCCCTGCCAGGGAACGCGCCTTGGACAGCGTCTGAATCACCAGCAGGTTGGGGAAGCGACTGATCAGAGGCACGGCGGTTTCCGTACCGAAATCCACATAGGCCTCATCGATAACGATCACGGAATCGGTATTTTTGTTCAGCAACGCCTCAATTGCGGAAAGAGAGACCGGCCGCCCCGTCGGGGCATTGGGATTGGGAAAGATAATACCGCCGTTCGGTCGCAGATAGTCGTCCAGCCGGATCTGCAGGTCATCCGTAACCGGAACCGTCTCATAGATAATCTCATCAATTCGGCAGTAAACAGGGTAAAAACTGTATGTAATATCCGGAAATAAAAGAGGTATTTCATGCTTGAGCAATCCCTGAAAAGCGAAGGCAAGGACCTCGTCGGAGCCGTTTCCCACGAATACCTGCGGGGAAGTCAAACCATAATAGTCCGCCACGGCCGCCTTGACCCGGTCGGCATTCGGGTCCGGATAGAGGCGCAGCGTGTCCGCCGCCTCCGCTTTCACGGCTTCCAGCACTTTCGGCGAGGGACCATAGGGGTTCTCATTTGTATTGAGCTTGACCAGGTTGGTCAGCTTTGGCTGCTCCCCCGGCACATAGGGTTTGATGGTGTGGACGACGTCGCTCCAGAAACGGCTCATTTTCCTGTCAATCCCGAAAAAAGTAGTCTCTCGGATCAGGGAAGATACAGCGGCACCCCTTACCTTCCTGCGCAACCCGTGAGCGTGATTAAACTTAGCGGAAACTATTGAATAATCGGTTTGTCTTGTCAAGAGCGAATATTCTCTTGACAATAAAACCGGCTTTCTTCATGTTCAGAAAAAATTTGAATATCTTACAAACAAGGAGCGTATCTATTCGTGGGATCTTGGCTCTGGTGGCTCAAAAATGTGATTATCGGCGTCTTTTCCATTTTTTTCCTGATTTTCGGTATCGAGGTGCTGATCGGCGCCTATGCGCTAAAACACCCTCAGACTTTTATCATGTATTTTTTCTCCGGCAGTTTTATCATCCTCTTCAGCTTCGTCGGGATTCTGTACCCCTTCTTTCAGATTTACACCCGGATCACCCAGAAACCGGATTCTTCCTCTGGCGACCAGCGCTGAACTCTGATTTCACAGGCAACAATCTTATCTCGGGCACATAAACATCGACTATGAAGGTCGGCGCCCACTTTTCGCAATAATTTTCACCAAGCACAAGAATTTGCTTGCTTTTTTATCATGTTCGCCCTTAATAGAGCGGCAAATTATTAATTGGGTGAAATATGAATCATTATCTTGTTACCGTCAGTCTGCTCTGCTGCAGCAACGTTTTCATGACCTTCGCGTGGTACGGTCACCTCCGGAACTTATCCGGCCGGGCCTGGATTGTGGCGGCTTTGGTCAGTTGGGGCATCGCTTTATTCGAGTATCTCCTCCAGGTGCCAGCAAACCGGGTCGGGCACCAGGTCATGACGGTCGGCCAGTTGAAAATCCTCCAGGAAGTCATCACCCTGTCGGTCTTTGTCCCCTTCTCCGTCTTCTACATGAAGGAAAAACCGACCATGGATTATTTCTGGGCCGGGCTTTGTCTGCTGGGCGCCGTTTTCTTTCTGTTTCGCAGCAGACTGATCGGATCCTGAATAATCCCCCCGGGAAATAACTTGACAACATGTGGAAAAAGCAGCACAATCCGCCAAATTTACCAGAACAAAGGGTCGTTCAATCATATCAAAAAGGAGGGTATTTATGAAAAATCTTAGATTCTCGGTCGTGTCCCTGTTCATTTTCATGCTGGCCCTGATTATCATCGGCTGCGCCAAGCCTCCCGAGGCGGAAAAATCTGCCGCGCAGGGTGCATTGAATGCCGCCACCGCCGCAGGTGCGGAAAAATACGCGGCCGTGCCGATGGAAGCAGGGAAGATGCTCTGGGGGGAAGCGGAAAAGCAGTTGCAGGCGGAAGAATTTGAAGCGGCAAAAGTCGGTTATCTGGCTGCAAAAACGGCCTTTGACAAGGCAACCAAAGCCGCCGGTGTGGCCAAAAAAGCCCTGACGGATGAAGTCACCAAAACCATTGCCGGCCTGGAGGAACAGTGGATGGCCGTCCAAGCCGCCGCTCTGGTAATCGAAAAGAAAATGGCGACCCAGAAAGAGGCCTGGGATGCCGATGTTCTCCTCTTCACGCAGGAACTTCAGGCGACCAAGGGCATGATCGACGCCAACGCAGAGGGTGCAAAAGCCAAAGCTGTCGAATTAAAAGCGATGATTGACAAGTGGGATACCACCGTTAAAGAACTCGAAAAAGTACCGGAAAAACCCGTGAAAAAGGGTAAAAAATAATCCTTTGCTCTATCGAACAATAAAGGCGCCCCTTCTTCGGGAAGGGACGCCTTTATTTCAAAGTCTGCATCTCGACCGATGCTACGCCGTCTTACCGATTCTGCAGACCAGCCTCGACGGAAGGCGATTTCAGCGTAATGTTTTCCCCTTGATATACGCCGGCCGAAATCCTGCCCTTACAAAGATGCCTTGTCTTTCAAACGATAAAATAGCTTGCCTGGCTTTTCTGAATCTTTTCGCAGCAACACATTCGGAATGGTATTTGCGGTTTCCCCCACGGCGTGTGAATCTTAATCATGGCTATATCCGTTCAAAAAGGAGGACGAATACATGGGGAGGAAAAGAGCTAATAAAAAACCGGCCATTTGGAGTGGAAAAAATACTACGCATCGTATCCGCCTGAATCAGGGATCATGATCGGCAATTTAAAGATTTGATTCTCCTTCCGCGCAGACAGGGCAGTGTCGTTTCCCGTCGGCTGACGTCACCAGACGGGATGCCATGGTCATCTCGCCGCAGGTATCGCAGGGAAGCGACGGCGAAAGGGTCGCATAAGGCGGCATCATGGGCGCCGCAACTTCTTCCGTGTCGTAGAGATCAGAAAAGGGCAAATGCAGCAAATCCAAGGCCTTAAGGTGTTTTTGCCTCTGCAATTCTTCCGGTGTGGCAGCCCCGTTGTTCATCTTCTCTTCCAGGGCGGTGTACTCCTCCGGTTCTTTTCCCTGGTAGGCATAGGCCTTTCGACGGATGAAACGCAGGGCCAGACCGGATCTCCGGTCAAAGACGGTAAAAGCATTTTTCCCGTAATTCCGCAGGATCAGGTTTCCCTTGCCAATAGTGGTTCCCAGCAGTACCTGAAAGGCATCGACGGCGCACGAGTCGTTCTCGGAAATGACCACCGTTTCCTCGTCCTCCGCCCGAGATAAGGCCAGCCGTCTCATCGCCTCCCGGGCCACCCGATAACCGTAAACCAGACCGGGACAGAGGTGACCGTGGAAAGCGACACAGGTCTTTAGATCTGCTCTTCCGGTATAAATATCCGCCTGTTCTTGACCGTTCATCGTGCAGGTCCTCCTTTCCTGACCACCATCTTCACACACCTTTTGCTCCTTTTTAAAAGCAAAAAGGGAGGGAAAGCCGAAACTT
>ERZ795054.3874-NODE-3874-length-11387-cov-4.986498_pt1 | contig 11387 bp, 9 predicted proteins | sample MGYA00375138_ERZ795054 | MGnify/ENA primary metagenome ERZ795054 (study PRJEB30183, sample SAMN05720215) | anaerobic digester metagenome | isolation source: active sludge of municipal wastewater-treating anaerobic digesters | place: USA | collected 2014-12-23 ...
GACCAGCGGTCGCGGGCCTACGGCCCAAGTCTCCGATGGATGTCTCTGAATCCGAGTTCGCACTCGACAGCCCTCCTCCATCTGAGGAGCATTCACCAAGACATGAACAGCAAACCGAATGCGATCGTTCAGCGAGCGGATGATGTGGCGCGCCGAGTCGTGTCGACCGGGGTCGGCATCTCGATGCAGATGCTCATCGGACCCGACGTCGCACCCCACTTCCTCCTCCGGCGATTCGTCATCGAACCGGGTGGCAGCATGCCCAAACACACGAACCGAGTCGAGCACGGCCAATACGTCGTGCGCGGCCGCGCGAAGGTGGGCATTGGCGACAAGGTCTATGACGTCCAGAGCGGCGATGTGGTCTTCATCCCACAGGGTTGGCCGCATTGGTACAAGACCGAGGGAAACGAGGCCTTCGAGTTCCTCTGTGTGGTGCCCAACGTGCCCGACGAGACGACCTTGCTGGACCGGGATTGACCGGATCCGCCTCCCTCCAAGGCGGCAACATCGTCGTCCCCTGGACTGGGGAAGGCACGCTCCAGTCGGCTCCCACCGCGACAGGCGCGTGGGGCAATGTCACCCCCCAGCCCACGGGCAATTCCTACACCGTCCCGGCGGACCATGCCCAGCAGGACTTCCGCGTGACGCAATTGTCGCGGACCGACGCCTCAGGATCGGACGCAGGCCGTCGGAGCGCGCCACACTCCGGCGGCCAGGCCGTCTGAAGGGAAGGACGCCCTCCGTCCCTCCCGGGGTGGCGACACGGGTTTTCCGCATTGCGCGCCCATAAACGGAGAGTACCGTTGGTCCATGCCAGACCTCGATTGCGCTCCTGCGTGGCACCGTGCGCCGCCGAAGACGCGGGACCTCGGCGCTTGGCGCCGGCGCCGCGGCTTCACGCTGATCGAGTTGCTGGTGGTCATCGCGGTGATCGCCATCCTGGCGGGTCTGCTCCTGCCCGCCCTGGGGCGGGCCAAGGAGAAAGCTAAAGCCATCAAGTGCACCAGCAACGAGAAACAGATTGTCCTGGGCTATCTCTTGTACGTGGATGACAACGCGGACTACCTGCCGGTGGCCGGCCAGCCGGAGCCATCCATGGGCGCGGGTTGGGTGGCGCCGAGCCGCTGGTTCCAGGAGATCAGCGTGTACATCGCCCGCGCAGAGACGAACTATGAGACTCTGGTTGCCAAGGGCAAGGTGGTCGTCTGCCCCACCGCCAAGATCGACAAGTCGATCCCCAAGAACATTCCGGGCTTTGAAGGTTACGGTGGTTACGGACACAACTGGGCTTACCTGGGCTATACGCCGGAAAACTCAGACAAGAAACTCGCCCGACAGACAATCTCCATCGTCACCAAGCCGGTGGAGACCGCGATGAACGGCGATAGCCTCGATCCGGGGCCCGGCATCAATTGGTGGGATTACGGCTACATCGACCCTCCCAGCGTCACCCGAGATTACCCTTACGTCCGGCACGGCAAAGGCGGCTACTACGCCTGGGTCGACGGCCACGTGAGCCTCGGCCCATGGAAGGAGATGTCCACCGGCAAAGAAGGTCGCCTCGACTGGTACTACCAGCCGACTCCCTGACCCTCCGTGCTGCGCATCCAGAAGGTCAGGTCTTTTCTTTTGGACATTTGGTCTGGCCCGTCCGAGCCGCCCGCTACGGGTCGCCGTCTTCGGTGATTCGGATCACGTGACCAGCCGGGAATCCTGCAAACCCAGGCTTGGGGCAATCAAGTGAAGTCTTGCCGTCACGCCTATTACTTCTGTTTCGCACAGATCCTCACTGAGAAAACGCGAGGCATTCGACTGGCCAAAGTGCCGCCCTTGCCGAACTGCAGTTCCGGTGGCAGATTAGCTTCCGATTCCAGAAACACATCTCAAGACAGTGCAAGACTTCATCCGATGAAAGCCAAGGCTACGGCACGCAGGGCGGGCGGTGGGGCGTTTACCTTGATCGAGTTGTTGGTGGTCATTGCCATCATCGCGATTCTGGCCTCGATGCTGCTTCCGGCCCTGGCCAAAGCGAAGGCTCAAGCGCACAAATCCCTGTGCGCCAGCAACGGCAAACAATGGGGATTGGCGGTCAGTCTCTATGCCAACGACTTCGACAACGCATTCCCTGACAACCGCGATGGGTGGGGCTTCAGTTGGATGACGCCGTCGATGAGCAACTTTTGGAATCTCTACCTCATCCGCAACCAGCGCACGACCGCGAAGTCTGAACGCGCGCAAAACGACGTGCTGTTTTGTCCGACCGACGTCTGGCATCGGGTCGCTGAACGCGGTATGATCACGTCGGACACCGGCCTGCAGTTGATGGGCTACTTCTATTTGCCCGGCCGCCGCACGGGTGATCCCGACGTCAGCAGCTACGCCCAGGGCACCGCCGAGTGGTTTTTCCGCAAGAAACTCAACGGGCCTTACGCGTCGGCCCCGATCCTGATCGACCGCCTGCAAGCCGTGGGCCCGAAGTGCACCAACATCTATGATGCGCGGCTGCGCTGGACCACGGACTACGAAGGCAGACAGGTGTTTACGGCGGTGCATCGCGGCGCCGGCGGCGCGCCCCAGGGCGGCAACTTCACCTTCGAGGACGGACACGTCGAATGGTGCCAGGGCCGCCGCGTGTCACTCGGCTCGGCTTACGGTGATTGGCAGTGTTTTTTCAAGATCCCCGTGGCCGAGCCGTAACTGACCTGGGACTTGAAGTGCAAATCCAACGGGGGATGCAGCGTGCTGGCGAGGCCCCATCGCAGGCGCGGGAAGCTCTCCGCGTGGACAACAGCGAGTGGTTTGGGCGCTTCTTCGTGGCGGGTGAGCATGAGGGAACGCCGCCTACCGCACAAGGCGTTGCGGAGACTGCCACCGACAACCGGTGCGACCACATCTGCTGCATCCGCGCGGTCCAATGGAGTGTTGTCACCACGTCTCGACCGGGCCTCGAGGGGTCGGGATGGCGGATGGCGCCGCGGGTTTCCCGGTCATGAAGGAGGGGTTCGAGGGCGTCGGGGCGAAGCGGGGCAGCAGTTCGCCACGATCGTCCAGGAACTGGGCGCGCCAGGTCCGATACTCGGCAAGGATCTCGTCAAACTGAGCGCGCCGCGACAGGGACGACACGCGTCTCCTGAACTCGACGGCCGGTCCGAGGCGTTTCGCGTACCACGGCGCGACCTTGCGGAACATCCTGCACCCGTGCGTTTCGCCGAAGACCTCGATCATCAGGTCGAGGTGCCGGCACATGACCCGGACCCGCTCCTCGAACGGCGGTTCGGGCGGCAGCTCGCCCGACGCAAGGAAGGCCTCAGTCTGGCGGAAGATCCAGGGATTGTAGAATGCGCCCCGTCCGATGCTGACGCCCGCGCAGCCGGTCTCCTCGAGCATGCGTCTGGCGGCCTGCGGTGTGGTCACATCGCCGTTTCCGATGACCGCGATCCTGCGGACGGCATCGACAACCGCCCGGATGCCCGCGAGGTTGACACATCCGCCATAGCCTTGTTCGCGCGTGCGGCCATGGATGAAAACGGCGGACACGCCGGCGTCTTCGAGGGCGCGGGCCAGTTCGGGCGCCGTCAGATTCGCCTCATCCCAGCCCAGCCGCATTTTCGCGGTGACCGGGATGCGCACGGCGCGGACGATCCCCTGCGCGAGCGCGGCGGTCCTCGAGAGCTCGGACATCATGGCGGACCCGCCTCCCACGCGGCAGACCTTGCGCGCGGGGCATCCCATGTTGATGTCGATCGAGTCGGCGCCCATCGCTTCGAGGCGTTGGGCGGCGTCGCGCATTTCTTCGGGCACGGCGCCGAAGAGCTGGACGGCCAGGGGGCGGTCGCGTTCGTTGGACTCGATGAGCTTGAGCGCCTTATCGCGTTTCTCGATCAGGGAGCGGGCGTTGACGAGTTCGGTTGTGCAGAGACCGAGGCCGCCCAGTTCCCGGATCGTCAGGCGAAACGGCAGGTTGGTGTATCCCGCCAAAGGAGACAGGAACAGATTCGAAGCCAGTTCGAGCGCGCCGAGCTGCAACATGGGCTTTCTACAACGCAAAATGGAGGACGAAGAGGAGGGCAATCCCGTAGAGCCAGGGAGACACCTGGCGCCCTTTGCCGCCGAGCACCTTGACCACCACGGTCGCGATGAACCCGACGCCAATCCCGCAGGAGATGCTTTGCGTCATCGGGATCAGCAGCAGGGTCAGAAAGGCCGGGATTCCTTCGTCGGGGGTTTCGAGGTCCATTTCCCGCACCAGACTCATCATCAGAAAGCCGACCACGACCAAGGCGGGTGCCGTGGCGATGGCCGGGACCGCCCCGATGACGGGGGCGAAGAACATGGCCAAGAGAAAGAGCGCGGCCACAACCACCGACACGAACCCGGTTCGCCCGCCCGCACTCACGCCGGCGGCGCTTTCGATGTAGGTGGTGACGGAACTGGCTCCGCAGAGGCCGCCCCAGGCCGCGGCGAGCGAATCCACCACCAGGACGCGCTTGAGGCGGGGCAGTTGGCCCTGGGCGTCCATGTAGCCGCCTTGCGTCCCGACGGCGATCACCGTGCCCATCGTGTCGAAGAAATCGGTGATGAGAAAAGCGAAGATCACACCCCAGAGGGCTGGTTTGAGAGCTCCCACAAGATCGGCCGCGCCGAACGTGGCGAACTCGGGGGTCGCCACCAACTGTCCGGGCACTGCCACAAGCGCGGGCCCGCTCGAGACGAGCCGGTCCGAGAGCCAGGCGAGCGCGGCCGTGCCGAGGATGCCCCAGAGAATGGCGCCGCGAACTCGGAACGCGAGCAGGGTCATGGTGAGAGCGAGGCCGGCGCTGGCGATGAGCGTGGGGAGCAGTTTAAAGTTGCCCGGCGCCAGGAAGGCGCCGCCCGGGCCTTTGGCCACCCAGCCCATTTGCTGGAGTCCGAGGAAAGCGATGAAGATGCCGATGCCGATGCCGATGGCGCGCTTGAGATTCATCGGGATCGCCTGCATCACCTGCTCGCGCACGCCCGTCAAGACCAGGAGGGTGACCAGGGCGCCTTCGACGACGACGACGCCCATCATGGTCTGCCAGGTCATACCGGGCTGGGAAGCCTGCATGACCAGGGCGGCGTTCAACCCCATGCCGCTCGCCAACGCCAGCGGGTACTTGGCCCACAACCCCATCAGCAGCGTCGGCACCGCGGCGCCCAGGCACGTTGCGGTCACGACCGCGGCCTTGGACATACCTGCGCCGGCGAGCATGGCCGGATTGACGAAGACGATGTAGGCCATGGTCATGAAGGTGACCAGGCCCGCCATCGCTTCCTTGCGTGGCGTGGTCTTGTGGGCGTCGAAGTCGAAGAACCGATGCCAGGCAGCGCCCGGGGTGGCGTGTTCGTCAATCGCGTTGTTCATGGGAATCACCGTCCGGTTCGAGCAGAAGCGACTCGATCTCTTCGTAGGTCTCGACGACGCGGCTTGCGGCTGCCAGGCGTTCGGGCGGCAGGGTGTTGGTGATGGCGATGACCTCCATCCCGGCCGCGCGCGCGGCCTCGACACCGTGCTCGGAGTCTTCGACAACGCAACACCGGACGGGAGGGACGGCCAGCAGCTCCGCCGCGCGCAGGAAGACGTCCGGGGCGGGCTTGCCGCGCGGGACATCCTGCACGCTGACCACGACCGAGAAGAAGCGCCCGAGTTGTTTCATGGCCAGGACCTCTTCGATCACCGGGTGATTCGATCCCGAGGCGACGGCCAGCGTGTAGCGCGGCGCCAGCCTCTCGAGCAAATCGGGCAGGCCATCGAAAAGCGGTTGGTCGCGTCGGAGAATGTCAATGAGCCGGTTCTGCTTCAAGGCGAGAAGCTCCTCGAGCGGCTGGTGCGGCTTGTGTCTGGCGATGAAATCGAGCCAAAAAGCGCGATCCGAGCGCCCGTAATACGCCGCGAAATCCATCCCGTGGCGGTCGCCATAGCCCAACTCGTCGAAGATCTCGCGAAACGCCCGCTCGTGGCGTGGCTCGCTGTCGACGATCACACCGTCCATGTCGAATATGATGGCGTCAAAAGGGTTCACTGAGGCCTTCAAAGATGTTCGGACCGGATTCTCCTGCGACCATGATGCTCCTGCCTTCGGGCCGGGGGCACATTCCCGCATTGCGGTGCGAGAGTATTGTCGGAGCCCCAATGCAGTCAAATCCCGGCTCGTCAACGCCATCTCGCTCCGCCAAAGACAGGAATCAGCGCCGACTCATCCCGCGATGCGGGACGGTGACAGAACGGTTCATGGTCTCCGTGCGCATGCAACCGTTGAATGTCAACGCCTCTCACGAAAGCCGTTTCGCAACCGTGCCCCGGCGATCGGGTTGCAGACAGCCTTGAGTAATTCCCTGACTCGGTCACGATGGGCCCATGAAGCACTCGGCTGGAATCGGTCCGCTTGTCCTGGTCGGCGGGCTTTGTCTAACCCTGTTTGTGTCCCCCGGGCGCGGCGCGGAGAGCGTGAGTCTCAGCAACGGGGAGCTCGTCGCCGAGTTCGACGCCAGAGGTTTGGCGCGCGTGTCGCTCGCCGAGGCCGGACACGCCCTCTCGCTCACGGGCGACTCGGCATCGATCACCGTCGACGGCCAGACGCTCAGCGTCCGCGACCTCGAACGGACCGGCCTCACGCAACGCGAGCATAGTGTCGTGTACGCGTACGCGGCGGGCGACAAGCGACTTGAAGTGATTTACGAGCTGAAGGCCGGCTGGCGATTCGTGAGCAAGCAGATCGCGCTCACGCTCCCGCCCCAGGCCACCAGCCGCGTCGACACGGTCGAGGGGCTCCGAATCGAGATCGGTTCGCCCATTGCCCGCGAGCATCGGGCCAGCAACGCCAGCGGGGCGGTGTTCCTCCGTCTGGGGCAAGGCGATTCGGCCTCTGATTTCGGCGCCTGCCTGGTGCTGCAGAATCCGTTTCTCAAGTGGCAGCGCCAGGACGGGCGGATCTCGATGAGCTATGCGCCCGATCTCGAATGGCGCGCCGCGTACGGACCGTTTGTCTCGGACCGCGTCTGCCTCGGGCTCTACCGGCTCACAGGAATCGAGTTTCCGGCGCGGAACCTGCCCGAGTGGAAATACGTGCTCGATCCCGAGCGCGCCTTCGAGGGCCAGCCGATGCTCGATCGGGCCGAGTTCGAGGCTGTGACCGGTTGCGTGGACGCTTGCGCCCTGTTTCGCCCCACAAAGAGCCTGCGCGTCCATGTCCCCTGGTGCGAGAACGACTATCAGATTGACGTCGGCACGCCCGCCGGCCGCGCCGAGTGGAAACGGATCCTGGACCAATGCGCGGCGGTGGGTGTCGAGCACACGCTCTTCACGCCGGCCAACAGCGCCGTCGCCCCGCTCGAGGACAACGCCGACGCCTGGGGTTGGGAGAACTGCCTCTGGCTCGGCCTGGGCCAGAAGATCCGCAAAGGCGAATGGAACATCGCGGCGGACCCCATCCCGCCGTCGATCCAGGAGATGCTCGACTACGCGAAGGCGAAACAGGTCAAGCTGGTTGCCTATGCCTATCCGACGCTGGGCTGGAAGCAGAACCCCGAGTGGACGGCCTGGTGCGGCGGCAAGACCGGCGGGTACGTCGGGGTCGATACAGGCGTGCGGAGTTTTCAGGACTGGTTTGTCGGGCAACTGGTCGCCTTCCAGCAGCGCACCGGGATCGGGGGCTACAGCTTTGATCATTGGTGGATTGCCTACGAACCCAACAAGGAGGGGCACAAGCCGACCAGCAAGTACGCCCAATGGTCCGGCTGCCGGCGCATCCTCGAGGAGCTCCGACGCCGTCTCCCGGACATCGTCATCGACGGGCGCCAGCAATACCAGTGGTTCGGTCCCTGGACCTGGCTGGGCGGGTCCTATCCGCACCCGACCACGAACGACGAGCAGCCAGGCAGCTTCGAGAACTTCCCCGACCTCCACTTCAGCCGCGTGTCCGGCAACCGGCAGCGTTGGGCTACCGGGTACTTCCATCATGAGCAATTCACGCCCTGGGAACTCGTGCCCGGGTACATGACCCACCAGACGCCCCGCAACAATGCCAAAGGCGAATGCGTCAAGGACCGCCCCTTCCACACGCGCGACTGGGACCTGCTCGGCTGGCGCTATTCCGTCCTCTCCTCGATCGGCACCGCCCCGTTCAATCACGTCGTCAATCTCCTGCCCGCGCGCGACGAGACCGAATTCGCGCACTTCGGCCCGGACGACCAGCGCTGGCTCCGGGGCTGGATGGACTGGACCGACCGGCACCGGGCAGTCCTCAAGCATCTGCGGCCCATCATCGGCCTGCCGGCCCTGGGCAGAATCGATGGCACCGCGGCGATCGCCGGCGACCGCGGATTCGTGTTCCTGTTCAATCCAAACTACCGGGAGTTGCCGGCCGAGTTCGCCCTGGATGCGGGCATCGGGCTTACGGAGGGCGAGGAATTCCTGTTGCGCGAGCTCTCTCCGCGCGAGGGACGCCTCCTGGGCAAACCGCGCGCCGGACTCTGGCGTCGGGGCGATCGCGTCCGCCTGCCGATGAAGGGCCCCGAGGCGCTGGTTGTCGAGGTCGTGCCGGCGGACGCCGTTGTGCGTCCGGCGCTGATCAACGCGCGCGGGCGAGCGGTCTTGAACGGCGACCGGCTCGAGTTGGCGGACGTTGAAGGCCAAATGGGCCACACGCATGAACTGGTCGTCTTGCTGCCGACTCGAGGGACCGTGTCCCGGGTCGTCCTGAACGGGCGGGAAGCGCCCGCTTTCAGCCAAGAGGGCGACGCAGTGACGCTGCGCGCCGCATTCGCCGGCGAGCGGTTCGATCATTGCCACCAGGTGGACACCTACGACCCCGCGTTCGCGGGCCCCGTCGTTCGGGCTGAATTCACCGTTCCGAAGCGGGTCTTTGCGCAACTGGCCGCGCGCCGCAAGGCCTGGCCCGTTCCTTACACGGAGGAAGAGCTGCTCGCAACCTGGCGCGGCTCGGATCGTCTGCTGCTCTTTCTTCAGATTGCCGATCCGGACGACACATGGGCCGTGGGTTTGACGTTCGACGGCCAGCCGGTCGAGGTGCGCAAGGCCTACAGCGATGTGTTTCCGCTCGGACGCGAGCGCACGTTTACCGGTTTCTACGCCGATCTGTCGAGTCTGGCGCCCGACGCGCCCCATCGGGTCGAGGTCACGCTGCCCGAGGGCCTCGGGCCCGGTCAGTTCCAGGGATTGTTCTTCGAAAACGTCGAGGCGGAATGGACCACAGCGATTGCCGTCCGGCCCTGACGCGAAGCGTCATGCCCACAACCGGTTGCTGGTTGAAGATTGAGCGTTGAGCGTTGAGCGTTGAGCGTTGAACGTTGAACGTTGAACGTTGAACGTTGAGCGTTGAACGTTGAACGTTTCTGGTTCGTGGTCCCCATGCGCGTGAGCCAGCGAATGTCGATGCCTGGCACGAACCACCTCTCTTGGAGGGCCGATCCCGGGGCCGCGCATGCGCGTCAACCTTTGGGGGGCTGAGATGCGGAGCTTGCGCGAAGCGGCCCGAGGACGAGCGCGTCCGGCAGCGCGAAGTCCCGCATTGCGGGAGAGTGCGTGTGCTTCAGCACCGCTTTGGAATGGGAGCGCACTGAAGAGCGTCCTCCGTGCCCCCCCTTCAAGAACTGCCGATTTTGCAAAGGGGTCGGTCCCGGAATTCAGGAAAGAGGGACCTCGAGCTGCGACCTCGGGTGACCGGCGCCATTCCGGAATCTGCCCGTAGTGTGTCAGGCTCACGGCCCGGCCGACGGCGCCTGGATACTCGATTCCCCCAGCGTGCGGGCCATAACGGAGCGCGGCTGAAGCCGGGCCGCGCGCTGCGTCAGGTCGAGTATTCCTGAATTCCGGGACTGACCCCTCTGATCTCCGGTCTAAGGCTTCCCGAGCTTCTGGAGCTTGGTGAAGAAGTCGCGGAAGATCGGGTCGCGCTGGAGGAAGTAGACGCTGCGGATCAGGTGTCGGGAGTTGTCGAAGCTGAAGGTGTAATTGTCCGTCGGGATCGGGCTGTGGACGAGGTGTGAAGGGAGCCAGCGACTGTCGATCACCCAGGCCACCGCGGTCATGTCCCAGAGCACTTTAGACCACGCGAAATGGTCCCGATGATAGTCCTTGAAGATCTCGAGCAGGTATTCGCCGATGGCGCCCCGGCCAGCCAGATTAGCCTCCATCTCCGGCACGGTGGTGGTGAAGTGCGTGACGACCGGGGTGCAGGGCAGTTGCACCAGGGCGACCCCGGAATTGAACGCGATTTTCGAGGCGTGCAGGTCCTGATGGTAGTTGAACTCGTGCTGGTGCGGCCAGTCGAGGCCGTTGCCGCCCAGCCAGACGACGACGATGTTCGGCAGGATCGAAGGGTCGAGGAGGAGGGCGTTGGCCACGTTGCTGATCGCTCCCACGGCCACGACGTAAAGCGGGCGGTCCGGGCTGTGCGCCTTCGCCCGGCGGATGAGATCGAGCGCCGCGGGGCTTTCCTCCGGCTGCTTGGGGTCGGTGACGTATCGGCGGCTGCCCTTGAAGGCGAAGTTCTCCGGCGAACGGTTCAACTTGCCGAGGATGCGGAGGATTTCCTCGTGGCTTCGCTCCATGCCGTTCTCCGGGCTTGTGGAACGGTCGTTCTTGAACGGGGCGGCATAGACGGCCTCGACCTTCAACTCCGGCGAGATGAGCGCGTAGACCAGGGCGAACTGGTCATCGATTTCGTTGTAGGTGTCGGTGTCCAGCACCATCGGGACGGGCCGTTGGGTGGGAGGCTGCAACAGTGCGATGCGTTGCGCGTCAGTCAGTTTGGGGAACGACTGCGCGGCGATCGGAAGGGTGGCGCCGGCCAGGAGGCCGAGACTGGTCAGGATCAGAAGGCGTTTCATAGCTGGGGCGGGAGTCTAGTTTGCGAACGCTCGGGATGGCAGAGAAATCGCCGAGCACGATCCCGTGTCAGGAGAGTGCGGGGAAGCTGCAGGCAGACCTGGCGATCGCCGCGCATATCCGGCGCGACTCGACGGACCGTGGATCGTTCGCCCGGACAGGCGGTGAGAGGGCGGCGGGACGAGACGGATTCAGCGCCGGGGAGGTCTGCTGTCCGAACAGTCGCGGTTGCGGCGTCAGGCAGGCGCGTCACTCGGTGTGGGGCACGAGACGCCGCACCACGAGCAGCAGCGCGACCACGACCCCGATGAGCACGCACCAAATCAGCGGCCCGCCCCGTTCGCCTCCGCCGAAGCGCTCCTGCCAACTGAGCCCGTGCAAGCGCTGCTCGGGTCCCAGGGTCGCGACGTTCTTCTCCGCCGCGAGGAGTTGATCCGCCATCAGACTCAAGTCATAGCGGGCGGCTCCGGCCGACGGGTGGCCGTAGTACAGCCACAAACCTTCCGTCTCCTCCGAT
>ERZ795054.3878-NODE-3878-length-11382-cov-5.294782_pt1 | contig 11382 bp, 9 predicted proteins | sample MGYA00375138_ERZ795054 | MGnify/ENA primary metagenome ERZ795054 (study PRJEB30183, sample SAMN05720215) | anaerobic digester metagenome | isolation source: active sludge of municipal wastewater-treating anaerobic digesters | place: USA | collected 2014-12-23 ...
GAGAATAGTTGATTGGTGTTGGGTTGTAGATATAACTTGGCTTAGTGGTAGTTGTTGTATGTGGAATACATTGAGCATAACATGCTGAATAGTTATCAAAAACTTTGCTATTATAAATGCTGGTTGCCAAGCATCGTCAAGTTGTCGTTTCGCAAATATAATATGTTCTGTTAGTAGTTGTGGTTTGAGTTAAATTAAAATTATTATTAGAAAAAGCGTCGTCGCCTATTGAAAGCGCTAAAACCGGAGCAATATTACTAAAAAGCAAAATGAATGCGATTAATATTTTAATTATGCAATTTTTCATAAATTTTTGATTAATTTTTTGGTTAATTGAAATCCGTAAACTAATAGGTTTATTATACCATATTTTTATTAGTTTGTAAAGCAGGAAAAATATTTATAAAAAATGTGGGGATGCTTCAAATTGTATAGATTTAGGCAAACAAAAATAATTTTATTTAGGAAAACTGCTAATATCTAAGAAATAATAATTTATTTTGTCTATATCAAAATCAGTTGGTAAATATTTTTTAATTTTGTCGCTGATAACCGGTTCGACTATATCCATGGGAATACCAAAGCTAATACATGTTTCCTCTTTATCAATCGGGTAAACATATCTTGAGATATAAAAATATATAGCTGGCATCTTTTTATGGACTGTAATCTTGCCACTGTCAGAAATTGTTTTGGCAAAACCTAATAAGGCTTTTTCTATTTTTATAGCGCCATTGCACATTTTATTATTTTTTGAACTAGCAACGTTGCGATCATCCATGAAAGCGATTACTCGGGGAGCTTTAAAACGGCTAGTACTGCTTGCTGATACTTCACTAGTTTTATATTGTGTAAAACCAAAAAATCTTGCTAAAGCATAGTCAAAATAATATGAATGATTGGTAACAAGAATATCTCTATATTTTTTTCCTTCTTGCTTCTCAGAATAGATGTTGGCACTTTCGGGTGGACAATATTTTCCCTCTGTATCAAATGATGGACAAAACGACAAGCAACTGACCGTCCGATTTGATTGATTAATACAAGAACTGTAGCTATCAGTTTTTTTACTAATATTTTTTGAACCATGGAAATATCTGGTAATTGTCACATCGATTGGTTTGCTCGTAATTGTATCTAATTGTATATATGCTGGATAGGCAGAAAATGCTCTTTGAAAAATAAATAAAAAGAACACTAGAAAAAATACTGATAATAATATAATTATTGTTTTGTTATTTTTCATGTTCATAATTAGATTTGATTAATAGTTTTATTATTATATTTTAAATAATTTTTTAAAAAAAAGCAAATAATTTAAACCCCGCCAGGTAGATTACTACCTGGCGGGTTATTATTTCTAATAGCCACTGGCTAAATGATCATGTTCACAACCGCATTCTTTTTTTTCGGGATTTTCAACAATGACAGCTTTAGTGGTCAAAAACATACTAGCAACGGAAACAGCATTAAGAAAGGCGAAACGAACAACTTTAGTCGGATCAATAATACCTTTAGTCATTAAATTACCATATTCTGATTTTTCGGCATCATAACCAAACCAAATATCTTGATCGCCTTTAACTTTATCAATTACAACGGATCCATCGATTCCGCAATTTTCCGAAATTTGACGAATTGGAGATTCAAGAGATTTTTTAATAATCTCAATACCAATTTTTTCATCATCGTTCAGAGTTTCAATATCATCTAGTGAAGATAAGCACCGAATCAAAGCTACGCCACCGCCAGGCACAACACCTTCGTCCACGGCTGATTTTGTAGCTCTAACCGCATCATCAATTCTATCTTTAATTGATTTTTGTTCAATTTCAGATGGTGCCCCAACTTTAATGATAGCTACCCCACCAGATAGTTTGGCTAAACGTTCTTTTAATTTTTCTTTATCAAATTCACTGTCGGTATTTTCTAATTGTTTTTTGATTTGATTTATACGTTCATCAATTTTTGATTTTTCACCTTTGCCATCAACAATGGTAGTATTATCTTTATTAATTATTACTTTGTGAGCATTGCCCAACATGGTGATATCGGTATTTTCTAATTTCATACCTAAATCTGGAGTGATAACTGTGGCGTTAGTTAATATGGCAATGTCTTGAAGCATTTCTTTTTGGCGATCACCAAAACTTGGAGCTTTAACCGCTACAGTATTAAAAATACCCCTAATTTTATTTAAAATTAAAGTAGCTAAGGCCTCGCCATCCAAATCTTCACAAATGATTAATAATTCTTTTGAACCGGATTGCATTAATTTTTCTAGAAGTGGTAATAAATCTTTAATAGCGGAAATTTTTTGATCGGTAACTAAAATATGAGGACTTTCTAAAACCGCCTCCATTTTTTCAGTGTTGGTTACCATATAAGGCGAAATGTAACCGCGATCAAATTGTAAACCTTCAACAATTTCGGATGTAAGGCCAACAGTTTGAGCATCTTCAACAGTAACAACTCCATCTTTACCGACTTTATCAATGACGCTAGCAATCATATCGCCAATGCTGCGATCTCGAGCCGAAATGGTGGCAACATCAGATATTTCATTTTGTTTGGAAACTTCTTTAGAAATACCTTTTAAATGATTAATAACTTTTTCACTGGCTTTATCCATACCCCGTTTAATGGCCATTGGGTCGGATCCAGCTACAATGTTTTTAATACCACTAGTAATCATGGCGGTAGCTAAAACAATGGCGGAGGTAGTACCGTCACCAGCGTTTTCACTGGTTTTTTCCGAGGCCTCTTTTACAATGGATGCACCAACATTTTCAATTTTATCTTCAAGTTCAATTTCTTTAGCAATAGTAACACCATCATTGGTGATGTGCGGGGCCCCAAAACCTTTATCTAAAATGACATTGGACCCTTTAGGACCAAGAGTTATTTTTACAGCATTGTTTAATTTATCAATCCCTTGTTTTAAATTTTGAAGGGCTTTTTCATTAAAAATAATATTCTTACTCATGATAAATTGTTTAAATTATTAATAATTATTCTAAAATGGCGATAATATCGGATTCAGAAATTTTTAAATAAGTTTTACCGTCAATTTTTATTTCTTGAGCATTATAACTTTTTTCAAAAAGCACTAAATCGTCGACTTTAACTGACATGGCTTTACGTTCACCTTTGTCGTTTAAACGACCTTCACCCACAAAAGATACTTTGCCCTTTTGAATATGTTTATCAGAAGCAGTTTCAGGAATTAAAATACCTGAAGAAGTTTGTTGTTCTTGGGATTCTACTTCTAATAAAATATTATCATTTAAAACTTTTTTGATATTCATGGTTGGTATTTTACATTTTTATTAACGACCTTAATTAATTTTTAAAAATATAAATTAGATTATTTAAAACTTCGATCAATTGATTTTCAGGAAAATTGGTAAGAAGTATTTTGTTATCAAACTTTAATTTAAAAGTTGGATTTTGAAAATCAAATTTATCGGATTTAACTTCAAGTTTATTACCAAAAACAGATTGAAGTTCGGGCGCTAAAGAGGCTAAATCTTCACCATAGTTAATTGAATCAACATTATAACGTTTAGATTTGATCTTGGCCAACAAATTAACAATTCTTTCAAAGTCACCTTCTATAATTTCGGGCTTAGATGATTCGGTGCTTTTTGAATCGTTAAAAGTCAAAGCATATTTACCATCGTCTACAACTGATAGTTTTAATTGAGCGTTTGAACCATTAATAAAAATATCACTACTAAACATGTCAACAATTTGATCTAACAATTCAGCCTGATTTGAAGCCATATTATTGTCTGGCAGATTTGGCATATTTATATTAAGCATGACAATTTTTTAGGTTTATATATGCTAAATATAACAAAAATATCCTAAAAAATCAAGGAACTTCAATCCCAACGGTACCAGGTACCGTTGGGATTGAATAATGGGTAGAACGGTACCTGGTACCGTTCTACATTATTCATCTTGATTTTTAAATTACTTGACATGGAAACTTTAAAATAATATATAATTAAAAAACCGTGAGTTAATAATACTTTGCTCACGGTTTTAGTTTGCTTCATATCCCAAACTTATCACCACAGTGTGTGCATTGGGTATTTCCTTCCTCATCAACATGATTCCAGAAATACTGTTTGCATTCTGGACAATACACACGATATTTTTTGGAATTGATCATCTCAGCAACAATATGCAAGATAATCATAAAACAAACTTTGATACACAAAATAATCTTTGACATTTTTCCCTTCCTTTTAAATTTATGGTTTGGATTAATCGTACCAAAAATGATTTGTACGATAGCAGCAAAGCAAATTTTGATACATAAAAAGATTGTTGACATTTTTTCCTCCTTTTTAATTTTCTGAAATGATTATAGCATATTTTAATATAATATACAAATTTTACTATTTCAAAAATTTAGCGGTATAACTTTTTTTATTCTTTTTAATATCTTTAATATTGCCAACAACAATTACTTCTCCTCCCTTATCGCCACCTTCGGGGCCAAGATCAATGATATGATCACAATTTTTTATAACATCTAACTCGTGCTCAATCACAATGACGGTATTGCCTTTTTCAACTAACAAATTTAAAATATTTAATAATTTTTTGATATCATCAAAATGAAGACCAGTTGTTGGTTCATCAAGAATATAAAGAGTTCTGCCGGTATCACGTTTTGATAATTCTTCAGCTAGTTTAATTCTTTGGGCTTCACCGCCGGATAAAGTGGTGGATGATTGACCAAGCTTCATATAAGACAGACCAACATCATTTAATAATTGTAATTTATTTTTAATAATGGGTATATCTTTGAAAAATTTTAAAGCTTCTTCAACACTCATTTCTAAAACATCGGAAATATTTTTTCCCTTGAAAGTTACTTCTAAAGTTTCGTCATTAAAACGAGTGCCATGACATTCATCACAAACAGTGTAAACATCAGGTAGAAAATACATTTCAATAGTTTTGTAACCGTCCCCTAAGCAAGATTCACATCTACCGCCTTTGACATTAAAACTAAAGCGACCGGCATCATAACCACGCATTTTGCTTAATTCGGTTTTGGAAAAAAGATCACGAATATAATTGAAAACACCGATATAAGTAACGGGATTGGATCTAGGGGTGCGACCGATTGGTTCTTGATTAATTAAAATGCAACGATCGATATTGCCAACACCTTTGATGGATTTATAACTAATATCACTGTCGGAATGCATTTTTAAAGATTTGATAATGGCGGGGTATAAAACATCCATAACTAATGTGGATTTACCGGAACCAGATACGCCAGTAATACCGATTAATTTGCCTAGTGGAAATTCAACATTAATATTTTTTAGATTATGTTTATTACAACCAATTAATGAAATACTAGCTGAATTTTTGTTTCGATTTTGAGTTTGACCTAAATCAACTTTTAATTTTTCAGATAAATATTGACCAGTTAAAGATTTGGATTTTAATAGTTCTTTGGGAGTGCCTTGAAAAACTACTTCCCCACCAAACTTACCAGCTTTAGGACCAATTTCAATAACTCAGTCGGCAGACATGATGGTTTGTTCATCATGTTCAACCACAATTACGGTATTGTCTAGATCGCGTAATTTTTTTAAATTGTCGATGAGTCGCTGTTGGTCGCGAGGATGAAGGCCAATGGAAGGTTCGTCTAAAACATAAATGATGTTGGATAAACCAGAACTAATTTGAGTGGCTAAACGAATTCTTTGAGCTTCACCACCGGATAAAGTAGTGGATTCACGAGAGATGGTTAAATAATCTAAGCTGACATCTTTCAAAAAATTGAGACGGGATAAAATTTCTTTTACAAGAGGTGTTGCGATTTCTTTTTTATTACCAGTAAGATTTGATTTTAAATTATCAAAAAACTTGATGGCATTTTCAATTGTCATTTGATTGATATCAGCAATATTTTTGTGATTAATTAAAACACTTAATGCGTATTTATTTAAACGAACACCATTGCACTCTGGACAAATGGTGTTATGCATATATTTTTCGATTTCTTTTTTTGTTCATTCTGAACCGCTTTCCTTTCAACGTCTTTCTAAATTATTAACTACACCTTCAAACTCGCCACCTTTATCTTTATCGCCATAAAATATTAAGTCTAAAACATCGGTTGGTAAATCTTTGACTGGTACATCCAGCGAAAAATTATATTTTTCCGCTAAACCCGCTAAGAGTCATCAAAAATAACCTTGACGGCCAATGCGATGAGAGGCACCGGCCCAAGCATGAATGGCTCCTTCGTTTAAAGTTAAATCTTTGTTAGGAATAACTAAATCCGGATCAACGGAAATTAGATGGCCAATGCCAGTGCAACGCTTACAAGCGCCAATTGGATTATTAAATGAAAAAAGACGGGGTTCAACTTTGGGCATATTGAAACCACAAGTATTACAAGCAAAATGTTCACTAAAAATAATATCGGAATCATTTTGAGTGGAAAAATTGTATTGAGGATCGTTTTTTATAATTTTTAAATCGCCTTTTTGAATGGATAAAAGCATAAGACCTTTGCCCATTTTAAGAGCTAATTCAACTGAACTGGAAACTCGATTGCGTTCGATGTCTTTAACAATTGATAAATTATCAATAACAATTTCTAAAGTATGCTTTTTATTTTTGTCTATATCTTTTTCTAATAATTCTTCTAGCTTTCAAATGTGACCATCAAAACGACCGCGAGGAAATCCGAGTTTATAAATTTCATCAATTACGTTTTTATTTTCACCTTTTTTATCTTGAAAGATTGGTGATAAAATTAAAAATTCGGTTTTGGTTGGCAATTTTAAAATGTGATTAACAATTTGAGTAACAGTTTGACTTTGAATGGTTTTATGACAATTAGGACAAATGGGTTCACCAATATTGCTATATAAAATTCTTAAATAATCATAAATTTCGGTGATCGTGCCAACAGTGGATCGAGGATTACGCATTAAGGAGCGTTGATCAATAGAAATGGCCGGTGATAAATTTTCCGCTTTATCAATATTGGGTTTATCTTTTACACCTAAAAATTGACGAGCATAAGAAGATAGAGATTCGACATAGCGTCTTTCGGCTTCAGCATAAATGGTATCAAAAGCTAAAGAAGTTTTACCAGAACCAGAAACTCCACAAATAACAACAAATTTATTTTTAGGAATTTTGATATCAATATTTTTAAGGTTGTTAGATTTAACACCATAAAAATTAATGGTATCATTTTTGTTTAACTTACTTGTCTTTTTATCACCCATATCCCATTTTTTAGGTTTTTAAATTAAGCTATTGTATCATATTTTTTTTCAAAAGGCAATACAATAATGGCGAATTAAAGCTCGAAGTGCAACAATGGTGAGTAATTAGTAAATAGTAATTAGTAATATAAAGGGTAAAGAAAAAATAATAGTAAGGCAATGGTAAAGAGTAAGAAGCAAATGGTAATTATTAATAAAAGGAGTAATAAAGCAATATCCTAATAACCCAATATTCTAAACGGAAAACAAATATAATTGTAAATAGGTAAATAAAAAACCAAATGCAAGCAATTGCATTTGGTATCGGACGTTTAATCATCCACGGAAAAGGTATCTAGAATATATAATTCTATAGCCCCTCCTTCTGGAAATTCAATAAAAAATCTTGCACCATCATCTTTATCTTCAGTAACAACTGTTTTGTATCGTTTACGATACAACCAAAAAAGACGATTCAAGTTCTTTTCGCTTATCCAAAATTGCTTGCCTAACATGGATATTAAGAACATCTTTTTCAAGCTTTTCCTTTTTATTCTTATTTTCATTTCCAGCTCCTCCTATAAATTTTAAATGGATAAAACACTAATATCTACACTAAATGTTTTTCGTTTATATTGGTTCTATTGGAATGTTGTTTATTTCAATGGCCTGAACGTCATTATAATACCATTCGGTAATTCTTACAGTTGGACCAAATAATTTTAAAGCTGTTTGAATAGCTTCAAAATCTTGATCATCAACTAAAACTGTATTACCATTAATTAACCTTAATTCCATTATTAACCCTCCTAAATAAAATATAATATATAACGTTGTTATTGTTCTGTGTATATTATAACACAAAAACAATAATATTGCAATACAAAACAGGACGCCCCTGGGCCTGGGCCTGCCTGCCGGTAGGACGGCCCCAGGGGGCGTCCTGTTTGGCTAAAAAACCAGCATTTAAGCCATCTTTTTAACATAGGACGGCCCCAGGGGCCGTCCTATGGGTGAAAAATGCTGTATTCATGAGGCTTTTTCGAGAAACAGGACGGCCCCAGGGGCCGTCCTGTTTCTATGCGTTGTCTATCATAAAACCAACGAGTAAAATCGTTGGTTTTATGCAGGAATATTATCACTAATATTACTTGATTGAATTTTCCAAAGTTTGTAATAAATACCTTTTAATTCAGTTAAATCTTTATGATTTCCTGATTCAATTATTTTTCCTTTATCAAATACAATAATTCTATCAGCATGAATAACGGTGGACAGGCGATGAGCAATAATAATTGTAGTTTTAGTTTGTGCAATTTTCCAAAAAGCATCTTGAATTTCTTTTTCTGATTCTGAATCAAGTTGAGAAGTAGCTTCGTCAAATACAATAATTTTAGGATTACTTAATACAACACGCGCAATAGCTAAACGTTGTTTTTGACCTCCAGATAATTTAATTCCTCGTTCACCTACTTGAGTATCAAATTTTTCTGGTAAGCTCTCTATAAAATCATAGATATTAGCTGTCTTACAAGCTTGAATAATTTCAGACATACTAGCTTTTTGTTTTCCATAACAAATATTATATTTAATAGTATCATTAAACATTATGGGATCTTGAGGAACAATACCAAATAATGATCGTAAATCTTTTTTCTTAAAATTTTTAACATTAATACCATCAATATATATTCCTCCTGAAACTACATCATAGAAACGAAGAAGTAGAGTTACAATTGTAGTTTTTCCTGCTCCTGATTTTCCAACTAAAGCAATTTTTTCATTAGAATTAATGGTTAAATTTAAATTCTTGAAAACATTATTAGTATTACCAGGATAATTAAAAGTTACATTTTTTAATTCAATACGAGTATCTACATCTTTAATATCCGTGTTTATTTCTGGATCTTTTACTAATGGTACTTCTTCCAAAATACTTAAATATTTTTCAACATCAACTAATGCTTTATTGAATTCTCTATAATTATATATTAAATAATGTAATTCATTATTAATTTTCATAATAGCCGAGAATAATAATATAAAACTACCTGCTGTAATTAATCCTTGTTTGAAATAGTAAAAACCTATAAAAAGAGCTGTAATAATATTTAAAGTTTTAATCATATTAGCTATAAAATCCATAATTTTAAAACTTTTATCATAGTTAACATAATTATTAGTTCAAGGTTTAAATAATTCAAATAAACAATTATCTTCTCATTTTTCTTTAGCAAAATGTTTTACAGTTACCATATTCATTAAACTATCACCAATTTTACCAGTAATTTTATCTTCACTATCATGATAAGCACGTCTTCATTTAAAATTATTTTCTAATAAAAATTTCATAGTAAGTAAAAATAGAATAGCAAAAATTAATACTGATATAGCAACAGGAATATTAATCATGGCTAAAATTACAAAAGTAACTATAAAACTAAAAAGAGGTCCCCCTAAAAACATGAAGAAAATCACAAGAACAGTATCTATAGCACTATCTCCTCTTTTAAGAATACTAATAGTACTACCAGTACTACGAGATACATGATAACTCATATCAAGTTCTTGAAGTTTGCTAAAAACTTTCAAACGTGTATCTCTAGCAATATTTATTCTTAATAATCCTAATAATCTTCATGTAAAAGTATCAAAAATATTATATAATAATTCAAATATAGCAAGAAATATAAGTAATCTAACTAAAATAAATCAATTTTTATTAATAATTGTATCTGTAAATCATTTGAAAAACAATGGCTCTAAAGAACTAAAAGCTCAAGCTATAATTAAAAGTAGTAAAAATAAAATAAATTGTTTTTTATAATTTCTTACTAAAATAATATAATGTTTTCAAATATTTTTCATATTTTATTTTTTATTTTTGAAGTGTAAAAAATACAGGCACTTCCCTGTATATATGAAGACGAAAAACACCAATAAATGTTACATGTTATTGGTATTTTCCTTTTGTTTTATTATATATTTCTGAAATTTCATCAGCGGTTAATCCTCGATTATATATACGGACATCATCGAGATAGCCTTTATATTTTTCACTACCTCCAGCACCATAAGATCCTATAAATTTAGTTCTTAAACTATCTGGAAACAACATGGTATTAGCAGTAGTATAAGTATAAACTAAAATACCATTTCTATAAAATTTCATATTTTTATTATTATAATCAGCTACAATGGTTGACAATACTCATTGGTTATCATAATTAAGAAAAAAAGAACTTAAACCTGCACTAAGTCTGCTAATACCAGTGGCATATGGCAAAGAAAAATCATTGTTATTTGTAGATCTGTATAATCATATATAACCCTCTGAAATACCTTCGTGAGCATCGCTTAAAATGCTTTGATATTGTCCTAATATTGCATTGTTCACCCAAGCAGATATACTGAGAGTTCCAGTTTGATTAGGTATAGAGAATGCATTAGTAACTACATAATCATCAGTCCCATCAAATTGTAACACTCTCTCTCCATATGATGTAGTAGTTTGTACAGGTCCATTAGTAAGAGTACCATTATTACCAAATCCAGATGAATCATATGCAGTAGTACCTGATGTTTCATCAAATTTTCAATAACCAACAAGACCAGAATCTCTTTGTAGTGGTGTATTTCAGGTTCTATTAGGAGATCCAAGAGTAAAGGTACCTGTAAGAGAATCATCATCAGATATGGAGTTCTTATTGGGATTCTTAAGTAAAGATGTTACTTCATAAGATGAAGATGTAAAGTAGGTATAGAAATAGGTATTGTTGTTTACAGGATCTATAGGTAAGAGATTAATATATCTATTACTACTTGATATGGTAAAATCAAGAGGTATTCAACCTGTTCCGTCTGTATTCCTATAAACATTTGATGGTTTACAACTATAGGTATAAGGTACTGGAAGAGTTGGAAGACTGTAACTTGAACAGGTTGAAGATGAATCTGGAAGACTAATATATACTATACTAGTATTTCCATATGATATACCATTAGTATTTCAGGTTTCAATGAAATTAATTGCTTTATTTATGGTTACTATATCACTTACTCTTCTACTATCTCTGAAATTATCAAAAAGTCGAGCTGGATTTAATGCAAAAATTACAATAGC
>ERZ795054.3881-NODE-3881-length-11375-cov-5.287456_pt1 | contig 11375 bp, 10 predicted proteins | sample MGYA00375138_ERZ795054 | MGnify/ENA primary metagenome ERZ795054 (study PRJEB30183, sample SAMN05720215) | anaerobic digester metagenome | isolation source: active sludge of municipal wastewater-treating anaerobic digesters | place: USA | collected 2014-12-23 ...
GCCGTCGGGCGGCCTGCCGTCGGGCCGTCTGCCGGCGGGCGCAGTTCTCGTCGATTCAGGCAAGCCCGGGCCGCTTCTCCTCGTCGTAGCGGGCATGCATGGCGACGAACCTTCCGGCCCCCTGGCGGCGCGGATCCTGGCGTCGTTCGGCGCGGACGCGGCCCTTCCCGGCCAGTCCTGGTCCATCGGCCGGGGAGCCTTGCTCGTCCTGCCGGAGGCCAACCCGGAAGCCTGCTCCGCCGGCCTCCGCGAGTCGCCCCCCAAGACTGGCCTTCCGGCAGAGGACCTGAACCGCCTCTTCCCCGGCCACCGCCGCGGCGGCGAGGGACCGGCACGCGCGGCCGAGATCTTCGCCGCGGCTCTAGGGGCCGATCTGAGCATCGACCTTCACGAGTCGGGATGGGCCTGGACCGAGGCGGACTCCCCTTCTCTGGTGCTTTCTCCCGCCGCCGCGCCTTTCGCCCTTGAGCTCCTCGAGGCTCTGGACGGGAAAGGCGCGCCCTTCGCCTTCACTGGCGGCGCTCCCTACGGCAGCCTCGTATGGGCCCTCGGGGCCAAGGGCCGGGCCGCGATCGGCGTCGAGGCGCCGGCCCGGCTCTCCGAAGCCGAGAGAATCGCGCTCCATCTCGCCGTGGTCCGGGAGTCGGCAACGCTTCTCGGGATGACGGACCGGCCATGAGGCCGCTCGAGCTCGCGGCCCTGGGAGCCGCCCTGGCGTATGTCGCGTTCCTGTTCCTGGAGCGGGCGTTGCTCACCCGCGCCAGGAAGTCCCTGCGCCTTGTCGCGCACGTGAACGGCACCAGGGGCAAGTCCGAGACGACAAGGCTTCTGGCGGCGGCCTTGCGGGCTTCCGGCTTCACGGTGCTCGCGAAGACGACGGGGACCGAGCCGAGGACCATCCTGCCAGACGGACGGGAGCGCCGGCTGTTCCGGGCCGGGGCGGCCAATGTCCGGGAGCAGCGCGACCTTGTCCTGGAGGCGGCCCGTCGCGGCGCCGACGCGGTCGTCGCGGAGTGCATGGCCGTCTCGCCGGAGGCCCAGCGCGCCTCTTCCGCCTTCCTTTCTCCCGATATCCTCGTCGTGACCAACTCCCGGCGCGACCACCGGGGCGAGCTCGGCTCCCCGGAGGAGGCCGCCGCCGTCTTCGCCGAAGGTATTCCGAAAGGAGGCTCCGTCGTGACGGCCGATCCCTCGCTCTATCCTCTCCTGGCCGAAGCCGCCGCCTCCCTGGGCGCCCGGGCCATTCTCGCGGAGCCGATGGGAGAGGCGGGAAGCATCTTCCCCGACAACGCGGGCGCTGCCCTCGCGGCGGCCCTCCTCGCGGGAGCCGAAAGGGAGAGCGCCCTCGCCGGCATGCGGGCCCATCTTCCCGATCCAGGGGCCTTCGCGCTCCGGCGCCTGGCGCGGAAAGGCGGCGGATCCATCCTCGTCGCCGACGCGCTCGCGGCCAACGATCCCGATTCCACCGCGATCCTCTGGGAACGCTCCCTGAAGGTCTTGGCGAGGATACGTCCCCCGAAGCCCGGCGCAAGGCGCATCCTCCTCCTCGCGAACAGGGCGGACAGGCCCGACCGGAGTCTCGCTTTCGCCGAGTTCACGGCCCAGAAGGCTGCCGACTTCGATGCCCTGTTCCTGCTTGGGCCTTTGCCTATGCGCGCGGCGCGCCGACTCCGCGCCGCCCGCACAGGCGCCGCCCGCACAGGCGCCGGCTTGCCCGACCGCGGAGCGTCTCCTTCCTCGGTTCCGCGCCTGGTACGCTTCTGGCGAGGCTCCTCCGTCCTCGCAGCTCTCCGCATGGAGCCGGAAGACACTTTTGTCCTCGCGGCGGGCAACTGGAAGGGCTTCGGCCCCCTCCTGTCCATGGCCGCCCCGCCCTTGGAGGATGCGACATGAATTCGGAATACGTCCTCGTCATCGGGGCGGTGACAAGCCTCTTCATGACGGAATTCTTCGGCGTCTCGCCCGGAGGTCTCCTCGTGCCAGGCTATGTCGCGCTCTTCTTCGATTCGCCGCTTCGCCTCCTCGCGACCATCGTCGACGCCGGCCTGGCCCTCGTCGCTGCCAGACTCATCGCGAGAGGAGCCATCCTCTTCGGGCGGAGGCGCTACGCGGTGTTCCTGCTCGCGGGCTTCGTCGCGCGGTTCATCCTGGAGCGCGCGCTTCCCGGCCTCGCGCCCGAAGCGCCGGTCCTTGCCGCCATCGGATGGCTCGTCCCCGGGATCATCGCCTCGGAAGCGGACAGGCAGGGTCCCGCGAGGACTCTCCTGGCCTTGGCCGGCGCGGCGTTGTTCGTCCGGCTGCTCTGGGCGGCCCTGCCTTGAGCGATCCGCGCCTTCCAAAACCCACCGCGGCGAGCGCCGCGCCTCCCGCCCGAGGCGCGAGCCGCGCCACGCATCCGGCCCGCGGCCAAGGACCGGAAAGGCTCGTCGCCCTGGTCGCCTTCGTCCTAGTCCTTGCCTGCTGGTATTGCGTCCTGCTGGCGATCGGCGGGGGAAGCGATCCCGCGGGCCGGGCCGCGGAGAAGCGCGCCGCCGAGGCCATGGAAGGCGCCATCGCCGCCATCCGGGTCGAAGCTGAATCGCGGGGAATCGCCCTCGATCCGGGCGCCGATCCCAACCGCACGGGCCTGGTCGGCTTGTCTTGGACGGGGCTTACGACCACGCTGGGGAGTCTCCCCGCCAAGCGCACGGGTGCGCAGCCCGACGCGGCCGCCCTGCTGGCAAGGCTTCTGCTGGAAGCGGGCGTGGGTCCGGGAGACCGTGTGGCCGTCGACAGTTCGGGATCCTTTCCGGGCTTCGCGGTCGCCGCCCTCGTCGCGGTCCGGTCGCTCGGCGCGGTCCCGGTGGCCGTCATCTCCGTCGGCTCCTCGACCTGGGGGGCCAATCGTCCCGAGTTCGCCCTGCCCGACATGCTCGCGGCCCTGGAGAGCCGCGGCATCCTCCCGCGCGGGGCCGCGGCCGTCTCGGCGGGCGGCGGGGACGATTCAGGCGGCGGCATGGACGCCGAAGCCTTGGGCGGAGTCCTTGACCGGTCGAGGGGCCGCGGCGCCGCGCTGATCGCGGAGCCCAGCCTGGCCCAGGACGTGGCGGCGAGGCTCCGCGTCTTCGAGGCAGAGGGACCTATCGTAGCGCTCGTCTCCATCGGCGGGAACTACAGCCAGGCGGGAGCCGGGGAAGCCCTGACGGGCCGCTCGGGACTTCTCCGTTCCGGGGATTTTCCCCCAGGGGGACCGAAAGGCGAGGGGCTGATCCAAGCCTGTCTCCGCGCGGGCCTGCCCGTCATCAGGATCCTGGACGTGAAAGACCTGTCCTCGCGCACGGGCCTCGCCTATGATCCCGTGCCCTGGCCTGCCCCCGGAAGCTCGGCTCTGTGGAGGGGCCGGAGCCCTTCGCGCCTCCTTGTCGCGGCCGGGCCCGTCGCCGCCATCGCCGTCTCGGCGGTCGTCCTGCTTGCCGCCAAGAGAAGAGTACTTCGAGCGCGGGGCGATCCAGGGCGTCGCCCTCGATAGAGGCCCGAGTCCCAATCCCGGCCCTAGAAGGGGAACTCCTCGGCCCCCGCGCCGTCCTCCGCCTCGGCTCCGCCCGCCCGTTCGGATACGTCGCCGCTCTGTCCCGCGCCGCCCTTGCGCCCTCCGGCCGTCTCCGCGGCGAAAAGGTCCTTGCGCGGCGCCAGGGCCAGGCCCTGCGGGCTCTTCCCGGCCACGGTGATGGCCTTGTCGGGCAGGGCCGGGCAGATCCGGTGGCAGGCGCCGCAGCCGACGCAGATCGCCTCGTCGAAGAGGGGCTCGGGAAGGCCGGGGCCCCGGGCAACCATGCGCACGGCGCCCGTCGGACAGTGCTCGGCGCAGGCGCCGCAGGCCGTCCTCTTCTCCACGACGATGCACTTCTCCCGAACGAGGGCCGCCGTTCCCATCTGGACGAGCTTCTTGCGCCCGATCGGCATGCGCTCGAGCGCTCCCGTGGGGCAGAGCTCCAGGCAGGCGGCGCACTCGTACTGGCAGTAGGAGCGGTCGTAGTCGAGGTAGGGCGCGAGGAAGCCCCTGGCGCCGTAGCGCGCGACGGAGGGACGCAGGACCTTGGAGGGGCACTTGGAGACGCAGAGCCCGCAGGCCGTGCAGCGGGCGAGGAAGCGCTCCAGGGAGCCGGCTCCGGGCGGAGCGGCCGCCTCGAGCCCCTCTCCTCCGGAGCCGCGAGGGGCCGCGGCTCGGGAGAGGGGCGCGGGGAGGAGGGCGAGGGCGGCCGCTGCGCCGCCAGAGGCCGCCTTCTTGAGGAAGCTCCTTCGCGAGGGGCCAAGGCCGGCCTGGCCCGGCTCCTCCGGCCACTGGCCCATCGAGCCCGGTTCAGCCGGGCTCGGCTCCTGCGGGCCGATGCCTTCTGGTTTCTTTCCATCGGGGGCGGGGCCGCCCTTGCCGGGCCCGGCTCCGCGCCGCGGCCGCGGGCCATAGGCCAGGGCTCCCGTCGGGCAGACGCCGAGGCAGGAGAAGCAGGAGACGCAGCGGTCGGCGTCCAAGGTCTTGCCCGCGGCGTCGAGACAGCGCGCCTTGCAGATCCGCTCGCAGGCGCCGCAGGAGACGCAGGCCCCGGGCTCGAGCCGGACCCGCATGACCGCGGCCCTGTTGAGAAGGCCAAGGAGGCTTCCCACGGGGCAGAGGCCGCCGCAGAAGAGCCTGCCCTTCGCGAAGGCCGCGCCCAGCACGAGGAGAAAGGGCAGGGCCGCGGCCAGGGCCGCCCCGAGGGCGACGCCATGGCCGCCCTCGGCCCAGTAGAGGCCGAGGAGCCTCGCGGCGGGGGAGAGGAGGCCGGCGAGGGCCTGGGCCGCGGGGCGCAGGGCGTACTCGAGGAAGCGGCCCGAGAGGCTGTAGGGATCGAGGAAGGAGGCGGCGGGCGCGGCGCCCAGGGCCAGGGCGAGGGCCGAGGCGGCGAAGGAGGCGGCGCGGAGGAGGCCGGGCCCCCGCGCGTAGCCGAGGCGGTATTCCCGGAGCCTCCGCCCCAGGGCGAAGGCCGCGTCCTGGGCCGCGCCCAGGGGGCAGAGGAGGGAGCAGTAGAGCCTACCGAAGAGGAGGGTCGAGGCGGCGAGGGCCAGGGCGCAGGCGGCCGAGGCGAGGGCTCCCCCCGCGAGGAGCCGCGCGGCGGCCGGGAAGAGCTGCGTCCCGGCGACGAGGCCGAAGAGGCCGCCCGTGGCCGCGGCCGGCCCCAGGAAGGCCAGGGCGAAAAGGGCGGCGAAGAGGCTCGAGGCGGCGATCCTCGCGGCCGCGAGGGGATGGATCCGGCGCCGCATGCCCTGTCGCCCCTAGAGGACGATCCTCCGTATGTCGAGCCTGGAGAGGTCGGCCTGGCCGCTCCCCTGCGCGGCCGCGAGGCCGACGTAGGGGAAGCGGGAGGGCTCGAAGCCGAGGGTCCTGGCCGCCGCGGCGTCGGCGGCGACGATGTCCGCGGAGAGGATCTGGAACCTGGCCGTCTCGTAGACCGAGCTCGCGTAGCCCCTCGGCCCGCCGGTCTTCATCACCTTGTAGGCGTCCACGACGTTGAGCGACGGCTTCTTGTAGAGGCAGGCCTCGGCTATGCAGCGGTCCAGGTCGTTGCGGTGGAAGAACTGCCGGTCCCAGACCGCGCCCATGAGGTTCTTCATCGCCGCCGTCATGCCGGCCCCCGAGTGGTGCTTGAGGACGGGCACGTTTATGAAGACGTCGCACTCGACGAGGAGCTCGTGGACCTTCGCCCGCTTGAGGACCGCGGCGCCGGGGAAGCCTACCTCCTGGTAGTAGCCCGCCGCGTTGGCCGGTACCACCTCTGCCCCCGCCTCCCTCGCGTAGCGCTCGATCATGGAGGACTTGTAGCAGAGGGTCCAGGCGTCGCAGCTGTTGTCGAAGACGTAGACCTTGCGGGCCCCCGCGTCCAGGCAGTGCTCCACTACGCGCTTCACGAGCCTGGGGTTGGTGTTGGCCGCGGCCTCGGGCGGCTGGTCCCAGCCGATGTTGGGCTTCACGACGACCGTCTGCCCCGCCTTCACGAAGGCCCTCATGCCTCCGAGCGCGGCGATCCCCGCGTCGAAGAGGGCCTCGGGCTCGCCGCCCTTGACCGCGACGAGGTCGGGTAGGCGCGCCCCCGCGGCGGCGCGGGGCGGCTGCGCGGCCGAGGTGGTGGGAGGCGGCGCGGCCTGGGCTCCCTGCGCGAAGAGGGGATAGGCGCCGCCCGCCAGCAGGGCCGCGGCCGCGCGGAGGCCGTACTTGGCCGCCGCCTCGAGGAACTCCCTCCTGTCCATGCCTCCTCCTCGAAGGCCCCCCGCCGGGGAGTCTTCAGTCGACGAAGGTGGTCCAGCCCCGCGCGTCCGGGAGGCGCCCGGTCTGGATCCCGTCCAGCTCGTCGTGCAGGCGCCGCGTGACGGGCCCCGGCTCCCCGGAGCCGAAGACCGTCTCGCGGCCGCGGTGCGTTATGCGGCCGATCGGCGACACGATGGCCGCCGTCCCCGTGCAGAAGACCTCGTCGGCGGGCCCCTCGGCCTCCCACGCGCCTCGGCCCAGGACGCGGTCCAGGCCGAGCTCGCCGCGTTCCGTCTCCATGCCGAGCGCCTCGCGGGCCAGCGTCTCCACGGAGTCGCGGGTGATCCCGGGGAGGATGGAGGCCGAGTCCGCGACGAGGAGCCTGCCGTCCTTCACGGCGAAGAGGTTGGCGCTCCCCACCTCCTCGATCCGCTTGCCCTCGTGGTCCAGGTAGAGGAGGTCGGCGAAGCCCGCCGTCTTGGCGGCGGCCGTGGGCCTGAAGCAGGGCGCGTAGTTGCCCGCCGCCTTCACTCCCCCCGTGCCGCGCTCGGCGGCGCGTTGGTGGTCCTCGCAGGCGAGGATGGAGATCGAGGCGAGGCCCTTGAAGTAGAGGCCGACGGGATTGGCGTAGACGAGGAAGAGGGTTTCGGGCGAGGGACCGAGGCCGAGGGTCCTCCCCGTCCCGAGGAGGAGGGGCCTGAGGTAGAGCGAGCCCTTGCCGCAGGGAGGGAGGTAGTCGAGGTTGCCCCGCGCGCAGGCCAGCACGGCCTCCGCGAAGAGCGCTTCGCCCGGGGCCGCGAGCATGAAGCGCTCGGCCCCCGCCCTCATGCGCCTCGCGTTGTCGGCCAGGCGGAAGATCCTCGCCCTGCCGTCGACCCCGCGCCGGGCCTTGAGGCCCTCGAAGAGGGCCTGGCCGTAATTGAGGGCCGTCGCCTGCGGAGGGAGGGCAAGGAGGCCGCTCGGGACCACCTTGGGGGGCTCGAAGACGCCGCCAGGGCCGCAGAGGGAGCCCGAGACCTTCGCGGTGACGAGGGGCGCGAAGCCCAGGGTCTCCCAGTCGATCGTCTTCGGGTCCGCGGGCGGGGGCCGGGGACCATCATCGCCTCGAAGCCCGTGACCTGGCCGACCCGGCCCGCGCCGCCTGATTCCATCATCGCCTGCTCCTTGGCAACCCGCCTGAGTGGCCTGGTTGTTTCGATGCATAGTATTATGGCCGGGAAGGCGGCGGAAGCCCTTTCGGACGCCGGACGCGACCGCCGTCAAGTCGCCGCGGTAGCTTGGTCCTCCAGTCGCCGCGGCCGCCTGGCCATTTCGCGCCGGCGACCGACGCTGGCTTCTACACCGGGGCCTTTCCCGTCGTCAGGTGGTAGAAGGCCCGCACGAGGTTGTAGGCGCCGCTCAGGAACATGGCGAGGCCCAGGAAGCCGAGGAGGCCGAAGCCTACGCCCGCGAAGGTCGCGAAGAGGCCGAAGCCGAAGAAGCCCGAGAGGGCCGAGCGGACGAAGTAGGGCTTGGCCCGCTCGCGGATCATCGCCTTGCGTCCCGACTCCATTTTCCTCGCGATGTCGGCCGCGACATCCTCCGGGCAGCCCCGGCGCGCGAGCTCGCGGGCAATTTCCTGCCAGGCCACGTTCTGCAGCGTGAGCTCGGTCGCGAGGGCATACATCTCCCGCATGAACATGAAGGAGGCTTCTTCCCGGGTGAAGGCGCCGCCGGCCCAGCGGAAACCGCTGCCTTGTCGCGCGCCCTCGGCGCTTGCGCCGCCTGTCCACGAGCCGCCAGTCCATGTGCCGTCCGCGCGCGCTCCTCCCGTGCCCGCAAAGGAGCCGCCAGCTCCGAGATAGGCGTCATACTCGCGCCGCTTGGACGCGTCGGAGAGGACCGAGTAGGCCTCGGATATGCTCTTGAAGCGCTCCTCGGCCGCGGCCGAGCCCGGATTCCGATCGGGATGCCACTTCATCGCCAGGCGGCGGTAATTGGCCTTGATCTCGTCGGGGCCCGCGGCTCGGCCGAGCTCGAGCGTCTCGTAGTAGTCCTGCATGCCCGCCAAGATACTGAAAAAGGGGCATCTCGGCGAGCGGAACCGCCGCCGTCTCGCCTATTCGACGATGTACAGCACCTGTCCTGTCGGACTGGCCGCCAAGCTGGCGGAGGCGACCACGGAGCCGTCGACGGAGATGTAGAGCGTCGCTCCAGCGCCGCCGGAGGTGACCTGGAGGAAGGCCAGGAAGGGACGGTCCTTGCTCCAGAGGTCGAAGCTCGTCGACCAGGGAGAAGAGACCGTTGTCTCCACGAGTTCGCCGCCCTTGTCTTGATAGCGGATGGCCATGAAGCCGGAGCCTCCGCTCACGTTGTACTCCACCGTGCTCGTGAAGAGTTCGCAGCCGCCCAGGGCCAGGGCGGCCGCAAGGGCTAGCAGGACGGGAAAGGACTTTTTCATCGCATCCCTCCTTCCCGAAAGCATATCCCGCCCCGCGCCCGATCGCAGGCCGCTGGCCCTTGGCCCGCGCGGGATGCTATCCTTGAGGCGACAAGGGGGACAGCTCCATGCCGTTCAGCTGCTCGAACGAAGTCCTGGTCTCAGGCGGCGACCCGGCCGACCGGAGGCGGGCGCTCGCCATGCTCGCCGCGGCCGACTGGGGCCTCGAGCCCGTCGCGGCGGAGGACGCCGAGGCCGTCTCCGGCCTGACGGACCGGCTCCGCTTCGGGAGCCTCGACGCCATCCCCGAGGACGAGATCCGGAACATCGCTCCCCAGTTTCCCGACCTCGATTTCCTCCTTCTCTATCTGTCCATCGACGGGGAATTCTTCGGCTTCCTGCGCATCCGCGGCACCGACGCGGTCGAGGAGAGCGCGGACTTCCCCGACGGCGACGGTCCCGAGATCGAGCGGATCGAGGAGGCCCAGCCCCTGGGGCAGGTGCGCAGGTTCTACGCGGGGAACCCCGCCATCCTCCTGCCCTGAAGCCCGGCCGGCGCGGAGGCGATAGCGTCTGGAGTCTCGGCTCGCCTCGCCGATACTGAAAGGGAGGTGACGATGCAGTCGAAACGCGCCAAGGCTTTTTCGCTTCCCTTTCTTCTCGCCTTTCTCCTCTCCGCCGCCGCCCTTCCCGCGTCGAGCCTCCGGCCTGAGCGCCTTGAATTCTCGGAGGTCTGGGCCTATCTCCTGGCGGGCGAGGAGCGCTTCCTCGATCCCGCCCTCCCGATCAGCGACCTGGGCTACTTCGGCGCGGGGCTGAGCCCTTTCGGGAAGCTCGTCGGAGTGCCCAAGCGGGAGAGCCTCAAGGGCTACCCCGGCAGGGTCCACCTCGTCGTCGCCGAGGTGGGGAACCAGGCCCTCACGCATTTCTGCCTCGACCCCGCGTACCCCCTCCGCGACGCCCTGGTCGCCGACATCGTCGCCGCGGCGGGACCCTTCGACGGCGTGCAGATCGATTTCGAGGCGGTGAGCCAGGCGGACTACGACAACTTCTTCGCCTTCCTCGGCCTCTTGAAGCGGGGCCTCGGCGCGAAGACCCTGAGCGTGGCCCTGCCCGCCAGGGTGAGCGAGAAGTCGGACTACTTCGGCTACGAGCGCATCGGCAGGCTCGCCGACCGCGTCGTCGTGATGGCCTACGACGAGCACTGGAGCACGAGCGCCCCCGGTCCCGTCGCCTCCCTCGAGTGGTGCGGCAAGGTCGCCGCCTACGCCCTCGGCAAGGTCCCGCCCGAGCGGCTCGTCATGGGCGCCCCCTTCTACGGCCGCGCCTGGGCCGACAAGGCCCTCTCCCGCGCCTACAAGTTCTCGAGCCTCTCGGAGCTCCTCGCCGAGAAGCGCATCGAGGACGTGCGGCGCGAGGGCGGCATTCCCTTCGTCGAGTACGTCGAGGCGGTGACCGTCAGGCTCTTCTTCGACGACGCGGCCTCGCTCCATTCGCGCCTTTCGATGTACAGGAAGGCCGAGGTCAGGAGCGTCGCCTTCTGGCGCCTCGGACAGGAGGATCTCGCGGTCTGGGCGAGCATCGCGGCCGCGCCTTCAGGCGCGGCGCCCACCGGCGCGACGACTCCGGGCGCCGCGCCCTCCGGGACGGCCGACGGCGGGCTCGCCGGCATCCAGGCCTTCGCCGAGGCCGGTCCCGCAACCCGACTCTACGAGCTCCGCACCGCGCCGCCGCTCTAGGATCCTGTCCGGGACCCCTGCGCGCGCGGCATGGAACCGCGGGCGCGACGCGATCGGCGCGGGCGACCGAGCTTGCCGGGGCAGACGGCGGATTCTAGGCCTAGGTTTTGGACAAACCGCCTGAGTCGAACCTCTTCCTGTACCCGCAGGTCCTGCACAGCGGCTCGACGAGTTCGCGGCGGGAGAAGCCCTCGCGGATCGCGCGGGCGCGCGGCGCGGCGAGGATTTCGCCAAGGGGCGCGTCGCGCAGGTTGCCCAGGGCCATGACGCCCTCGCCATCCAGGCAGCAGGGTACGACGGTCCCGTCCACGAGGACGCCGGCCTGGTTCCGCAGGGCGTGGCAGAAGCCCCTCGTCCCCTCCTCGGGGCGCGAGAGGTCGGGCCAGGCGAACTCCTCCGCGGGGTTCAAGTAGACGCGATGGTCGAGCCTGGTGCCCGCCGGGAGGACGGCGTCCGGGTCCCAGTCCCCGAGGGCGGGATAGCGCGCGCGAAGGAGCTCCCAGAGCCGCGCCGTCCCGGGCGGCAGGCGGCCCGCGCTCCGGTTCCAGAGCCTGAGGCTCACGGGGAAGGAGGGCCGCAGGCGGTGGGCGTCCAGGAAGGCCTCGACGCCGCGCCAGTATTCCTCGGGATCAGGCGCGCCCGAGTGGCTGTGGAGGGAGACGCTCAGCTTGCGCAGGTTCGCCGCGCCGAGGAGGGCTTCTGCCCGCTTCCCCACGAGGGTGCCGTTCGTCGTGAGGGTCACGGCGAAGCCCCGCCCGCCCGCTGCGGCGAGGAAGTCCGCGAGGCCGGGATGGAGGAGGGGCTCGCCCTTCAGGTGGAAGTAGAGGTGGTCGCCCGAGCCTGAGAGCCTGTCCAGGAAGAGCTCGAAGCGGCCGCGGTCCAGGAACTCGGCTTTCCGCCGGGTCGGCGGGCAGAAGGAGCAGGAGAGGTTGCAGCCGCTCGCGATCTCGAGGAAGAC
>ERZ795054.3884-NODE-3884-length-11370-cov-3.544940_pt1 | contig 11370 bp, 8 predicted proteins | sample MGYA00375138_ERZ795054 | MGnify/ENA primary metagenome ERZ795054 (study PRJEB30183, sample SAMN05720215) | anaerobic digester metagenome | isolation source: active sludge of municipal wastewater-treating anaerobic digesters | place: USA | collected 2014-12-23 ...
CAGGTGGAAACCGCCGCCGATGGTCTGGCCGCGATCAACTTGCTCCGCGCCAGCAAGCCGGATCTGGTCGTGCTCGACCTCATGATGCCCAAGCTGAGCGGCGTGGACGTGCTGAAGTTTATTCGCTCGCAAGCCGACCTCAAGACCCTGCCGACCGACAAGCCTGTGGTGGTGTATTGCTATACCGGACAGACCAGCGCCTTCATGGCGGCCTACCTTCGCCTCCTGGGCTACGATGCCAAGTCGCTGCTCTTCGGCGGCAACGGCATGATCTACGACAACATGGCCGCCGCCGGCCTGACCACCTGGAAGCCGGACCAGATCATGGGTTACGACTACGTTACTTCCAAGTAATTATCACCCACCCGAACGAAGAGAGCTGCCCGCAAAGGCAGCTCTTTCGTTTTTAGGGCAGTGCTGAACTGGGTTCAGATGCTCTGTTCCACGTTCCAGACAAAGGCCCTGAGGCCGATCTCGGAATTGACCTGGTCGAGCCTTGACAGCTTTTCCAGCAAGGGCGTCACCAGGGTGTCTTCGATCACGCTGAGCACCGAGGAGTTCATCTCTGGCCAGGTGTGGGTGCCCATGCGGGGCTCCCCTGTGGCACTGCCCCGGCCTTTTACCTCTTCCCAGGAGGAATAGCCTTTGATCTGCAGGCTGTCGAGAATGTAGTCCACCCGCTCGGTGTGGGCCTGGTTGAATATGATCATTACCGCTTTCATTGCTGTATGGATTTAGTCCAGGTGAGAGAATTTCCTGCGCAGTTTCATGACCTTGTCGCGCTCTCCGGTCCGGGCCAGCAGACCATACATCACGGGAACGATGATCATGGTCACAATGGTAGAGAACACCAGACCACCAATCACCGTGATGCCCATGGGTCGCCAGATCTCCGCGCCCTCACCCTGGCTCAGGGCCAGGGGCAGCATGCCCAGGATGGTGGTTAAGGCCGTCATGAGCACAGGGCGCAGGCGGGACCGGCCCGCAGCGATAATGGCCTCGTTCAGCTTCAGGCCACGATCACGGATCAGGTTGGTGAAATCTACCAGCACGATGCCGTTTTTCACCACAATACCGATCAGCAAGACGGCCCCAAGGCCCGCGATGATGCTGAGTGTGGTGCCCGTGAGGAACAAGGCCAGGATGACCCCGGTGAAGGCAAAGGGAATGGAGAACATGATGATGAAGGGCATGGTGAAGGACTCGAACTGGGAGGCCATTACGATGAATACCAGGATGAGGCTGAGCAGCATGAGGAGGCCCAGGTCCATGAAGGACTCCTGTTGGTCCTCGTATGCTCCGCCGATCTGCACCAAAACTTCCTGGGGGATGTCCACCTCATCCACTACGGCCTGGACGTTGGCAGCCAGCTCACCCAGCGAGGTGGCCTGCGGCCTGACGGCGATGGTGACCACCCTTTCCTTACGCTTGTGCTGTATGGATGGCGGTCCCCAGTATTCCTCCACCCTGGCGATCTCGCGGAGCTTGATCTTTTTTCCCATGGGATTGACCACGGTAATCTCTTCCAAATCGCTGATGCTGTTGCGGTAGGATTCCTCCAGGCGGATGCGGATATCATATTCATCTCCTTCCTCTTTAAATTGGGAGGTGATGAGTCCGCTGATGCGGTTGCGCAGCATGGTGGACACTGTGGCGCTGTTGAGCCCGTGCAGGGCCATTTTCTCCTTGTCGAGGACCACCTGCAGTTCGGGTTTGTCGTTCTTACGGCTTACCGTAATGTCCGTGGCACCTTTGACATCGGCCAGCTTCTTGCGTATCTGCTCCGCCACCCGGTTAGTCTGGTCGAAATCGTAGCCATAGACCTCAATGTCGACGGTGTTGGAACCCCCCATGCCCATGCCCCCGGTGGAGGTGGACACCGTGGCCGTTACGATTTCGGGGTAGGTAGCCAGCTGGGCCCTCAGGTCGTCCGCGATCTCCCACACACTGCGTTGCCGCTCCTCCACATGCTGGAGGCGCATCATGAAGTTGATGATATTGCTCCCGGTGCCGCGGAAAAGGGAGAACATGCTCCCCTCATCATCGGCACCGGAAGAGGAGGCCATGATCTCAATCTCTGGGTATCGTTCCTGCAGCAGGCGTTCCAGCTTGCGCGTGGTTTTTATGGTCTCTTCCACCCGGGTTCCGGTTTGGAGCTCAATGGCGACAGACATGCTCGATTCATCCGACTCAGGCAGGAAATCGGTACCTATATACCGCATGAGACCAAAGGATGAGATGAACAGGGCCAGGGCCAGCAACAGGATGAGCCGCTTGCGCTTCAATGCAAAACGCAGACTGGCAACATAGAAGTCATCCAGCTTGTCCAGCAGGGGAAGGATGAGCCGGGAGTGGGAGATCCTACCCGGTTTTTCTTTCGTGGGCCTCAGCTTGAGCAGCCGGGCCGAAAGCATAGGCGTGATGGTAATGGCCGCCAGGGTAGAGGTAACGATCGTAATGGTGACGATCCAGCCCAGCTGGTTGAACATGATGCCCGTGAGCCCACCCACCAGGGTCAGCGGGAAGAATACCGCGACCACCACCAGGGTCGTGATGATCACCGCAAGCCAAACCTCGTTGGTGGCGTATATGGCTGCTTCCCGCGGACTGCTTCCCCGCTCGATGTGGCGGGTGATGTTCTCCAGCACCACAATGGCGTCATCGACCACCATGCCGATCGCGATGGACAAGGAGGTCAGCGAGATCACATTGATGGAATGTCCTGATATGAAGAGGTAGATGAAGGATACGATGAGGGAGATGGGGATGGTCAATACAATAATGAGGGTCGCTCTCCAACGGCCCAGGAAGAGGAGGATCACCAGGACCACGAAGATGAACGCCCACATCAGGGTCTCCGAGAGGTTCTGGATGGCTCCGCGGATAAACGTCGAGGTGTCCATGATCAGGCTGATCTCCACATCGGGCGGGAGGTCCTTTTTCAGGAGCTCGAGGTTCTTGTTCACTTCCCGGGCCACTTTCATGGTGTTGGCCCCTGATTGCTTCATCACGAAGAGCCTGAGGCCCGTCTGACCGTTGATCCGCTCCTCCAGGGAGAGGTCCTTGAGGCTGTCCCTGACCTCCGCCACATCCCGCAGGTATACCGGGGTGCCATTGAAATTTCCGACCACCAAATCCTCCAGTTGCCGGCTTTCGGCCAATTCGCCCTGCACCCGGAGGGAATAGTCCATATAGCCCATCTTCACATTCCCTGAGGGCATGTTGAGGTTTTCGGCCGCGATCATGCTGCCAATTTGCTCTATGGTGAGGTTGTATGCGTCCAGGCGGCGGGGGTCGGCTTCTACATATACCACCCGGTGCGGGGCCCCGATCATGGATACCGAGCCCACCCCGTCGATGCGGTTCAGGGGATTGATGATTTTTTCGTCCAACAGCTTCTCCAGCCCGGGATAGCTCTCCTTGGCCGTGATCGCGTAGAACACGATCGGCATCATAGTGGTGTTGAACTTGAAGATGGTGGGCCGGTCGACGTCTTCCGGCATGTAATCGTATATCCGGTCGATTACGTCCCGCACATCGTTCGTCGCCTCGTCGAGATTGGCGCCCCATTGGAATTCCAGGGTGATCACGCTGAGGTTGTCGCTCGAAGTGGAAGTCACCTCCTTCAGTTTGTCCACCGAGTTCAGCGCATCCTCCAATCGCTTGGTGATGTTGGTCTCGATATCAGCAGCGCTGGCGCCCGAATAGGTTGTCATCACGGAGATGAAGGGCGGATCGATCTCGGGGTAGAGGTCGACGGGGAGGTTAACGTAGGAATACAGCCCCATCACCACCACCGCGGTGAATACCATCAGTGTGGTGATGGGCTTGTTGACGGCTGATTTATAAATACTCATGGTTGTTTGGTCTTAATGACATAAAGATCAGTCGCGTACCACCTGGATCTTCATGCCGTCCAGCAGGCGGGCCTGGCCGTTGATCACAATCTCATCCCCAGCTTTCAACTGGTCGGAGAGCACTTCAATCTTGTCGTTGTAACGGGCCCCGATTTCCACGGATACTCTCCGGGCGGTGCTGTCCCCTGCCACGAAGAGGTAACGCTCATTACTGCCCTGCTGTTTGAGCACCGCGATGGCCGGAAGCAGGATGGCCTTCACCTTGTCCAGGTCCAGACCTACCCTCACAAACATGCCCGGCCTCAGGATCTCCCCGGGATTATCCACCGATACCTCGATATTAAAGGTGCGGCTGCCCGGGTCTACGGTCGGGTAAATGTTGAACACCTTACCCCTGAATGCCTTCTCAGGGTATATGTCGCTGCGGATGTTGACCTCCATGCCCTTGCGGATCAGGGGGAAGTAGGCTTCACTGATGGGCACGGTGACCTTGAGGCGGTTGATCTGTACTATGGACAGGATGGCGGCCTTGCCCAGGGTGGGGACCGGGGTTCCGGTATACATTTCCCCGGCCTCAAAGTATTTTCCAGAAATGATCCCATTGAAGGGGGCCTGCAGCCGGGTATTCCCGCTCAGGAAATCCACATTGCTCCTGGCGATCTCAACCTGCGAATGCAGTTGGTCGTATTGCTGCTGGGCGATGCTGCCTACCTTGCGCAGGGTGTCGAGGCGGCGCAGGTCGGTCTCGAGTGTGCGCATCTGTATGGAAGCCTGGTGCCAGGCGGTGCGGTCCATCTGCACCAGGACCTGGCCTTGCCGGACCCGGTCGCCTACTTCCACGCCGATGGATTCTATCCTTCCGGGTGAGGAAGGGGAGAGGTGGATCTCCTCGAAGGCCTGCAGGGTAGCCGTATACTCTACCGTGCGCGCCACCTCCTGCATCTCCAGGGCTACCACCTTCACGGGCTCTATCCTGGAACCGGCCGAGGTCTCTGCTACCTTCTGTTCACGCTGGCATGACACCAGGGCTGCGGCAGCCAGGGGGATTATGAAGAAAAGGGACTTTTTCATACGGTATGTTTGATTGGGTTTTTACAGGGTTCCATAGAGTTTTTCCATCCTGAGGCGGGCGTTCAGCACATCAAGCATGGCGCTTAAATAGGCATTCTCTGCCTTAAGGTAGTTATTATCGGCGCTGATAAGGTCCAGTCCCGAGATCAGCCCCTGCTCGTACTTGAGCTTCAGGCTCTGGTATACCCGGCGCGATACTTCCACGCTCTGCCGCTGGTTCTGGTATGCCTCCAGCGCATTGTTAAGGTCAGTGCGCAGCTGCTGGTCCTGCAGGCTCAGCTGATCCTCGAGCAGGGAGATCTGGTTGCGCAGGCTTTTAAGATCGATCAGGGCCTGACGGGTCTGGGCGGTCCTCAGCCCGCTGCTGAACAGGGGCACATTGAGCTGCAGTCCCACCATGTTCGGTGGCGTCATGTTGAAGTTGGGCTCGATGAACTGATAGGTATAGCGGTAAAAGGCCCCCAGGGAGGGCAGGGCATTGGCCCGTTGCATATTCACTGCCTTGCCGGCCAGCAGCTCCTGTTGTTTCATCAACCGGTAATCTACACTCTTGTCCGGATCGAAAGGGACGGTAAGCAGGCCGGCTCCGGAGGCATCGTTCATGAGGGCATCCAGGGAGGCGCTGAGCGTGAGGCGGGTGGTGGGGGCGACCCCCAGCTGCAGCCGCAACATATTCAGGGCCATTTCCTCCTGACGTCCAATGGCCGAAACGGCATTACGCATCGCCATCACCTGCACCTGCAATTGGTCTACATCGGTCTGCTCAATCATGCCCACCTTGCCCATGGCTGCGGTCTTGGTGTACAGTGACTCCAGGTTGCTGAGGTTTTGCTCCACTATCCTACGCGATTCCCGCGCCATAAGGCAGAGGTAATAGGCTTCGCTGACCTGGGTGGCAACTTCCAGTTCCGTTTTCTGAAGATTGGTGCGGCTGAGCTCCTCGGAAAGCCGGGCCATCTGCACGCCGACGATATAGTTACCACTGAAAAGCAGTTGGTTGACATTGAGGTAGAAGTTGCCGGTCGGCTTCATCTCAATCTCGGTAGCCGGAAGGTTTTCGTTGAACCGTATCGACATCACAGCGCCCAGGCTGTTGGAATAGTCTGCCGTAGCCGCGATCTGGGGCAATCCATTGGCCACGGCCTCCCTCAGCTCCTGCCTGGCCTTTTCCATGGCCAGCGCCGATCCGTGCAAGGTCTTGTTGAATTCCAGCGCATGCTTCCTGGCTTCTTCGAGGCTCAGGCTCAGGCTTTCCTGTGCCCCCGTCCGGGAGGTGCCGATCAGGAACACTAAGGCTATCAGGATTTTGAATCTGTTCATATTCATTGGATTAATGGCTGTATTCGTTGAAGAGGTGGTCCATGAGCTCCAGGCCCCTGGGAGTGCATAGCCCCCGGAAATAGGGCAGGAAAATATTTCCAAACAGGGCTTCATCGCTGGCGCCCAGGGCCAGGAGGCGGGGGCTCGTATGGATGACAGACATCATCTCGTGGATGAAATGGTCCACCATCTCAATGTCCATGCCCGGACGGAATACGCCTTCACGGCGTCCCTTCTCGAGCAAGGTGTAGGATGCGGAGAACTTCTTCAGGTCCTCCTTGCAGGAATAAAAGGTAGCATGCACCGCCGGAAGGTAACGTTTGAAGTCCTCTACAAAGGCCGGGGTATAGGTCTCCCTCAGGGTTTTCTGGTGGCGGAGGAACTTCAGTATGGCCTCGATCACGTTTTCCGATTCCTTCAGGATGCCCATCAGCACTTCATTGTCCCTGAGCAGGATGCGCTTCACACACTCCATTACCAGGCTGTCCTTGTCGGTAAACAGCTCGTATATGGTCCGCTTCGATATGCTCAGGTCCGTCGCCAGGCTATCCATGGTGACACTGCGTATCCCCCGCGACCGGAACAGCTCGCAGGCATGCAGTATGATCTTTTCCCGGTTGTCCATAGGGATAAATTAGGGCACAAAAATAAAACACGATTTCGGTTTTTTAGTTTTCAGTCTTCAATTATTTTTTCAGAAAAGGGGAGGTGTACCCGGCCGAAACAGCGGCTGAACCGTTATTATCCATCAGGCAACAGAAAAGAAAAGCGGCGTGCCGTCCTTATCAGGGGGGCACGCCGCTCAGTAAATGCATGGAATGTCTATTCCTTCAGCTTGACGAAAGGCTTGATGTCCAGCATCATCCATCCCCAGGTCGAAAGTTTCTCATGGTCGCCGCCCTTGAGGGCCTGCAGGGTCTCTGTGCCGTCCATGGCGCTGAAGCCCAGGCTGAGCGATGCAACTGGAGAGATCTTGTATTGCGCCATCAGGTCGAGCTCCGTGCCCAGGCCGGCATCCAGTTCCTTCTGGGGATCCGCAGGGTCAAGCACCCTGGCGGTGGCCTGGAACAGGTGGGGGATGGCCTGAAGGGTCCATTTACCGGTGGAATAGGCCAGTGGGATGTAGAGATCCATCAGTCCCACGCTGTTAAGATGGTTGCTCACATAGAAGTAATCCATCCAGCCGTTGAACTTGTGGTTGGTTCCGTAGAAGGGCGTAAAGGCCCCGTTTTCTCCGGCTTCCGCATCCTGATCGCGCCCGCTGAGGAACTCAAGCCCTAATCCGGCCTTGAACTTCTCTGTCAGCTGGTAGTTCCCTTCCAGGCTGAAATACATGGCGCTCAGGTCACGCTTGGCGGCGTCCTTACCGGTCTGCAGGTAAAATGCGGCGGCAGCGCCGAGTTTGTCCTTGCTGTAGGTTAGGCGTGGCCCCAGGGTATGGCTGTAAACGATCTTCTGGGTAGAGTCCGCAGGATCCTGCCAGGCCATGCCGTTATGAAGGTACAGCAGGCTGACTCCGAAGGCTTCCATGTCGCGGTGCAGCCAGAGGTACTGCATGGCCTTGTAATTGCCGGCCACGGTATAGTCCTTGCCAAACAGGGCTTCGGCATTCTGGTTATAGGCTACGCCCAGGTGGATCTGACCTTTGGCGCAGGGCTTCACCTTGAACACGAGGGCGTCGTGGCTCCTGCCTTGCTGCGTCCAGTCCACGTTGCCAAAGATCCGTTGGTCGTCATAGGCTATTTCTTGTCGCCCGGCGCGCAGGCTCAGGTATTTATTGAGGTCTACCTCGGCCCAGGCTTCATGGATGGCAGTTCCGTTGGCATCGCTGAGGTTCAGTTGGGGCACGTCGCCCCATACCCTGACATCCTGGAAGCTGAGGCTGGCCCTCACGGCCTCGGTCCCGAACAGGGCGGTCAGGCGGGTGCGCTGGGAGGTGAACATGGCCGGGATGGCTTCTTCGGTGCTCAGGGTTTTATACCCGTCGCGCAGCTCAAAGCGCGGACGTACCTGGCCGGTGAAGGTGAGGGTCTGGGCCATCAGGCCGGCCGTGGCCAGCAGCAGGATAAGGGTGAAAAAGTGACGCTTCATATACTACACAGTTTGTAAATGGTTTTTTTGGAAGAATGGGGTCACTGGGCTGCTACAGGTTCAGATTTTTCTGCGCCCTTGCTTTCGTATTGCCGGATCCATTCAGGCACTATGGTCTTCAGGAACTCGTCCTTTTCGGCCCTCAGCTTGGGCATGTCAAGGCCAATATATTGCTGGGCCTTTTCCTTGGTGCTGATGTCGGGCATAGCCACCAGGCCCTTGCCGTATTTGCTGAGGATGCGGCTCAGCTCCACGCGGGCTTCCTGGCCTCTGGCAATAGCCCCGCTGAGCACGCGCAGGGTCTCAACCGGGGCATGGAAGGCGGCGCCATGGCTTGCGGCGGCGTAGTCCCAGCGCCACTGGGCCTGGCGGATGAGCTGGAGCACGGGTGCCATTTCGGTCTCTGTGGCCCCGGCTTCCCATGCTGCCCCGGCCTCGATGTGGGCCTTCACGATCACATCTTCAGCCTGGATGCGGGTCTCCACCACCCGTTGCTGGTGAGCGTAAACGGAAGCCACGATCTCTTCCGTCTCTTCCCGGTGGCACACCTGGCAGGAGTTGGCGATGTTGTTGAGCGGGCTTTGGATATGATGGTCCGTGAACTTCTGGCTGCCCTCGCTCTTGTAGGGCATATGGCAGTCGGCACAGGCTACGTCGCGGCGGGCATGGATGCCCATGGTGTACAGCTCATAGTCAGGATGCTGGGCCTTGAGCATGGGGGCCTTGCTGATGGCGTGGGTCCAGTCGGAGAAGGCATAGCTGTCGTAGTACTCTTCCATCTGTTCCACAGTGAAGCCCTTGTCCCAGGGGAAGGTGAGGTATTTCCCTTCTCCCTTGAAATAATACTCCACATGGCATTGGGCGCACACCAGGGAGCGCATTTGCTGATGGCTTACCTTGGTGATGTCCTCCCCACGGCGCTCGAACGCTTCCACCAGGCCCGGACGGGATATCCTCAGGTTCATGGTGGCCGGGTCGTGGCAGTCCGCGCAACCGATGGAGTTGGTCACTTCATGGCCCAGGGCGGCCCATTTCTTGCTGTAGAAGGCTTCCGGACCGATCTCGGCCATCATGCGGGGTACATCGGGGCTTTTACAGCTCCAGCAGGTACCCGGCATGGGGCCATCCTCAGGCGTCATGGGAGCTGCGGTACGGAGCGAATTCCTTATGTCCGTCACGGCATAGCTGTGCCCACGTCCCTGGCTATAGTCTTTGGAAAAGGCGTATCCAGCCCAAAGGACGACCAGCCGCGGATCTTCCTCCAGCATATCACGCATCGCATTCCCTCCATACATACTGCGGAAACCGGTATCCGCGGTCTGCAGCCAGGATTGGTATTCCCGGGGATAATAGTCCTTGAACTCTTCGTTGACGGCTTCAAAGGCATCGAATTTGCCTTCAGGCACGGCGATGGCGGTGGTTTCGGCCCTGCGCTCCACAATGGAGCTGGCGAGGAGGCCGAGCAGGAACACTATGCCCACGGTGAGCAGGAAAAGGAGCCATCCCACCCAGGGACGGTTTTCAATGGTTTGTCTGATGCTTGTCATTTCGGTATGTTTTGGTCGTTTTGGTCTTGGGAGAACTTAAGCCATGAAGGCACGGGGCTGGAGGGCAGGGGTACCCGGGCGAAACGGTCGCTGGCCAGGCTGCTCACCGTGCCGTGCGGTACTTCCCGGTGGCAATCCCAGCATAGGCGGTCGGCGATATTCACAGCCATGCCTGAAGCCGGGGGGCCATGGAACAGTTTGCCGTGGCAGCGGGTGCAGTTTTTTTGCACCACCGGTATGGCCGACTCGCGGATACGGATCACCTGGGGCTCCATGCGGAGCGTGAAGATGGTGGCATGCCGCATCCCGTCGTTGGCCTTGAAAAGGTATTTGGAGATGATATTTTCATGCGGCACATGACAGTCGGTGCAGGTAGCGGTCTCCCGGTGGGAACTGTGCATCCAGCTGGCATACTGCGAGGTCATGACATGGCAGTTGATACAGGTCTCAGGCTTCTCCCCCAGGTAATTGTGAAAACGTGAGATGTAGGCCAGGAAGGCGACGAAGCCAACCATGATGCCCAGGGTGAGCAGCACCGGGACCTTCCATTGGGGCGGTGGGATCAGCCGGTGGAATAGCGTCTTTCTTTTTTCCATACTTGAGGTATTTGGGTCAGAGGTCAGGAATTTTGGTCGTCAGTTCAGGTCCAGGACTCTTCCAGGATATCTCCCCGGATGCCGATGATGATCTTTTTCAGCGGAACCTTCCGGGAGGCCCTTTCCCGGGCCATCTGAAGCATTTGCAGCAGTCCGCCGCAGCAGGGCACCTCCATCATGGCCACGGTGATGGTATTCACCCCGGCCTGGTCGATGAGGGCTACGAACTTCTGCAGGTAGCGGTCCTTGCCGTCATCCAGTTTGGGGCAGGCAATCACCACGGACTTGCCTTTCATCATCCGGCGGTGGAAGGCCCCCAGGCTGAAAGCGGTACAATCGGCGGCCACCAGGAGGTCGGCTCCCTGGAAGTACCCGGCCCCAGGATTGATGAGGTGCATCTGTATCGGCCAGTTCTGCAGTTCCGAAGGCAGGTCACCGGCTGTGGGGGCGACGGCCGCCTCCGTCCTGCGGCTGGCGCCCAGGTCAACCGGCGCGGATCCCTGGCACCCGCAGGCCGCGGGATGCCCTTGCTCCTCTCTCGCTTGCGCCGGCTGCACCTGAGCCGCCAATACCCCCTGGGCCCGGAGGTACTGCAGCAGGGAGACCTGCCCCGGGGCTACTTCAACAATATAGCGCTGTTCCCTCAGCACCCCGGCAGCCTGATCAAGCAGCAGGGCCTCCCCATGGTCGAGCAGGTGCTGCAGATGGGCTACCACCGTATTATTGCCCTTTTCCATCATCAGTTCCATCACCCGCACCTCGTCATAGGGCTCCGCTTCCCGTTCTTCCAGGGTGATGGCCCCCTGGGGGCAATGTCCCAGGCAGGCGCCCAGGCCATCGCAGAAGAGGTCGGAGATCAGGCGCGCCTTGCCGTCGATCAGCTGTAGG
>ERZ795054.3886-NODE-3886-length-11366-cov-5.035629_pt1 | contig 11366 bp, 7 predicted proteins | sample MGYA00375138_ERZ795054 | MGnify/ENA primary metagenome ERZ795054 (study PRJEB30183, sample SAMN05720215) | anaerobic digester metagenome | isolation source: active sludge of municipal wastewater-treating anaerobic digesters | place: USA | collected 2014-12-23 ...
TCCGTGCAGGCGATGCGGGCCTCGGCGAGCCATTCCCTGAAGGACGCGAGTATCCGCCCAGACTCGGTCCCTCCCGGAGGGAATCCGACCTCGGCCTCGATCCGGAGCAGGGCCGGAGCGCCGCGATCCGGCCCGGCGGGGAGGACGGCGAAGCCGGCGGCCGCCGCGATCTCCGCGACCCGCGAGGGCCGAGGTCCGTAGAGGGCGAAGACCGTCTTCCCGGAGAAGCCCTCCCCGAGGCCGAAGGCCCCGCCGCGGCAGAAGAGGGCCTCCCTCGCCTCGAAGACCGACTGCTCGGAGCCCGGGACGAGGCGGCCGAGCTCCTTGAGGACATAGGCGCCCTTGTAGGCCTCCGTGGAGCCCGAAAGGCCCGCGGGGAGGTCGACCTCGGCGTAGACGGGCCGGAAGGCCGCCTTCGCCGCGGTCAGCCGCGTTATGCGGTCGATCAAACCCTCCGCGGGCGGCGCGACGCGGTGGCGGGCGATGAAGGCCCGGGCCCCGGCGTCCTCGCAGGCGCCGCAGTCCCTGCAGCCCTCGCCCAGGCAGGCAGGCCGGTCCCGGCCGGCCCTGGCCTCCAGGTACTCGGCGCGGAGGAGGGCCAAGTCCCGGCCCGGGTCCAGGAAGGGGAGGGGCGGCCTCCAGCCCTCGCCCTTCTCGGAGAGGAAGTCCGCGCCCAGGAGGCCCGCGGCCTCCGCGGCCGCGCGGAGGGAGGGCCAGGCTCCGCGGGAGAGGGAGCCGTCGTAGACGAGGCCGCGGGAGGGCGCGGCCTCTAGCCATGGCAGGAGGGGCGGGCCTCCGAGGACCAGGAGCTGGTCCGCGCAATACTCGTCGAAGTAGGAGGCCAGGCGGAACTCGAGGCCCGAGGCCTCGCAGGCTTCGCGCAACGCGCCGGCGATCCTCGCCAGGGGCGCTTCCTCCAGGGCGAGGGGAGCGGACTGGAGGGGCGTCCAGGGCAGGCGCACGAGGTAGCCCGCGGAGGCCAGGATCCGGAGGCCGGGCGCCCTCTCCGAGCGAGCCTCGCCCAGGAGCCGGGCGAAGGCCGCGAACTCCTCGAGGTCGGCGTCCTCCTCCAGGCCGCTCACGATGTAGAACAGCTTGAGCTCGCGGATGCCGGGCGCGACGAGGAGCTCGACGAGGCGGCCGAGTTCCTCGTCGGAGAGGCCCTTGCGGTAGTAGGCGCGCATCCGCGCGGAGACGCCCTCGATTCCCAGGGTGAAGGAGCGCTTGTCCGCGGAGAGCTCCGCGCGGACCAGGCCTGGGGTCGTGGCCAGGACGTCGAGGCGCTGGCTCATGAAGCTCACGCGGCGGAAGATCCGCCCGAGCTCGAAGAGGAGGGCGAAGACCTCCTCGTGGGTGTTGAAGTTGAAGCTGTAGACCTCGAGGCTGTCGGCGCCCTGGCGGCGCCTGATCTCCCGCGCGTCGGCGATGATATGGGCGAGGGGGCGCTCGCGGTAGGGGCGCCTGTCCCATCCCTCGAAGCAGAAGGAGCAGAGGCCCGGACAGCCGGCCGCGATCTGGAGCCGCGCGGTCCCGGACTCGGGGGAGTTGAGGAGGGGCCATTCGAGGAGGGGCTCAGGCGACGCCCCGAGCAGGCGCCGCCTCGTCCCGCCTCCGCGCGGCGGGGCGCCCGCCCTCCAGAAGCCCTCCACGGCCTCGGCGCGCGCGAGCCTCCCGTCGGGGGAGACGCCGGGGGCGGTCAGCGCGAGGGCGAGCTCGCCTATCGCGCCCTCGCCCTCGCCGAAGAACAGGCCGTCGGCCATCGCGTCGCGCGAGCCGTCGGCCCCCGCCTCGCCGACGATAGCGCCCGCGGCCGCGGCGTTCGAGCCGCCCAGGACGACGAGGGGCCGCCTTGCGCCCAGGGCCGCGCGGGCGGAGGCGCGGAGGGGGAGGCCGGAGGTGGAGAAGAGGTAGGGCAGGTTCAGGAGCTCGAGGGCGAAGGCGTTGGAGACGAGGACGAGGTCGAAGTCGGCGGGGCTCCGTCCCGAGGCGAGGCCGTAGAACCAGGGCGGCGTCCCGCCGCCCCTCGCGGCGCCTACGAGGAGCTCGCGGTCGCCCCTGTCGGGCATGAAGGCGAAGTCCAGGTAGGCTCGGGGCAGGGCCTTCCTGCACTCGGCGAAGAGTATGAGGTGGGAGGTCGAGCGGTCCACGTCGCGCCAGGGCGAGAGCCGGACGACGAGGATCCTCGCCTCCGCCTCCTCGAAGGAGGGGTTGCCCAGGACGGCCTCCGTCTCGGGGACGAGGGCGGCGCCGGCCGCGAGGAGGGGCTTGAGAGCGGGCGGCAGGGGGAGGGGCACGCCGGTTCCCCCGCGGATCTAGCGGCGGCCCTTGCCGCGGCCGGATCCGGCGTCGCGGCTGCGCCCGTCCTCGTCGGCCTGGGTCCAGCCGGGGGCGCCGGGCCGGAGGGACTTGGGGCGCTGGGGGCCCTTGCCGTGGCTCGGCGTCGCCCTGCGGACCTCGCGGGGCGCCGGGCGCGGAGTCCCGCGCGAAGCCTCGCGCGGCTCCTCGCGCCTTGCCTCGGGCCGCGCGGCATTGGGGCGCGCGGATTCGGCCCCTGCGGGAGCGGGCCGCGAGGACGAAGGCCGGCCTGGCGAAGTCCTCGGTGCCGCCGGCCTCTCGGCGCCGGGGGCGGGGCGCCGGCGCTCCGCGCCGGAGCGGTCCGGGTACGGGCGCTCCTGGCGCGGGCGGCTCGCCTCCGGGCGCCCCGACGAGGCGGGGCGGGCCTCGCGCGCGCCCGGGCCGCGGAGGCTCCGCTCGGCGCGATGGGACTGCTTCTCGGCGTCGGCCCTCTCGGCGCGCTCGAAGAACTCCACCGTCGTCGGCTCCAGGACCTCGCCGGCCTCCAGGAACTTGCAGCGGAAGACGAAGCCCGCGCGGACGGCCATGCGCGACGCGCGCTCGAGCTCCACGGAGTCGGCGAGGACGATGGAGACGCCCTTGGCGCCGGCGCGGCCCGTGCGGCCCGCGCGGTGCACGTAGACGGTGGGCTCCTCGGGCAGGTCCAGGGAGACGACGTGGGAGAGGCCGGCGATGTCGAGGCCGCGGGCCCCGAGGTCGCTCGTCACGAGGTAGCGGAGCTCGCCCTTGGCGAAGCGCTCCAGGGCGACGCGCCGCTCCTCCTTCTCCAGGCGGGCGTGGATGCCCGCGACGGGCAGGCCCATCGCCTCCAGCCGCTCGACGGCGTGGGGCACGCGGTGGGCCTGGGCTATGAAGACGAGGCAGCGGGGCGGGCGGATCGCCGCCTCCAGGCGGCGGAGGAAGTCGAGGCGCTTGCGGCCGTCGCAGTAGAAGCACCAGTGCTCGATGTCGCCCGCCAGGACGGGGCCCGCGCTGGCCGAAGCCAGGGCCGGCTCCGTGAGGAAGGGCGCGGCCTTGGCCCGGACGCGGGCGGGGAGGGTGGCGGAGACGAGGACGCGCGCCGCGGCGCGGGGCAGGGCGGAGAGGAGCTTCGTCGTCTGCTCCTCGGCCTCGGGCGCCAGGAGGCGGTCGGCCTCGTCGAGGACGAGGAGCTTGAGGGCGGAGAGGCGGATCCTGCGCAGGGCCACGAGGTCGCCCAGGCGGCCCAGGGTCCCGACGACGACGGCCGGCCGGGCCTGGAGCTTGGCCTCCTGCTTGGAGAGGGGGGTGCCTCCCAGGATGACGGCGACCTTGAGGCCCAGGCCCGAGGCCTCCACGAGGCGCTCGGTCTCGCGGCCGATCTGGACGGCGAGCTCCTGGGTCGGGGCGACGACGAGGACCTCGGGGCCCTCGCGGCCGGCTGACGCTCCGCGGCCCAGGGGAGCCCGCCACGCGGGGGCGGCTTCTCGTACGGCGGCGGCTGCAGCGGCGGCTGCGGCTGCGGCGGTGGCGGCAGGCGCGGCGGGGGCCGCGTCGTCGGCCGCGGCTCCTCCCTCGGCCCCGCCCTCCGGCGCGGGCTTGGGCGGCCTCTTCCCGAAGGCGGCGAGCTCCAGGGCCGGCGCGAGGTAGGCGAAGGTCTTGCCCGTGCCGGTCTCGGACTCGACCAGGACGTCCCGTCCCGAAAGGAGGAGGGGGATCGCCGCCTCCTGGATGGGCGTCGGAAGGGAGTAGCCGAGCGAGGATAGGGCCGTGGCGAGGGGCTCGGAGAGGCCGAGGCCGAGGAATGCGTCCATGCCCCTACTTTCGCACGAGGGGGGGAGGCGCTACAAGGGCCGAAGGGGCCTCGGCCCGGGCGGGACGTTGCCCAAGCGCCCCATATCGGCTATAGTCTCGCGCGATGAACCTGGAAGCTTTCGTTCTCGGCTCGGGCGGCATGATGCCCCTCCCGCAGCGCAGCCTCACGAGCGTTCTCGTCCGGCGCGAGGGGGAGCTCTTCCTCTTCGACGGAGGCGAGGGCACGCAAGTCTCGATACGGCGCCTCAACCTGCGCTGGAAGAAGATCACCGCGATCTTCGTCTCGCACATGCACGCCGACCACGTCACGGGCCTCCCGGGCATCCTCATGCTCTCGAGCCAGGTCGACCGCGAGGAGCCGCTCTACATCTTCGGGCCGCCGCGCATCGCGGAGTACATCGAGCAGAGCCGGCGCGTCCTCGACATGTACATCAACTACGAGATCATCGTCCGCGAGTTCACGGGCCCGGAGGTCCTCTGGAAGGGCGACGGCTTCTCGATCCGCAACTTCCCCCTGCGGCACACGAAGCCCTGCTACGGCTACGCCCTGGAGGAGGAGTCCCGGCCAGGCGCCTTCCACCCCGAGCGCGCCATGGAGCTCGGCGTGCCCCGCGGGCCGATGTGGTCGACCCTCCAGGGCGGCTCCCCGGTGGAGATCCCCGGCGGCGCGACCGTCCGCCCCGAGGAGGTCATGGGCCAGGCGAGGGCGGGACGCAAGTTCAGCTACGTCACCGACAGCCTCTACTTCCCCGAGATCGCGAAGGAAGTCTCCGGCTCCGACCTCCTCATCTGCGAGGGCATGTTCGAGACCGCCCTGGCGGAGAGCGCGGCGGAGAAGAAGCACATGACGGCCGAGCAGGCCGCGCGGGTCGCGCGCGAGGCGGGCGGGGTCAAGAAGCTCGGCCTCATCCACTACAGCCCCCGCTACACCGAGCGGGACCTGAAGCGCCTCCAGGACGAGGCGCGGGCCGTCTTCCCGGAGACCGTCCTCACGAAGGACCGGATGGCCTTTCCGATAGAATACGTCGACTAGGGCGTAACCCCGGCTCACCTTCCGGCGTTTCCAGGCGGTCCGGCGGAAGGCCGCCGGGCGCGGGACCCAAGGAGGAGCCGTGATAGAAGCGATAGGGCTCCGCAAGAGCTACGGCGAGACCGAGGCTGTGCGGGGCGTCTCTTTCGAGGCGGAGAAGGGCTCGGTCCTCGGCCTCCTCGGCCCGAACGGCGCCGGCAAGACGAGCATCATGAAGGTGCTCACGGGCTACCACTATCCCGACGGGGGCCGCGCCCTCGTCTGCGGGATCGACGTCACGGAGGACCCCGTCGGCGTCAAGCGCAGGGTCGGCTACCTGCCCGAGTCGGCCCCCCTCTACCCCGACCTGACGCCAGCCGAGTTCCTCTCCTTCGCGGCCGACGCCCGAGGCCTCGAGGGCAAGGCCCGGACCGCCGCCATCGGCCGCGCCGTGGAGGCCTGCGGCATCGGCCCCGTCCTCAGGCGGCCGGTGGAGGAGCTCTCCAAGGGCTTCCGCCAGCGCCTCGGCCTCGCGCAGGCCATCCTCCACGACCCCGAGGTCCTCATCCTCGACGAGCCGACGACCGGCCTCGACCCCAACCAGATCCTCGAGATACGCGCCCTCGTCCGCGAGATCGGCCGCGAGAAGACCGTCATCCTCTCGACCCACGTCCTCCAGGAGGTGGAGGCGGTCTGCTCGCGCGTCGTCATCCTCAACGAGGGCCAAGTCGCCGCCCAAGGCGCGCCCGCCGAGATCGGCGACGCGCTCAAGGGCGAGGAGCGGCTCCGCGTCCGCCTCCGCGCCCGCTCGGGCGGCCTCTCCGCCTCCCGGGCCGCGGGCCTCCTCAAGGCCCTCCGCGGCCTCAAGGCGGCCGGCGAACCCCGCGAGGAGGAGTCGGGCTCCCTCGCCCTCGAGCTCCAGGCCGCGCCCGGCGGGGAGCCGGGGGCCGCCGTCTTCGAGTGGGCCGTGGAGAACGGCCTCGTCGTCCTCGAGATGGAGCGCCGCCGCCTCTCCCTGGAGGAGATCTTCGTGCGCCTGACCCAGGAAGGAGGCTCCAAGTGAGGCCGACCCTCGCGATCGCGCGCCGGGAGCTGCGCTCGGCCTGGAACTCCCCCGTGGCCTACGTCCTCGTCGTGGGCTTCCTCGTCTTCTGCGCAGGCTGGCTCTACTTCGTCCGCGGCTTCTTCGCCGCGGGCCTCGCGGACCTGCGGCCCTACTTCGGCCTCATGCCCCTGGCCTTCGCCTTCCTGGCCCCCGCGGCCACGATGCGGAGCTGGGCCGAGGAGCGCAGGCTCGGCACCTACGAGCTCCTCCTCACGATGCCCTTCTCCGAGGGCGAGCTCGTCCTCGGCAAGTTCATCGCCTCCCTCTCGACCCTCGGGGCGGCCCTCCTCCTCTCCCTCCCGGTGCCGCTCACCGCCTCCCTCCTCGGGAGCTTCGACCCGGGCGTCCTCGCCGGCCAGTACCTGGGCGCCCTCCTCGCCGCCGCGACGGCCACGGCCGCGGGCGAATGGGTCTCCTCCCTCGCGAAGAACCAGGTGAGCGCCTTCGTCGCCTCCGCCTCCCTCCTCCTCGCCCTGGTCCTCGTGGACAGGCTCGCCGCCTTCCTCCGCCTGGGCGGCGCGGCCGCGGGCCTCGCGGCCTGGCTCTCCATGAGCCGCCACTTCGAGTCCCTCTCCCGCGGCGTCCTGGACGGGCGCGACCTGGCCTACTACCTCGCGACGAGCGGGGTCTTCCTCTACCTCACGGCCTGGAACGTCCGGCGCCGGAAATGGAGCTAGCGAGCATGGACGCCAGAACCGGCAAGAGGCGCAGCCTCGTCCTCCTCCTCCTCGTCCTCGCCGTCGCGGCGGCCTCGGTCCTCTTCGCCGAGCGCTTCCACGCGAGGCTGGACCTCACCGCCGACGGGAGCTACAGCCTCAGTCCCGTCTCCAAGGGGCTCTACAAGGAGATCCCCGAGCGGCTCCGCATCACCTACTACCGCTCCCCCGCCCTGGCCGCGAGGCACCCCGGCCCCCGGGCGGTGGAGGACTTCCTCCGCGAGTTCGAGGCCGCCGGCCGGGGGCGCATGACGCTCGCGGTGCGCGACCCCGCCGAGGCCGGCGGGCCGGGGGCCGGGGCCGTGGAGGCCCTGGGCGTCCTCCCCCAGCGCATGCAGGTCGTGGAGCGCAGCGAGCAGCGCGTCGCCGTCGTCTACTCGGGGATCGTCCTCGAGTACCTGGGCCGGACGGAGGCCATCCCCTTCGTACTGGGCGCCGAAAGCCTCGAGTACGGCCTCGTGAAGGCCGCGAGGCGCGTCGTCCAGGGCCGGAAGCCCGTCGCGGCCGTCCTCGTCGGCGACGCCGACAAGAGCTTCGAGACGGACTACCGGAGCGTCGCGGAGGCCCTCTCCTCCTCGGGCTGGGCCGTCCAGTCCCTCCTCCCCGGCGACGAGCCGCCCCCCGGGACCGACGTCCTCCTCGTCCTGGGGAACTCAGGGCTGGACGACTATGCCGCCTATCGCGTCGATGCCTACCTGGCGGGGGGCGGCTCCGCCGTCTTCGCCGTCCGCGGGGTCGACGTGGAGGCGAGGGAGCGCCTCTCCGCGAAGCCCCTCGCGGACGACGCGATCCTGGAGAGCCTCGCGGCCTACGGCGTCAAGGTGGGGCGCTCGCTCGTCCTGGACCGCTCCTCGCTGACCGTGCCCTTCCAGGAGCAGAACCCCGCGGGCGGCTCGGCCTACCGCTACGTCCGCTACCCGCACTGGATAGCCGTCCGGCCCGAGAACGCCGACGGGAAGCACCCCGTCACCTCCCGCCTCTCCGGCCTGGACCTCTTCTGGCCGAGCCCCCTCGAGCTCTCCCCGCCTTCGGGCGTCGCGGCCGAGCCCCTCGTCAGGACCACGCCCAAGGCCTGGCTCCAGACCAAGGACTTCGCCATCGCCCCCGAGGAGGAAGCCTACTTCGCCAGGGAAGAGGAGGCGACGAGGGGACAGTACCTCCTGGCGGCGACCCTCTCCGGGCGCCTCCCCATGGCCTACTCAGGCAGGGAAATCCCCGTCCGCGAGGGCGCCGCCCCTCTGCCGCCCCTGCCCGCGGAGGCCAAGTCCTCCAGGATCCTCGTCGTGGGCTCGGCCGACTTCGCGAACGACCTCATGACGATGACCGATTCCCTCTTCAACGCGGCCTTCGTAGCCGGAGGAGCCGAGTGGCTCTCCTCCGGCTCCGAGCTCGCCGCCCTCAAGTCCCGCGGAGGCCGCGACCCGCGGCTCTCCCGCATCGAGGATCCCGAGGAGCGCAACCTCGCCGCCCTCTTCGCCTACGCCGTGAACCTCGTCCTCGTGCCGGGAGGCCTCGCGGTCTACGGACTCGTTCGGGCAAGGAGGCGGAAGGCCGAGGCGAGGAGAAAGGGCGAGGCAGCCGCGCCGGGCACGGAGGCGCCGGCCGCGGCCGCCGCGCTCGCCGACACGGCCGCGGCGTCGCCCGGGCCCGCCGACATGGCCGCAGGGCCTGGCGACGGAGCCGGCCAGGAAGGAGGCAAACGATGATGGGCTACCGGCGGAAGGTGATCGCTCTCTCCTCGGTCCTCGCCCTTCTCCTCGTGTCGCTCCTCCTCGGGGAGCTCTTTTCCCCCGACCGGCGGCTCGCCCGCGCGGAGGAAGGCCGGCTGCTCTCGGGCGAGCCTAAGGACGCGGCCATCCTCGAGATCTCCGGCCCCGAGGGCCTCCTCCTCTTCGAGAGGAAGGAGGGAGCCTGGCTCCTCGCCGAGGAGGGCGGGAGCCTCCCGGCCTCGGCCTCGCGCGTGGAGAGCTTCCTCTCCGAGGCCGCCTCCGTCTCCAGGCTGGAGCTCCGGGCGACGGGCAGGGCTTCCTGGCCCGAGTTCGGCCTGGACGGGGGGAAGGGCTACCGCGTGTCCGCGAAGGACGGCAAGGGCAAGTCCCTCGCCGATTTCACGGTCGGCTCCTACGGCCCGACGGGGAAGGAACTTTTCGTGCGCCTGGGGGAGGCGGAGAAGAGCTACTCGGCCCAGGCCCCGAGCCTGGCCTCCTACCTCGCCGCGGGAAGGAGCGGCTGGCTCGACCTCCGCGTCTCGGGCGCGCCCATCCGGCCCGAGGACGTGCAGGGAGTCGCGATGCGCGCCGACATCGCGCTGGACGGCCCCGGCTCCCCGGCCCGTCGCTTCGAGTGGAGGGCACAGAGGAGCGAGGGTGGCTGGAAGTCCGGCGCCGCGGCCCTCGACCTCCTCGCCCTCGAGTCCCTCCTCCGCGGCCTCGTGAACCTGGAGGCGGAGGACGCCCGCGCCGCCGCCCCCGCCGGCGTCTTCGACCGCATCAGCCTGCGCGCCGAGCTCTCGCTCGGTACGGGAGTCACGAGGATCTACGAGGCGGGGGCCGAGGCGGGCGGGGGGCGCTACTATTTCCGGCGCAAAGACTCCCCCATCGCCTACGAGGTCTCGGCCTACGCCCTCAAGAATCTTGCCAAATCATTGTCTGAACTGAAATAACAACCAGCGCGGTCCCGGGGCTTCGGTCCTGGGGGCGGGCGCTTGAAGGGCGGGGCAGGGCTTGACCGAAGGCCTTGCCTCGCCTATTCTTTACACATGGTGAGTAAAATGTGTAAGGCGAGCCATGGCCGGTGACCTTCGGGACCGCATCATCGCGGGCGGAGCCGAGGCCCTCAGGGACTCGGGCCTCAAGGGCTTCAGCATGGAGCAGGCCGCGCTCAGGGCGGGCGTCAGCCGAAAGACTGTCTACAACTATTTCTCCTCGCGCTTCGAGCTCCTGGACGGCGTCCTCGAGGCCCGCGCCAGGGAGACGATGGAGGTCCTGGGGGCGATCGCCTCCGACGCCTCCCTCGGCTTCGTGGAGAAGCTCAACCGCGTCACGGAGGAGGGCTTCAGGCGCGGCCGCGAGGGAACGCGCTTCCTCAGGGGGGACGGCTCCTACCCGAAGTCCGCCGAGCTCTACCGGGCCCTCCGCGCGAACCTCGCCGAATTCATCACCGGCATCGTCTCCGAGGCCGCCGGCCTCGGCCTCATCCGCGAGGACGTCGATCCCCGCCGCCTCACCTACGTCATCCTCAACATGGTCTCGGGCCTCCTCGACCTCGCGGAGCCCGAGGACGAGCCCTATACGCGGATCGAGCTCCTGCAGGAGTCCCTCAGGCTCCTCGTGGGGGGCATCCTCTCCCCCGAAGGCGCGGAGACCCTCAAGGGCTACAGCCTCCTCGCGAGGCCGGAGGCCAGGCCGTGAAGACGAAGACCACCGCGCGGCGCGCCGCCGCCTGGCTCGCCCTCCTCGCCCTCCTGGGCGGGGCCGCGGCCCTGAGGCTCCTGTCGGCCGGGAAGGAGGGCAAGGCCGAGGCCGCGATGGTCGCCCCCGTCCGGGTCGTCCAGGCCTCCTTCGGGCCCCTCGTCAAGGAGCTCAAGGTCAACGCCTTCGTGGAGAGCGACAGCATGGTCACCGTCCTGCCCCTCGTCTCCGGCATCCTCCAGACCCTGGAGGTGGAGGCGGGCGACCGGGTCAGGAAAGGGCAGGTCCTGGCCAGGATCGACGCGGCGCGCTACGAGCTCCAGCTCGGCCAGGCCGAGGCGGCCTGGCTCTCCGCGAAGAGCACCTTCGAGCGGGTGGAGCAGCTCTTCCGGGCCGGGGCGACGAGCAGCCAGAACTACGACCAGGCCAAGGGGCAGTACGACGCCTACCGCGCCCAGTACGACCTGGCGAAGCTCCAGGCGGGCTACGCCGCCGTCACGAGCCCCGTGGACGGCGTCGTCCTCGTGCGCCACACGACGGTCGGCTCCATCGCCGCGCCCGAGCGTCCCCTCGTCACGATAGGCGACCTCTCCCGCCTCGTCATCCGGGCCCGCGTACCCGAGCGCTACTACGCGGAATTCCGCGGGACCGGCGCTCCCGTGGCGGTCCGGGTGGAGCGGAGCGACGGCGGCTCCTTCCCGGCCAGGCTCTCCTCGGTCTCCCCCTACATCTCGGCGGAGAACCGCACCTTCGAGGCGACCTGCGACCTCGGTCCCGGCCAGGACGTCCTGCGGCCCGGCATGTCCGTGGTCGCGGTCTTCGTGATCGAGCGCCGCGACGGCGTCTGGTCCCTCCCCTTCGAGGTCCTGGTCGGCGGGGACACGGCCTGGTACGTGGAGGACGACGGCTCGGGCCGGGCGGTGGCCCGGAAGCTCGCCCTTCCGCCGGGCTTCTCAAGCGACGCCCGCTTCGAGATCCCCCAGGGTGAGGCCGGCAAG
>ERZ795054.3887-NODE-3887-length-11363-cov-4.465334_pt1 | contig 11363 bp, 7 predicted proteins | sample MGYA00375138_ERZ795054 | MGnify/ENA primary metagenome ERZ795054 (study PRJEB30183, sample SAMN05720215) | anaerobic digester metagenome | isolation source: active sludge of municipal wastewater-treating anaerobic digesters | place: USA | collected 2014-12-23 ...
CGGAGCACAGCCACTACACCCGACCCGAGGAGGTGGAGGACTTCGTGAAGAAGACCGGCGTCGACTCCCTGGCCATCTCCATCGGGACCAGCCACGGCCGGGCCAAGTTCAAGCCCGAGCAGTGCACCAAGGACGCCAACGGCATCCTGATCCCGCCCCCCCTGCGCTTCGACATCCTCAAGGAGATCGAGAAACGCATCCCCGGCTTCCCCATCGTCCTGCACGGGTCCTCCAGCGTACCCGTGGACTACGTGAAGATGATCGAGAAGTTCGGCGGCAAACTATCCGACTCCGTGGGCATCCCCGAGTCCCAGCTCCGGGAGGCCGCCAAGAGCGCGGTGTGCAAGATCAACATCGACTCCGACGGACGCCTGGCCATGACGGCCCTAATCCGCAAGGTCCTGGCGGAGAAGCCCGACGAGTTCGACCCCCGCAAGTACCTGGGTCCCGCCCGGGACGAGCTCAAGAAGCTCTACGCCTACAAGAACGAGCACGTCCTGGGGAGCGCTGGGAAGGCTTAGCGCGAGACGGGCGAAGTCCGTCTCGCGGCAACGAAGCCCTCCGGGCTTCGTCGAAGTACAGGAAAGGGGGTCGGGTATAACCGGTCCCCTTTCCTGGAAATCTGTTCAATCCTGTTCTGAATCGCCAGGTTCTGCTATTTTTTTCTTCTTTCTTCTCTCTTCTCCGTGCTCTCCGTGTCCTCCGTGGTGATTCCGGGATTTATCCTCTCATCCCCGCAGCCGCGCTATCTCCCCCCGGGCCAGTTCGTCGCAGCGCTCGTTGAACTCCTCCCCGGCGTGGCCCTCGACCCAGACGAACCTGGGCTTTAAGGCGGTCGAAAGGCGGTCCAGGTCCTCCCAGAGTTCCCGGTTCTTCACGGGGGATTTCGAGGCGGTCCTCCATCCGTTCTTCTTCCAGGCATGGATCCAGGCGGTGATCCCGTTCTTGACGTACTGGGAGTCCGTCCGGACCTCCACGGCCCGGCCCGGGGGCAGGGCTTTCAGGGCCTCGATGACCGCGATCAGCTCCATGCGGTTGTTCGTGGTGGCGGCCTCGCCCCCGGATCCTTCCCGGCGGCTGCCGTCTTGGAGGGCCACCCAGGCCCAGCCCCCGGGGCCGGGGTTCCCGGAGCAGGCCCCGTCGGTGTACACGATCACGTCCGCCACGGCGTCAGCCCGCGAAGACCAGGCTCAGGGCCGGGACGTAGGTGATCAGGATGACCACCGCCAGCTGGAGCAGGAACCAGGGGGACACGGCCCGCCAGACCCTGCCCAAGGGACGGTCGAAGGCGTAGGAGGCCAGGAAGAGGTTCATCCCGATGGGAGGGGTGATGAAGCCCACCATCAAGTTCGACACGAAGATGATCCCCAGGTGGATGGGGTGGATCCCGAAGGCCTGGCCGACCGGGATGACCAGGGGCGCCAGGACCAGGATGGCGGAAAAAACGTCCATCAGGCAGCCCGCGGCAAGGAGAAGGAGGTTCAGCAGGAGCAGGAAGAGGAGCTTGGAGCTGATCTGGGAGGTCACGAAGGCCGCGGCCATGTCCGGGATCCCCGAGTCCACCAGGAAGTACGAGAAGGCCCGTGCGGCGGCCAGGAGGATCAGGGTGCCCCCGATGACGGGGAAGGCCTTGGCTGCGGAGGCGGCCAGGGACCGGAGGTCGAACTCCTTACGCAGGAAGCCGTAGGCACCGGTGTACAGGATCGAGAGGGCGCCGATCTCCATGAGGGTGGCGGTTCCCGAGAAGAACAGGAGGGCGATCCCGAAGGGCAGGAAGGATTCCGGGAGGGCCGCCCAGAGGGATCTCCGGATCGAGGGCCGCATATCGGGCGCGGCCGGGGTACCCGCCGAGGGTACGGGCGCGGCGGCCGCGGCCCCCTTCCGTTCCTTGGCGGCGAAGTAGATCCCGGCCCCCGCCGTGACGGCCACGAAAAGCAGGCCCGGGATCACGCTGGACCGGAAGAGGGCCAGGATGTCCAGGGGGTTCTCGGGGCCGTAGGAATACTGGGCCGTAACCGCGTACACGATCACCGCCATGCTCGGCGGGAACAGGAGGCCCACCGCCCCGCTGGCGGTCAGGAGGCCCTTGGAGGTCTCGTCCCCCATGCCCTCGGCGTCCACCAGGACCCGGGCCAGGAGGGGCCCCAGGGCCAGGATGGCCACCCCGGAGGAACCGGTGAACACCGAGAAGAAGGCGCAGACCGTGACGGCCGCCACCGCCGCCCCGCCCCGGACCCGGCCGAAGAGGGCCCGGAACAGGGTCACCAGGCGCTCCCCTGCCTTGGTACCCGCCAGGAGGAATCCCGTCAGGGTGAACAGGGGGACCGCGGCGATCTGGGGGCTCCGGAGCATGGCGTAGGATTCCGTGACCGCGAGCTCGATGAGGGAACCGTCCGCGGTGAACAGGATCGCCGCCATCCCGGCCAGGACCACGAAGAGGGGGGTTCCCAGAAAGGCGGAAGCTCCCAGGACTAGGGCCAGGGGCAGTCCGAGGAGCCGCAGCGAGGCTACGGCGGCCCCGGCCAGGGAATCCAGGGCCGGCCAGAAGATTCCGGCCAGGGAGGCCAGGTTCACGAGGCTGGGGGCGGCCAGGAAGACCCCCGCGAGGATGCCGGCCGCGGCCGCCGCCCGGGGCCATCCCTTCACCCTGCGCAGGTCCAGGACCAGCATGGACAAAAAACCCGCGGGCAGGGCCAGGGCGAAGATCCAGTAGGGGACGAAGCCCGCCCGCTCGGAGGGGTCGAAGCCCAGGAGGGCGAAGGAGAGGGTCCCCAGGACGAAGGCGGCCTCCACGGCGCAGGTCAGGAAGGAGACGGCGGAGGACTGTATCCTGTGCCGGGTGTCGATGCCGTGGTGGGGGGTCTTGGTCAGGGCCAGGTGTTCGCCCTCCAGGGAGGTGATCACGGCGCCCGCGAAGGCCAGGACCAGGACGGCCTGGATGGAAAAGGGCGTGGCCCCCGGGATCCCCCACTGGAAGATCCGGAGTATGAAGAAGTCCAGGACCGGAACCGCCACCGCGGCGACGGTCATGACCAGGGCCACGGCGCCCGCGGCCTTGCGGAACACCGGGGCGACCACGGGCGTCGATTCCGCGGCGCCCTGGGGTTTGACCTCCCCGGCCGAACTCACGGGCGGCTCCGGGAGCGCACGACCCGGTCGATGGCCTCCAGGACGTCCTTGGAGAAGAGATCCCGGACGAAGCGGTCCCGGTTGGCCACGAAGACCTCGTACCAGGCGGCCCGGTCCGCGGCCGTCAGGGGTACGACGGATAGGCCGTCGGAGGTCATGGCCTTGATGGCCACGTCGTCCAGGCGGTCCGCCTCCCGGGCCAGGTCCCCGGCCATCTTGTCCGCCGCGTCCATGAGGGGCTTGCGGAGGTCCGCGGGAACCCGTTCCCAGCTCCGTGTGTTGATGAGGGCCGCCCCCACGAAGGGTGAGATCTTCATGTCGCTGACGTAGGGCAGGTAGGACTTGAAGAAGGACCACTGGGCCTGGACGAAGGCCGGGGAGATGAGGAGGGCGTCCACGGCCCCGGTGGCGATCTGGCCCACCAGGTTCTGGATGTCCACCTGGACCGGGACGGCCCCGGCGGCCTGGAGCATCCGGCTCATCTTGCGGTCGTCCACGGGCACCGCGACCTTGAGGTTCTGGATGTCCGAGGGCTTGGCTACCGGCCGGCGGGAGAAGAGCCAGACCCAGCCCGCGGAGGAGTAGGTCAGGATCGTGTAGCCCTTGCGGCCGATCTCGGCGCGGAAGGGGCCGTCCAGCTCCTTGAGCACCGCCCGGAGCTCCGCGTCATCCCGGACCAGGCTGGGGATGCTCAGGGCCAGGATGTCCTCGTAGATCAGGGACAGACCCGTGCTGGGGAAGACCCCGGCGTCCAGGCCGAAGCGCATCTTCTGGATGATGGAGTTGTCGTCCCCCAGGGTGCCCGCGTAGACCGTCAGGGTCACCTTGCCGCCGGAGATGCGCCGCCAGTCCGCGGCCAGCCGGTCCAGGCTCATGCCCCAGGGGCTGTTCTTGGGGGCTGCTACGCCCAGCTTCAGGTTTACCTGGCCGAACAGGGAGGCGGCGGCCAATACGAGCATGAGGAACAGGATCGGGGTTCTGCGGTTCACGGTTAGGGACCTCCGTTCGGATTATTCGAGTATCAGGAAAATGTCCGGCCCCTGGGCAAGGAGCCGCTTGGCGCTCCGCTGGGCGATGATGTTGGCCAGCCTGCCCGAGGGATCCGCGTCGACATCCACCGCCAGGGCGGCCTCCAAAGCCGCCTTGAAGGCCTTGTAGTCCTGGCGGGCGACGCACACCGAGGACGCGTAGGAGACGTAAGGGGAGGCCCGGAGCCCCCCGGAAGCCTCCAGGGCGCGCCGGTAGGCCGCCTCGGCCCGCTCCTCGCCGCCGCCCAGCTCCCGGGGCAGGGAGGGGGCCAGGGAGATCACGAGTTCCTGGAGGGCCCCGAAGTTCCAGTCCGGATCCAGCTCCAGGGCGCGCTCCAGGAGGGCCACCGCCGCGGCCAGGTGCTTGGAGGCGGAGGGATCGAAGGGATCCAGGGAGAAGGCCCCCAGGGCGGAGGCGCTGGTCCAGTAGAGAAGGGGCACGTCCTTGGCCTTCAGCTTTTCCAGGGGCGTCGTATCCCCCGAAGCCAGGGCCGCCAGGCTGCCCTTCCGGCGCTGTTCCAGGGCTGCCGAGGAGCGGCGGAAGGCCCTCTGCAGGAGGCGCTTGGCCCGGAGGTTGGCCTCCATCCGGGCGTCCACCTCCTCGGAGGGGATGCCCGCGGCGTCGGCGCTGACGAAGCCCATGGCGTACATCACCGCCAGCGAGGAGGCCGTGACGGCCCGGTCGACGTCCGTGGGTTTGGAATCCGCCAGGATCTCGGAGGCCTTGAGCAGGAGGGGCAGGCTCTGGCCCACGAGTTCGGGGTCCTCCTCGGAGAGGAAGGAATCCGTGGCCCGGGTGCCCAGGGTGGCGATCGAACAGGAAGAGAGGAAGGCCGCCGCGAGGGCGACCGTCAGGATCGATACTTTGGACATATTTATATATTGTAGGGAACGGCCTTTCTTGTCAACGCTTGCCATTTCCTGCCCTCGTCGATACTCTTGTGCCATGCTCCGTGAATTCCGCACCCTCCTCCCGTACCTGAAAAAGTACAGGTTGAACTACCTGCTCGGGCTTGTGTTCCTGGTCACCGTGGACGCCGCCCAGCTGGCCATCCCCCAGTTCGTGCGCCGGGCGGTGGACGACCTTTCCCTGGGCCGGACGGGGGAGGTCCCGCGACTCGCCCTGGCCATCGTCGGCGTGGCGGCCGTGGTGGCCGCGGGGCGTTTCCTGTGGAGGTACTTCCTGCACGGGGCGGCGCGGCGCATCGAGGTGGAGCTCCGGGACCGTCTCTTCGATCACTTCATGGTCCTGCCCTCGTCCTTCTACCAGAAGAATAAGATCGGGGACCTCATGGCCCGGTCCACCAACGACCTCCAGGCCATCCGGATGGCCTCCAGCATGGGACTGGTGACCTTCGTGGACGGGGTCTTCATGTCCGCCGCCATCCTGGTCATCATGACCGCCCGCAATCCCCGGATCACCCTGTACACCATCATTCCCCTGGTTCCCATAACGGTCCTGATCCTGATCTTCGGCAAGATGGTTGGGGCGCGGTTCAAGCGGGTCCAGGAGCTCTACTCCAAGCTGTCCGACGTGGTCCAGGAGACCATGACCGGAATCCGGGTGGTGAAATCCTTCGTCAAGGAGGAGGTCTTCGCGGCCCGGTTCGCCCGGGGGAACGACGAGTACCGGGACGCCTCCATGGGACTGGCCAAGATCTTCGGCTTTTTCTTCCCCTTCATCGCCTTCCTCTCGGGCCTGACGACCCTGATCCTGCTCTGGGCGGGGGGCGGGGCGGTCATCGAGAACCGGATGAGCCCCGGGGACATCACCGCCCTGCTGGCCTACCTCGAGATGCTGATCTGGCCCATGATCGGGGCGGGGTTCACGGTGAACATGATCCAGCGGGGAGCCACCTCCCTCAAGCGGGTGAACGAGATCCTGGACGAGAAGCCCGAGGCGGCGGACCGGCCCGGCACGATCCGGACCGTGCCGTCCTGCCGCGCCCCCGCGGACGGCACTCCGGCCCTGGAGTTCCGTTCCCTGACCTTCTCCTACCCGGAAGCCCGGGACCCGGCCCTGAAAAACCTGACCCTCCGGGTTCCCGGGGGCACGACCCTGGGCATCCTGGGCCGCATCGGGAGCGGGAAGAGCACCCTGCTCAAGCTCCTTCCCCGGATGCTGGAACCCCCCGAGGGGACCGTGTTCCTGGCGGGGCGGGACGTCCTGGACTACGACCTGGAGACCCTGAGGAAGACCTTCGGATTCGTTCCCCAGGACACCTTCCTCTTCTCCGACACGGTCCGGGCCAACATCCTCTTCGCCGCCCCGGACCTGTCCCCGGAACTGTTCGACCGGGTTACCTCCATCAGCGCCATCGACCGGGACGTGAAGGACTTCCCCGCGGGCTGGGATACGATCGTGGGGGAGAAGGGCCTGACCCTCTCGGGAGGCCAGAAGCAGCGGGTGGCCATAGCCCGGGCCCTGGCCGCGGACCCGGAGATCCTCGTTTTCGACGACGCCCTGTCCGCGGTGGACACGGAGACGGAGGAGCGGATCCTGGAAGCCCTCCTGGCCCGGAGGGCGGGGCGCACGAACCTGATCATCTCCAACCGGGTGTCCACCCTGCGCCACGCGGATCGGATCGCCGTCCTGGACGGGGGAGTCCTGACCCAGTTCGGCACCCACGAGGAGCTCCTGGCCGGGGAGGGGTTCTACTCCGAGATCGCCCGCCTCCAGGCCCTGGTGCGGGACCCCGACGGGAGGCCTCTCCATGGCTGATTTCTTCGACTCCGACGTGATCACCAAGGAATACGACCCCCGGATCATGCGGCGCATCCTGGGCTACGTGAAGCCCTACCGCCGCCTCGCGGTCTATGCGGTCGCCGCCCTCTTCCTGGCCACCGCGGGGGAGCTGGCCCTGCCGGTCCTGATCCAGCGGACCGTGGACGACGCCCTCCTTCCTTCCTGGTACGGGCTCGGGACGGATATCCGGGGCCGGCCCGAGGCGGCCCACCTGGGGCTTTCCGGAAGGGAGCCCGAGGCCCTGGGCCGGGTCTGGGTCAAGGCGGACCGGGTCTCCCGGCTCTCCGCCGCCCAACGGGAAGCCCTGACCGTCCGGGGGTTCCTGGATCGGGAACCCCGATACCTGGCGCGCCTCGAGGCCGGGGACGCCGAGACGGACCGGGTCCTGGCCGTCCTGGGACCAGCCGCCGAACGGGACGGCCCCTGGGCTGCGGTGCGGATGGAATCCCTCCGGGCCCTGGCTCCCGGGGACGTCCGGGTCCTTAGGGCCCGGGACGGGAGGTCCGTAGCCGTCTACCTGGCCGCCTTCCTCCTCATCCTGATCCTCGTCCTGGTGACGACCTACGCCCAGATCTGGGCCTCCGCACGGATCGGCCAGAACGTCATGAAGGACCTCCGGATGGAGCTCTACCGGCACACCACGGGGCAGTCCCTGGCCTTCCTCTCCCGGCACCCCGTGGGGCGCTTGGTGACCCGGATGACCGGGGACGTGGAGACCATCAACGAGTTCTTCACCAGCGTGGTGATCTCCTTCGCTAAGGACGCCAGCCTCATGGTCGGGGTCCTGGCCGCCCTGGTGATCCTGAGTCCCCGTCTGGGCTTCGTGGTCCTGGCCACCCTGCCTCCGGTCCTGGCGGCCTCCACGATTTCCCGCATCAAGGCCCGGGACGCCTTCCGCCGCCAGCGCCAATGGCTGTCCAAGGTCAACTCCTTCCTCTCCGAGCACCTCTCCGGAGTCTCGGTGGTCAAGCTTTTCGCGGGCCGCCTCCGGAGCGCCCGGGAGTTCGCCCGGTACGACGACGAGCTCCTGAAGGCGAACCTGGGGGAAATGTACGTTTTCGCCACCTTCCGCCCGGTGGTGGAGTTCCTGGCCTCCTGTTCCCTGGCCGTGCTCCTGTGGTACGGCGCGGGCCTCCACGCCGCGGGGGCGGTCTCCCTGGGGACCCTCATCGCCTTCATCAACCTGGTGCGGATGTTCTACAACCCCGTCCAGGACATCTCGGAGAAGTACACCATCCTCCAGAGCGCCATGGCCGGGGGGGAGAGGGTCTTCAAGCTCCTGGACGCCCGGGAGCCCATCGAGGACTCCGGCACCGTCTCCCTCCCCAAGCCCGTCCGGGGGCGCATCGAGTTCGACCGGGTCTGGTTCGCCTACAAGAACGAGGAATGGGTGCTCAAGGACCTTTCCTTCGCCGTGGAGCCCGGGGAGATGGTGGCCATCGTCGGGTACACGGGAGCCGGCAAGACGACCATCGCCAACCTCCTGGCCCGGATGTGGGACGTCCAGAAGGGCCGGATCCTGGTGGACGGGACGCCCATCCGGGACATCCCCCTGCCGGAGCTCCGCGGGACCGTCCAGCCGGTGCCCCAGGACGTCTTCCTCTTCTCCGGCACCGTGGCGGAGAACATCCGGCTGGGAAGCCCCATCGGGGATGAAGAGGTTGAGAAGGCCGCCAAGGTAGTCCACGCCCACGGCTTCGTGTCCCGCCTCCCGGGCGGGTACGGAGCGGACCTCTCCGAGGGTGCGGCGAACATCTCCACCGGCCAGCGACAGCTCCTCTCCTTCGCCCGGGTGGTGGCCCACGACCCGGCCATCGTGATCCTGGACGAGGCCACCAGTTCCGTGGACACCGAGACCGAGAAGCTCGTGCAGAAGGGCCTCACGGAGCTCCTCAAGGGCCGGACGAGCGTGGTCATCGCCCACAGGCTTTCCACCATACGCCATGCCCACCGGATCCTGGTCCTTGCGGCCGGCCGGCTCGTGGAGGAGGGGAACCACGAGGCCCTCATGGCCCGGGGAGGGGTGTACGCCAACCTCTACCGGCTCCAGTACGAGAAGCTGGAAGCCTAGGATGGATCGCCGCAGCCCCGTCCTGTCCGCGGCCTTCGTCCTGGCCGGAGCGTTCCTGGCCGCCGGGATCCTGACGTCCTGCGCCAACCTCCCCCCGGAGCCCGCGCCCCGGGGGGAGGTCCGGATCGGGCCGGTGCGGACCGAGGCCCTGGATCCGTCCCGGGTCCGCTTCCTGTTCGAGGTACGCACCTCCAATCCCGGCCCCCGGGCCCTCCCGGGCCTGTCCCTGGACTGCCGACTGGAGGCGGGGGGCATACCCGCGGGGCTTTCGGAGGCCTCCGGTGCGGGGGGGGCCGGGAGCCCCGGCCCGGTCGGGCCTTTTTCCCTGGGCCCCGGGGAGGAGCGGGTCTGGAGCTTCGAGGGGACCGCGGACCTGAGATCCCTCCCGGCGTCGGGGCCGGACGAGGTGCCCTGGCGGATCGCGGCCGTCCTTTCCGCCCCCGGACCCGACGGGATCCCCGGGGAAGTCGGATCCGCCCGGACGGAGGGGACCGTCCCCCGGGTCCGGGAGCCCCTGCTCACGATACGGTCCATCGTCCTGGTGCGGCACGAGCTCGTGAACGTCCTGCTGGAACTTGTCCTGGACGTGGAGAATCCCAATCCCTTCCCGGTGGAGTTCTCCGCCGCCTCCTACCGCTTCCACGGGGAGGGCCGCAAGTGGGCCTCCGGAAAGGTGGACCGGCCCGCCTCCGTCCCGGCCCGGGGAAGCGCGGAGGTCCGGCTTCCCATCCTCCTCAACTTCACCGAGACCGGCCGGGACCTCTTCGACCTGGTGGCCAAGCTGCAGGTGGTCCGGTTCCGTCTGGAAGGACAGGCTAGGGTGACCGCACCCCTTCCCTTCCTCCCGGAGTTCCGGATGGACTTCGACCGGTCCGGGGCGGTCCAGGTGGAGCGGACCCTCCCGACGAGGCCCTGAGACCCGTGCCGCGCTACCGAATCCCCGAACTCAAGCTCCCCCTGGACCACGGCGGGCCGGAGATCGAGCGCCGGATCCTGGCCCTGCTCCGAACCTCCCCGGAGAATCTCGAGTCCTTCCGCCTGGACCGGAAGTCCTTCGACGCCCGGGACAAGGGGGACATCCGGACCGTCTACGGAGTGACGGTGAGCCTCCGCAAAGCCCTTCGGGAGTCCTCCGGCCGGGGCTGGATGCCGGCGCCCCCGGAGGAGCCCTATCGCTTTTCCGCCCCCGCGGAGCCCTCCCGGGAGGAGGGCCGTCCCCGGCCCGTGGTGGTCGGGGCCGGACCCGCGGGGCTTTTCTGCGCCCTCCTCCTGGCGGAGAACGGGTTCCGGCCCCTCCTCCTGGAGCGGGGCGGGGATGTCCGGGCGCGGGCCGAGTCGGTCCGACGTTTCTGGGAGACCGGGAACCTGGACCCCGAATGCAACATGCAGTTCGGGGAGGGAGGAGCGGGGACCTTCTCGGACGGAAAGCTCAACACCGGGGTCCACGACCGCCCCGCGGCCATGCGGAAGGTCCTGGAGGAGTTCGTGGAGTCCGGGGCCCCCCCGGAGATCGCCTGGCTGGCCAAGCCCCACATCGGAACCGATTTCCTCGTGACGGTGGTCCGGAACCTTCGGGCCAAGATCGAGCGGCTGGACGGCGAAGTCCGTTTCGGGGCCCGGGTTAGTTCTCTGGAGGTCCGGGACGGCCGGATCCGTTCGGTCACGGTGAACGGCTCCGAGCGGATCGAGGCGGACCGGGTGGTCCTGGCGGTGGGCCACAGCGCCCGGGACGTCTTCGAGGAACTCGAGCGGGTGGGGGCGGTCCTGGAGCCCAAGCCCTTCGCGATGGGACTTAGGATCGAGCATCCCCAGGAGGACATCCAGCGCGCCCAGTTCGGCCCCTCCTGGAAGCATCCCGCCCTGCCCCGGGCGGACTACAAGCTCACCCACCAGGCCCGGGACGGCCGGGGAGTCTACTCCTTCTGCATGTGCCCCGGGGGCTGGGTGGTCAACGCCGCCTCCGAGGCCGGGGGGGTGGTCTGCAACGGGATGAGCGACTTTGCCCGGGATGCCCGGAACGCCAACAGCGCCCTGGTCGTGGCGGTGCGACCCGGGGACTTCGGGGGATCCGGCCCCCGGGCGGGAGTCGATTTTCAACGGGCCTGGGAAGCCGCCGCCTTCCGGGCGGGTGGCGGGGACTACGCCCTGCCGGTCCAGACCCTGGGGGACTTCGTGGAGGGCCGTCCGTCGTCCCGGCTCGGGACCGTGGAGCCCTGCATCCGGGGCCGGTACCGGCCCGCCGACCTGTCCGCCTGCCTTCCGGGTTTTGTTCGGGACGGGATCCGGGAGGCCCTGGGAACCTTCGGCCGCCGCATCCGGGGCTTCGACCGGCCCGACGCGGTCCTCTCGGGGGTGGAGACCCGCACCTCCTCCCCGGTCCGGGTCCTGC
>ERZ795054.3890-NODE-3890-length-11360-cov-5.001327_pt1 | contig 11360 bp, 12 predicted proteins | sample MGYA00375138_ERZ795054 | MGnify/ENA primary metagenome ERZ795054 (study PRJEB30183, sample SAMN05720215) | anaerobic digester metagenome | isolation source: active sludge of municipal wastewater-treating anaerobic digesters | place: USA | collected 2014-12-23 ...
CCCGCAGGCCCTCGCGGGCGCGATTTAAATTGGCGTCCAAGACGCGGAACACCCGCGGCGGGTCGGGGTTCGGGTGTCGCCGGACAACCGCGTTTTTCCGTTTTCTCGGGTCACCGGTCACCGGTTACCGGTCCCTCACCCTTTCCATACCTCTTCAAAATCGTTTCAATCGTGTTGCTCGTCGAGCGGCCCGGCGCCAGCGGCACCCGCACGATCTTTCGGACATGTTCCCGGCCGATGATTTTATCCGTCGACCAATCGCCCCCCTTCACCAGCACATCGGGCCGCAGGCGGCGGATGAGGGCCGCCGGGGTATCCTCCGGAAAAAACGTCACATAATCCACGGGCCGGAGAGAAGCCATCAGTTTCGCCCGGTCTTTCAACGGCAACAACGGCCGGCGCGCGCCCTTCAAACGACGCACGGAAGCGTCGCTGTTGAGCGCCACCACCAGGATGTCTCCCCGGCGCTTGGCCCAGTTCAACACGCGCAGATGTCCCACGTGGAGCAGATCGAAACAGCCGTTGGTAAAAACCACGGTCTTGTGCCGGCGGATTCTCCCGAGTTCCCGGGCCAACCGTACCGACGACAAAATGCGACCGGACAGGCCGCGCCCCCTCAAAACGGCGCTCATCTCCTCTTTGTCCGGGGGAAAAGGTCCTCTTCGACCAGCGAACAAAGCGTGTGCAACAGCGCCAAATGCCCCTCTTGGATGCGGGCGGTGCGGTCGGAAGGGACGCGGAGGCAGACATCGGCGACGGACTTCAATTTTCCGCCGGACCGGCCGGTCCAGGCGACGATGAAAGCCCCCCGCTTCTTCGCCAGCTTCGCCGCCGCCAGCACGTTGGCGGAATTCCCGGAGGTGGAGATGGCCACCGCCACATCGCCCCGGCCCACGAACCCTTCCACCTGACGGACGAAGATTTGATCGTAGTCGTAATCGTTGGCGATGGCCGTGATGGCGGAGGTATTGGTGGTCAGCGCCACGGCGGGAAGACCTTTCCGCTCCCGTTCGAACCGTCCGCACAATTCCGCGGCCAAATGCTGGGCGTCGGCGGCGGAGCCGCCGTTGCCGAAAGACACCACCTTGCCCTTCCGGCGGAAACACCGGGCCATCGCCGCGGCGGCGCGTTCGATATCGGCCGATTCGCTCGCCAAATCCCGCAACGTCCGGCTCGACTCCCACAGAAGAGCGACGATCTTTTCCCGCATTTTCCCGGACCGATTCATCGCCATGGCTCAGGCCGCCGTCCGGATGGCCAGATGTTTTTCGACGAAATCGGTACGCACGTCGCCGCGCAGGAAGGCCTCGTTCCGAAGCACTTCCCGATGAAACGGGATGGTGGTCTTCACGCCGTCGATGTGAAACTCCCGCAGGGCGCGTTCCATGCGCTGAATGGCCTGGGGCCGGCCTTCGCCGCGGTCTTTCCGCGTCAGAACGATCAGCTTGGCCAGCAGGCTGTCGTAGAACGTGGGGACCACGTATCCCGGATAAATGTGCGTGTCGCAGCGAACCCCCGGGCCGCCGGGCAGGATCAGGTTGGTGATCTTCCCCGGAGAAGGCAAGAAACCGTTGGCCGGGTCCTCGGCGTTGATGCGGCATTCGATGGCGTGACCGCGGATATTGATGTCGTCGGTGTCGAAGGGGATCTCCTCGCCGGCGGCGGTCTTGATCTGTTCCTTGATGAGGTCCACGCCGGTGACCATCTCCGTGACCGGATGTTCCACCTGGATGCGCGTGTTCATCTCCATGAAATAAAAGTCCTTGGACTTTTCGTCATACAGGAACTCCACCGTGCCCACGGTGCAATATTTCACGGCGCGGGCGGCCTTGCGGGCGGCCTTGCCCATCTTTTTACGAAGGCCGTCGTCAATACAGGTGGACGGCGACTCCTCGATGAGTTTCTGGTGCCGGCGTTGCACGGAACAGTCGCGTTCCGGAAAGCTGACCACGTTCTCGTGGGAATCCGCCAGCACCTGCACCTCGATGTGTCGCGGCGCGGTGAGATAGTGTTCCAGGTACACGTCCCCGTTGCCGAAAGCGGACTTGGCCTCGTTCTGCGCCGTGAGGATGGCCTCCTTCAGGAAGGCCGGGTCCTGCACCACGCGCATCCCCTTCCCGCCGCCGCCGGCCTTGGCCTTGACGATGACGGGAAAGCCGATCTTCTTGGCGATCTTCAGCAGTTTGGGATTGTTCGGGTCCACGCAGCCGTCGGAACCGGGGATCACCGGCACGCCGTAATTCTCCATGATCTTGCGGGCCTCGGCCTTGTCCCCCATTTTGCGGATGGCGTCCTTGGACGGCCCGATGAACGTGATGTGGCAGGTCTCGCAGACGTCGGCGAAATGCGTGTTCTCCGAGAGGAAACCGTAGCCGGGATGGATGGCGTCCGATCCGGTGATCTCCGCGGCGGAAATGATGGCCGGGATGTTCAAATAGCTTTCGGCGGCCGGGCCGGGGCCGATGCAGACCGACTCGTCGGCCCAGCGGGTGTGGAGGGCGTCCCGGTCCACGTCCGAATGGACGGCCACGGTGGCGATGCCGAGTTCCCGGCAGGCCCGGATGATGCGGACGGCGATTTCGCCGCGGTTTGCGATCAGGATTTTTTTAAACATAGCTCCCCTTCTCTAAAAAATAGCCGATGCGATGTCCTCTGCGGCGTCTGAGGGCGATGCGTTTTTTGGGACCCGGCGGCAGACGGCGAAGCGGGTGGTGCCCCGTCGGGGCACTAGGCGGGATCAACCTCAATTTCAAAAAGTTTTTGCCCGTATTCCACGGGTTTTCCGTTCTGGACCAGTATCTTGGAAATCTTTCCGTTCACGTCGGCGATGACGTCTTTCTGCACCTTCATGGCCTCCACTTGGGCGAGCCGCTGGCCGGCGGTCACCTGGCCGCCTTCCACCACCAGCGGCGGCCGGTCCTTGGAGAGTCCCCGCCAAAACGTGCCCACGATGGGCGACAGGATGTCTTTGGTCTTCGGAGATTTACTCTTCCCGTTGCCGTTGGCGGGAACCGCGGAGGCCGCGGCGGGCGCGGCCGGCGCCGGCGGGGCGGCCCGGCGCTTGAAAGCGATCCGGCGGCCCTCCCTCTCCCACACCACCTCTTCCAACTCCAGCTCCTTGGCGAAATCCACCAAGGCCTTCACCTGCAGGGACGGGGTCGTCTCGTCGGTCATCAGAGCCTCTCCACGTATTCGCTGGTGCGGGTGTCCACCCGGATCGCATCGCCTTCCTTGACGAAGAGCGGCACCTGAATCTCCATGCCGTTCTCCAGGGTGGCGGGCTTCACCATGTTGGACACCGAATCCCCCTTGACGCCGGGAACGGTGCTGGTCACCTTCAGCGTGACGCTGGCGGGCAGATCCAGCCCCAGAAATTCCTCGTCGATATAGGCCGCCTGGACCTCCATGTTTTCGGACAGGAACCGCGCCGAATCGCCCAGCTGCGCGCGGGACACGGTGATCTGGTCGTAAGTCTCCATGTCCATGAAGGTGAAATTGTCGCCTTCGGCATAAAGGAACTGTTTCGGCCGACGGGTGAGGCTGACCTCCTTGAACCGCTCGCCCGACTTGAAGGTGCGCTCGATGGTGGCCCCGGTGCGCATGTTGCGGAGTTTCACGCGCAGCATGGCGCCGCCCTTGCCGGGCTTGTGATGCTGGAACCACACCACCTGGTAAACCGCCCCGTCGTGCTCGAAAACCGTACCGTTGCCGATGTCCGCCGTGTCAATCATGGATGTCCCTCACATTTTCCCCTTCGATGGCCGGGTCAGTATCTCCGAACCCGTGTCCGTCACCCGCAGAGTGTCTTCGATGCGCACGCCGAACCGCCCCGGAAGATAAATCCCGGGCTCTATGGTCAACACCATCCCGGGACTCAGAACACTGCCACTTTTGGGGCGGATCCACGGCGCCTCATGGATGTCCAACCCGACGCCGTGACCCGTGCTGTGGATAAAATAACGCCCATATCCGGCCCGGGAAATGACCCCGCGCGTGGCCGCATCAATCCGGCCGCCGGTCATCCCCGGTTTTACGCGCGCTATCCCCTCGTGTTGGGCCGCTTGGACCGTGCGGTACACCCTCCGAAACAGAGGGAAAATTTTACCGTAATAAAGGGTCCTCGTCAAGTCGGCCCGATACCCCCCCACCATGCAGCCGATATCCAATATCACGGGCTGATTTTTGACCAGCCGGGAGGGGCCGGGGAGGTGGTGCGGCAGGGCGGTGTGCGGCCCCATGGCCACCACCAGATCGAAAGCCGCCTTGTCCGCCCCCCGGCGGTAGAAAAACATCTCCAACTCCGCGGCCAAGCCTTTTTCCGTCATCCCCGGTTTAAGGCGTTTTTTGGCGAACTCAATGCCGTCCGCCGTCAATTGGCAGGCCCGACGCACGCAGGCCAGCTCCTCCTCCGCCTTGACCGCCCTCAGTTCGGCCGCCGGATTCTCCCCCGGCCGCAGGCCTTCCCTCACCAAAATGGCGCCCAATCGGTACATCAACTGTTCCGAATCGAACCCGACCCGCTTCAGACCGTGCTTTCCCATCAAACTTCGGAGCGCCTTGGACAACCGCCGGCCCACCACCAGCCGGCATCCCTGCGTGCTGTCCCGCACCTGCCCGGCCAACAGGGCGGACGCGAAGAGCCAGGTCTCCCCCTCCGCGGTAAAAAGTCCGTAGAACCCGTCCGCCATGAATCCCGTCAGGTAATACAGGTCGGCCATCCCGCTGAAAAAATAGGCGTCCCATTTCTTCCTCTGCAGGAGTTCCGACAGCGCCCGGCGGCGTCGACGGAAAATCTCCGACGTCGGCCGGCCGACCGAAACGCGCTTTTCCATCTGCAACGTCATGGAATGTCTTCCTGCCGAACGGCGCAATTTTTCATGGGAGACGGCGCGGGGAGGGGACCGGTCAAATCCCGATTTCGGTCAGAACCTTATCGAGCGCCGACCGGGGAAAATCCGAGAGGGACTTGGCCTCGCCCCACCGCACCGGCACCACGAAACGGAACCGGCCGGCATAGGCCTTTTTGTCGCGGGCCATGGCGGCGAGGATCTTTCTTCTAGGAAGCGGCCGGCGCACGCGGCAGGGCAGCCCCCACCGCTTCAAAAGGGCCTCCAGCCGAGGCACGTTCTCTTTGGAAAAAATCCCCATCCGGCCGGCCAGCCGCGCGGCCGCGCACATCCCCACGGCGATGGCTTCGCCGTGCGTGTATCGGCCGTAACGCGTCACCGCCTCGATGGCGTGACCGAACGTGTGTCCCAGATTGAGCATCTCCCGCTGGCCGCGCGTGTCGTTCTCGTCCTGCGCCACCACCCGCGCCTTGATGCGCGCCGAACGCGCGACGATGTCCTCGACGAGGTCGGGCCGGCGGCGGAACACCGCCAAGTCCACCTTTTCCAAAAGCGCCAGGATGTCCGGGTCGGCGATGACGCCGTATTTCACCACCTCGGCGATGCCGGTGCGCCATTCGCGGGGCGGCAGGGTCTTCAACACGGATAGATCCATCCACACCAGTTTCGGCTGCCAGAACGCCCCCACCAGGTTCTTGCCTTCCGGCAGATCCACCCCGGTTTTGCCGCCGATGGAGGAATCCACCATGCTCAACAGCGTGGTCGGGCACTGGATAAGCGGCAGTCCGCGCAGATACGTGGCGGCCATAAAACCCGCCATGTCGCCCACCACGCCGCCGCCCAGCGCCACCACCGCGCTCTTACGGTCCAGCCGCGCCGTCACGCCTTCGCGGTAGAGCCGGCGCACCGTGTCCAGGTTTTTGGCCGCCTCGCCCGACGGCACCACGGCCAACGCCGGCCGGAACCCGGCCTGGCGCAATCCGCGCAGGAGAACCGGCGCATAACGCCGCGCCACGGGGCGGTCGCTCACCACCAACGCCGTGCGGCTCAAGCCGAAAGGCCTCAGGTTCCGCCCCAAATCACGGAGCGGCGCGCCCACTTTGATGAAATACCCGCGCCCCGCGAACAGTTTCACCGGAACGGTCTTCACAGGCACCGCCTGCTTTCGCTTAAAACCATATTATTTTCCCTCGCCTTCAAACGAATTTTCCATCACCCCTTTGCGAGCGTTTTGAAAGAGGCCTCTTTCGGGAGACGGCGGGCCTTGCTGTTCGAACCCACATCATGGCTGTTGATGGGGACGAGTTCAAGGCCGCCCGAAAATGTCCGACTGAATGCTCGCAGGGGCACCCTTCCTTTTCGGCCGCTTTTCTTCAGGTGCGCGAAGAAAAGCGACATTTCAAAAGAAACGCACCTGTTTTTAAAAATTATTTAAAAAACCAAACTACAAAAACATCAAACCAATAATCTTCTCCGCCACTTCTTCGGCGCTCAGACCGTCGGTATCGATGACGTGATGGCAGCGGGCATAGGCCTTCTGCCGCGAACGCAAAAGCTCCTCCACCGCCAACAGCGGGTCTTTGCCCTTCAACAACGGCCGTGTGTCGATCCCGTCCCTCAGACGTTCCAACAAAGTCTCCGGCCGGGCGCGCAGAAAAAAAACTTTGCCGTTCCGTTCCAACTCGTCCATGTTCTGCGGCCGCAGCGGAATGCCGCCGCCCGTGGCAATGACGCATTTGTCCAAAAGTCCCAGCAGCTGCACCGTGCGGGTCTCCATGTCGCGGAAAGCGGGCTCGCCCTTTTTGGCGAAGATCGTGGAGATGGCGACGCCGGCCTCTTTTTCGATCAGGACGTCGGTGTCGTAGAACGTCCACTTCAGCCGGTCGGCCAGGATCTTGCCGACCGCCGACTTGCCGCTCCCCATGAAACCCGTCAACACGATGTTCATGCCCGCCCCCTCAATGATCCCGGCGAAAACCGGTCACAGATGCGAGTGCCGCTGCCACACGTCGTCGAAAACCGCGCGCGGCAGTTCGTAACGGACCGTGCCGGGTTTCGCCCCCGGCCCAACAAAAACGAATCGATTCTTTTCCAGCACCCGGATGGCGGCAGGCCGCTGCCGGAATGTATCGGCGATCACGCGGGACACCTGCGGACGGCCGAACGCCCACCCCACCAGCCCGTTCACCGCCTCCGTGGCGTACCCCCGTCCCTGATAATCCGACAGGATGGCGTAACCGAACTCCACGGTGCCGTCCGCCGACGGCGGCCCCCAAAAACCCCCGCTTCCCACGGCGACCCGCCGGCCGAACGGTTCGTCCTTCAGAAGGAAATACCACTTACACCAGCCGTCGGCATCGGGTGAGGTCTCGTAGAACCTCAGGGCGAAAGACCGGGTCTGCTCGTCGTTTGAAAACAGCGGCCAGCCCGCGGGGATCTCCGCGTCCAAAAGGCGGGCGAAAGCGGCCCGGTCGCCGATCTCGGCCTGGACGATGTCCCGGTTGCCGGCGATCAATTCCAGTCGGTGCGTTTGAATGCGCGGTCCGGTCGGCATGCGAAACGGTATCTTCTAAAAGTTCCTCAGGTGATCGAGATACCGGGCGTGGTTGTCCTTCATCTCGTGCACCGAATCCCCGCCGAACTTTTCCTTCACGGCGTTGGCCAGAACGGTGGCGGCCACCGCTTCGCCCACGATGGCGGCCGACGCCACGGGACACACGTCCGACCGCACGATCTCGGCGGACATCTCCTCTTTGGTGAGGATGTTCACGGACTTAAGCGGCTTCCGCAGGGAGGCCAGCGGCTTCACCGCCGCCTGCAGCACGATGGGTTCCCCGTTGGTCATGCCGCCCTCCACGCCGCCGGCGTTGTTGGTCTTCCGGTAGAAACCGCGAGCGGCGTCGTGGAATATCTCGTCGTGCAGGTCGGAACCCCGCTTACGGGTCATCTCGAACCCGTGGTTGAACTCCACGCCCTTGTGCGCCTGGATGGAGACGATGGCCTGCGCCAGGAGCGCGTCCAGTTTTAAGTCCCACTGGGTATGGCTCCCCAATCCCGGCGGACAACCGGTGACGATCACGGTGTATATGCCGCCGAGGGTATCGCCCTCGTCTTTGGCCTTCTTGATGGCGTCGACGATCTTTTCCTCCGCGTGCTTATCGGGACAGCGCACCGGCGACTTTTCCGCCAACTCGAACGCCGCCTCCACGGACAGTCCCTTGAGATGGGCGACGATGCCCCCGATCTCGGTGACATAGGAATAAATCTTGATACCGAACTCCTCCAGGAGCCGGCGGCACACCGTGCCCACGGCCGTGCGGGCGGCGGTCTCCCGCGCGGAGGCCCGCTCCAGAATGTCCCGCGTATCGCGGCGGTCGAACTTCAGCACACCGGCCAAATCCGCGTGACCCGGCCGCGGACGCACCAATCGGAACTTCTCCGACCGGTCCGCCTCGGACAGAGACATGATCTTCTCCCAGTTCTCCCAGTCCTTGTTCTCCACCACCAGGGCGATGGGCGAGCCGAGGGTCTCTCCCCAGCGCACGCCCGAGGCGATGCGCACCTTGTCCTTTTCGATGTATTGCAGGCGCTCCCCGCGGCCGAAACTGTACTGGCGCCGCGAAAGCTGATGGTTGATGAAATCTTCCGTGATCTTCAGTCCCGCCGGCACGCCTTCGACGATGGCCGTGAGGCATTTGCCGTGGGATTCCCCTGCCGTCAAGTAGCGAATCACTGTGCGTTCCTCTCTTTCAATTCGTTTTCCACTGTCTTCATCATCACATCCACATCCGGTTTCTGATCGAACCAAATCTCGAACGATCGGGCGCCCTGGCGCACCAGCATGCCGAGCCCGCCGAAAGCCCGGCCGCCTTTTTTCCTGGCTTCTCTCACCAATTCCGTTTCGTGGTGGTAAATCAAATCGTACACCGTCAAACCCCCGTGCAGCCACTCCGTGGGGACCGGCGATTCGCCCGGTTTCAGCCCCACCGGCGTGGCGTTGATGAGGAGATGTGATTGTCCGATTCTTTCCCTCAACTCTTCCGCATTGGAAATCTGCGTCATCGGCAAAGGAAACGCCGGGAGGGTCGTGTCGATTTCCTGGCCCTCCCACCCTCCGGTCGCCTTTTTAAAACTTTTCAACATCCCCGTCGCTTTAGCGACATCGCAATCATAGACAAAAATGCTCTTGGGCTTTTCCCGTCGCTCATAAAAAGAGCCGTAAACGGCGCGGGAGGCGCCGCCGGCCCCCAGCAATACGACATTTTTTCCGTCGACCGAAATTTCGAGTTCTTCCAAATCTCGAGAAAAACCCTCGGCGTCCGTGTTGAAGCCCCGCCACCCCTCGTTCGTGTTCAAGACCGTGTTGGCCGCCCCCAAAAAAATGGCCACGCGGTCCAATTTTGACCCGCACAGGGACGCCGCCTTCTCTTTATACGGCACCGTCACGTTGAAACCGAACAACGGCAGTTCCCTTGCCTGTCGGAGGAAATCGTCCCACTGGTCCGGTTCCACAGGGATGGCCTTATACTCCGCCCTCAGTCCCAGCGCTTTGATCGCCGCCGTATGCATCGCCGGCGAGAACGTGTGTCCGAGCGGATATCCCACCACGCCCAGCTTCCGCGTGTCCTCTGACACGTTCTCGAAAATCTTACGCAGGTCCAGCTTCCCCATGTCTTTATTCCTTTTAAGACTCCTCAGCCCACTCGATGGGGCGTCGTCCCAACCTCTGTTATTTAAAGAGGGACGGCCCCGAAAGCCCTGCGGGGGAACGGCCCCCGGCACTTTCTTACGCTCCGCCGACGGAAAGTCCTTTCACGCGAAACGTGGGCGCGCCCACGGCGCCGTACCACGTCAAATCGTCCGCCACCGCGTCCACCCCGTTCAGCATCTCCAAAAGATTCCCGGCCAGGGTCGCTCCCCGCACCGCATGGACGCGCCGGCCATTGCGCCACAGGAAACCGCCGGCCCCCACGGAAAAATCTCCGGACACCCCGTCCGCCATGTGCATCCCGATGACGTCCTCCACCACGAACGCCCGGGCCGTGTCCCGCATCAGCTCCGCCGCCGGCACGCCGCCCGGTTTCAGATAAAAATTGCTGGCCGACGGCGACGGCGGCCCGTCCACACCGGACCGGTTGCCGTTGCCGGTGCTGAGACGATTTTCTTTCCGGGCGGTGTAGTGGTCGTACAAAAATTCGCGCAGAACTCCCCCCGACACCGTCGCCGTCTCCCGCGTGGGGCACCCTTCGTCGTCGAAGCGGGCGGTGGCGAGGCCTCCCGGATAACGGCCGTCGTCCACCAACGTCACGGCGGAGGAACCGACCCGTTTCCCCCTTCGTCCGACGAAAAACGAGCGGCCGTGCTGCACCGCGTCCGCGCCGAGCGCGTCGGACAGGAGTTCCAAAAATTCCACCCCCGCCTTGGGATGGAACACCACCGGCCATGTTCCCGAAAAAAGCGCCTTCGCCCCGAAAGCGCCCACGGCCTGTCCACAGGCGCCGGCCAGCACCCGCTCCACGTCCAGGGATTGCCTGGAACGGGACGCGCTCCAGTCCCATCCCACCTGCACGTCTTTTTTCCACTCGCCCAACACCTCGGCGGAGAAAGAAGCGTCGCCGTAGGGTTCCCGGACCGCCACGCCCATGCTGCTGAACAGGGCGGACTCCCCGCGCGTCTCGCTGAGACTTAATTTCAAAACCTTCTTGAGCCGACGATCCTTCGCCAACGCCCGTTTCTCCCAAAAAGCCAGCCGGTCTCGAACCTCCCCGGGAGACCCGCGGAACAGGTCGTCATCCCCGGGCTCCGCCGCCGGCTCGTCCTCTCCCGGACGGGGCGCATAAAACGTTCGCCGCGCGTCCGCCGGCGAAAATGCCGCCGCCGCGCGGGCCTGGTCCCACAGCCGCCGCGCCGCCCCGGATGAAATCTCGCAGGCGGACGCAAACCCTTGGCGGCCGCGATGAACGGCGCGCACCCCCATCCCCTGGCTCCAGGAGGACACCGTGTCGTCCGGCCGGCCGGCCGACCACGCGAATTCGCGCGACCGCTCGCGTTGGAAATAGATCTCCACCTGCCAGCCCGACGGAACACGGAGGGATTCGAAAATCCGTTTTCCCTCCCCCCACAAACCGTCTTTATTGGGACGGATGGGCGGGCTCCTTCTTCTCAAAAAGAACGCTTTTCCCGGCGGGATGCTCGGGATCGATCCGCAACACCTGCTCCCAGGCCTTGCGTGCCTGGTCCTTGCGCCCCAGCGCCGACCAAGACGCCCCCAACAGCGACCAGGCATGGACGTCGTTTTTGTCCCTCTTCAAAATCTCCTGGCAGCGGGCGATGCTGGCCTTGTATTGCTGCGTCCAAAAACACCGGTAAGCCGCCCGAAGGTCCAGATAATCCGACGGTTTTTCCAGCGACATCTGATGCGCCATGTTCTGAAACCCCGAATAAAAAAACAGGATGGCGCAGAGGAACAACAGGATCCCCCACCGGCGGCGATAAAGTAAAACGTAACTGTCG
>ERZ795054.3891-NODE-3891-length-11360-cov-4.749757_pt1 | contig 11360 bp, 9 predicted proteins | sample MGYA00375138_ERZ795054 | MGnify/ENA primary metagenome ERZ795054 (study PRJEB30183, sample SAMN05720215) | anaerobic digester metagenome | isolation source: active sludge of municipal wastewater-treating anaerobic digesters | place: USA | collected 2014-12-23 ...
CGGACATACAGGCTTTTCTCCATACAAACCACCTCCTGAAGCCGGACCGTTATGGCCCGAATTCCCCTGAAGGAGCCAAGCGAATTACAGACCTCGGCCCTCACGCGATGGTCGGCGTCATCCAGCGACGACAGCAGTATCCCCACGGAGCGCGCGTCGCCGATCTCCCCGCAGGCCAGGGCCGCCCTCACCCGCAGCGGCACGCTCGCGTCCGAGGAGAGGATTCGCTCGATACCCCTGAAACCTCCTCCGCTGCGAGACGCGATGAGGGTATCGACCAGGACCTCCTTTATCGCGTCGTCGTCCTCAACGGCAAGCTGGTTCGACACTGAAACCGCGGCCGCGCCCGAGCGAAATTCGAGCAAGGCCTGTGCCGAGGCCATTCGAATGTCCCTGTTGGCGTCGGAGAGAGCGCGAAGCAGGACATGTAAAGAACCGGCGTCGCGGAACTTCCGTATGATCTCTATGGATTTGATCCGCACCTCCCAATTGGGATCGGAAAGCGCGATCGTCCTTACGCTGGGCATGTTCTCCATCAGGTTGTTGTGTTCGATACACTTGAGCACATAATAGCGGACTGACTTGTTGTCGTCTCTCAGCATGTCCCGCAGAAGGTATCCTATCCTTCTGTCATACAGATGATAGATCGCCTCGAGGGCATACACGCGGTAGATGGGATCGGGGCTTTTCGCCATATTGAGAATAAAAGGAAACATCCTGTCGTCTCCCAGTCGGGAGAGGGCCCGGATCGCGCTTTCGCGCACGGTCGAGAACGGGCTCGAGAGTTCTTCGACCAGCACGGTCACAACGCGACGGTCGTCGGATTCGGCCATGAAATCGATGATCTTCTTTTTCACGGGGAACGAGGCGCTCTGCCTGAGAAGCTCCATCCAGAGCGGGGACACGCTCCTGAACGGATACCGCGAAAGCGCTTCGAGTGCGTATTCCTTTCTCGCCATATCGCTGTCGGCAAGAACCGTATCCCGGAGAAGCGGAAGAAGGTCCTGCGGCCTGCGGGATTCAACATATTCCAGCGCCGCCTGACGCTCACCCGCGTCGCCGCGCACCAGAGAGGAATGCAACGCGGAGGCAGTCCGCTCTCCGGCCGCTCCGTCCGGAGATAGCGCGAGTATCGTCGCCAGAAGGCACGTGATTATCGAGGCGATATATCTCATGGGGTCTTCCGCGATCGGCCGGCGGCGTCGATCGTGTGTGTATTGAACGGTAAACCGGTTTTTTGTCAATAAATAAGAAAGCCCGGGGTTCGTGTCCCGGGCCTGAACTTTCCGAGAGTTTCCCCTCTACTTCATGACGCCGTACAGGTAGTTTGCGACAACGGCTTCGATCACCTCTTTTTCGAGCACGTTCATCTTCTTCCTGTCGTAATCGTACACCACATACATGACGGCCCCGATGAGCATAAGCGCCGTGAGCTCGGGGTTGATGGTTTTCTTGTACACACCTTTCTTCTTGATCTCATCCATGTCACGGGTAACGACCTTGGTGACATACTCAAGGAATTTCTCCACACGCTGGACGACCTCATCATCGATCCCGACTATGTCCTTGTAGATGAGCTTGATGACGATCGGCTCGCTCATGATGACGTTAACGCAGCCTGAAATGCGTTCGGAAACGAACTTCAGCACCGACTTCTGCGCCGGATTGGTCTTCAGAAAATCCTTCAGGTCATCCGGATCGAGAATGTCGTCGATGTTCTCCTCCACCGATTCCAGAATGGCATAGAGTATCTCACGCTTGTTGCCGAAGTACTGGTACACCGTACCTCGCGCGATATTCAGCTTCTCGCACACCTGTCCGATATGCGTGCTCTGGAATCCGTTCTGAATGAACATCTCCTTCGCCGTATCGATAATCTGTTGTTTTCTCTTTTGACCTTTCGCAGGCATTGTGCCGCTCCTTCACCGAAAATTTCATTCCATCCCGGACCCGTCGTCGCCATACCCCTGGCGCTGCCTGATTCTTCTCATCTCGCGGCGAAGGGGTACAAGCGCTTCCCTGAGCTCCTGCATGATAACGTCGGCCCTTTCCTGGATCTCTCTGCTCATTGACGATTGGCTTTTATAATACCCGAAATATATACGGCCTAACGAGGCCGATACGCTACGCTTTCTTTATCGTAGCAATTATAGCAATATACTCACACTTATCGAAATAATCCTCAAAAAAATTATTAATTACCAAATTATTTTAATAGTCATTATTAATGGTATTATTATGTTTCAACCCAACATCAATTAGATATATAACAACAACACGCGATAAATGTCAATTAGAACAATAATAATATTTTGTTACGGACGCGCGCAGCATTTCAAAGCCGTGCCCGTGCTCTAAGATTATTTTTATAGATAAATACAGAATAAGTATGGTAATTATAAGTCAACAACTTTTCGCCTGGATGTAAATCGGCCGGCCCGTTTACAAGCGAAGAGCACGGCGGTGCCGTGCTCTCTTCAGCCTCAATCGCGTTCCCGTTCCCGCGCCCGTCAGGCCACGCGGTCAACGTTTACACCTATCCGCTCGTCCTGTTTGACCTGTATTTCGGCGCCGATGAGCATATAGAGGAAATTCCGAACCTCGTCCAGGTCCATCATCACCTTGTCGTAATCGAAACGCTCCGTCTCGGCCTTCGGCCCTGAAGCGGTCCCTGCGTTTACCGCAAACAATCTGTCCTCGATCGCAGAGGATCGTACTGAGGGGAAGCCGGGGATTACCGATGTGACATCCATTTCAGCACCTCCTTCCGTGGAGTACTTCTACTATACCATCGGCATTTTATGGGAATTTTGAAGAATATTTTAAAAAAAACTCGCTCCGCAGGGACGATCCGGCGCGGAAAAGGGCCCTAGATCCCCTTTTGCGGCCGCGTTCCCAGCAGTTCGGAGATATGGCTCTTAATCTCCGCAGAGTCCGGCAGGAGGGCGAGCGCCTTTTTAAAGTGGTCGCGCGCCGCCCGCGCCTGTCCGCGCTTCATACAGACGTACCCCATCGTGTCGAGATACGCAGGATCCCGGGGTTTCGCCTTCAGCGCTCTGGAAGCAAGCGAGGCCGCCTCGGAAAGATCCGAGTTTGGCCCGGCCAGGAGAAACGCCAGCGAATTGTGGGCGTTCCAGTTGTCCGGAGCCGCGGCCAGTATCTCGCGGAAGGTCGCTATCGCTTCATTGTATCGACCGGCTTTTTCCAGACAATAGCCCTTCATGTTAAGTGCCGTTAGGTCGCCGGGGGATACAACGAGGCTTTCCTCCAGGAGAGCCAGCGCATCATCATAGCTTTCAGAGAGTATCACACAATACGCCAGCAGCTTCCGGACGGTATTGATGTCGACAAACGTCAAAGGCTGGCCCAGAATCCGCCTGAAGTACTCCGCGGCGCTTTTGTGCAGTCCGGTACGTGCGTAACATATTCCGAGATTGTACAGGATTTCCGGATTATCCCTGTCCAGTGCCTCGGCGGCCCGCAGATCGTCCAGCGCGCTTCCGTAATCCCCTGTTCCGGTTTTCCTCAGCGCGGCCGCCAGGAATCTTTTTATTCTGTCGTCGAGACGGAGATCAGCCATGGACGCCCTGCCCCGCAAACCGCCCTATAAACGCGTGGTCGGTGCAGTCGAGCTTCAGCGGAGTTATCGAAATATACCCGTTCCTCAGCTCGACCGCGTCGCTGCCCGCTATCTCGTCGCTTTCAATCCTGCCCTCGAGCCTCATGCGCATACCGTCCTCCCCGGCTCCGGTGAGGTTATATGAATCGCGATACCGACGCTTCCCGAGCGTCGTGTATCGTACTCCCGCGATATGCGCCGCGGGAAGATCCGGATAGTTGATGTTGAGGAACAGCGGGCCCGATCCGGCAAGTGAGGGATAATCGCCAATATAAGAAGCTATGAAGGCGGCGGCATCATTGAAATGGTCCGACGAACCCATGCAGTCGAGCGACAGGGCGATTCCGGAGACCCCGAATATAAAGGCCGTTCTCGCGCCCGCTGTCGTTCCGGAAAAATACACGTCATCACCCAGATTCGGCCCGTGATTGATGCCGGAAATGACACAATCGATCGCCGGCAACAGCCCGCCGTGCAGTCCCACGTTAACGCAATCAGCGGGATATCCGCTTACCGAATAACACCCCTCGGAGATCATCCTCACGTTCAGATCGTGACGGACGGTAATCGCGTTCGAGCAGGCGCTCCGTTCTCCGTCGGGCGCGACGATATATACATCGTGCGCATTGGAGAGCGCTCCGCGCAGCGCTTCGAGCCCCCTGGAATGTATGCCGTCATCGTTCGTAAGGAGTATATTCATCGCTTGAAGTCACCGTTCTCCATAGATATGCCGCCCGCGGGAGATAATCCCGCCGGCACCGGCCTGCACTACGATAGCGCGGTCACGCGAGCTTGCAATAATTTAATTTTCCCGCCGGTATATTCGATATCTTCCCGCATTACCGTTGACATCAGCCGTCCGGTCCGGGTATAGTCATGCCATCCGATCCCGGAGGATCGGCGCGGGACCGCCTCCCTGACGATAGGCGGTCCGCCCGAACACGGGTCCATGTACCGGAGAAAATCATGCCTGTCTACGAATTTAAATGCGTCGACTGCGGAGCGAAAACGAGCGAATTACGCAGGATGGGTGATTTTTCCCCGCCCGTTTGTTCGCGGTGCGGTTCGACGCGTACGGAAAAGCAATTTTCGATGTTCGGTGGATCGGGCTCCGGAGGCAACGCATGCGGGAGCTGCTCGCCTTCACATCCCGGCGCCTGAAGCTCGTGCCGCTAGTCCGGTCCGGACTGCACGAGCCTTGGACACACAGACGCCCTCTCGCTGCAAAGCGAACATTTTACTTGACTTTATTAAATTATACTTTACAATTCCGTGTAAAATAATTGTCGGGAAATCTCCGGACGGCGAGGTTCGTTCAGGCGACGGGCCGAACCGGCGCAAGGTCCGCACCGCGTACCGGCCCGAAACGACTCAAAGGGAATGGAGCGAAAAATGGCAAAGGGATGGCGAATCATCGGCGTATTCATCTGTTCAATAGCGTTCGCGACCGCGCTTGGTGCGCAGTCCGCGGAGCAGAACAAGGAATTCAATCCGCTGTACAACCCTCTTCAGGTCATACAGAGGCTGAGCTACGACAATTTCAAAAACATCAAGCTGTTGCACACCGCCATCATCAACTTCGGCGGAGGTGAGTCGGAGTTCGATCGGCTCGTCAGCGATTACGCCGAGGCCACATCGTACTATTTCAGGGGAAGCCTGGTGGAGTCCGCCAATCTTTTTACTAAAAACGAGAAGGACATCCAGGCGGTGGGCATGAAGCTCGCGCAGAAATTCAAGGAAGACTCGGAAGCTCTGCATCGTGAAATCATCAAACAGCATGTAAAGACCAACGTAAAGCTCTCGCTCAAGGGTGAGAAGGCCGATCCCACGGCTGAATTGCTTGTCTCCAACGGGGCCTTCGGAGTCAACAAGGCGAACGATTTTCTCGAGCGCTCCAGGCCGGTTGACGCCATCTACTATTTCAGGCGCGCGAAGGAGTCATGTTTCAAGTACTACGAATACACCAAACAGCCGATTCCAGACCAGTATAAAAAGGACGTTGTTGACGCCCAGAACAAGATCTATACCTCGAAGGAAAAGGAGAAATAGCTCATCCGCCGTTTTTCTTCAATTCCCGGTCGCGCTTTAAAAGCCTCAGAGCCAGAACGCGTATTTCCGCGTTCTGGTGTACTAGAAGCGCGGTCACCCGCTTCAGAGTGAGCCCGTCGAGCCTGTACCCCACGAGCGCCTTGAGCAGGGCCTTTAACAGCGAGTGTCTGGCTGGAGAGTCGTCATCCAGCATCGAGGCGAGGGCCTGATAAATTCTTTCATCCCGTACCGACAGATGCTCGATCGCGGCAAGCTTCACGTTACTATTGGGATCTTCCAGCGCCTGCAGGATGTAGGGAATCGAGACATACCTGATCGCGAAATCTTCAATCGCAAGAAGCCCCTTGACGCTCTCCTCGCGGATGAGCCAGTCGTCGCTCGAGAGTCCCTTGGCGAACACGACGGAGTCGCGCGCGTCACGAAATCCGCCAAGAATCCTGATCGCCTGCCAGCGCACGTTTCCGTTCGGCTCGTACTCCGCCAGGGCCCGGATGCGCCGCCGTGCTCTTCCGCTTGCGGTCCCGTCGAGCGACCGGAGCGCCTCTATTCTGACAAGCGTATGGCCGTCGTCGAGCGCCCTCAGGAGCAGCTCCTCCGCCTCACGCCCCTTGAAACCCGCGAGGTCACGCACGGCGGCGCGTCTCACCTGCCAGCTGGCGCTTTCGTAACGCGCGGCCGCCTCGCGTGCCTTCTGGCGCTCGTCCTTTTTAATCTGCTGCGCGCCCGCCCCGCATCCCGCTTGAAGCGCCAGGGCCAGAAGGAGCGCGAAGGCGGCGAGATGAGGCCTCATCGCAAAAACGCCTAGAAATCCTTCTTTCTCAGTATCCCGTCCAGCAGGCCCTCGTCTCTCCTGTTGCGGATGATTATTCTGCTCCGCTCGTCTATGTCGTAATAATCGAACCAGGAGTTGAGTATCTCATTCGGCACCACGCGCGGCGCGCTCGGCGCAACGTCCTTTTTAACGCTCACCTCCTCCCGCTCCTTCACCACATACGCTTTAATTACATCCTGGTTCGAACTCGCCACTTCGACCTGTCCCTCGAACACCACGAGCTTTGTTTCCTGCTTGCCCGCCACCACGCCGAAGTCGGTCCCCCGGACGCCCGCCACCGCCGTAGGGGTCCTGAGCACGAGCGAGCGGCTGCGGAAGGTCTTCTTCATCGTTATTCTCAACTTGCCCGTCACGACCTGGATGCGCGTCGGGGGATCGGTTTCGACCATCTTGAGTCCGGATAGGTTGAGCACCGTCACCTCACGGACGAACAGCTTGCTTCCATCGTTCAGGAGCAGCTCGGCATACGACCTGTGCCCGGTTCGGATGCGGTGATCGTCCGTTACCGTGGCGCCGATCTGCGGCACGAACTTCCCGCCGCCGGAGATGGAGGTGATGTCGACGTCCCCCACGATCGACAGTATGCGTCCGATATTCTGTTGAGCCGACGCCGGGAGGACCCCGGCGAGCACGATCATCGTTATAATCAGTGTTCTTTTCATAATCATCCTCCACGATTCACGGAATCTTCACGGAACGCCGGTGTTCCCGGCACTCCTCATGCCGCCGGTAACTCGGCGTTTAACACAGCACGTCCAATCATATCTCACGCGCCGCCATTAAGTGTAATGAGAATTGCCGTCTGACTGCAATTTATTAATACTCTCTATTCCGTGCGCGACGCGCGTTCCGGGGAAATACCGGCGGGCGCGTTCAGCGACCTCCATTTACTATCCCGTACTGGACCAGGAACTTCCTTGTCCGAACGACATAATATCGCGTCTCACTGAACGGAATGAACTCGGTGAAATAGTCAGGGTCTTCTCCGGCCATTCGCGCGCGCCATTTCTGCACGTTGCCGGCACCGGCGTTGTACCCCGCGACGACGAGGTCGAAATCCCCCCTGAACATGGTAAGCAGACCGGCGATGTATTTCGCTCCGAAGCGTATGGACGTGCACGGATCCTTAAGATCGTAGTCGGACACGCCCAGCCCGCGGGCGATGCCGCGCGCGGTGGGAGGCATAATCTGCATGAGCCCGACGGCCCCCGCGGAGGACACCGCCCTTGGATGGAAAAGCGATTCGGCCTTCATAACCGCGTAAATCGCGTTGGTGTCTACCTTGAATTCCTTCGACGATTCCGCCACGCATTTCCCGAACGGCGTCGGGAGCACGCGAGCGAGAAGCTTTTCGGGCATAAGGGCGATGCTTTCGCTCATTTTTCGCGCGCGCATCATTTCCAGCGTGCTGAAAAGGGAAAAATAGTAATGGCCATAACGCTCGCCGAAATGCGCCAGGGCGGCCGCCCGGTCCTCCTGGGCGACCGGGTCGCCTCCGAGCATGGAAAGTTCCCTGTTGATACCATCCATATAACCTACGGCGAAATAACGCTCGAGCCCCTTGATGTTCCCCGAATACCTCGAGCGGAATCGCGGCTTTTCTATGTCCCGCTCCAGGGACTCCCAGGGCTTGCTCTCCACCGAAGGCATTTTCCCGAGGCGGACGTTACGCCTGCCGGGATCCTTCTCAAGCAGGAAAAGCATCGTGTGGGCAAAGAGATAGTCCGTGCGCCTCCCCTCCGAAACAGCTCGCGCGAATTCCGCCGCGAGACCATCCGCCGTATATCCGGAAGCCCGCCTCTCCATCAACGTCCATGTGAGGGTGGAATCGGGATTGTTCGCGACAAGATCGCGAAACGCTCGTTCGGCTTTGTCCCTGTCTCCGCGGCCTTCACTGAATTTATAGAGCCAGAACTTCATGCGGTCGGCGTTTTCTCCGTCCGGAAATTTCGAAAGGCCCTCGATAAAGTATCCTTCCGCGTTCTTCACATCTTTCCGCCTGAGAGCCTCCCTGCCCAGTATCCAGAGACAGTACGCGGCGAACGGGTCATCCGCGTACCGCTCCTTGAAATCCTTAAGCGCTTTCTCAAATCCCGCAACCCGATTGTCCGATGTATAGAGGGCCACTCGTTGCAGCGCGCGTCGCGCGATTTCCCTCTGTTCGTTATCCACCAGAGAGCGATACATCTCCACCGCGGCACCCTTCCTGTTCCGCGCCCACAGCTCGTCTGCGGCCGCTAGCCGTATCCCGGCCCTGGCCGCGGGCTCGACGTCTCCAGCGGCGTCCTCCGCCTGCCTGATTTTATTCAGACCGGCATATGAGCGGGCGAGCAGGCGGCTTGCGCGGACTTCCGCCTCGCCCTTAACTATCCGTTTCGAGATCTCTTCGAGGGTTCGGACGGCCTCTTCATATCGTTTATGCGCGCAGAGGGAGCCGGCAAGCGCCATGAGAATCTCATCGGAGGGCGGCGCATCCAGCCGTCCCTTCAGGTCGACTATCCTTCCCGCCGCTATGGCCGATTGCCAGCTCGCCTCGTCGATCGCTATCACATCAGCGTAATCTCTTACCGCCCCGGCATAATCATTCGCTTTCTCACGAAGTGACGCTGTCCGTATGAGGACCAGCGACCGCGAGTCCGGGTCACGGTAGGACTTCAACAGGGACTCCAGGGTGCGAAGGGCCTCGTCGTCGCGCCCCAGTTCGGACAGGGCGCGCGAGCGAAGGATCATGGCGTCGCGGTACAGGGCGCTCCCGTCATCGCCGAGCAGATCGGTAAATCTGACCACGTATTCGAATTCGCGATACAGGTAAAATATATCGGCGATCTCGGCCACCGCGTCGGCGTAATACTCGGATTTGAGATTATAAGACTTCACAAAGGAATACACCGGATGAGCGAACAGACGCAGGCGATAATCCCTCTCCCGCGAGAAGCATCCGTTGGCGAAATGAAAAAGCGCCTTCTTATAATTCTTTATCTTCCTATACGCAACCCCGAGCATGAAATGCTCCCTGTACCCGATCCCTTCCTTTTCGAGGGAGCGAATTGAGGCCTCCGTTGATGAATAGAAGCCGATCTCCGGCAGCCGACCGGCGACGCTCTCACCGTTAACGCAACACAGCGCGAAGATGACCAGCAGAACGATGATTTTTCCCGCCTTAATGTTTGCGCTCTTCATCCTGGAATCCTCGAAAAGTATGGTACCGCGCGTTCCGGAGCGGACCGTGGTTCAACGGCGACCGCAAAACCCGTTCCGTATCGCGGGCGCGGCCTAATCGCCTTCTTCGATATATTCTTTTTGTGAAAGATAATTCTGATAGTCCTCGAGCTCCTGGAGGGCCGGATTGTCCCATATCTCGTCATAAAACGATCTCGGGCTCTTTGAACGATAGTAATTGTCCCAGTGTATGAGAAGATGCCGTTCACGCCTGTCATCCGGACCTATCTTCGAAAGCCGTGTCTCTATCTCCGCGAAGCTGTAGTTGTTGACCGGACGCCTTTCCTCGCGAGGAGTGGAAATTTCGATAAGCGACAGGAAGGCATATCGTTTCGCATGCTTGGCGAGTTTAATGGCCCTCACGTACTGGTACAGCCGCATGGAATACAGCTTTTCGGTAATATTGTCGCCTATCATCATTGCCGTCCGGGCGCTCTTCATATCGCGGTAACCGAGATGGAGATAGCCCCTCGCGCGGCTGTCCTGGAGCTCGATCACCCTGGGGGCGAATCCGTTGAGAAGCTCCCCGGCTATACCGATGTCTCTCGCGAGCGTTTTCCCGTACAGGTCGATGAGGATACGCTGTGCCTTCCTGATCTCGCCGTAGGATTCCTTGAACTGGAATTTCATATACAGGAGCTGTGCAAGGATATCCCGCTGTATCGCCTCTCGAAAGAGCTTTTTTTCCTCGTCCGTCCCCAGATTCGAAATGGAGGAATCGATGAAATAGAAAAAATACCGGTTGTCCTTAAGCCCAGTTTCGGCCTTGCGCTGTTCGCCCGCCCGCTGGCTGGTCTTGGTCCTCTGAGCCACCGCGTCCACCGGCACGATTTCCGCCAGTAAAAATGCGCTAACGGTTACGAGAACGGCGCGCGCGGCGGTCTGTGGTATTCGCATTGTCCCGTACCCGAATAATTTGGCTTGATTAATCCCCCGAACGGGCCGGAAATGGACGGCAGAGGAACCTCGCGCCAGCCGTGCCGTCCCGTTGTCGGCAGACGGTTTAAAGTATATGGTTGAGGCCGGCGGTACGTCAAATAACTTTTAGGGTGATGCGATGAGCGGAAATACCATCAAGGTGGTCCCCGTGATCATGGCCGGGGGGGCAGGAACACGGCTGTGGCCTCTCAGCAGGGAGGAAAAACCCAAACAGTTCCACGATCTCTCGGGCGAGGGTACGCTCCTCGAGCAGACCATCAAGCGCCTTCTGCCTCTCCACCCCGAGTCCTGCGTGATCGTTACCGCCCGAAGTTACGAAGAGGCCTCCTACGCGGAGCTCGGCAGGATCGGTATAAAGGGAACGGTCCTTTCCGAGCCGAGGCCCCGCAATACGGCCGCGGCCGTCCTCTATGCCGCGGCCTATCTCTCCAGGATCTACACCGACAGCGTAATGGTCGTACTCCCCGCCGATCATCACATCAGGAAACCTGACGAATTCGCCGATGTTCTTCGGCTCGCCGTCGCGGAGGCCTTAAAAGGAAATCTGGCGACGATAGGCGTAAAACCTCTGTATCCCGAAACCGGGTATGGATATATCAAGGCCTCGCCCGGAACGGGCGACGCATTTCCGGTCGACAGCTTCGTCGAGAAGCCCGATCTGGCGACGGCTCGACGCTATCTGGAGGAGGGAAGTTATTACTG
>ERZ795054.3895-NODE-3895-length-11354-cov-30.464731_pt1 | contig 11354 bp, 11 predicted proteins | sample MGYA00375138_ERZ795054 | MGnify/ENA primary metagenome ERZ795054 (study PRJEB30183, sample SAMN05720215) | anaerobic digester metagenome | isolation source: active sludge of municipal wastewater-treating anaerobic digesters | place: USA | collected 2014-12-23 ...
GCCTTGGGTTTCCAGATAGAGCAGTTGGGCCTCGGGTGCAGGACGGCGTTGCTCATTCAACCCCTGCACGACGACCTCCCAATCCTGCTCCCCGGCACGGAGTTGCAGGCGGTCGCCGACCTCTACCTCCTTGGCGGGTTTGGTGGAGGCGTCATTCAGCTTCACTTTGCCACCGTCTACGGCGTCGCTTGCGAGGCTGCGAGTCTTGAAGAAGCGGGCTGCCCATAGCCATTTATCGAGACGCATTGCAGTGACCCCCTATCCCCAGAAACACCCGTACTGGTCCCGGTCGACCACGGCGAGGAACTCGTCGATCGATGCGACTGTGGCATTCGGCTCATACCCCTGCCACTTCAGACTAGCGCGCATCCAGAACACTTTCCAGCAGTCTTGAGCGCGGACGAAAGTGGCCTTGGCTAACGGACGCTGATGGATGACCGATGGGTCGTCCCACTGGGGCCGGATTTCCAAGAGTTCGATACTCTGCCCGGACAGGCGATAGCCGATGTCGAGCTCTTTGCGGATATGGGGCGGCGGGCGTCGTTTGGCCAGGAACTTGTCCAGGGCGTTCTCGATCCGCTTTTTCTCAAGGTCGTTGAAGGACATCGTGGCAACTGGCAGAAGGAATTTTATTGACCCATTCTTTCGGGTCTTGCCCGACTTGTCTACGGCGGGTATGCAGTTCCTCGGCAACGGATTCGGAGTGGTGCACAACAATCGCACCGGATTCCTGATGTCCGGCCATCAGGCAGGGCTTCCCTTCGGCGAGTTGCATGGCAACCTGATCAAAACAGACTCGCCGAAATGATTATTTGGCGTCACGGCTAGCTGGCATCTCCTATTGGCTGCGCAAACTGCCAATATCGTAGGTTTCCAACAGTTGATTTGCCATGGATGAATGGGGTCGCCCCTTCATCTTGGTAAGGTAAGCCTCGGAGGCTTCCTTTCCACACCAGGGCAGGATGATGTCAGGTCGTGATGGGTGCTCTGGAATGTAAGAACTGAGGTCATAGACCTTTCCGTTGATTGCCATCCAGCAATCGTCTTCCTTGGCATGTTGGGCGACGTCGGCCAACCCGAAATCCTTGCTGTCCCTGATCGGTGGTGCATCCGGAGTTGATGGCACCCAGCGGCCCGCAAGCCAGATAGCCAATACAGCTATCCAGAAGAGCACAGTCGCCACGAGGAATAGTTTGTGGCTCATCGGAAGTCGAATCGCTCAAAGTGAATTTGCCTGGCCGGCACACCTTGCGCCAACAAATAATCGACCGCTGACGCGACCAGACCGGGTGGCCCGCACAGGTAACAGTTCAAACCCAACAATTCGCTTGTTGCGGGAATAATTTCCAAAAACGGCGGTGCTGTGGTGCCACTTTCTCGGGCTGTAAGGCTGAAGTTGGCGTAGGAATGCGCAAATGTCTGTAATTCGTGTAGATAAGCGGCATCCTCTTCGGTTCGATAGAGATAGATTAGGCGTGCTGGATGGTCAGGCTGGCCGGCACGCAGGCGCGCAAGAAACGGTGTAATACCGATGCCGCCCGCAATCCATAGACCTGGACCAGACGGTTGCTCAGAGAGGAAGTCTCCAAAAGGCCCATGGATTCTTGCGGAAACCCCCCGCTCCAATGACTGGAGGTGCTGTGTGCAATCGCCCAAGGCCTTGATGCCGAGCGAAAGTTCCCCATGCGAACCCAGGGCACTGATGGTAAATGGGTGGAACTCACGGCAGCCATGAAAATGAGGGCCGTCGTAGAACGCAGCCAATACGAACTGTCCTGGGCGGGCGTCAATCGCATGTGACAGCGGTTTGAGTAGAACCTCGACAATATCCTTGGCTGGTGACTTGACCTCGCAAACAATAAATGGCTTGGCGGCAACGCCGAAATCAGCGCTGACTACGCGCCAGAGGATGAAGCCGATTGCCAGAAATGGCGACCAGAGCAAGGGGAAATCCAGCCCGAGTACAAATAGATGAGCAACGGCCAGGATAACTGCTACCACTAACAGCCAATGCAGCCAGCGCCAAGTCGAATACGGCGTGCGAGAGGCCAGCGCACCGCTCATGCCTGCCATCAGGCAGAGCAGCGACAGCCAACCCAGCCATCCGGGCCAGCTCTGCTGCCAAGGTGCCAGTACAACCCAGGCCAGACTGGGTTGCTCAGTCCAGGCATCGAGCGCCAAGGTGAGCGGATGAGACAAAATGACGATATAGGCCGCCAGGCCAAGCCTGTGGTGCCACACATACATGCGCTCCAGACCGCCAAGCTGTTTTGCCAGCCATGGTTCTCGAATGACGAATAGCAAGTTGGCCAGCAGCAGGCCGCACCCCACCCACCCGAAAACGATCGCGATACTGCGCCAGGGACCAAGACCCTCTGGGAAAGCCCAGTAGACCGGCACCCCAACCAGCAGAGAGGTAACAAGGGCAAGAGGCCTGATGCGGGTCATGAGGGGTGTGAGCTAGCGCAGGGGCGCCGGCTCCTTCAGATGGTCACAGAAATCGCGACGACTACCGGGAGGTCTGAGACCACTTTCGGCGGCTCTTGCCACCATCAATTGATGATGGTCCAACTGGTAGGCATGACATGCTTCATAGGTCTTGAAACCCCGAATCCTGGTTTGATGCTCCACACGCTCTTCTGGTGACATCAAATGCCAACCGGTTGTATTTCCTTCATTCGCCCGCCAAGGGCCTCTGGCTAGGGCCGTATCTATGCATAGCAAGGACAATATCGCGATGAAACAGCTGGTGTGCTTTACTCGCATTGCAATCTCCTTCCGTTACCGAGGGACAACGCAACAGACTCGGCTGGCTTCATCGAAACGAACTTGGCATGCGGATACTAGCTCTGCCCGGGGAGCCGATAGCCGATGTCGAGATCCTTGCGGATGTTGGGTGGAGGTCGTCGTTTGGCCAAGAGCTTGTCCAAGGCATTCTCGATCCTTTTTTTTAAAGTCGTTGAAGGGCATATCTCGGTTTCTATCGATGAGGATTCCGGCCAAAGCTACATCCACGCAGTCATTCTATTGCGATACGCCTCTGTACCACCGTGCGATCGGCCAGACAAGCAGTGAGCTTCCCCCGAAACTTCGTCTTCCAAGAGAGCAGGTAGGATGACGAAACAGGAGGAATAGATGTTCAAGATACCGAAGCAGGAATTCACGGCCGAGTTCAAGGAATTGGCTGTCAAGCGGGTGAAGGCTGGGCAAAGCGTCGGGATGGTGGCCCGGGAACTGGGGCTGGTCGAGCAGACGCTGCGGAACTGGGTCAAGGCCGCTGATCGCGGGCAGCTGAACCCGCCGGGCGCCAAGACCATCACGTCAGAGCAGATGGAACTGTCGCGACTGCGGGCCGAGAATGCCAAGCTCAGGATGGAGTGTGAAATCCTAAAAAAAGCGACGGCGTACTTCGCGAAAGATGCGCTGCGAAGTATGCCCCGCAGGAAATCCCCTTGGGGGGACGCCTGGATCGACGGACAACGGGGCGCCTACCCGATGCCTGCGCTGTGCGCGACGCTGGGCGTGAGCCCCAGTGGATATCAGGCCTGGAAACGCGGTGGCACGGCGAACTGGAAGCGTTTAGGCGATCCTCAGCTGCTGACGCTGATTCGCGCCATTCATGCCGAACTCAAGGGTGCCTACGGTAGCCCGCGCATGGTTCGGGAAATCCGTGGGCGCGGCTTTCCGGCCAGCAAGGCGCGCATTGAACGGCTGATGCGCGAGAACGGCATCCGGGCCCGGCACAAACGGCGCTACAAGGCGACGACGGACCCCAAACATGGCTTGCCGGTGGCGCCGAACCGGCTCGACAGGAACTTCCCGCCGACAGCCCCGAACCAGGCCTGGACAGCGGATCTGACCTACATCTGGACCAACGAGGGCTGGCTCTACCTGGCCGTGGTGCTCGACCTGTTCAACCGGGAGGTCGTCGGCTGGTCGCTCAAACCCAGAATGACGACAGACATCGTGATCGATGCGCTGACCATGGCCCGGTTCCGCAGAAAGCCGGCGCCGGGATTGGTGCATCACTCCGACCGAGGCAGCCAGTATGCCAGCCACGCCTTCCAGACGCGGCTGAAGGCATACGGCATGATCTGCTCGATGAGCCGCAAGGGAAACTGCTGGGATAACGCGCCGACCGAAAGCTTCTCCAACAGCTTCAAGAACGAGCGGGTGCATGGCACTCGCTATGAAATGTAGAAGTCGCGACCCGATCTGACAGTTTCCCCGTTTTGACGGTGCCTGATTGTCAGATCAAATTCAGGTTGGTGACTTTCTCGTTCCACGCCTCCTTTCCTGCGATCAGGGTTTGCAGAGGCGTGCGTCCGCAGCACATCTTACCCTGATGGGTTCGCTCGTTGTTGTAGTAGGCCAGCCAGGCATCGAGATCGGTCTGTAGCTCCGCCAGCGACAGATAGAGCTTGCGGCGGAACGCCACCTGATAAAACTCCTGCAAGATGGTTTTGTGGAAACGCTCGCAGATACCGTTGGTCTGCGGATGTCGCGCCTTGGTCTTGGTGTGCTCGATGTCGTTCAGAGCCAAGTAGAGCTGGTAGTCGTGGGTTTCCGGCTTGCCGCAATACTCCGTGCCGCGATCCGTCAGCATGCGGATGACGCCCATGCCGTGCTCCTCGAAGAAGGGCAAGACGCGGTCATTGAGTAGGTCGGCCGCAGTGATCGGCGTCTTGGTCGTATAGAGCTTGGCCATGGCAACCTTGCTGTAGGTATCGACGAAGGTCTGCTGGTAGATCCGGCCAACGCCCTTGATGGTGCCGACGTAGAAGGTGTCCTGCGACCCGAGATAGCCAGGATGGGCGGTTTCGATCTCGCCGTGGGCCAGGTCATCGTCCTGCTTGCGCTCCAGCGCCACCACCTGGGCATCGGTCAGCAGGATACCTTGCTCTGCGACCTGTTTCTCCAGTGCGGCCAGGCGCTGCTTGAACGAGGCGAGATCATTGCGTAGCCAGATCGAGCGGACGCCGGACGGTGAAACGAAGATGCCTCGTTGACGCAGTTCGTTGCTGGTTCTCACTTGCCCATGCGCGGGCTGCTCGGTAGCGTAGGCAAGAACTGCCGTTTCCGTGGCTTCCTCAACTCTGTTCTTGGGATTTGGCTTGCGCCGATTGGCATCAAACAGGGATTCGACGCCACCTTCGGCGACCGCATTCTGGTAGCGGTAGAAGGTGTCGCGGGACAGGCCCATCACCTTGCACGCCTTCGAGACGTTGCCCAACTCGGTGGCCAGATTCAGCAGGCCGATCTTGTGACGAATGACATTCTGGTTAAGACTACTCATGGGGTTACTCCTTGGCGCTTGCGCGCCGTTTAGATAAAGATTCGCACCTCTATCAAAACGGGTAACCCCACCCCTTGGCAAGGCCCTGCTGTCAGATCAAGTCTGAACTTCTACAGATCAAGGCTCTGCCGGCTGACGACTTACTTTTTCTTGAGCAAGTCGTTCGTCGCCTCTTTGGCATTGTCGAATGTCGCTCCTGCATCTCTGCCCACCTGTTTGCCAGATTGCACCAGCAGCGACTTTTTCGATGCGAGCGTTCCGTCATCCGTCTTGATGATCTCAGCCTTGGCGTCGAAGTCAGCGCGGCGTGATGCAGCATCTGAGCGAATTCGATTGCCGCGGGCATGAACTTCCTCTCGGATTGGTGATACCGCCGGTGCGCGCTCTCGGGATGGGGCGGCATTTTCAAAGTGTGAGATTTGATCCCGATTGGATTGATGCTGACCGATGATGTCGGGTGTCAGCGTAGTATTGCCTCGCTGCTGTATATGTTGATCCCGAATCTTCCCAAAGGAAGCAGGTAGTGCCGTCCCGTCGGAAAACACCCGGTTCGGGCGCAGGGATTGCCGTGCCAATTCCGATTCCATCAAGGCATGAGCCGCCGCACTGTCGCCACCGTATTCCTCGGCGTAGCGCATGAACATCTCAAGATTATGAGGGTCCTGTGCAATGTCGATGGAAATGGACTCTCCTTTTTCGTAGGCCGACGATACGCGCTCGGCAAAGCTGGTGCGCTCGGCAAGGCTCGCTTCGGCTCGTTCGGAGCGCGCGACAGTTGAACCGAGCCGGGACGACATTTCATGGGCATCGCGGGAGTCGCTGGAGACTGCGTTCAAGAAACTGCTATCCCGGGATACGCGGTCGCCAAATTGCTTGAACGCTACCAACTGCTCTCCACTCATGCTGGCCAGCGCTTTCTGCTCCTGTAGCGATAGACTCGACAGATAGGATTTCTCGGCACTTGCCCTCAACTGGCCCCCAGCGAAACCTGTGTTGATGCCGACATGCCCGGCTGCACCGAAAGCGATGCGTGCGACCTGCGCTTGGCTCAGTCCTGTATTTTCCGCGACGCTCTTGGTAATTTGATTCATCTCGTTCAACGTTTCTCCCATTTGCTCGAAGCTGCTGGACGTGGAGCCGCTGCTACTACGCGATGAGTGCAATTTGCTCAATCCTCGAGAGAATGCCTCTGACAAGATGGCTGAGCGTTCGGTGTTGGCTGCGGTACTCTCGTTTTGAGCTGCATCGACCTGCTTGCTGGCTTGGGCGACGTCTTGCTCCGATACCCGCATCGAAACCATCCGGGAAGCAAACCCCTGATTGCGAAGCAGGCTGACGGCCGTACGCCCGGTCAATTCATTCGACGAGAAAGTGTTTCCGGAGATGTCGTTTTGCCAACTGCCCATGAACGCCGATGTACGGTTGGGCGCCAGTTGCATCTGGTCCATACCGACATTCCCCATCGATATGTTACCGACGGTGGCGGCCGAGGTGCCGCCCGAGATCATCCCCTGTAGCCCCGACAAGCCACCGACCAGTGCGGTCCCGAAGTTCTCCATACGCTTCAGGGCGGCCCAGGCAATGAATGGAATGCTGATGGCGAGGTAACCGACGACGGCCTCACCCGAGATCGCCCGAGAATAGATCGTTGAAGCAGTCTGCAATGCCAGCGATTTGCCTCCCGTTCCGAGGTCGGCCGCAGCGGCAAGGTCGTATGCCGCATAGATCGAAGCCATGTAGTTCAGGATGGCGTAGAGCGGCGGCCACAACTGAATCCAGATCAGCACCGCTGCATAGCCTTTGAAGGCCAACATCGTTTCGCGACCGCTGGTAAGCAGGAGCAGCAGGACCATGAGAGGGAACATCGCGTAGGTGACCGCCTCGACTACGTTTCTAAAAACAGGCAGTGCCTGCTCGGCCACCTTTCCGTAATTGAGCCAGGAGGCGTTCTGCTGGGCCACCGCCTGAGCGCGGCCGACCGCCAACACCATCGCCGCCGGATCATTGACCTTCTGGCCAACGATCTTGCTGGTGTCCTCAAGCGCGTTGAGCATGGCGTTCTGCCGGATGAGATCGGCCGCCGTTGCCGCCGCGGTGGCGATGCTGTTCTTGAGATAGGCCTGCTGGATTTGTCCGGCGATGGCCGCTGCAGCGGCAGCGCCGGGCAAGGTCGGGTTGAGCTGAAAAGCCAGACGCCCCTGGATGCGGCTGATCTGGGCCGGCAAGCGGCCATTGAGGCTCAGATAGACATTGGGGCAGGTGTCGACACCGACACTGCCGCCCGCGCCGGTCAGCGTGGAAAAGCGCGCCGGATTGGGTGAGGCCATCAGCGGCCAGAGATCATCCGATGCAGAAAAAACTGCCGGATCGAGCGTGCCGTCGATCAGGTCGTAGGTTGTGCAGTTGTGGATGAAATTGATCAGGTCGGTGCGGAAGGCCGGATCCTGGAACACTACATTGCCGGTTTCACGGATCAGCCGGTTGCCGAACATCAGTCCGTTCTGCTGGTAGCTCAGTTCGACCGGCAGGGCCCCGGCTCCCGGGATAACCTGGAAGGCCGTTTCGAACAGACTGGTCAGCGTATTGCCGATGGTGCTGGTGATGCCGCCCAGCGCGGCCACCCCGAACGGCACGTTGCCGACGATCTTGACGGCAGAGCCGCCGGTCTTGTCCACGATGCCCACCGTGACCTTGGGAACGATCAGCACCGAAAAGACCAGTACGACGGTGCCCAGCCACTTCCAGCCCTGCAACTTTTCGGGGGCGAAAGCATAGGCAATCAGGGCAGCCACAAAGCCGCAGAAGGACACGGCCGCCAGGGCAGCGGCGTAGTCGCCCGAGGCGTGGATCGCCGCAGCGGCATTGAAGACGCCGAACAGGCTGTCGGCGTTCTGGTAAGCGTAGATTTCCCACATGGCGCTTTCTCCTGTCGCGCTACTGTTTCGTCTCTATTGCGACAGGTAAGCGGCCTGCTGGCCGAGCATGTCCATCACGTGTTGCGGCATGCTGGAGCGTAGTTGGCGTTCGAGTTGCTCCAGGTGGTTCGATACCGCCCGGAAGGAGCCGACCTTCTGGTAGAGCAGGTTCTTTTCCTGGGAGAGTTGCATGAGCATGGCCTGCGCCCGCTGACGGACCTGGTTGGCCTGCTCCCGTTGCGACTGCTGCAGGGTGTAGTTCTTGTCCAGCGCGGCCATGCCCAGACGCAGATTGCGTTCGAGGAAGACATAGGCGTAGTCGGCGGCAATCACGTCGCGGTACTGGGCGATCAGGCTGTCGGCCAAGCCCGATCCCGGGATGCTGGTACCGATGGACAACATCTTGTAGACCGGTTCAGTGGTCTGGTTCACGAAACCGACCTCGGCCGAGTTATTGGGGATGGCGGTGCGCGTCGTGATCTTCTCGGCAATGGAGCGCATGATCGCCTCGACCTTGGCGGTAAAGGGCGTGTGGGTGTACGCGGTGTTCAAGGTGACGACGTCGCAATTGGTGTAGTCGTTGCACTTCAAAACATGCTGCACGACATCCGTACCGGCGGCTGCACCCTGGCCGTAGAGCAACTGGCTGATCGAGGTCAGTGTCGGGGCGATCGGCTCGGGGTCGCGGGCCGATTCTTCCGGGTAATAGATGATGGTGCCGACCAGGCTCATGATCAGTTCGCGCTCCGGGTCGTCAAGATAGGTGCCGGTGTACTGCAAGGCTTTCCAGGTCAGGTTGCCGACGAAGGGCGCCTTGTTTTTCACCTTCGGGTCGGCTGAGGAACGTGCCGAGGACAGAATGCTGGGCCGATCCGTCGCACAACGCCGCCGCGCCGCATCGCGGTCGCTTTCCATGCCCATCTCGATGGCCAGATCGGCGCAGGTTTCTTGGGAACTGTAGCCAATCGACTCTGCCGCCGTGCTGACAATGGCCTTGGCAGTTTCGCAGGAATTGATGCGGGCGTTGTTGATCCAGGTTTCCAGCCCCTTGGCCCATTTGGTCAGTCCGCCGAGCAGGGGCGAGACCGCCTCCAGGGCGAGTTGGAAAGCGATCCCCGGCAGGGCAGCCGTGATGTTCTTCAGCATGTTCTTGAACTCGGTCGCCGAAATGTGCGAGAAGGAACCACCAAAGACGTCGATGCCGCCGCAGCCGGCCTTGGCGCTGGGGAACTGGATGGCGGCCAGCTGATAAACCTTGTTCGGCGAACGCATCATCAAGTTGCCGCCGGTGTAGGTATTGAAGGTCTGGCCGCGGAAGGCGCCGGGGGCGGTGTAGTTGCCGATGGCACCCAGATTGTTGAACATGTTGTTCACCTCGCTGTTGAGGTCGCCGGCCTGCAATTGCACGGACGGGGTCGCCAGCAGCAGCGCCAAGAAGGCGGCAGCGCTACGCCGCAGATGAGGATGGTCGTAATGTTTCATGGCGCCTCCTGAGGTAGGGCGAGACCTTGCGTGGTTGGGGGCAGCATCGCCTCGGCCTGCGGAGCGAAGACGACGGCAATGCGCTCAAGCAACTGGGATTCCGAGAGCACACCGAAGCCGATGGGGCTGATCTTTCCGGTGAAAGGCTGGGCCAGATAGACGGCTGGTACCTGGCTGACCTTCAGCGTGGTCGCAATGCCGTTGTCCGGGCGGGCATTGGGGAAACTCGGCAGCGGACCACCGTCCACGCTGATGGCGACGACCTGGATGCCGTGACGGGCCTGGAAGGCGGCCAATGTCGGCGCGAAGGCATGGCAATACGGGCAGTCCGAGCGGTAGAAGAAGAACAGCACGTGATCCTTGCCGAGGTCTGCGATGGCGCGCGAGCGATCGACCAACTCGGCTTGGTCGAAGACCTCCAGGGCCTTGGCATTGACTGGGCGTCCCTGCAAGGTCGGGTCAAGTTGCGGCGTGGCCCAGGCAACGCGCTGCGCGACATCCGCGAAGTAGGATGCGCGGGCGACGACCTGGGACTCCAGTTCCATGTAGCGCCGGACATTGGCTTCGCTCGGTCGCATGATGGCGATGTTGCGCGTCTCTTCCAAGGTTTTCTGGAGGCGTTCGAATTCGACCAGCTCCGGTGCACGCGACGGTTGAGTCGGTGGTGCAATTGTTGTGGACTTGTCTGGCGGTAATGTATGTTCACGTTCCTCGGGCGCCGGCGCTTCGTAGAAATGCCAGCCGCGCCAACTGTCGGCCCAGTAGCGGGAAGCAGCATCCTGGGCTGCTGTGCTATGACTGCCGAGCAGCACAGCGAAGGTCAGCAGCAGCGGGAGGGCGGGGTGGTTACGACTGTTCATGCGTAGCCCTACTTCAGGGAATGCGGCGGCTGGCCATCAAGGCAGTAGTTGATGCCGAAATCCATGGTCTGGCGGCGCGGGCTCGACGCACCGGGTAGTAGAACCCCGTCCTGCCAGAACCTGACATTCAAGCGGGCACAACCGGCCTGGGCGTAGCGCTTCTCGGTCGTGACATCGATATAGATCGGCGAGGTGGCAGCAAAGCGCTGGGTGAGCGCATCGGCAATTTCTCCGCTGAGGATGCCGTGGGCCTCGCCATTGACTGATTGGAGGGCGGCCAACATGACCGGCCGCGGATCCGATACCGGGGCTCTGGGCATTTCGTCGGCAAGGACGAGCGATACGAGTCCGGCGAGCAATCCAGCGGCGTAGGCGATCTTCATTGGCACTTCCCCTGTCCGTAGTAGCAGGTTGTCAGGCGTGCGGCGTTGCTGCCTTGCAGCGCGCCGGTATTGGGCAGTGTCGGAACGATGGAGGCGTAAAACTCTGTGAGGTCCATGGCCGCAAAGTTGAGGCTTTGGAGTTGGGCGATGGTGAACCCCGAGCAGTCGGGGCTTTCGCCAGAGCCCCAGTCCTTGCCGACCTGCACGCGGCCCTGCTCATTGACGATGCGGGCGAGTTTGCTGTTGAAGCAGCACTTGCCGGTGCTGTGTTCGATACAGGAGACGCACTTGCCGAAAATGCGGATGCAGGAGGAGCACCAGGTGCCGACGGTATGGCACAAGCCGGCGCCTTCCTTCATGGCGAGCTTGCCTTCTTCCTCGTTGCAGGACGACATCGACATGATGATGTAGATCACCA
>ERZ795054.3899-NODE-3899-length-11350-cov-4.674281_pt1 | contig 11350 bp, 9 predicted proteins | sample MGYA00375138_ERZ795054 | MGnify/ENA primary metagenome ERZ795054 (study PRJEB30183, sample SAMN05720215) | anaerobic digester metagenome | isolation source: active sludge of municipal wastewater-treating anaerobic digesters | place: USA | collected 2014-12-23 ...
AAACCCTTACCCTGATCCGCAGGATAGGAATGGAAGTGGAGCTGATCAACCGCGACCTCTTCGAGAAAAAGGCCCAGCGCACCATTGAACGCATCTCGGTGACCCGTAAGAACATCATACTGCTCAACACCATCTTCAAGCCCCAGCTGAGGCTCTTCCATAAATTTGAATCCGGTGAGATCGAAGGCTATGCCTCCAATATGGAAGAATACTGGGGCGATATCCTGGACTATTACCAGAAGGGCTGGGACATGACGGAGGACTACGCCGAGCTTATCGAAGGACTGAGCAAGACCTTCGATTCACTCCAGACCAACCGTATCAATGAGATCATCAAGGTGCTGACCCTGGTTTCCTCCATTTTGCTGCCGCTCACCTTCATCACCGGGCTGTATGGCATGAATGTAGGGCTTCCTCTTCAGGATGATCCCCATTCCTTCTGGGTGGTGGTAGCCGCCATGGGCTCCATCGTGGCCGTTATGGTGTGGTACTTCAAGCGGAAGCACTGGATGTAGCTTCAGTCGCCGCGATGCTCCATCGCCTCTGTCTGTATCCTTATGGCTTCCTTGTGGATGAGCTGCAGCAGCCGCAGCAGGAACTCCCTTTCCAGTCCGGCCCGTTCGCCGCGGTCCATGCGGTCCTCGATGATCTCCATCCAGCGGCGGATCTGTAGCACGGTCATGCCATGATCCTTTTTGAAACTGCCGATCCTTCGGACGATCTCCATGCGCCGGTCGAGTATCCTCAGCATTTCATGGTCCAGTTCATCGATCTGGTGGCGGAGCTCTGCCAGCATGTCCTGCAGGGCGGGCTCGTGGCCGGGCCGGCGCACCACCAGCTGTTCAAGCATCTGACGCAGCTGGGCGGGGCTCAGCTGCTGGCGCTTATCGGTGAGGGCCTGGGAAGGATGCACGTGAACCTCGATCATCAGGCCATCCATGGCCAGGTCGAGGGCCTTCTGACTGATGCCCGGGATAAGGGTGGTGCTGCCGCTGATGTGACTGGGGTCACAGAGCAGGGGCAGCCCGGTACAATGGCGTTTCAGTTCAATGGGCACTTCCCACATGGGGTCGTGCCTGAAGCGGCTACTGGTGTATGGATAGAACCCCCGGTGTATTGCAGCCAGACGGCGGATGCCCGCCTGGCTGAGGCGTTCCAGCGCGCCCAGCCACAACTTGAGGTCGGGATTCAGCGGGTTCTTTACCATCACAGGGACTTCCGTTCCCCTCAAGGCATCGGCGATCTCCTGCATGGAAAAGGGATTGCCCGAAGTGCGGGCGCCTACCCACAGGATATCGATCCCTGCCTTCAGGGCCTCTTCCACATGGCCCGGTTTGGCCACTTCCACGGTAAGCAGCAGTCCTGTCTCCGCCTTCACGGCCTGCATCCATTCCAGTCCCAGCTCCCCCACGCCCTGGAATCCTTCAGGACGGGTACGGGGCTTCCACAGCCCGGCACGGAACACACGGACCTGGGGTATGGCGGCCAGGGCATGGGCTGTGGCCATCAGCTGTTCGGGCGACTCAGCGGAGCATGGACCTGCAATGACCAGAGGTGCTTCGCCCTGGGGTAGCCAGGGCTCAAGCTGCGCTTCGGGGAGTTCGGGACAATTCATGGCACAAAGGTAGGATGAAGTACGCTGCCAGGCTGAACGAAGGATCGAAGGCTCACAAATCGCACATGCGCACATCGCGCACATGCGTACCTCGCACATGCCTTTATGACCCCATCCTTCACTTACGGAATACCTGTTCAAGAACCAGGTGTGAGCGGATCTCCCCCATGCCTTCAAGGTGAATGCGGTAGTACTGCAGCAGTTTATCCAACAGTAACCGGCGCATGCCGGGATCAGGACAATGGAAACGTTCTCCTTCCTGCATAATCCTTGCCAGCCAGGCGCTCGGTAAGGGCTCCAACAGGCTGTCATCAGCAATGCCATATGCCCTGAAGCGGCCCTCCTGCAGGCTGAAACACGGATGGGCCTCATCGTGGCCCGCATCAGGCCCGAAGCCCAGATAGCGGCTGAGGTCGAGCAGGAAGACCAGATGAAAGCTGCCCAGACCTACCTCCGGGTCATCCAGTCGCAACAGTTGTTCATGGATGTAGGAAAACAGCAGGGGATTGGGCTCCTCCTCCCGTATGCTGCGGTACAATACCTCGTTCAGGAAAAGCAGCAGGGCGTGCCGTGACTCTTCGAAGGGGATATGCTGATAGGGCCTTTCCAGCTTCACCTCACGCAGGTGTTGCAGCTCGCGCGAGGCCCGTTCGTAAACCACCATCTCCAGCATAGCCAGGGGGCTGAAGAGGGCCACTTTGCGCCCACCCTTGCCCGAACGCGCCCCCCTGAGCAGGTAGGAACGCAGTCCCAGCTTTTCGGTGTATACCTTGAGAATGACGCTGGTGTCACTGTAATTCAGCCGGTGGAAAACCATTCCCCGGGTGTGGACGAGGGAGCTCATCGGGTTTATGTGGGCTGCGGCCTGCAGGCCGCAACAGTATGCGCATCAATGAATGAAGGCCACTTTAGTGACCATGGTCTCGGAACCTTCGTCGTTGCTGATGAATACGAGGTATACCCCTGATTGTGCCCTTTCGCCATCGAAATTGCGGCCATGCCAAACGGCTTGTCCGCCCTTGGCGCGGGTGGAGTACACCAGGTTACCGGCGATATCGGTAATCTTGACATCGGCATCGGTAACCAGCCCCTTGATGGCAATGGGGCCATCGTAGCCAGGCCTGACCGGGTTAGGATAGGCGTATACGTTCTCGTTCGCCGTCCCGCCTCCGGTGGCATCGGCTTTATAGGATACGATTCCCAGCGCAGTGCCGAAAAACACCTCGCCGGTAAGGTGGTTGATGGCGATGTCGGTGATGCTGTTGGACAGCAGAGGGCTGTTCTCGGAGGTGAAGTGATGGATCTGCTCGGTTCCGTCGGCTGACATGAGGAATACCCCTGCGCGGTCGGTGCCGAACCATTTACGGTTGGCCCCGTCAACAGCTATCGCGGTAACCGTTTCTTCTTCAAGAAGATATTGTGCATATCCTCCTACTTCCACCAGGACCTGCTGGGCATCGAAATCGTAACCGCTGAACACATTGCCTGGGGTATAAAACACCACCACCCCTTCGTCGGTTCCTACCCAGATCTCCCCATCGCGATCGCGGGCCATACTGAACACCCGGCTCCCCTTGAGGTTGCCCTGGCCCACTCCGGATCCGAGGAGGCGGGCCTGGTCGTCGCTGAGCTGACCAATGGTATGGTTATCGTTATATACCAGGATACGTGCGCCGCGCATCATCACCCATTTCTGGCCAAAGTCATCGATGACTATCTTTCCCACCTCAGCCTGACTGGCCCCGAAAGCCATACCGCCCAGGTAGATGGACTGCCATTCCCCGTCGTTCTTGCGCACACAGAGAAGGTCATCGGCGCTGGAGGTCGCCACCCAGAGGTTGTGGTCCTGGTCATAGGCCATCCCACCCACTCGTACCTCGGCTGGGCTGAGGGTGGGAGGGGCCTGCAAGGCGCTGTTGGTGCCATCATACCGGGCAACGAAGCTGCCATCCCTGAACTCGAAAAGCCCGCTGCCCCAGCTCCCGGCCCACACATGGGACCGGTCCGAAGGATCCACCAATACGGTGAGCACATCGCGCACCCCATTGAAAATGGTGCTGTTGGTGGGGTCCAGGTAGCTCCAACGCTCATCGGTGAAGGAATACAGCGCGCCTTCGTAATAGATGTTTCCCCATTGCAGGTTGCGGCCGCCGGGGGCTACCCAAAGGCTGTTGCCGCTGACCGACATTTCATATACCAGGTTGCCTGAGGGGCCATCCGGTCGGATAATGGCGGATTCCCAAAGGTGGTGGGTCCGGACAAGCCCGCTTCGCTGGTCCCCGATCCATAGGTAGCCCCTGGCGTCGAGGTGCACATCCTGGGGAAAGGGAAGGATCACGCTGTCGGGCTGAATGTACTGGTAAATCTTTCCAAGGGAGTTGAACAGGGTGTCGTACAGGGTCACGTCCCCGTTGTTTACTTCGTACAGTATGTCGCCAAACACCTTCAGGCCATTCTTTCCGTAAGTGTTCCCATTGGGCACGCGGGTCCAGGTCCCGTCAGGGAGCTGCCGCATATAGAGGGTGTCGGTGTTGTAGGCGGTGTTGGAGTGATTGGCCAGAAGGTGATTGTGAAACAGGGCGAGGGCATTGTACCTGGCCTGGGGATGCGGCAGGGTCTCGTCATGCGTCCAGGACTCAAAATTGGCCAGGTTGGGGTGATCGAAGGAGGCACTGAAAAGGCCTTCATCTGTGGCGGCATAGAGATAGGTCCCGTCGTAGGCCAGATCGAGCACATCCACATGCCCCCCATCCGGACCGATATACCAGGTGTCCTTGATTTCCTTCTTTTCCACATCGAGCACGACGATGCCGAAACCGCAGCTGAGGTAACAATATTCCCCGATGAAAGTGGCCTTGTTGATGGTCTTGTTTCCCAGGATGGGTTTTCGCTTTATGTCGCTGATATTGATGATCTTGCCATCGCGCAGCAGGTCAATATTGGTGTTGGTGTAAGCAATGACCAGGGTCTTGTGCTCCTCGCTGTAGGTGATCCATGAAATGCCGAAGTCGGAGAGCCCTTCAACCTTTCCAAGGCGGTTGATGCTGCCATCGGCATCGTCCCAGAAATATAGGCTGTAAGGGGTGGCGCCGTATATCCGCTTGCCGGCTTCGGCCAGGGATATCACATTATTATAGGGGAGGTGGTCCCTCCAGTGCCCGATGCCGATGCCCTGAGCGCTGGCCGGGAGGCCGATCAGCAAGGCGAAGAGGAAACCGAGGGTGCGCGGATAGGTCATAGGCGCAAAGGTAACAATGGTTTGAATGAGGGAATTAACTGTGGACGGGCGGCAATATTGTGTGTGGCGCGATCAGGCGTTATTTCCAATGCATGGTTTCCACCAGGTGAAGGAGATCTTCCTGGAGGAAGGCAATGACGGGGGCGAGGCTGTCGTTGTTGGGGGCCTGGTTGAAGTAGAGGGCGCCCCTGAGGAAGTGGGTAGAGCTGTCGGTGAGGTAGAACTGCAAGGGTGAAGCCGCTTCCCTCCCTTCGATCTGGTAAATTATGCCATACACCCCGGCCTCGGGCCGGGCTACCATGATTTCCTGTATCCCGGTGGACCGGGCGATGTGCTGCATGGCCATTTTACGGGCATCCTCGGCATAGGGTGAGAGGTCACCCTGCATCCGCTTATAGCTGAGGTGGATCCGTGCCCCAAACTCCGGGATGAAGAGGTCAGCCCAATAGGGCTCGGCCCCGGCGTCACGATCGGGTTGAACCCGGGCATATACCGGGTATTCGAAGGCATAGGGCCAGGTGGTGTCGAAGGAAAGGTAAGCCCTTTGCGGCATATCAATACGGAAATAGCCCCTGGGCCGTGGCACCGGTTCGCTGCCGCAGCTGCCAAGCAGCAGGGTGCCCGCGATGATCCCAACCCATACCCTGCCCTTGGTCCTTATCATTACTTCAGGTTCATTGGTTTTTTGACCGGGGGACCTCTGCCTTATGCTATGTGCTTCGGCCATTACCCAACCCGGGGCGTATCAGTCTTCCTCTGGATCAATGGTCACCCTAATGCTGTGGATTCGCCGTGGATCGGCTTCTTCAATGCGGAAAGTGAACTGTTCGTAGCGGATTACGGCATTGCGGGGCGGTATCCTGCCCTCCAGCTCGAGGATGAGGCCGGCCAGGGTATCGGATTCCCCTTTTACGCGTTCGAAGATCCGGTCCTCTATCCCTGCCACTTTGCAGAAATCGTTCAGACTGGCCTTTCCTTCGAAGATCCAGGAATTGTCGCTCACCTGGCGGTACCGCAAGCCTTCCGATTCCAGATCGAATTCATCGCTGATCTCGCCCACGATCTCTTCGATGATGTCTTCCAGGGTAACGATGCCCGAGGTGCCCCCGTATTCGTCCACCACAATGGCCATATGGATCTTGCGCTCCTGGAACTCGGTGAGCAGCTCGTTGATCGGCTTGCCTTCGGGCACGAAGAAGGCCGGGCGAAGCAACTTCTGCCAGGCGAAATGTTCGTCTTCGCCCAGGTGTGGAAGAAGGTCCTTGATATAAAGGATGCCGACAACACGGTCGAAGGACTCCTCCCAGGCGGGGATCCGGCTATAGCCTGCGTCGAGGATGAACTTAAGCAGTTCCCTGAAGTTCAGCGAAGTGTCCACTGCGCTCACGTCTACCCTCGACTTCATGATCTCCTTCACGTCCATGTCCGAGAACTTCACTATGCCTTTGAGTATCCTCCGGTCCTCTTCGGCCCCGGCATCGGTGCTGGTGATATCGATGGCCTCGCTCAGCTCGCTCATGGAGAGGTTGTGTCCTTTCCGGGCATAGCGCTCATCCACCAGGTCGGTAGAGTGGATGAGGATGGATCCCAGGGGCCCGAAGGCCCGCTGAAGCAGCAGCAGGGGCAGGGACATCATTCGGGCGATGCCCGGGGCGCGCTGGGAGGCGTAGATCTTAGGCATTACTTCCCCGAAGAAAAGGATCAGGGCCGTGACCGCCACCACTTCGCCAAGGAACAGCAGGTAGGGGCCTGGTCCGGGCAAGGTGTATCGGAGGGTAAGGAAAGTGGCGAGGATGATCACTGACACCTTGGCCAGGGTGTTGGAGATCAATATGGTAGCCAATAGTTTCCGGGGATGTTTCAGCAGCTGGGCTACCCTGCGTGAACGCGCAGAGTCGTCTTGTCCCATGGCTTCGACATGGAGCGGACTGAGAGAGAAGTAGGCCGTTTCTGCAGCGCTCACCAGGGCCGAGAATAATAGCAGCAACAACAGGATACCCAGGCCCAGGGCCAGGGAAGGACTTAGGGGCAGGAAGACGGCAAGGGTCTGCGGAAGGAAGTCCAGAAGGTAAGGGTCAGGGTCTTCCAAAGGGATATTCGCTTGATTTTCGCAGCAAAATTAATAAAAACGCCCATAATCAATGCAAAAGGACCACCCAGAGGCAGCCCCTTTGCATCATCATGGGATCAGGCCATCAGAATGGCAGGTCATCCTCCTCATTGGAGGGTCCGACACCCGGTGCATCCTGCGCCAGGGTTTCGGCGGCGTTCGCTGCGTATTCGCTGCTGCCTTCCCTGCGACCTCCCAGCATGGTCATGTTGTCGCCCATGATCTCGGTGATGTACCGCTTGTTGCCGTCCTTGTCATCGTACGACCGCGTCCTGATCTTGCCTTCGATAAACACCTGGCTCCCCTTGGTCAGGTAGTTGTGGGCAACCTCTGCGAGGCCTCTCCAAAGCACGATGTTGTGCCATTCCGTCTGATCAACCCGTTGCCCCTCCCTGTTTTTGTACGACTCCGTCGTGGCCAGGGTGAAGGTGGCCTTTTTTACTCCGTTCTCGAATGTGGTGATCTCGGGATCCCTTCCCAGGTTCCCGATAAGAATCACCCGGTTTACTCCTGATGCCATAACTCCTGATTTTGTGTGTGAATCATTGGACACAAAAATATACGTTTTACCCCCCCCCGAACGGATAAAATTTTTGTAAAAAAATCGTGGCACTCCGTTAATGAATTGTTCAATGGACAGAAATTCAATAATATAGACCAGGTGGCCTTTGCAAGCAGGCCGCTCAGTGGATACCCTGTCCTGGCACGGCTGTCAAGTCCGGACAAACCTGGTCTCAGGGCTTCCTTGCAGGGCCCTGACCAGTTCCCTTCTCCAGGTAGCGATGCATGAGCCGGGGCATGGGGGGCAGCTTGCCAGGGCTGAAGCGCAGCAACTCCTGCGGTAGGGTTGATGAAGGGTGCTTCAGTCCAACAGAAAAGAAACAGGCTTCAAGCCTTTGATGGGAGAGGATATGGCGCAGGCAGAGCACCAGGGAGGGCCGGTGGTATTCCACGCCTTGCATCAGCCGGTGAAAGTCCGGGTTGGCGGACAATTCTTCCTCCTGAATGGCCACAGGGGACTCTACCATGGGGAAAGTCCAAAGGTCTTTCCAGATGCCCTGGTGGTCCTGTTTCCTCAGAAAGAGGTCGCGGGGAGAAGACGGGTCGGTCAGTACTATATAATTAATGTGGCGTTCCCTGGGCGTTTTTGCGGGGCGTCGGAACGGAAGGACTTCAACGCGGTCGAGGGCCAGGGCTTTGCAGTGATGGCTGAGCGGACAGTCCCCGCAGCGGGGGGCCCGGGGGACGCACTGCAGGGCGCCGAATTCCATCACTGCCTGGTTCATCTCCCCGGGATCATGGCCCAGCATCAGCTCCTTCATCAGTTCCGCGAGGCGTCGGCGCATCCCTGCCCTGCCAGGGTCGTCCTCCAGCCCATGAAGGCGGGCCAGTACGCGGATCACATTGCCATCGACTACCGGCACCGCCTCGGAGGACGACATGGAAGCCACGGCAGCCGCCGTATACTCGCCTACCCCCTTCAGGGCGATAAGGGAGGCGTAATCCGAGGGCATGGCGCCCCCATAGCGCTCCATCACCTGCATGGCCGCCTGGTGCATATTTCGGGCCCGACTATAGTAGCCCAGGCCCTGCCACAGGCCAAGGACCTCGGATGTCCTGGCCCCTGCCAGATCGGAGAGGCAGGGAAAGGCTTGCATAAACCGCTGATAATATGGCAATCCCTGTTCAACCCGGGTTTGCTGAAGGATGACCTCCGACACCCAGATGGCATAGGGGTCGCGCGTTTGGCGCCAGGGAAGGTCGCGGCGGTGGCGCCGGTACCACCCGATCAGCAGAGAAGAAACAGACATCGGTAGATATCAATAAGATACAAAGATGGTTCAAAGCGAGTTTTTTGACCATTTTTTTTGCATCGGAATAAAAGTTTATATATTTGCAGGCCCAACTAAAAAATTCATTTCTAACCCTTTAAAAATATTTGGGACATGACAAAAGCAGAGATTGTTGCCGAAATCGCCAACAAAACAGGCATTGAGAAAGTCGCCGTTCAGGCCACTGTAGAAGCGTTCATGGAAGCAGTCAAGGGCTCCCTGGTTAATGGCGAAAACGTCTACCTCCGCGGTTTCGGTAGCTTCACCATCAAGGAGCGCGCAGAAAAGACCGGGCGCAACATTTCAAGGAACACTACCATCATCATCCCTGCCCATAACATTCCCGCTTTCAAGCCGGCCAAAGCCTTCCTCGGCGAGGTGAAGCACAAGGTGAAGAAATAAGAACCGGTTCTCACTGAACTCAAAACGAAGGAATTATGCCAAGCGGAAAGAAGAGGAAGAGACATAAGATGGCAACGCACAAGCGTAAGAAACGCCTGCGTAAGAACCGCCATAAGAAGAAATAAGCTGGCTTATGTCTTCCCCGGCCGTTTATCACACAATGCCCTGAGTGTTGTGTGATAAACGTTTTTATTCCATGAGACAGCAGGCTCCACAGTTCCTTGCCGTTCCTTACAGCGGATGAACAACCAACAAGACATGCAGTGAACAAGGAATTGATCATAGACTCCGGTCCATCGGAGGTGAGTATTGCACTGCTGGAAGACAAGCAACTGGTTGAGCTTCACAAGGACAACACCAACAACAGTTTCACGGTAGGTGACATTTACCTCGGCAGGGTGAAAAAGATCATGCCGGGGCTCAATGCAGCCTTTGTGGATGTGGGCTACGAGAAGGATGCCTTCCTGCATTACCTCGACCTCGGCCCCCAGGTGCGGTCGCTCATGAAGTATACCAAGCTGGCTATGAGCGGTAAGGAGGCTCAACTCCCTATATCGGAGTTCGAGCTGGAACAGGACATCGAAAAGACGGCCAAGATCTCTTCAGTCCTCACCCCCAACCAGCCCATCGTCGTCCAGATCGCCAAAGAGCCCATCTCCACCAAAGGACCCCGCATATCCTCCGAGCTCTCCCTGGCCGGAAGGTACCTGGTGCTTGTGCCCTTCTCCAACCGTATCTCGGTATCGCAGAAGATCCGCGACGCCGAAGAGCGGAACCGCCTGAAACGGCTCATAAACAGCATACGGCCCAAGAACTATGGCGTCATCATACGCACGGTGGCCGAAAATAAGAAGGTAGCCGACCTGGATGCCGACCTGCAGAACCTGGTGAAGAAATGGGAAGCCATCGCCAGGGTGCTGCCCACAGCCAAAGCACCGCAGAAGGTGCTCAGTGAGCTGGACAAAACAGCAGCCATCCTTCGCGACCTGCTCAACGAATCGTTCAACAGCATCCACGTCAACGACCGCGTGCTGTACGAGGAAACGCTCAGCTATATCCGCCGCATCGCCCCCGACAAGTCCGATATTGTGCGCCACTACAAGGGCAAGATCCCCATCTTTGAGCATTTCGGGATCGACAAGCAGATCAAGAGCAGCTTCGGCAAGATCGTCACAATACGCAGTGGCGTCTATGTGATCATCGAGCATACCGAGGCCCTGCATGTGATCGATGTGAACAGCGGACACAGGGTGAACAAGGGCCAGGACCAGGAAACCAATGCCCTGGAGGTGAACCTGGAGGCGGCCGCGGAAGTGGCCCGCCAGCTGCGGCTGCGCGATATGGGCGGGATCATCGTGGTCGACTTCATCGATATGTCGGAATCGGGCAACCGCCGCAAGCTGTTCCAGAAGCTGCGCGAAGAGATGGAGAAGGACCACGCCAAGCACACCATCCTGCCCCCGAGCAAGTTCGGCCTCGTTCAGATCACCCGTCAGCGGGTAAGGCCCGAAATGAACGTGGAGATCCTGGAAAAATGCCCGGTATGCGACGGCACCGGACAAACCAAGCCCAGCATCCTGCTCATCGAAGAGATAGAGAATACGCTCAGTTACCTCATACAGGAGCAGAACGAGCCTTACCTGCGCATCTCCTTCCATCCCTTCGTGTATTCCTACCTGAGGAGAGGGTTGATTTCCATGCAGGTCCGCTGGTATCTGAAGTACCGTCGCTGGATTCGGCTGAAGGCCAACAATGCCCATCACTTTTTGGAATACCACATCTTCAACAAAAACAACGACGAGATAAAGATGTAGGCAGGAAGGACGACCGGACCTCAGTGATCAGCATTTTACATCCTTTTTCATTCCTTTGAAGCAACTCATCGACACCCAAAAGCCGCCAGAGACCCTGGTCCTTATCGGGGTGACCACCACCCGCGCAGAAGAGGAAAGGGTAGAGGAGTACCTGGACGAGCTGGAATTCCTGGCTGAAACGGCCGGAGCAACCACTGTGGGTCGCTTTGTGCAGAAACTGCCCCAGCGCGACTCCCGTACCTTCGTAGGCTCCGGCAAGCTGGAGGAGATTGCGGCCTTCATCAAGGCCGAAGCCGTGGATGCCGCCATTTTCGACGATGAGCTCAGCCCCTCCCAGAT
>ERZ795054.3903-NODE-3903-length-11340-cov-4.827736_pt1 | contig 11340 bp, 9 predicted proteins | sample MGYA00375138_ERZ795054 | MGnify/ENA primary metagenome ERZ795054 (study PRJEB30183, sample SAMN05720215) | anaerobic digester metagenome | isolation source: active sludge of municipal wastewater-treating anaerobic digesters | place: USA | collected 2014-12-23 ...
CGTTTTTGAGAACGTCTTCCATCTTCTGCTTTTCGGAGTTGATGACTTTTCCCCGCAGGGGAAGGATGGCTTGGAACCGGCGGTCGCGGCCTTGTTTGGCCGAACCCCCGGCGGAATCGCCTTCGACGAGAAACAATTCATTGATCTTGGCGTTTTTGGTTTGCGCAGGCGACAGTTTTCCCGACAAAATCGTCTCGGTTTTGGAAACTTTTTTGACGAGACGGGCATCTTCGCGAGCTTTTCGCGCCGCCTCGCGAGCATTGCGGGCGTTGAGCGCTTTTTCCAACAAAGAACCGGCCAATTGCGGGTTTTCGGTCATAAAAATGGCCAATTGTTCGCCCACGACGTTTTCCACCGCCGGGCGTGCTTCGGGGGTCCCGAGCTTGTTTTTGGTCTGACCTTCGAATTGCAGGAGATTCTCGGGAATGCGAACGGAAACGACGGCGGACATCCCTTCGCGGATGTCGGCCCCGTCCAAGCCTTCGTCCTTTTCTTTCAAAAGACCGATGCGACGTCCGAAGTCGTTGAAGACTTTCGTGAAGGCCGATTTGAAGCCGGTTTCATGGGTTCCGCCGTCTTTGGTACGGACGTTATTGACGAAGGAAATGAGATTTTCGCTGTAGGATTTGGTGTATTGGAAGGCGACTTCGACTTCGATGTCGTTGGATTTGGACGCCAAAGAGACCGTCGGATGGACAACGGTGCGGTTGGCGTCCATAAAATCGACATACTCCTTGATACCGTCTTCATATTGATAGGTTTCCCGCTGACGACTCCGTTCGTCAATCAGCTGGACTTTAAGGTTCTTGATTAGAAAAGCACTTTCGCGGAGCCGCTCTTGAAGGGTTTGGAAATTGAAAAGGGTGGTGGAGAAAATCGTCGGATCCGGTTTGAACCAGACATCGGTTCCGGTTTTTTTGGTTTCACCGATGACGATCAGTTCTTTGACCTTTTTTCCGCCTTTTTCAAAACGCATCTGATACATCAATCCGTCGCGATGGACGGTAACCTCGAGAAACTCGGAAAGCGCGTTGACGACCGAGGCTCCGACGCCGTGGAGACCCCCGGCGACCTTGTAGGCGCTCCCCGAACCGCCGAATTTACCGCCGGCGTGTAATTTGGTGAAGATGACCTCGACGGCGGAACACCCCGAGGCATGCATGTCCACGGGCATTCCGCGGCCGTCATCGGAAACGATGACGGAGTTATCTTCCTTGATCACTACGCGAATCGAGGAACCGTATCCGCCCAAAACTTCATCGATGGAGTTATCGACGATTTCCCAAACGAGATGATGGAGCCCGCGTCCGTCGGTAGAACCGACGTACATGCCCGGACGCTTCCGGACGGCTTCCAAACCCTCAAGGATTTGAATGGATTGGGCATTGTAGGTTTCTTTGCTTTTCTCTGCCATGGATACGACCTCGTTTTCTTGATTCCATTATACCAAAATACCGCAAAAACCGCACTTCCTTTTTTCCGTTTGCATGGTATAATTTTACCATAAACGGAGTTGATGCCTTTGGTACGTTGGCTTTTTCTGGTTTTTGCATATTTGTTGGGGTCGATTCCCTTTTCTTTCCTCTATGGAAAGCTGTTCCGCGGTCAGGATATCCGGAAACTCGGCAGCGGGAATCTCGGAACGACGAACGCTTTTCGGGTCTTCGGAAAACCGATCGGGTTCGCCACCTTGGTTTCCGACACGCTGAAAAGCGGTTTGTTGGTGTTTTTGATGCTTCATACCCCGTGGTTTTCCGGGCTGGATTTATTCCATCCGCTCGTCTACGGTCTGGCCTCGGTCGTCGGCCATATCTTCCCGGTCTGGTTCCATTTCAAGGGGGGAAAAGGCGTCGCCGCATCCTTCGGTTTGTTGCTGGTCTATAATGTCTGGATCGCCTTGATTGCGGCGGCGGTGTTCCTGCTGACGGAATATCTCACCAGGTATGTGTCGGTTTCTTCGACCGTCGGCGCCCTATTCACGTTGTTTCTGGTGGCTTTCCGTCATTTCTTCATTCGGGACTGGGCATTACTGCTGGTTTCGGCGGCATTGGTGGGACTCATCATCCTCCGCCATCGAGCCAATTACAAACGTTTGAAATCCGGTACGGAAAATCGGGTGAAGTTGTTCGACCCGATCGACCGGTGGTTTGAAAAGAAAAAAAAGTAAGGGATCGGGTATTTCATTTCCCCAAAGACCGTCGGATCGACGGTCTTTTTCAAGAAAAAAGAGACTCAAGGTCTCTTTGTTTGGATACGGATCACTTGGCTTGTTTCATCGAAGCCATGACTTGACGTACTTGCTTTTCCGAAGGGGTTCTTCCCATCTGGGTCATCATCGCACGAATCATGTTTTCATTGACCGGCGGATTTTTTTCCAAATACCGTTTAAAATACGCTTTCGCCAAAAAGAAACCGGCGACCGCACCTGCCAAGAGCGCGCCGATGCCGATCAATAATACTCCCCACCATACCATCATATGCAATCACTCCTTCTTTCGGTGAATATTGTATCAAAAGAAGAGGGGATATTCAAGAAAAAACACGGGAATCGCGCAAAAACATCCGCCCCGGAAAATACCGGGTTCCCCGACCATCCCCGGGAGTCGCGACATTGTCTTTCCTGCGGGAAGATTCGCGGGGTGTTCCTGCGAAAAACATTTACAAAAACCCCTCTATCGGGTACAATAGAACCGTAATGACGTCGTCTGCCTAAGAGGGAGGGTTGTCTATGCCAAGAAGAATCACGGATGCCTGCATCGCTTGCGGCACCTGCAAATCCAATTGTCCCGTGGATTGCATCGCCGAAGGAGATATTTACGTCATCGATCCCGTCGCGTGCATCGATTGCGGAGTTTGCCAAACAAACTGCCCCGTGGATTGCATCGTGACCGAATAATTCCGATCCATTCCGAAAAAAACAGCCCCCACCAAGGCTGTTTTTTCTTTATTATGGTTTACGGAAATAGGAGGCGACTTTTTGCAAAGAGGCGATTAGGACTTCGTCTTCCGCGACATTGAGATCGCGGAAAATGGCGTCCAGCATCTTTTCGTGATACTCCTGATGAATCTTCAGGACCTCTCTGGCGGAGGGGGCCAAGGAAACCAACACTTTTCGGCGATCTTCTTCGCCTACCGACCGCGAGACATACCCCTTTTGAACCAAGGTATTGATGGCGGTGGTGGCGGAACCGACGGTGATTCCCAATTTTTTGGCGATGGCCGACATGGAAGGTTCGGGAACCACGGTCACGGCTTCCAGCACATGGACTTCGTTCATCGATATCCGGACACCGGATCGACGCAACTCTTCGCCCTCGATGGCGAGAATGCGATTGAAGATGTCGACGAGCAGTTCATTGACCAATGCTTTGGCTTCGGTCATCGTCCCCACCTACCGGTTGGCGACGTAACCGAGCCCCATCGTTCCGGGACCCGCATGACAACCGACGACCGGGGTCAGAGGCACCATGCGGATGTCCTTCTGTCCGGTTTTGGCGATCAGTTCGGCTTTCAGTTCCAGCATTTCGTCGAAATTATTGGTGTAAATGAGGAAGATTTCCGCGTTTTTGCCGGCAATTTCCTTGAGAAAACGATCCAGCATTTCCTGACGGGCTTTTTGTGTGGTCCGGATTTTGTCGAGTGTTATGACTTTGCCTTCTTTGGAAATTTCCAATAACGGTTTCAGTTTGAGCATCGTTCCCAAGAAACCGGCAGCCCCGGAAAGGCGGCCGTTCTTGACAAGATACTTCAAGGTGTCGACGGTGACATAGATGTGATGATTATCGCGGAAAAATTCAAGGGCTTCCAAAATTTCCCGAGCGGATTTGCCCTCTTTGGCCATCTGTTGGGCGATATGGGCCATTTTGGCTTCGGGGTAGGAAACTGTTCGGGAATCGAACACATGGATCGGCATGTCTTCCATCATCTTGGCGGCGAGAACCGCATTTTGATAGGTTCCGGAAAGATGAGAAGAAATCGTGATGACGATCAGTTCTTCGAATCCTTCTTTCTGCATTTCCTCGTACATGGCGTGAATGACGCCCGTGGAGGTTTGAGCGGTGTGGATGTCGATGTCGGGATCTTTGACCAGTTGATCGTAGAATTCGTCGGCGTCGATGTCGACGAAGTCTTCGTACTCTTTGCCTTTCATGACCAGTACCGATCGGAAGATTCGGATTTTGGAATCATGCATGGCGTAATCGATTCCGGAATTGCCGCATACGGCGATGCCGATTTTTTGCATGGTGTGAGGGCTCCTTTTAGTTTGATTTTCAAATTATTTGATGTTCAAAATATATCATATCATGCGGTCCTCGCTCTGGCAAGCAAAAAAGCACACGGTCGATCTTTTTTTGCTTTCTAAATTCTATCCTCATCGATTTCGGTTGCGTCCCTCTTACGGCGGCGATATAATGGAAACTGGTCACGATTAATGTCTTCTCCTGCCCTTGCCAATTTGCCCGGTCTCCCGGAGAAAAGGATCATCTTATGAAAAAAATCGGCTTGACGATCGGTTACCTGCTGCTATTGACCCTCCTCGGGGCTTGCGCTTCCCCGGTGGAGACAACTTCCACTTCTTCGACGACATCATCCGTAACGGAGACCACGACCACCATGACGACGACATCTTCCACCACCGAAACGACATCATCCACCACGACAACGACCACAACGACCACGACGGGGTCGACGAGTTCATCGACGACGACAACCACTTCTCGCACCCTGCGCGAAGATGAAACCGCCAATATCGTCTTGGATTTCGATCTCAACGCTTTTTCTTTTGTCCCCCCGACCCGAGCGGTTTCGCTCCGCAGCGTGATTTCGGATCACGCCGTTCTCCAACAAGGCAAGCCGATCCGCATCTTCGGGGCGGCGACCCCCGGAACCCTAGTCCTGGCGAAACTGGTTCGCAACGACGATCCCGGACAATCGGAAAAAGCGGCGGTCATCGCCGCCGAAGACGGAACATTCTTGCTGGAACTTCCGGCCCTGACGGCCTCGTTCTCTTCTTACACCCTCACCGTCGCCGACACCGTCCATGAACTTCGGGTTCACGACCTGTTGATCGGCGAAGTCTGGCTTTCGGGCGGCCAGTCCAACATGGCGATGGAAGTCGAAGAAGCCGACGGCGGAGCAGCCCAGTTAGCGGCTGCCGATCAACCGTTGATCCGGCTTTTTTACCAAAACTCCGGAGATCACAACGCTAATTATCCTTATCAACCGGCCGCCGACGTCGTCGGCGGAATTTGGAAGACCGCCGATGCCCCCGAGCGAATCAAAGATGCCTCGGCCGTCGCTTATGCCTTTGCCCGACGCCTGTTCCGACTGCTGTCGGAAGAGGGTCTCGAATGCCCGATCGGCATCATTCAGTCCGCCAAAGGGGGATCGATGATCCAATCGTGGCTACCCCGACCCGCCCTTCAAGCCTCCCCGACCATGGTTTCCTACATCGCTTCCCGCGGTTTTGATTTCAACATCGTCCCCTACAATCCCAACGATTGGGAGAACTTCCAACGTCCCGGGGCTTTGTACAACGCCAAAATCGCTCCGTTGTTCCCCTACGGGATCCGCGGAGTCCTGTGGTATCAAGGCGAAAGCGACGCCTATTACGAACCCAATTTGACCGCCATTCCGATGCTCATCGATACCTGGAGCGCGGGGTTCAATCCCGACGGGGAACTGCTTCCGTTCGTGATGATTCAGCTGCACCCCTATGACGGGGGCGACCCCATGACCGCTTCTTCGACCCATTGGTATTCCGGTTATGTCCAACACCGTCAGGCCCAGGCGGAAGTTGCCGCCTCGGAACGCTATGCGGCGACCACCGAAATCGTGCCGATCTACGAAATCAATTTGCTTTGGGACGTTCCGGTCGAGCAATTCGTTTGGAAAGACCCGATCCACCCGGTGACCAAGATCCCGGTGGGTGAACGGGCCGCCAATCAGGTCTATAGTCGCTTTTACTGGGGCGTGATCGATTTTCTCCCCCCGCAGGTGACGGGAATCCAACGGGAGGGCGACGTCTTAACAATCGATTTCAACCACGTCGGGAGAGGACTGGCCTTGTTCAAGAATGCCACCGCCGGGGTGACGACGGTACAGATCATCCGTACCAACGGTCTCAAGCAGTTCGTCGCCTGCGAGATCCTCGACGCCGATTCGATCCGATTGACGATCGAAAACCCGGATACCGCGGCGTATGTCGCATATGCATGGCTTTCCCGCAATGAAGCGGCGAACCTCGGAAATTCCCGACAAATCCCCGTTCTGCCGTTCCGAATCCCCATCCCCCGTTGAAAATAAAAAACGCACATCCGACAGGAGTGCGTTTTTTCGTTGATTCAGACGCGACGATAGGGATCGGTGTCGACCGCCGATTCCCGGACATCGATGTCGGGAAAAGCTTCGCGGAGACGACGCGCGATCGCGGTCTTGAAAATAGCCTCGGCGTAATGGCCGATGTCCAAAACGTTTTGCCCCATCTGCCGGCAATCCAGCGCCGTGTGATAAGTCACGTCTCCGGTGAGATAGAGGTCGCAGTTTTTGCGTTGGGCAGCACCGACATGGTTCGAGCCCGAACCTCCGGAAATCCCGACGGTACGGATGTTGATCCCGGAGCGGCCGATATAGCGGGCATCTTTGACGTTCAGGGTCCGTTGGACGAAAGCGATGAAATCCTCCAGTGGTACCGGGTCGATCGTCCCGTAACGGCCGATCCGATCGGTTTCGTCGAGCAACTGAACTTCGCGGAGCCCGAGGGCGGCGGCGAGTTCGTCATTCATTCCGCCTTCGGCCAGATCATAGTTGGTATGGGCGCTGTACAGGGCGATTTTGTGTTGGATCAATTGCGCAATCACCCGGCCGCGGGGAGATTCGGTGGCGACGTTATAGATCGGTTTGAAGATCAGCGGATGGTGGGAAATCACCAGTTCGGCCTTCAAGGCCACGGCCTCTTCGACGACTTCTTTGGTGACGTCGAGGGTGACGAGAACGGTTTGGCAACGTCGGTTCAACGAACCGACCTGCAAACCGACGTTGTCCCATTCGTAAGCCAACTCTTTGGGAAAGTGGGTTTCCAACCATTTGACGACGTCGATGGCATTCATCGAATCAACTCCTCCAAATTGCGGATGCGAATTTCGAGTTCTTGGCGTTTGTCGGGATCTCGTGCGAGCGAACGGGCTTCCGAGAGGGCGGCGATTTTCTGCCGAAGATGGCCAAGAAGCCCCTCGTTGCGGGTTTTCAACAGAATCGGACCATAGGTGCGTTCATCCGGACACAGACTCATTTTCCCCGGAACGGCGGAAATCAGTTGGTAATCATGACCGCGATCGCGGACGAACCGTTCGTCGGCGATTCTCCACCCGTGGTCTTCCAACCAGCCGCGGACGGCGGCGTGATCGTTGTTGGGGCCCAAAATCAGCTGCTCCACCGCCGAAAGATCGGCGGCATCCAAGATGCGTTCGATCAGGAATCCGCCCATCCCCATGATGGAGACGGCGGCGATGTCGACCCTCAGAAAAGACAGCCCGTCGGCGAGAACGAGATCGATGCGATCCTGAAGACCGGAACGGGCGATATGCTCCGCGGCGGTGGCCAGCGGTGCGGGTTTGTTATCGGAAGCGACGGCTCGTGAGGCTTTTCCGCTTTGAACGGCGGCGATTGGGAAATACCCGTGATCGGTACCGACGTCGGCCAGACAGCGGACCTCCGTCAGCAGGTCCAAAGCCGCCAGAAGCCGCGGGCTCTTGGGCAGCATTCAGCGACCGTTGGTGAAGTCTTTGAGTTTCTTGGAACGGGAGGGATGGCGCAGTTTGCGCAGCGCCTTGGCTTCGATCTGACGGATACGTTCACGGGTGACGCCGAATTCTTTCCCGACTTCTTCGAGGGTGCGGGTCCGTCCATCCAGGAGTCCGAACCGCATCCGCAGCACTTTTTCTTCCCGATCGGTCAAGGTTTCCAATACCGCGTCGAGTTCCCGTTTGAGCATTTCTTTGGAAGTGTATTCATAGGGAGTGGGGGTATCGGGATCGGGGATGAAATCCCCCAAGGAAGAATCTTCTTCTTCGCCGACCGGGCTTTCCAAGGAAATCGGTTCTTGTGCGACTTTCTGGATGATCTGGACTTTGTCGACGGAGATCTTCATCTCGGCGGCGACTTCTTCCGGATACGGCTCGCGTTTCAGTTTTTGCGTGAGGGTCCGTTGGGTGCGGACGAGTTTGTTGATGGTTTCGACCATATGCACCGGAATCCGGATCGTCCGGGCTTGATCGGCGATCGCACGGGTGATGGCTTGGCGGATCCACCAAGTGGCGTAAGTGGAAAACTTGAAGCCTTTCGTATGGTCAAATTTATAGACGGCTTTCATCAGGCCCATGTTTCCTTCCTGAATGAGGTCGAGAAACTGCATGCCCCGACCGACGTAGCGTTTGGCAATGGAAACAACGAGGCGGAGATTGGCTTCGACCAATTTCTTCTCGGAAAACTGTCCGCGTTTATACAGTTCTTCGACTTCAAGGCGTTCCTCGTCGAAGACTTCTTCCCCGTTTTGAATCTTCTGATCGTAGGCATCTTTGGCTTTGCGGGCCCGGCTGATCAAAGTGGCGAGTTCGTATTCTTCGTCGTTGGACAACAGTTCGACGCGTCCGATTTCTTTCAGGTACATGCGGACCGGGTCATCGACTTTGATGGAGACGGAAGAATCATATTGCTTTTCCAACATCAGTTCTTCTTCGATTTCCTTGGCATAATCGAAGTCGACCAGTTCGTCTTCGGAAATGTCCTCGTCGGAGAGTTCGTCCAAATCGATGAAATCGTCTTCTTCCTCTTCGGGAGCTTTGGCTTCCGCTTCGGCGGGTGCTTCGGGGGTTTCGTCTTCCAAGCCGTCGTCGAGGGCGGGAAGATCGATGGGTTCCTCGGGGTAGATGCCTTCGGTCTCCAGATCGATCAAGACGTCATCGAACATCGTGGAATCTTCGGGAACGAGTTTGCGAACATCCTCGAGGGTGAGATTGCCTTGTTCTTCGTTGAGTTTAATCAATTTTTTGAGGATTTCTTTTTTTTCCATGGATGGCGTCCTTTCGTTTCTTTTCCTCGACGACTTGCTGCGCCAATTGGGCGATCTCGAGGTTTTGGTCGGTGCCCCGCAACACATCGATGCGGGCTTTCAAATCAGAGATTTTCTGGTCGATCTGGCGCAGTCGGATTCCGTCGATACAATCGAGCAATTCCTGAACACTGTATTCATGCTGATGAAAGGCCAGGATTTTTCGGACGTCGTCACGATTTTGCGAATAACGGAGCGGCACGGTTTCGAACGGATCCGCCCCGGGGTCATCCTTCAGAACATCGTCGATCGTCAGAAGAATGGAATAATTGAAGGAGTCTTTACAGAAGAATTCCGGCAACTCGGCCCGGATGATCTCCCGGTATTCCTTCGCTTTGGCATAATAGGCAAGCAATATCATTTCCGACTGCATGTCGCGGGGAAGAATCCGGATATCCGTTTCGCGGGTTTTCCGTTTTTCTTCCAGTTGATGGGATAACGCTTTGGAAATCCGGAAATGCCGGAAATCGGATTGGATCGCCGACAGATCGACGCCGGCGTCCTTTGCGAGGGTTTTCAGGAAAAGTTCCTGGATCGTCTCGGAGGCTTGTTGCAGCAGATACGTGAACAAGGCGATTTTGAAGCGTTCGATGTCGGCCGCTTTGGAAAAGTCGGCGTGTTTCTTGAGGTGACGGTAATAGAATTCGTATTTGTCAACCTGATTTTTCTCAACATAATCCGCATATTGTTGCGGGGAATACTTCTTGAGATAATCGTCGGGATCCAGCCCTTCCGGCAGCAAGAGCAAGGTAACCGCCAACCCCGCCCCTTCGAGGATCGGGATGGCTTTGGCCATCGCCTCGAAACCGGCGGAATCGCCGTCGTAACACAACAGGACGTTGTCGCTGTACTTCTTGATCAGTCGCGCTTGTTGCGGGGTGAGCGCGGTTCCCATCGAAGCCACGGCTTCTTTGAGACCGGCGCGATACGAGGCGATGACATCCATGAAGCCTTCATATAGAATCACCCGTTTTTGGGTCCGGATCGCGGGTTGAGCGCGGTCGAGGTTATATAGGAGTTCCCCTTTGGTGAAGATCGTCGTGAAGGGACTGTTCACATATTTGTTGGGTTCGTTGGCGTTCTCGCGGAACAGACGTCCGCTGTAGCCGACGACTTTGCCAAATTCGTTACGGATCGGGAAGATGATCCGGTCACGGAACAGATCGTAATACGTGCCTTCCGCCGTTTTTTTGATCAACCCCAGTTCCAACAGATCCAATTCCTGGAATTTGGGTTTCAACGCTTGATAGAGGGAATCGAACTCGTTGGGAGCGAGGCCGATTTCGAAATACTGGACGGTGCGGATGTCCAGCCCGCGGTGCTTCAGATAGTCTAGAGCCGGTTTGCCCGAAGCGAGATTCGTGAGGGCAAGGCTGTAGAATCCGGCCGCGGATTCGGTGATTTCATAGAGCCGTTTTCCCTTTTCGTCGGGACCGGCGCCGAGGGAAACGTCCAAGTCGATGTGATAACGGTCGGCCAGGGTGCGGAGGGCTTCCACGAAGGACATCCGTTTGTATTTTTGCAAAAAGGAAATGGCATTGCCGTTTTCGCCACAGCCGAAACAATGGAAGGTTTTCTTTTCGGGACTGACGAAAAACGACGGCGTCTTTTCGTTGTGAAAGGGGCAGAGTCCCTTGAGGTTTTTGCCTGCGGGGGAGAGCTGCACGGATTCACCGACGATTTCAACGATGTCGGAAGCGTTTCTGATTTCGTCGATCTTTTGTTGGGAGATCGTTTCCACCGCATTCGCCTCGCTTTCGGGGTTATCGGTACTGTTCGCGGAAAAAAGCTTTGAGGTCGGCGATCGGCATCCGGATCTGCGCCATCGTATCGCGTTCGCGGATCGTCACTGTTTGATCCTGGAGGGTCGTTTCGTCCAGGGTCACACAGAAGGGGGTGCCGATGATGTCTTGACGACGATAGCGTTTCCCGATGTTTCCGGCTTCGTCATATTGAACGCGGAACTCCTTGACGAGATCCTCATAAAGGGCAAAAGCCGCATCGCCTTGATATTTCTTGAGCAGGGGCAGGACCGCAATTTGGACGGGAACGAGCGGTTTGGCCAGCCGAAGGACTCCACGGGTCTCCTGCGTATCGGGAACGATCTCTTCGTCGTAGGCTTCGGTCAACAGGGCCAAAAACAGCCGCTCGACGCCCAACGAAGGTTCGATGACATAAGGCAGATAGCGTTCGTTGGTTTCGGGATCGAGGTATTCCAAATTCTCTCCCGA
>ERZ795054.3906-NODE-3906-length-11326-cov-3.887055_pt1 | contig 11326 bp, 8 predicted proteins | sample MGYA00375138_ERZ795054 | MGnify/ENA primary metagenome ERZ795054 (study PRJEB30183, sample SAMN05720215) | anaerobic digester metagenome | isolation source: active sludge of municipal wastewater-treating anaerobic digesters | place: USA | collected 2014-12-23 ...
AAGCTTGGGAACGGGGATATCGTAGCGGACATCGGCGCCGGCACGGGCTATTTCACGCGAAGGATCGCCAGGGCAGTGGCGCCGAAGGGCATGGTCACCGGTTACGACACGGAAGAGAAAATGGTCGCGTACATGAGAGAGGACGCGCGCAAACTGGGATACGCGAATTACCGCGCCGAACACGTCCCGCCGATCAATCCACCGCTTCCGAAAAACCATTTTGATGTGATCTTCATGTGCAACACCTACCACCACATAGAGGACAGGGGATCGTACCTTATATCAATGAAGCCGGCGCTTAAGAAATCAGGCCGCTTCGTCCTCATCGATCACCGGCTCGAGGCGAAAGACGGGCCCCCGAAACGGTTCCGCATACCGAAGGATATCATCGTGACGGAATTCGGAAAGGCCGGATTCGTTTCCGCAAAGGACCTTGATTTTCTGCCCGACCAGCACTACCTGGAGTTTACGCTGCGGTGAGGCCGGTCGGGCGGGGAATCATCATGTGAACCGCGTGCCTTTCGCCGGGTTATTACGGCAGCCGGGGCGGATTTACGGCCCGCGCATACCGGCGGGATTCTTTTCATGAAATCGCATCGTTCAAATATGTATTGATAAAATACATAATCGAAGGACGTATATCCCCATGCTCACGGTATCCGGAATCTGCAAAAGCTTCCCGCGGAAAAAGGGGATGGTACTGTCGGACATATCCTTTTCCATAAGTAAAGGCGAGGCCGTCGCGCTGGTCGGCGAAAACGGCGCCGGCAAGACCACATTGATCAGGATTTTTTCGCTGATTTTACGACCCGACAGGGGCTTCTTTTCGCTCAACAACAAACGATTCGATGAAGAACCCGCCTACATCAGGAGTAAAACGGGCGCGCTGTTTTCGGGGGACGGCTCCCTGTATGACCGCCTGAGCGCGCGGGAAAACATCCTGTATTACGCACGCTTAAACGGCATGGCACAGCGCGACGTGACCGCAACACTCACCAGGCTCACCGAAGAGCTCGCCCTCGGGTCTTTTCTGGACGACAGGGTGTCGACCTTTTCAAGGGGGATGAAGCAGCGAACGGCGCTCGCGCGGGCCCTGATCACCGATCCCGATTTCGTAATACTCGACGAACCATCGACGGGCCTGGACGTTATCGCCGGCGATTCGGTCAAGACCATCATCAGGCGCCTCCGGGACAACGGCAAAACGGTGCTGTTCTCGAGCCACGGCGTCGATGAGATTTTCAGCTGCGCCGACAGGATATTGATCATGCACAGGGGAGAAATCAACTGCGACAGGACCGTCGAATCGTTTCAATCCGAACACGGGAAGGACCTGGGCTTTTACATAAGGGACCGGAATGAAGCTCTTCATAATCTTTAAAAAGGAACTCCTGGACCAGATACGCGACAGGCGAACGATTATCGCGGCGATACTCATGCCCGCCCTCATCGTTCCGCTGCTCCTGGTACTCATCCCCCGGGAGGCGCCGGAGGCGGACCCCGACGCGCCCGCGAGAATAATAATCGGGGAAAGTGAAACCCGCATACGAAACATCATCCTCCACTCGATTAAAAATGTCCGATTCGAGGATTCCCGGTCGCCGTCTGAAGCCATTCTGAGGGGAAGCGCCGATCTGCTGATCCGGGTTGACCGAAAGAGCGGCGCTCACGGCGAACTGACGCTCCAGTACGATTCCGCTCGCAGAGGCTCGGCGCTCGCGTTTATCAGGGTACACGATCTGCTCGAATCGCATTTCAATCGTTCCGCCGCCCGCAGCGTCGTTCCCATGCGAATCTCAACGGTCCGCGACGAGGACGAGAACCGGACCCTCCTCACCCTCTCCCTCATGCTGCCGGTTTTCCTGATGGTGTTCGCGGCGTCCTCGACCATATCAAGCGCCATCGACATGACCGCGGGAGAAAAGGAACGCTCGACACTGGAAACCCTTTTGAGCTGTGACATCTCTCACGCGGCCATCATCCTGGGCAAGACGCTCGCGGCCTCGGCCGTCGGATGCACCGCGGTGGTATCGCTGCTGTCCGGAATAGCAATCTGCTCACAGGCGTATCCCTCGATAACCGGAGGCCTGCCGCTTTTCGGGTTCGCCGGGCCGACGAACGTCCTGCTGATGGCGGCGCTGGGAACGCTTTCCGTGTTTCTTTTCGCGAGCGCGGGGATGGCGATAGGTCTGTACGCAAAATCCGTCAAGGAGGGGACCATCCTCGCCCTGCCCCTGATCGTGCTCGGCTCGGCCCTGTCGAGCGGCCTGGTGGCCGGCGATCCCTTTACGGTGAAGTGCCATTACCTACTGATTCCCGTCGTGAATATAGCGTACGCGATCCGCTCCGTGATTTACGACCGGCACGACGCGATTCTTCTGCTCATCACGCTTGCCGTCACCGTGGCCTGCGCGTCCGTTTTCCTGCTCATCAGCGGGCGCCTGTTAAAAAACGAATCCGTCATTTTTAGAAGTTGAAATATTTCACAGCGTGTGTAGAGTATGCGCGTCTCGTACCTGGAAATAACGTACCATTTGTCCAGGCGTGCCACGGGTCAACCGGCAATTAACGATCTGATCGGAAGGAGGTTCGTATGGGTTTTGTAATAGGCGTCCTGGTGATTGTCATCCTGGTAATCGTCATAATGAGATTGCTCTGAACTCCGCCAACCTCGAGGGATGAGCGTGGCGAACGCCGGCCCGTCCCTCGATCCCTCTCATTCTATCTGAACGAACGCATACCCCCGCGCTTCATGCTCCCGTCGTCAGTACACTGGTCGATGCAAATCAATATGGACCGTCCCCGGATTATTCCATCACCACAGCAGTGGCGTCCGCCTGGATGGTACCTTCAGTATTCCTCGCGCCGGAACGACGACGGGCCGAATGATCCGAAAAAGAACTGGCGTATTCGACGCATGATGCTATGCTGCGGAGAAATCGAACGGGCGCCCGCTCCTGGCCGGGTCCGCTCACTTCATGGAAGGTGGCCTGATGAAAATTAAAAGGATATCGCTCGCAGTTGCCATCGCGGTCGCGCTGGCGGCAGTCACAGGTTTTCTCGTCGTGCGTAGCTGGACCATCACGCCGCACGGCAGACTCGATTTCAGAGTCGCGGCTTATCTAAAACTTACCGGCGCCGCCGAGAAGAGCGTTCGCGAGCTCGACATGCCGGTCGAGGAATCACGAAGACGGCTGGCCGAAAAGGCCGCCTCGGTGAGCGGTCCACCGATCGAAATGGCCTCGGTAAAGGATACAAAGGCCACGGCGCGCGGGCTTTCCGTGCCCGTGCGGATCTATACGCCCGAAGGGACCGGTCCGCTCCCGGTGGTGCTGTTCTACCATGGCGGCGGCTGGGTGCAGGGCAACGTCGACACCCACGACTGGCCCTGCCGCGCGATCGCGGATCGGAGCCGCGCCATAGTGGTGTCGGTAGACTACCGCCTCGCGCCGGAGCATCCCTACCCCGCGGCGGTCGATGACGCCTACGCGGCCCTCCTGTGGGTCAGGGCGAACGGGAAGCTCCTCAACGCGGACCCGTCGAAGATCGCGGTGGCCGGCGACAGCGCGGGCGGGAACCTGGCCGCGGCGGTATGCCTGATGGCCAGGGATCGCGGGGGCCCTGCGATCGCCTTCCAGGCGCTCATCTATCCGGGACTTGACTCGGCGCATCTCGATACCGACTCATACCGGTTTTTCGGTACCGGCTACATGCTGAACAAGGCGAATATCGAACGGTTCATTGCCATGTATCTTCCCGATAAGCGTGACCGCATTTCGCCGTATGCATCGCCGCTACTCGCACGAAGCCACGCGAACCTGCCGCCGGCACTGGTGATCACGGCGGGATTCGACGTGCTTTGCGACGAGGGAGAGGCTTACGTGAAAAAGCTCAATGACGCCGGCGTGCGGGCGCGCGCGTCGCGCTATCCCGGCGTGATCCACGCCTTCGTATCGGCGCCGAAGCTTCTGCCGCAGGCGACGCGGGCGATCGACGAAATCGCGGCGGAACTCAAAAAAGCCTTCGGCGGGAATTGAGGGCACGCGGCGCGGGTGACGACGCCGAACACGGCGCGCATTCAGTCGCGCACAACGTGGTCCCTGCTCGCGCGGCCGTCCCCGGTGATCGGTATTCCCGCCCCCATGAACCGGGGGGCCGGCTTCAGCACGGTCACGAACAGGTAGTCCTTTACCCGCGCGGGTATTTCCCGCGCCGCGTACCGGGGCAGATACCGGTAACTCCGGCGATCGGCGGCGAAACCCTGCGCCTCCATTCCGAGCGATGACGCGATGTACAGGGCCCGGGGGAGGTGGTATTCCTGGGTCACCAGGATCGCCGAGGACACGCCGAACACCTCCTTCGCCCTCACCATGCTGTCATAGGTCGAAAAGCCCGCGTAATCGGTGAAGATGTCGCGCTCCGGAACGGCATAACGCTTCAGCCAGTGCAGTATGGTGTTCACCTCGTCGTAATAACGCGTACCATGATCGCCGGTGACGAGGATCTTTTTCACCCTGCCCGCCCGGTACAGATCGACCGCGGTGAGAATGCGATCGTACACCACCGCGGAAACGCGTTTCCCGCTGTACACTCCGGCACCCAGAAGCACGGCCGCCTGCGCGGGCGCGCATTCGCCCGCGGAGCGTCGCATCAGCGGAACGGCATTATGCGCCATGCGCGCATTTATGGACCAGACCGCCGCTGCGGCGAGGGCCACTGCGAGAAACGCCGCCGATAGTATGAATTTCAGTTTTTTCATCAAGGATATCTTTTATAAGGAACCACCCATAAACGCTCACCGGGAGGTGGTCAAGCGATTTAAGGCCCGGTTTTCGGCGAACCCGTCCCGCTTCGATAACGATCATAATCGAGCGCTCCATATGTTAAAAATTCAGCATTAAAAATATCTTGTTAAAAAGACCGGCATGAAGTACGGATTTATCCGAATCAGGATACCAGCGAGTGTCCCGATGTGAACTCACCACCGGGAACACACAGGAGGCCATCATGAGCGCAATCGATCGATTCTTTCTGTCCGTATATGATGAGTCCGATTCCAGGAACAGGCAGCGGGCGAAGGACCTGGTCATTACCAGTTCCGTCATGGGCTTTTTACTGCTGCTGTTGCTCCTCTTCCTGGTGCCGATACAGGGCAGGAGCATAACCGACGTCACCTGCCTGGGGATCATCGGCCTTGAAATGATCATGCTCCTGGGGCTTGCGCTCACGAAAAAGGGATTTGTCGGTATCGCATCACATCTCATACTGGTGCCGATGGCGGCGGTGGTCTGGGTAAACCTTTTCATGAGCCTCGGGAAAATCGAGCTTATCCGGGTGCTCAACGGGATCGCGCTGGTGTTTCCGGTCATAGGGCTCATCTCCCTGCTCATGACCCGCATCGCGGTGTTCGTTTATACGCTGATCAACTGCGTTCTCCTCGGCGTCTACTGTGCTGTGCTGTTCCAGGGCGGGTTTCTCACCAGGCCCGAGGCGTTCAGCTTTTTCGTCGACTACGTGCTCGGAATAATCATGCTCGGCGTCATCTGCAGCAGAATACTGGGAAACAGCAACAGGGCCAGCAGGTCGATCGCTGACGCGCTGGACGAGAGCAACCGCAGGGGCGAAAGTATACGCACCATCCTCGAGCAGACGAACAGCGCGGCGGCCCTGCTGGCGTCCTCGACCGACGGCCTGGCGGAAACAACGCAATCCTTTTCCTCGAGCGCCCAGTCGCAGGCGGCATCGGTCGAGGAGATCACCGCCTCGGTCGAGGAGGTCGCGGCGAGCGGCGAGGGGATATACGCAATCGCGAAGAAGCAGTCGGAGCTCTCGGGCAAGGTGAGCGTTGACATGGACAGCCTGCACACCATCGTCTCCATGGCGGGGGAGAAGATGCAGGACGCCCTGGCCATCCGCGACCGGCTGAACGAGATGGTGGGAACCTCAAGGGAGGAGATCCGGAATTTACTGGGCGTCATGTCCACGGCCACCTCGAAGTTCAAGGGAGTGCAGGACACCGTTGGAATCATAGAGGACATATCCGACAAGATAAACCTCCTGTCGCTGAACGCGGCCATCGAGGCGGCACGGGCAGGCGAATACGGCAGGGGCTTCGCGGTGGTCGCCGACGAGATCGGCAAGCTGGCGGACAGCACGTCCTCCAACCTGAAGTCCATCAACGACATGTTCAACCTGAGCAACGACGAGATCAACAGGGTCTACGGCCGGCTCGAGGTCTTCGTGAATTCCCTGAACAAAATGATCGAACACATAGCCGAGTTCAGCCACCGCATAGACCTGGTCGTCGAGCTGACGGAACAGGACCTCGCGCTCAACAGGGTGGCCCGGGAATCCCTCGGGCATGTGACGGAGGAATCGAACAACATCCTGAACGCCACGAGCGAGCAGAAGCTGGCCCTGGACGAGATCGCGAAGAGCATCGCGGTGATAAACGGGGCCACCCAGGAGATCGCAATGCACGCCAGGGAGCTTTCGTCCACGTCGAAGGGTCTTGCCGACCAGGCCCAGGAGCTGAAAGGGCTGGCCCTGTAGCGGCCGCTGCTTGGCATTTGAAAGCACACCATCATCCTTAACGTTCGCGGCGGATCACCGTCCCGGATTTCCTGGTTATGTCTCGATGTTCGGGTATCCTCCTGCCGGCGCACACTCAAGCTTCACGGCATGCCGTCAAGCACGACCTCCACTCCGATGTGGTCCGAAACGAACACTCCATCAACCGGCTCGTTGAATATCAGCCTGGCCGATTTTATCGATTCCGGCCTGAAGTGTTTCGAGAGTAAGATAAAATCGATCCGCCTGGGTGTCGTCCGGTCGAACTCGGCCTCGAGCGCGTCGATACCGCTCTTAGGGGTTTTGCCGTCGGCCATGTACGGTGAGCCATCGTGTTTCGTATTGGGATTGACGGTAGGGTCCCATGTATACCCCGCTTTACCGGGATTTCTGACGGCCCACGGATCGACGAGGCCCAGGCCGGCGACCAGTTTCCGGAGCGCCTCGGACTTCAGCGTCGTATTGAAATCACCCATGATGATATAGGGGTGATCGTATTTCCGTACCGTTTCCTTGACGAAGGCGAGAAGCGCGAGGATATCGCTTTCGGTCCATCGGTGTCCCTCGTCAATCTCCTTCAGCAGCGCGGCCTTGCTCTCATAGGGGAGCTCCCCCCTGGCGATCATGCCATCGATCTTTCCGCGCGTGGTCTCGTCGGGGATAAGACCGAAATGAGTGTGGACGTTGAACACGATGAGCGGTTTGTTTTCGATGTACACCCGCGCCGCGATGGCATATCTGACCTCGGCGAGATGGGACGAAAAGTACTCGCGCTGGATACCGCCGCCGCTCAGCCGCTTCGAGCCCAGCAGCTCGTTTTTGTATTCCTTTTTCGCCAGGACGGCGAGTCCCTCGCTGAAATTGATCGGAAGCCCCAGCCCGAAGAGCTTTATGCCGGAGTTACCGACCTTCCATACGGCCTCGCGGTCGATGGCGCGCGCAAGCCTTTTTGAGTAGGAGCGCACCCTGTTCGCCTCCTGGATGCCGACGATGTCGGGATTCATTTCCTTCAAACCCGCGACCAGCAGGTTGAATCGCTTCTCCCGCACCGCGGCCGGTTCGTATTCCCCCATCCTGACGGTCCCCTTGCCGTCGATACCGTGCCAGACGTTGTAATCGATGATTTTGATTTCACCGGCCGATGCGGATGCGGCGACCATAACGATCGCGATGAATGTCGCGAGACACGAGAGGATTCGCTTCATGGCTGTGCTCCTTCCGGGTAGATTGTATGGTTGCGTATTTCCCTGTCCCTGACCCCTATCAGGCTTTGCCGTGATTGTCCAGAAAATAGTGGCGGTACATACCGTCCCCTTCTTCCGGACAATTCAAACCCCAGTCCGCGAGGGCTCCATCTTTTTCCTCAGACCCTCGAGAAAGGCCGGCCCGACGGGGAGTTCGGTGTCGTCCTCGTCCCTGAGGCGCACCCGGTAACGGCCCGACAGCACGTGGGACATGCTGTGTACGTACCGGACGTTGATGATGTGGCTTTTGTGGATTCGCACAAAAATATCCGGGGGGAGCCGGTGGATGACCTCTTTCATTAAAACCGGCACCTCGATATCGCCTTCTCCGGTATGGATGACGATGTTTTTCGAATGCGAGGTGATATAGATGATCTCGCCGAAGGTGAGTGAATAGGTCCGGTTCCTCCCGCGGATGGTGATTCCCCTGGCCGCCGATTTGCGGACCGTTCTGAGGCGCAGCATGGTGTCCACGCGCGCATGAAGCTCGTGCATACTGAAGGGTTTCACCACATAGTCGTTCGCACCGGCCTCGAACGCGGCATCGATATCGCTCATCATGTTCTTCGCGGTCAGCATTATAACGGGGAGATCCTCCCGGCTCCGATTGGAGCGTATCCTCCTGCACACCTCGTAACCCGACAGGACCGGCATCATAATGTCGAGAAGGACGAGGTCGACATGCGGGCCCCCGTCGAGGGTCTCGAGCGCTCGTATCCCGTCGGAAGCGGTTCTCACGACACAGCCCCTGGATTCAAAATGGCCCTGCACGATCCGTACGTTCACCGGGTCATCGTCGACCACAAGAATGACCGGATTGTTTTCGAAGCGCTCCTCCACGCCGCTGAACCCGGGGCGCCCGCTCGGCACATGGCCCGATTGCTCATCGCTCATGCCCTCGACGATCACTTCGCCCGCACCATCGGCCACCGCGTCTCCGGACACGGAAAGCGTGAAGGAAAACACCGCCCCTCCCCCCTCCCGGTCGGAAACGGCCAGCGTACCGCCGTGCAGTTCAACGATCCGCCGCGCGATGGCAAGCCCGAGACCCGTACCGCCGTACGCGCGCGTATCGCTCCCGTCCACCTGCAGATAGGGCTCGAATATCTTATCCTTGTACTCGTCCGGGACGCCGATCCCGGTATCCGTAACGCGCACTTCGACCGCCGCGTCCGCGTCGGCACCCTCCCCGATCGACACCACGCGTGCCGACAGCACCACCCTCCCCGTATTGGTGAATTTGATCGCGTTGCCGACAAGGTTGTACAGCACGTGCCGTATGCGGTCCTCGTCGGCGCGCACCCTGGGGATATGTGGATCCACATCGTTGACGACTATGACCGGTTTTTTACCGACGAGCGGCAGCGAAAGTCGGACAACCATCTGCCCGAGAGCGTGCAAATCAACGCTTCCGGGAGTGAGGTCAGGCCCCTCTTCCTGCATTCTCGCCATGTCCAGAAGGTCGTTGACCATGTTAGCGAGGCGATGACCGCTCGAGGCGATGAGTGAAAGGTTTTCGAGCGCCCTCGGGGTAAGCTCGCCGGCGTCGCCTTCGATCATCGATTCCGACAGGCCTATCATTCCGTGGAGAGGCGTGCGGAGCTCGTGGGAGGTGACGGCGAGGAACTGGTTTTTCAACCGGTCCAGCTCCAGCAGGGAGCGATTCTTCCCGGCGAGGTCGGCGGACAGCCTTTCCACCGATCCGAGGGCCCGCGAGAACCTCCGGGAAATGACCGCGGTGGTGGAAACGCAGAGCAGGACCAGCCCGTACTGGGTCATGTGGGTGGTATCGACGACCCATGTCGCGTACAGCACATCATTGACGCTGCTCACGAACAGGGGAATAAAGCCGATGGAAAAAGGCAGGGCATCGTCCCGGCGGTTCAGCACGGATTTCACGAACACGCGCACGCAATACAGGACAAGCGTAATGAAGACCACGAAGAACACCCGGAGCAGCAACTCAGATGTTCTGAAATCGACGAAGAAAAGCGGGGTGATGAGCACGATCGCCATGCCAAAGGACAATCGCACCGCGAACGCTCCGAATTCATCGGGGAACAGCGATCTGATCGTCAGCATGCAGAGCGGCGTGCTCGCCATGACCGTAATAAAATCCAGAAGATAGGGATTCCGCGGTACCGACAGGGACCCCGACAGGAGCGGGATCTGGAGATTCAAAATATTGATGGAAAAGACCAGGCAGAACAGACCGAAATACAGTGGGGCCTTCTCCTCCCTGCGGAAAAAATACAGCAGGATGTTATATATGGAGGCGAACAGCAGCATACCCACGACGGCCATGTCGAGCGCGTTTCTCAGGTGCGTCCTTCGATCGAACGAGTCCCTGTTTCCCAGCCGCGGCGCACATCGAATCCCGCCGGATTCGTACTGGTCGTTGGACACCCTCACCAGAATCTCGTTGATTCCCTCGCGGAGCGGGAACACCGACATTCGATTGCTGTGGACGAAATAGAAATCCTTCCTCTCTTTCAGGGAAGCCTTCGCGGCGTTCCTGTTGTCCACCGGCATGCCGTTGATCAGGAGCGTGTAGTCGGTATACACCCCGCGGACCTCCAGGGCCTTCTCCGCGGTATCGGCCCCGCCCAGGACTATCAGGCGATAGCTGACGCGGCCCTTCCCCGGGAGCCATTCCCCCCCGATTTTCTGGTCATTCCACAGACCCGGGACCTTTACCAGCCCGCACTCGCCGCTCTTCGCGCCTTTCACAAAATCATGCGCTTCCGGTCCCTCCCCGCGGCACAGCTCCCACTCCCCTTCGAGCGATACCGGACCGTGGGCCGCGAAATCCCATCCCCTGAGGTCGATGATTCCCCCGGTGGCAACGGGTTTTCCCCCTTCCGGGAATCCACATCCGCACACGATAAATGTAATAAAAAGCGAACAACAGCCGACGAGAAACGCCCTGGCGCCTCTGGGGGTTGGAGGATTCAATCTCATGCTTTCATCGTTCGAATAGAGGAAACGGAAACTTCACAACTTAAAAATCATCCCGCGGGAAAAGGCAAGCGGAAAAAAAACGGGACCGACGCACAGTTTGTTCCGCCACAGGCACCGCTCGTTCCAGGGTATATTGACATTATATGAAATATATTCTATCGTGCGCCGGTATCAACACGGCTCGTACCGCGCGTGGAGCGGTTCCGATGCCGTCGGCCGGCGGGAGATCGTTCCGGCGACCACTGCATCCAATACAGCGGGGGAAGAAGCAATCAAGACGCCACTTCGACACCTGATCGGCGAGAAGGTCGCCGGGACGCGGGTATTCCCCATCGTAACGAAGATAACGCTTATCTTCGTCTTTCTCATCCTTCTGTCAAATTTTACATCCCACTACATAAGTCTTCTGCTCTACCGCGGCGAGATGATCGCGATGATGAAACAGCACCTGGTGAAGGACCTCAGGGACACCTACACGTTCGCCAAGACGCAGCACGAGGTGTACATGGCCGGCGGCGGCCTCGAGCGGTGCATGCGGACCATCGAGGAGA
>ERZ795054.3909-NODE-3909-length-11319-cov-5.093484_pt1 | contig 11319 bp, 13 predicted proteins | sample MGYA00375138_ERZ795054 | MGnify/ENA primary metagenome ERZ795054 (study PRJEB30183, sample SAMN05720215) | anaerobic digester metagenome | isolation source: active sludge of municipal wastewater-treating anaerobic digesters | place: USA | collected 2014-12-23 ...
GCCAGGCACAGGATGCCATCAAAGCAGAATGCCGCCTCGTAGATGACCTTTGCCCCGCCTTTAATGAGTTCCCGCGTGCGCTCAACCGCGCCGGCATAGTCCCTGTTTACCGGGGATGAATCAGCGCCGCCGGGAAACAGGTCGCGGGCAAGCATGCCGACATCGTGTCCGCGCCGGAACACCGCCTCCTGCGCCTCGCTCAGCTCATCCCGCAGATCGGGCCTGTACCGGTTCAGGTAGAGCGACTTGTGGCATTGCAGTCCCCTCAAGAAGGTTGACTTGCTCAGGGTGTGGATGACTTTATTCGTTGAGAATCTGTCTGATGATTTTACAGTCATGATGCTATTACATTCTTTACATCTATAGGTCTTTAATTTGAATTTTTTAATCGCCCACTCAGAAGATTCCGGCGCTTGTGCATTGCAATAAGGGCAAATGATCCTGCTGAACCATTGGTCCGGGTTGATTTGATATAATTGCCGTGTGCTTTTACCCTGTGAATCCTTCTTTTCCATAACGATATTCAGCGTTAACTCCGTAATGAAATTTCAGCAACCGGACAATCAATACAATTCACTTCTCTATTTTTTGTATGATACTTAATATTTCTTTACTGCAACGATCCAGATAATTCTGAAGTTCATTCTTGAAATAATCATCGATCTTCTTTTTAAGTATATCCAGGGGCAATTCACGGATGTCGTTACTCTTAATAATTTCTTTTTTATATATAACTGATAACAAGTGTTCTTCAGACGGTTCGCCGTCTTCATAACTTTTTAAATATGCCTGGCTGAATTTATTGTATAAGCGGTTTTTCTTGTAGATCCACATTTCTACCTGATATGCATCAGGTTTTGCCCTGAACACTAATACAAAGGGGAATGGCGTATATTTCTTCAGATAGGCGTTTCCCTCCAGTGATTCAGGAACAATTGATATCCAGGTTCCCAACCCTGAATGTCTGCCATAACCATACTCTTTCATCATGCTTGCGGTATGTGCGAAGAGCATTCCGCTGACATCCTTTCCGGTCGCAAGAATTGATTCCAGCATTTCACGTTCATCCGGGGAACATTGTTCCTGAATGTACTTTTCATTGAAAAGATATTCAAGGGGTACAAAAACTTCTTTATACTTTTGGTAGATTTTCCGTTTAGTGTCTATCGTTATGGAATCCGGGAAGAAATGATTTTTTATGCATTCAGCATACTGCTCGAGAAAGCTTCTTACATTGGGTTGAAGTTTTTTGCCAATTAAATCCTTGATAAGCGTATTGACCGCATCATAGCTCACCGACACCCAGGATTGCGCGTCGGGTTCCCTTAACGGAGACTTCCCCTCAACAGTTAAATATATGAACCAGATATCGCGGCCTTTGCCATATTCATCATCGATATATTTTTTATATCTCTTCAACTGGTCCCCGGTCTCGGAAGAATACAGTTTGTTTTCGATCACTATCACCCACGTGTCAGACTCGATCAATATATCAATTCTTCCATTCCCGGTTGACCATTCGCGATGGACCTTATAATTGCTTGCTGTAAGTACAGGGATTCGCTTGCCACCTGAAACTCGGCATTGGTCACAGAACTTTTCAAAAAAATATGAGCCCAGACCATGGCTGCCTTTTCCATCAAGAAGCCAGGCAATAACATTGCTATGACGTATCTCATAGCTTGCAACATCCAGAACATCGAACAGGTTGAATTCTCTTTTTTTAGCTGCCTCGATAAGACCGACAAATTCCTTGTCATCGAGGATCTCCTTTAGTGAAATTCTAGTCTCTGAAAATCCGTTTTTAGGCATCCTGCCCTCCTTCAGCCTTGATCCGTAAGTAAATTCGCTACTGCATTTATTCAACATGTTCTGACTGTCGAAATGCTTCGCAATGGGAGAAGCCCAGTATGTCCACCCTCCGACATCGTAATAGTTAACGTTGATATTATAAAATTTACCATCGTAACCATTTTCGCTGATGAACAACTTTGCCTCATTAAAACCAATCTTATTATTGGCTTTCTCATCGACCAGGTAAAAATGTGGCCATTCCGGAACAGTCTTGGCGAATACCCACTGTTCGTTATTTACAAAATCCATAAATTCAAACTTATTCATACAGCAATGCCTGTTTCATACTATACTGTATCTGCGCCTGGAACTTCTTGGTAAGCGCGATGCCGAGAGTCGCCAGAAACATCTCAACCATCGGTGCATCACCCCTGATCTCCCTCCTGATTCTTTCGAGCGCTTCTTTCTCGCTCTTGCTTTCAACAAGGATGGTTCCGATAATTATCTTGATATCAGTTAAAGCATTCATTTCATCCTCCAATACCTGGATTTACTGCTCATGCGCCATCATCAGCACAGGTTCCATTCTGTCTCGTCCAGGTACATGACATAGTCCGCCATTGCTTCAGGATCCAGGATGTAATCGACCTGGTCCTGGTATGTCCATGTCACCATGTACCATTCAAGGTATTTTCCGAACGAGAACCCGGGAACCGTAAATGCGAACAGGAACGCTACGAACAATAACGCTTTCATGGCAAACCTCTTCCCGATGTTGTTGATGTATTTTCATGGGCCCAGTCCCACATACTTCATTCACCTGCCCGCGGGACCTCCGATGGCCGGATATGCCCGTGGGTGATAATGGTAAAGTAGCACAGATCGGTTATTCAAGGTAGACCTTGAAGGTTGAGGTTGTGGGGATATTTTAAAATCAAAGTAAACCCTGAACATGACATCCTGAAGAGACCGCCCAATGGCTTTTCAGGGAACGCGGGCTCCCATTATGGGGGTAAATCTCTCCAAAATACGGAGGAAACTATGGGTCAGAATGTAAGTGGCGGTCTGGTGACCGAACGTTTTGCTTATGCTGTTAAGTCGTAATTTCCATCGTTTGCAATATACTGATAGGCCTTGTTAAGTCCATCCACAACACCATCCTTGTAGCCAACAACTGAAGGATCCCGCATCTGATCATAGAAATCCATAGCACGTTGGAATGCGTGGAGAGTGGCTTCTTTATGCACAACCTTGACAGCTTCCTCAATAGGCATGATAGCCTTTGAGAGAGGACCCCTTGCTGGTTTCCTTGAGTCTTTAAAACCATCTGGTTTCAACCGTTCCAGGAAGTTATCTTGGTCAATAGCGCGTTGAACTGCAATTCGAACTTCGAACCTGTTCTTTACATCAAATGGAGGATCATCCTTGGTTCTCTCCCTGAATCGAACTGGCTTGTATGGCATACCAATGACAATACCACCGATCTTATCGGGATCCAGGTTTCCCATGTATTCGTCTAACCCTTCGTCTCCACATACGATCTGGATAATGTACTTCTCGTAGTTGAGACCAGGATACCAGTCTACCAGAAAGTCATCCGGAAGTACCGAGCCTTTCTGTATGATCGTCCATCCTTCGTGTCCCATAACAGTTCCTCCAACAATGTATAAAATTCAATGTCTAAGATTTCCAGACTTTCCGGAGAACCTATGGCACCCCTCACATATAGAGTGCTACAATAGTCCCAACTTCATAAAGAGATACGGTGGGTCACCGGGCCCTACTCTCTTACATCCTAAACATTTAAACGAGGTTCCAAACTATGGGACAGAATGTATCCGGTGGCCTCGTCACCGAACGGTTCGTTAAAACCTACACTACTTTCTCAGGAGTCGATATCACTGCCCTGTTTGACGACATGACACTCATGACGTTGCAGGGAATTGCGGTATCTATCACCCGGGAGAAAGTGCCGGTGTACGTCTTTGGAAGAAGCAGGCCGGTTTCGATTAGCAGAACGGCCTCATATAAGCCAGGGGCATATGCTCCTTATTTCATGTTAACCTCCTCTAATCGTCTCTATTCGCCTATAACAGCCTTCATGAGAGATGCAGGATATACACGTTGGTACACATTGAAAATCCACCAACCTTACACCATCATGTATTGCGGTGCTTCAGGCCTTTCTTCAGCCAGACCCGCTGTCAAAACAGGCATTTCTGGCGAATAGTCATCACCGCTTCCAGATATCCCCCTTTCGTGCAGGTTGTAGCCTGCTGTTCCGGCATGCTACAATGTATTCATCCCAAGCATGATTCCCGGAGGCATGATATGTATTATGATGATGAGGGTAAGCCGAAATATAGAAGACTCAAGGAATATTCGTTCAGCTATATCGATTTCAGGCCTGATACTCCCAATCCCCTGTTCATCGTGTGCGCCCCAAACATACGGGAAGCACTCCGACTCACCCCCATCGGCAAGCCTTCCGATGAATATCCTGAATTCATCACCAGGTACCGTAAATACCGATGGGAAATCAAAGACATCACATGGGTTGTTCCACGATTGAATCTTCGTAAAAACGAACAGCCCCGGATCATCTTTGAACATCCCGGTCTGAAACAATCACCGATACATCCCGACAGGAAGCGTTCAAAGAAGGGTTGATGCATGATCACTCTGCTCCTGCTTCATATTGCGATTGTATCTTCCCATCGGCGTGTTATAACGCCGGGCAAGCTCCGCCTGGCTCAAGTCTTTCAAAAGCTGCCACACGCGGAGCTTCCTCTTCAGGAAGATCGTGCAATAGTCATAGATATATTCGAGGATCCTGCGCGCGTGATTGCCCGAGTACTGGACCTCGAAAACGTTTTCACCCGTACGCTTGGCGACCTTCACTCCCTTGATGCCCAGGAGCTTCTGTATCCTGGCGACCAGTCCCTCGAGGAACGCCTTCGTTCCCAGGATCCGCACCCGGATGACGTGATAGTAGCGAAGTTCGCCGAAGAAAACTTTCCTGTTCCTGGTGATGCCGATGCTTCCGTCTCCGTCGATCACGCCCCGCAGAAAGTGGGCGAAGAAATCATCGGGGATGGATTCAGGAAAGGTCATCAACCAGGTCTTTCTGTGCAAGGGCATGTACTGCCCGAGCATTTCAACGAGTTCGCGGCTGTTGATCTTGAGCCGGACCGCATCGGACTCCCTGTTTTTCCGGTTCGGTTTCAGATGGATCGGCCTCCCTGGCGATATGCGGTCCCTCAATGCAATGAGGAGGTCCTCATCAGCCTTGTTCAGCGCTATCTCAACCGCGTGCTCGTTTCTTCTTATGGTAAGACAGCCGTCTGCTTCAACAACTCCTACAAAATAGTATTTGAGCTCGCCCTCCTCAAAGACTTCCGGATTTACAGGAAATACCTGTTCAAACGGTTTGAGGTGGGCGATGCTCCTCTTTTTCTTCCCGAGATCGAGGCCGCTCGCGGCAAGTATTTCCCTGACGCGGCTGTACTTCATCTTTAAAATTGCCCGCGCCAGTGGTCCGTGCCCCTTTGCCCTGATATCACCGGGAGTCGGCCAGTGGGTGAACTTGTATTTCATGATAAAGGTGAGATACTCATCGATGATCCGTTCTTCTGACCAGTATCCCGGCCCATGGATCCGGTGATATTCGCTGTATGTCAGCAGGTTGAGCATCCGTGCGGCGCTTCTAAATCCGCCGTGATGATTCTTGATCGCCGAAACGATATCCCCCCTGCCCTGTGCGATGAGTTCTTTCATGCTTGGGAAATACCCCTTGGCCGAGTACAGCGAAACCTCCCATGCAAAACGTATTCGGTCCTTCAGTGTCAGGCTCCGGTGTTCACGTTTGGTCGGTACGCCGAGCTTCCTCGCCGCTGCTCGATGACCGCCATGAAAATCCCGCAGGGCGCGGGACACCGAGGAAAGTCCGTTTCGTCTCAGTTCCTCCTGTGTCGGCATATGACCCAGCTTCTGAACCAGCGGCAGCAGTGCCCCGACGACATGCCGCCAATCCTTCCAGTATCCCCTCGCCCTGCGTTTCATGTCACTGGGCCTCCCCTTTCTCCATGCTGAGCGACGCCCTGTCTATCAGGGAATCGCCGTCATACATCACCAGCTCCACGCAGTTGTTCGGCCGATCTCCGACGATCATGATGCTGAATTCAGGCGAATTGATCACCCAGCTTCTGCGCTCGTTGTTGGCCAGCGAATTGTACAGCTGGTCGGCGAGCGTCACCGCAAGTCCGTAAACCATTTCTTTGCTCATCCGTTCCTCCGGATCGTTGTTTTGTATTTCAGCTGCTGCTGATTACTCGTCCTTTCCAGAAAACCGTATGGGCCGATGTGAAAAGGCCACGTGGTGGATGCAGGGAGTCCGAATGCAGATAAAATTTCCCCTGATGTCAAAATTTCATGACGCACGGTTGCCGTTAGAGGGATTTTTCATTATTATTGGTGCTCGTTTTTCAGCCTGTTCGACAGGCACCAATATTTTGGAGGACACGATGGAACTAACGGCATATTCATTGAGCATGGTTTTTGCGGGGATAATCCTGACCGGGATCATATCATGGCTCTGGTGGCGGTCGCGTTTGGCCGTCCTGCAGAGCAGGAACGAGGCAAACGAAGCGGACATTGTCCGCCTGAACGCTGATCTCGGCGCAAGGGAGGCCATTGTCAACGAACTCCTCGCCCAGAAATCGAAATTCGAGGGTGAATCACAGAGGATCCCGCGCCTTGAAATGGAACTCGACGTTTCCCGCGAGGAGAACGCCAAACTCCGTGAAATGATCGCTTCAAACAACAAGGAACGCGAATCGACGAGCGAGAAGCTCCAGTGGATTGATCGCGCCCAGGAGCACCTCCGCGAAACCTTCCAGGCGCTTTCGGGCCAGATACTGGCCGGCAACACCGATGAGTTCATGAAGCGCGCCCGGGAAACGCTTGATTCGATGCTCACCCAGGTGCGCGGCGACTGGTCGACCCATAAGGCAGAGATCAAGAACCTCGTTATTCCGCTCGAGACGAGTCTCGAAACCCTCGGCACCCATGTCAGGGAGCTCGAGAAAAAGCGTGAAAGCTCCTACGGCGCCCTGTCCGAACAGCTCGCCCAGCTGACGCGCAGCCACTCCGAGCTCCAGACCACCACGTCAACGCTGGCCCAGGCGCTCAAGAGCCACACGGTTCGCGGCAAATGGGGAGAGATGCAGCTTCGCCGCATTGTTGAGATGGCGGGCATGGTCGAGCATGTCGACTTCATCGAACAGGCGGCGACCGATGAAGGCCGTCCCGACATGGTCATCTACCTTCCCCAGGAGGGCATCCTGCCGGTTGACGCGAAAGCGCCGCTCGATGCATACCTCGAGGCGATCGAGGCCGCTTCCGAGGATGTGAGGAGACGCAAGCTCGCGGACCATGTCCGCGCCATCAAGTCGCGGATCACCGATCTCGGCAAGAAAAGCTACTGGCAGCAGTTCGGCGGCTCGCTCGAATTCGTGGTCATGTTCATCCCGAACGACGCCTGCCTCAACGCAGCCTTCGAGCAGGACCCCGGCCTTCTGCAGTATGCCATGGAATCGAGGATACTGCTCGCGACCCCGACATCCCTCATCGGCCTTCTCAAGACCGTTGCCTACGGATGGTCGCAGATCCACATCACCGAGAACGCCCGGAACATCGCCCTCCAGGGCAAGGAGCTGTATTCACGGCTCCTCAAGTTCTTCGAGCATATCTTCAAGACCGGCAAGGCTCTCGACGGAGCGGTGAAATCGTACAACGATGCGGTCGGGTCATTGGAAAGTCGCCTCCTACCGGCTGCCGGGAAGTTCAAAGAACTCGTGAATGCATCAGAGGAGATCCAGGAACCTGAAGCCATCGAGCGCACCGCCAGGAAGCCGGTCAAGAAGGATGATGAGGATGATGGCGGTGACGGGATGGTGGAACTGTGAGTGAGTATCCTTAAATAGAAATACCTATCGGGTCCCAGGTGATTCTTGTGGCCGGCAGACATCAGGGTGCAGCATGGCTTGAAAGTGTCAGTAGTAGCATCAATTTTTGAGGATTTTTTGTAATTCTGCTTGACCCTTTTTGCATGTCACTATAACTTATTGACATGCAAAAAGAAACACAACAGCGTGTCGTTTCCCTGGTGAAAAAACAGGGCGGTTATTCTACGATGAAACAATTCAAGGATGCAGGGATCAGGACCTCCGACGTTCGCTTGCTGGTAGAATCCGGGGTCATCGATAAAATAAAGCCGGGGCTGTACCGGCTCGCAGGAATCCCTGAAACAGGCGGAGTAAGCATCGACATGATCGACGCTGCCCGGGCGGTGCCGTCAGGCGTCATATGTCTTTCTACAGCGCTGTCATATCATGGTCTCACCACATATAATCCGTCATCGGTCGACATCGCCATACCCAATAATGCCCGGCCCAGGAGAGTCATATATCCGCCGCTGCGCACCTATTTTTTCAGAAAGCGGTATTATAACCTTGGTATAGAAACAATAAATACGCCTTATGGCGCGGTAAAAATCTACGACAGGGAAAAAACTCTGTGTGACATGTTCCGCTATCGCAAAAAAATCGGTGAAGACCTGGCGATCGAAGGCCTCAGGGAATATCTCTCCGGGAAAAAAACGAATCTCAATAAGCTCAGACGTTATGCAGAGCTCTGCAGTGTCAAGACGGTAATCACACCGTACATCAAATCCCTGGCTGGCATATAGAACAATGAAAAACAAAGAGATAAAGAACGTTCCCGAATCGGTGAGAAGACGCCTGTATAATATTGCTCAAGAGAGCGGCCGGAGGTTCGATGCCATCGCACTTCAGTATTTTCAGGAGCGTTTTCTGTATCGTTTGTCGGTATCCGCATACCGGAGCAGCCTTGTACTAAAGGGGGCGCTTCTGCTTCTGGTCAGCGATATGACGCGTTTCAGGCCGACAGGGGACATCGATTTTCTCGGTAAGGGAATAAATAACGAGCCGGAACAAATAACTATCGTTATAGCTTCAATAGCATCGATTCAGGCCGATGACGGCATTGTATTCGATCCGGGCACTGTTGAAAGCTTTATCATCAAAGAAGGGGCCGATTATGAAGGAGTCAGAGTAAAACTCGATGTAACGCTTGGAACCATACGGCGCAAGATACAGCTTGACATAGGCTTTGGAGACGTTATCACCAATGGCCCTGTCGAGATGGATTTCCCTGTACTTCTGGACTACCCTTCTCCACATGTTCTGTGTTATTCACACGAATCGGTCATAGCCGAAAAAATTGAATCGATCGTGAAGCTGAATTTTTATACCAGCAGAGTGAAGGACATTTATGACATCGTTTTTCTTTCGCGATGCAGGTCCTATGATTTCCATATATTAAGTGCATCAATAAAAGCCACATTTGAAAAAAGGGGCACCGCTATCAGTGATGCACACGTTATATTCAGCGATGAATTTAAAAATGATGTTGAAAAGCAACAACTCTGGAAGGCCTTTTGTATAAAGAACAATATATCCAAGCCGGAACGCTTCTCTGAGGTTATTAAATCTCTGGAAGCGTTTCTCGGACCAGTTTTCAAGGATGGTTTCAATAAAAACCGCCAGTGGGACAAAAAAACTGCCGAATGGGTATCTTGAGTTTAGGGAGCTCGTCAATGCCTCATAAGAACCTATTTTGATTATTGATAAATCATCCTTCTTTATCTTTAAAAATCTCACTTTTTTTCTCCGCATATACTTGACATGAAACGGCCATAAATTTAAATAGTTATAGGTGATAATACTTGGGAGGATTTCCATATGACCCAGCATGTCACCGTGCCACGCGTCTTCGTCACCACGAAGGAACTTTCTAGCATCATCAGCATTCCAGAATACACCATCCGCAAGCTGGTCCGAACCGGGGTTTTTCCTGCATACCAGGTCCTCGGGAAAGGCTATCTGTTCAAGCCGGATGAGATCATTAAGATCATCAATAAAGACCGCATCAACTGATACACGGAGGTACCAGATGTCCCGAATACTGCCCAGGAGATCGCCTGGCGCGTGTTTATCATGCGCATGCTACGCATCCAGCGACCAGATCCCGGTTCCCGCAAAAAATTGCCGTATATGTATTGACAGGACCCCCTCGCCATGCTTACAACATGGTATCGGCTGCTGGTATCCTCGCATCACAGGAGGACACCATGCCATTTAAAAAAGATCCATGCCAGAACAGGGTACCGCTCGGAAACATCAAGTACCAGTTTGACATGGTATACAAGGGTAAACGGATCAGGAAGCGGGTTGTTTGCCGCAGGAGCGAGGTCGAACGGCAGTACAGCCGGTGGCTCGAGGAAGTCATCGAAGAGCATGACGCCGAGAACCCAAAGATCTTCTCCCTTTTCAAACGATACCTCGATGTCTTCTCGAGGGTCATGAAAAGCAAGAAGCAGTATGCCGCGGAGATCGCGTTCTATGAACAGCGCTTCACGAAGTTCTTTGACAACGTCAAAATACGGGATTTTCGCCGGACACACATCGAGAGCTACATCGCCTGGCGCTTCGACAACGAGGGCAAGAACGGCAAGGCCACACGCTCGACGGTCAACAAGGATATCAACATCCTGAGCAGCTTCATGAACTGGGCAATCCGGAACGAACTGTACATCAGGGGCAACCCCTGCAAGGGCCTCAAGGTGAACGAGAAGAACATCCGTCACATCAGGCTCACGGGGGATGAGATCGTCGAGATCATCACAAAGGCCTCCTTTCACCCGGGTCTGCTCACGGTGGTGATGATCGGGATCTTCGCGGGGCTGCGCAAGTCAGAGATGACCGGCCTCAAGTGGACCGACATCGACTTCGAAACAAGGAGGATCGATGTGCGCGCCGAGACTGCGAAGGGAAAGAAAGGCCGTTCGGTGCCGATACCCGATCCGCTGTACGACTATCTCATCCAGCTACCGCACACGAGGGTCAAGGTGACGATCTCCGAGGCCACGATCAAGCGGCACATGGACGAACTGCGTGACAGTCTGTCGTTCATCGACCGGATGCCGGGAGGAACGCTGCGGTTGCACGACCTGCGACACATCTACGCGCAGAGCATGCGCGACGCTGGCGTGAGCATAGACGACCTTCAGGCGTTTCTCGGGCACTCATCGCCGATCGTTACACACATGCGGTATGCGCAGGCAGGAGGGTTCGACGGCGTGACCAAGGTAAACCGGATCAAGAACATCATCGATGTGACGGTGAACGTCCCGAAAGGCAAAAATGTGTCGCAACACTGACACGGTGAGTTGTGAAAAAAGTTAACTGCTGGATGATCGAGGAGTTACGCGTGACCCGACCAAGCTTACAAGCAGAGGGTCGGCGGTTCGATCCCGTCAGCGCCCACATAAAACACAGGGGCCCTGTATGCGATACAGGGCCTTTATCATTAATGGTGGGATATGACCGCGTCCCGCCTCTGGCGTAAAAATCCATCATCGCCGCGGATTTCAATGCAGTAATC
>ERZ795054.3912-NODE-3912-length-11310-cov-5.572190_pt1 | contig 11310 bp, 8 predicted proteins | sample MGYA00375138_ERZ795054 | MGnify/ENA primary metagenome ERZ795054 (study PRJEB30183, sample SAMN05720215) | anaerobic digester metagenome | isolation source: active sludge of municipal wastewater-treating anaerobic digesters | place: USA | collected 2014-12-23 ...
TGCCGAGGCGATTGAACGGTCGGACCCGAAGCACGTCGATTGATTCCACCGGTTCCAGCCCTTCGTCGGCGTACTTTTCGAGCAGAGCATTGAGAACGGCGCGAGCCTGCTCGCCGTATTTGGTGAAGTAGTTGCGCTTGCGGACGTTTGCGGCACGCTCCCTGCGCGTAAGCGGCGGCTGGTCATATGCGACATGGCAAATGAGGTCGAAAGGATCATAGGCCCGGCCCACTTCTTCAGCCAGGGCGTCGAGAAAGATGCCGTGCTGGGCCAGTTCCTCGATAAGCAGCCTCTTTTGGGCCGCACCCGTCCAGAGAAGCATGAAGGCATCGAGCGAGGCATACTGCCGGCGGACGGCCTTGCGCGTGTAATCTTTGAGCGATTCGGTGAGCCGAATGAAGCCTGGGCAATGCAAAACGGGGTGCGCAGCGGAAAGGCGAAAAGGGATTCGCACCGGATACACCCCCGCACAGCCCGCGGTCCGGCGAACCCGGAACCGCGCCTCGCCGTCAGTGACCCGGCGCAGTCAGCCCGTCGTCGGCGATTCCAGCCGGCCATTGGCGAAAGGGAGCGCATGCGCCAACCGCCACCCTGGCCGGTGTTTGAGCAGAGCTGGATGGCCTGCCTCAGCCCGACGTTCCGCGTGGCGTATTGAGCTCGGCGGGACCCCAGGACGACTCGCGAGTAGATGACCTGTCCGCCTTGGCAGGTTGCGTCGCACCGGAATGGCCTTTCGTGTCAGATCCACGCCTCCGCCACCAGACCCTTCGGCGGTGCGTTCAGCAGCGCTCCCACCTCACAGGGACATGGTTCCATACCCAAGCAGGGTTTCGCAGTACGGGCACATGACGATCTGTTTCTGCTCAACGATCCCGGTGCCCTTCGTCTTGATCCAGATCTTGTCGAGCCGCTTGTCGCATTTCGGGCACTTGGGCAGCACGTTCTTTGGCGCGTCCTCGATCTTGATTCCCTCAAACCTAAATGTCGGCATGGTCGGTCCCTTCAGTTTGCACCGTAATCCCTGGCGCGGTGCGTGATTCCGGGATCATGACAGAGGCCGAGGCCCAGGCAAGTTCGTGCGCAATGCCAATTCCATCGCCGTGCCTGCGCGTTGAAATGCGCCTCTGGCTCTGCCAGACTGACCAATATGCCGAAGGAAAGCCGCGGCCGATCTGGCGGCGGCGCTGGGGCGGTGGGAAGTGCTCGAAGGGCTTGCCCGGAGTGATCGGGACAAGGGAGTGCGGCAGCGGGCCGAGAAGTTGCTGACCAGCAGGAAGGGCTCAGGGTGGCCCGGCGGTCAAGGCCAGCTCTTCGGATGAGAAGCGCGAATTGGTCCCAGCCGGAAACGTCAACCGGTAGGACGTCAGAGCGGCCGCACACAGCGCGGGTCCAGACCCACCTCACCAATCATCTGGCAGAAGTCCGGCTGTCTGCGGCGAAAGGTGACGGACAGCCTATACGCTCGCCGCTTGAATACGGGTCAGTTCTTGACTATGTCATATTATCTCCCCCCCCTGGGCGCTGCCAGGACAGGAGATGATCCACAGACCCCGCAGCGCGGCGCAGACGTCACCGCGCCGCAACCGCCACCTGACCCGCGTCTAACTTCTGTCATCCCGGAAGATCAGTCCTGTCGGCCGCTCGACATGCATGAGTGACGGACCGCGCCGGCAGACTCGAAGCACGGCCTGTGCGCCCTGAGGCGCCGCGCGGTGCAGCTCTCCTGCGGATATGCCAATATCAAGAACTGACCCGTTTACGCATCGAGGTAGATCTGGGTGGTTTCCACGGGCTCATGCCCCAGCCACAGAGCGATGACGGAACGATCGACTCCTGCCTGCAATAGCGTCATTGCAAGCGTATGGCGCAGTACATGGGGCGTGACGCGTTTCTGCTTCAAGGACGGGCAGGAGCGACAAGCAATCCGTAGGTACTTCACCAAAAGGTGCTGGACTGCGTCCGCGCTGAGCCGGCCACCCTGAGCATTGGGGAAGACCCAATCGGTGTTCTTTGGCAGTTGTGGAAACATCGAACCCGGCAGGAGAACGGAACCAAAAGCTCCTCGCGGCACTTGGGACAGCGCACGCGGGCGAAGCCGTGCTTGACCAGTTCGCGAACCCAGAAATGGAAAGCAGATGTTCCGCAAAGAATGCTAACCTCTTCAGTCGCAATTTGCCCCACGGCTCAGAAGCCGCGGCCTGCTCGCCACTCGGCCCCGTGCTCAGTCCGCAAGAGCGGTGGCGGGCCCTTGAGCAGGCCGATCAACTCGTCACGCTCGAGTTGGACTTCTCAGCCCCATGACCCGCCAACAACTCGAACACGCCATCCGCGCAGACCCGGAAATCTCATGACCTGGCGCGGTTTTGCCGTGTTAGCCCGCACTGGTCCACGCTGCGGAGTCTCAGGCTTCGCAGTGGCCACAGCTCCATGAAACATGCGGGCTAACCCGCTTTCTTGAACGGTTCGAGGTCCTCGCCCTGGCGGACGAGGCGGGCGCTGTTGAAGACGACGATCAGGGACCCTGCGTTGTGCATGACGGCGGCGACGATCGGGTTGATGTAGCCGAAGGCGGCGAGGGTTTGGCCGCCAATGACAAAGCAGATGCCGAAGAGGAAGTTCTGGTTGATGACATTGCGCGTCATGCGGGAGAGCTTGACCAGGAAAGGCAGACGCCGGAGGTCATTGTTCATGAGCGCGATGGTCGCGCTGTGAATGGCCACCTCGCTGCCGGCGGCGCCCATCGCGATGCCGATGTCGCCCGCAGCCAACGCCGGGGCGTCATTCACCCCATCGCCCACGACCGCCACGCGGTAGCCTTTGCCCTTGGTTTGGCGGACGTAATCGACCTTGTTCTGCGGGAGGCATTCGGCCAGGACCTCCTCGCATCCGATCTCCCGGGCCACGCGCGCGGCGACCGGTTGACGATCGCCCGTGACCATCGCGACCCGCCGCACGCCGGCATCGAGCAGGTGAGCGAGCGAATCGCGGGCTTCCGCGCGGATCTCGTCGCGCAATCCGATCCATCCGACGAAACGGCCATCCCGAGCCACAAACAGGATGCTGAATCCCTCCGCCTCGCTCAGGTCCACCGACTTCAACACGTCCTCCTGGATCCCATTGTCCTTCAGCCACTGGGCGCGACCGATGACCATGCGGCCGCCGTCGACGCTGGCCTTTACGCCCCGTCCGGCGGTCTCGGAGAAATCCTGCGGCTCGATCAGCGGCACACCGACTTCCTCGGCCAGTTGGAGCAGGGCCTTGGCGGTCGGGTGATTGCTGTATTTCTCGGCCGAGGCCGCGTAGCGCAACAGTTCGGCCGGCTTGGTTTCGCCGACCGGGGCCAGGCGGCTGACGGCCAGTTTGCCGGTGGTCAGCGTGCCCGTTTTGTCGAAGATGAAGGAATTGATGCGGGCCGCCAACTCGAGATCGGCGACGTTTTTCACCAGAATGCCGAGCCGGGCGGCGGCCGAAAGGGCGGCCACCATGGCCGTCGGGGACGCCAGGATGAAGGCGCACGGGCAGGAGATCACCAGCACCGCGATCACGCGGTCGAGACTGTGGGTGAAGGCCCAGACCAAAGCGCCGATCACGAGGACCAGCGGGGTGTAATACACCATGTACTGGTCCACGATGCGGGCCAGCGGGAACTTGGTCTGCTCGGCGGCGAGGATGAGATGGTGCACGCGCCCGAGCGCGGTGTCTTCTCCGGCGCTGGTCACGCGGATGTCGAGCACGCTGGTGAGGTTCTGGGTTCCGGCAAACACCTGGTCGCCCGGGGTTTTGTCGGCCGGCAGCGACTCGCCGGTGATGGTGGCCTGGTTGATCGATCCCTGGCCCGACACGACCACGCCGTCGGCCGCCACGTTGTCTCCCGGGCGCACGCGGATCAGGTCGTCCACCTTGAGGTCCTGGACCGGGACCTCCTCCTCCTGGCCGCCGGGCAGGAGCCGGCGCGCCTTGGTTGGAGTCAGTTGGATCAGCGACTCGATGGAAGCGCGCGCTCCGGCGGCGGTGCGGGTCTCGATGATCTCGCCCAGGAGCATGAAGAAGGCGACGATGCCGGCGGTTTGGTAATTGCCAGCGCTCTGGAGATCGCCGCTGGCGAACGAGGCGAGCACCGCGATGCTGACCAGCTCGTTGATGCTCAGCGAACCGCGGCTCAGATCGCGGAACGAGGTCATGATGATCGGCGCCCCGAGAATGACGGCACCGATCATCGCGCTGAAACTGGCCACCACACGGCTCCCCGGGAACAACAGGTCGAGCAGGTACGAGTTGATGATGAAGATCATGCCGATGAGCGTCTGGGAGAGCTTCACCGGGATGTGCTCGTGATGGTGCGCGTGCCCGTGATGATCGTGGTGATCGTGGCAGTGGTCGCACACCGCTTCGTCGCGGCTGATGAGAGAGGTGACCTGCATGGTGTTGGGAAAGGCTAAGGCTTCAGGAATGAACCGGCGCGGTTCGCGCCGGCCCTAGCCCGGATCGATCACAGGCTCCGCGCTGAACCGGATCCGGGCTCGTGGGCAGAACCGCGCCCGGAGAGAAAACCAAGAGCCTCCTGTCGGTTCTGAAAGCGTTCTGGCATGGGAACAGTGTCATGGCGTGGAGGTGGTTTCGGCCTTCTCGGGCTCGCGGCTCAATTGCAGGCGGAGTTCCTGGAAGCCCTCGGGCAGCGTGAACTTGACGTTGGCATTGGTGAGGACCCGTTGCAGACGGGCGGCCAGGAGCCGCTCCTTGAACAGGTGCGGATCGGCCCGGTAACTGGGGAGCTGGTCTTTGAAGACCTGGGCCGTGGCGGCAACCGCCGCGACCATCTGGTTGCTGCTGACCAGGCCGGCATTGACGATTGCGTTGGACTGGCCGAGCGTGCGGTTGACCAGCTCGTCGCGGTAGCTCAGGGCTTTGCTGATCTCGGTGCTGCGGATCTGCTCGGCCTTGTTGACATCCTCGAATGCACCGCGCACGTCGATCGGGGTCTTCGTCTCGACATCGCTCGGTTCGAGCGTGATTCCCAGGTTCGCCGCCTCGGTCAGTTGGGCGACGCGCTGGATCACCGTGTCCCGAAACGCGAGCTTGTCCCTGTAGAGCGCCGCCTCCGCCGTGTAGCGGGCGGACGCATAGATGATCGCGTTGTTGACGATGTTGGTCAGGATGCCCTCGACATGCGCGAAACCGAACGCGTACTGGAGGGGATCGGTGATCCGGTATTTCACGCTGGCCCGGACGTGGATGATGTTGCCGTCCGCGGTCAGGGTGTAGCCGTCGGCTTCAGGGCGCAAATACCCGTAGGCCATCGGTTCCTCGTTCATCGCCTCCATCTCGGGCGTGGTGGCGTGCCAGCCGGCGGTCGAGGCGGCTGTCTGGCTCTGGCCGACGCGGATCCGGACCTTTTCGTTGATGGGATAGGGCCAGGCCCAGTGCCAGCCCGGCTCGAGCAACTGGTCCTTGCCGACCCCGACCGGCTTGCCGAAGAGGAGTTTGACGACCACCTCGTTGGGCTCGACCACGAACATGCCCGAGCAGAGAAAGAGCAGGACCAGCCCCAGCATCAGCACCTTCAAAATCCGGAAGCTGCTTCGCAACGCCTCGGACAAGGCGGTCGAGCTTGCGTCCTCGAATGTGCTCGGGGACCGCTCGGTGGGACCGGCCTCAGGCGGCGGTTGGGGCGGACTCGGCGGGACGGGAGGCAATGGCGGTGTCTCGTTCATGGCGGGCTCATCCAGTGCGACTATTTGCCGGACTCGGGCGCGCGGGGTTGGGCCCGCAACAGATCGAAGGGCGCTGTGCGCGTGTCGAGAACAAGCGTGGCGCGGTCCTTGACCGCCAATTCAAGGGCTTCGAGCTTGAGGAGAAAGACGGCCAGTTCCGGGTCCTCCTCGAAGGTCTTGAGCCACTGCGACGCCTCCCTGTCGGCTTCGCCCCGGATGATGGTGGCCTTCTTCTCGGCCTCGGCCAGCATTTTGTCGCGCTCGAGGTTGGCCTCGGACACGATCCGAATCGCCTCGCCGGCCCCCTCGCCCTGGAACTTCTTCACGAGCTGATCCCGCTCGGCCTTCATCCGCTCGAAGACCTTCTCGGTGATGCTCTGGGGCAGGCCGATCTGTTTGATGCCCAGCAGCGTCACCTCGACGCCGTAGTTGTCGAGCGCTTTGGGCCGTATGCTCGCCAGCATCTCCTGCTCGATCGCGTCGAACTTGAGATCCTTCGGATCGGGCGAGATAAAATCGCTGAGCGGATGCGCGCCCACGGCCACGAACTTGGCATCGCGCAGAATGCTCTCGAGCACCTGCTCGGCCCGCGCCTGGTCGTCGCCGAACCGCTCGAGAAAAACGCGCGCGTCCTTGACCCGCCATCCCATGAACACCTGGATGAGGATGTTCCGGGCATCGAGGGTCGAGGTCTGTTCGTACTTGCGTTCGAGGTTGCGGACGCGGTTGTCGTAGCGGTGCAGGCTCTGGATCGGCCAGGGCAGGCGCCAGTTCAGACCGGGCTCCTCGATCGTGCGCGTGAACTTGCCGAAGGTCGTGACGACCACGTACTCGGTCTGGCGCACCTGGAAGAGGACGAGCATCGAGAGGAAGACGGCGGCCACCAGGAAGCCGGCGAGGAGCGTGACAGGTTGTCGTTTCATATCGGGATCAGAGGATCACAAAAGGGATGTCAGGCGTTGCGGCTCAGTTCACTCAGTTGCGGGGTTTGGGCAATTCGATGTCGAGCAGGTCCTTGCGCAGCTTCTCCTCGAGGTTGAGAATCGCGACCCCGTGGGTGTTCGTCAGCGCGACCACATAGGTGCGGGCGTCGGCCATGGCGCGTCCCAGGGTGTCCAGATACGTGCGCACCCGGTAAACCTCGGGCGAGGCCTGGGACGCCAGCATCTGATTCTCGAAGCGCTGCGCGCTGGCCTCGGCCGCCGCCGTGGTGCGGACATAGTAGCCCTGGGCATCGCTGACCTTCTGTTTGGATCGTCCGCTGGCCACGGGGATGTTGGTGGCCATGTAGGCGCGCGCGTAGAGGTTCGTGGCCTCGCGGTCCTGGAGCGCCCCGATGACCCTCTCGAAATCCGGCGCCACCTTGACGGGCGGATGGATGCCGTGCAGCCCGAGGAAGAGGACCTTGACTCCCAACTGCAGGGCGTCCGCGCGCTCCTGGATCCGGCGGCGCAAATCCTCGGCGGCCGCCTTGCGTCCGAACGTCATCACGTCGTCGATGTCGACGCTGACCAGGTAGCGCGTCACCACTTCGTTGGCCAGGTCTTCGAGCAGGTTCCCGGCGTCGACGTGGTTGTAGGCGAAGGCGCGCACATCATGGACCTGGTATTGGACCGGGATGTTCACCGCCAACAGGTTCACCGGCACGGCCACCTCGCCGGGCGCCGCGTTGGTTGTCTGCTGCGCCTTGCTGGCCACCAGCCAGGGCGCCTCCTCTTTGGCGTGCGACTTGGTCCAGACCAGGACGCGGTCCTTCTCGTACTCCGCATCGGACTCGAGGCCGATCAGGAACGTCTGAATCTGGTCGGTCCGGAACCGGTAGACCTTGTCGATGGGCCAGGGCCATTTCAAATGGAGGCCCGGATCGAGCACATCCCTCCCCGCGACCGGACGTCCGAAGCGTTCGAGCACGCCGTGCTCGCCCAGTTCGACGAACGCGAAGGAGGTCGACAGCACCAGCACGGCGACCTGGCCGAGGACCAACCATGCCAGCGCGCGTTCGAGGTACCGATAAAACCAGGTCTCCGAGACCTTGAATCCGAACTGATAGTCCAGGGCCTGGGCCGCCGTGGTGATCAATCCGCCGGGCTGGCTCAACAGGCCGATCAGCCGGCTCTCATACAGCGGATGCTCCGCCTGGCCCTTGACGCGCGGACGGTAGGTTTCGAACACCAGGCTCAGCAGGTTTTCGATCGCCACCAACCCCAGCACGATCGTCAGCACGCGCGCAACGATGACATCCACCCTCGGGTATTCCGCCCAACCCGCCACCTCGACCGCGGCCGTTACGATCGCCAGCAGCGCGCCGAGCAGGAGGTAGCTGGCCTGGGGACGCAGGAGGCGCTGCTTTTCGAGCTGGCCCAGGACGGCGGAGTACTTGCCGAACTGAAACAGGACCAGAGCGAGGAGGGCGTTGACCGCCATGGCCACCGTTGCTTGCTGCCCAGTCGCGGGCTGGTCGTCTCCGATATGCTTCCACAACAGGTAAAACGCGCCGGCCTGCAACACGAACAATACGAGAGCGAAGGCCGGCACGATGAACCGCTCGAATTGCTCCCGCGCGCGCCGGGCGGGGAAAGTGTCGGCCTGCACCTCGGTAAACAGTGTCCGGCTCGTCGCTGTCCGGCTCAGCTCGTCGAATTCCATCTGTTCGAGCCGTTCCCGATACTCGAGGCGCATCTGGAAGTAACTCACGGCCGCGACGAGGAATCCGAGGGCGATGAACACCCCGGCGACCAGTCCAGTGGCGGAGTGGCAGTAGCGCGCCAAGACAAGCGCCCCCACGGCCCCCACCAGCAGCAGCAGCCAATTCACCAGCCCTTTGCGATGGATGTTCTGTTCCATGACTCACCTGCTTCAGCTCAACTCGCGATCTTCAAAAAAGAGCAGGGCCAGCGCCAACGCCGCGCCCAGATACCCGACCACATATGCGAAGGCCCGTCCCACATAGCCCCAGGGAATGGTCTTCGCCTGGTCCAGCGCGTCTGCCATCCAGAAAACCTGCCAGTTCGGAAGGACCGTGTGGCAGATGCTGGCCCACCATTGGCCTTCGGACGCCCGGATGCCGAAAAGGTAGTCGGACATCAGGCCCAGCACAAAGACGGCGGTGCAAATGGCCAGGGTGGGGATCATCTCGAAACGGGTCGAACAGGCCAGGGCGAGCCCGGCCAGAATCCACACGGCAAAGACGATCAGGACCGTCGCCGGCAGCAGTCGCCAATCGACGCCCTGAGCGAACTTCTGGAGCGCCCCTTCCTTGTCAAAGAGATTGATCACACAAAAGGCCACTGTGCCAAACACCAGCAGCCCCCACACCGCGTCCGACACGAACGTCCGGTTCAGGAAGTAGTTCGCAAACGCGGCGACCGCGTACGCCAGCACGATCGCCACCCCGTAGATGCGCAGGGCGAGAGTGTCGGTCGATCCGTAGGCGTCGTACGCCATCCGGCTGGCCAGCAGCGCCGAGATCAGGTTGAAATAGGTCAGCACCGACAGGGCCGCGGCGACGCCGGTGTACTTTGCGGTGAGGAATTGAGTTCGGCTGACCGGCTTGGCCAACACGGCCAGCGCTGTGCCCGTGCGCAACTCGCGAGCGAGGGACGATGAGGCGCTCAAGACGGCGCCGAGCAGACCGGCTACCAGCATGACTGCCATGACGCTGTCCTTGACCATCTTGGGATCGTCGCCGAATCCAAAATACGGCACGACCGCCAGGAACACCCCAAAGGCGCCGGAGGCCGTCATCAGCAGCAGAAAGACCGGCTGCCGAACCAGCTCCATAAAGGCATTGCTCGCAATGGTTAGGAATTGTCGCATTCCCAGTGTTCGCCGCCCGCAAGGTTACGAATCCACGGCTCGATTGCAAACCGTTAATCCAACCGTTCATCCACCGTTCGAGGATCCCCAGATGCCGAGCCAGAGGTCTTCTTAGGTCAAAACGGCATCAGGCGGAACTGTGCGTTTGGTCGCACAGAAAGCCGGTGCAGAAAGCCGGGGCTTTGCATTTGCAGCCCGCCCGACTAAATTGAGCGCCATGCAATCGCTGGCCGCAACGGGATCCGCGCGCCGCACTCGCCGCCTCTGGCAGGCGTTGGCGGCGATCGCGACGGGTTTGTGCCTTGCCGTGTGGGCCCGTGCGGCCAATGCGGCTGATGCGCCGCTTGTCGGCACCATCGAGTGGCGCGCAAGCGACAATCTGGTGGATGCGCAAATCGAAGGGTGGCCGCTGCAGAAGGTCCTCGAGCGGATTGCCTCCCGGACATCCTGGCACGTCTACGTCGAACCAGGAGCCCAGCATGTCGTCTCCGCCAAATTCAAGAATCTGAAGCCGGGCGACGCTCTGCGCCGACTCCTCGGCGGGCTCAACTTCGCGTTGATCCCGTCCAGTAACGGCCCGGCGCGCCTCTACGTGTTTCTCGACTCGCAGACCGGCGCCACCTTGCGGATCGAGGCCCCGGACCAGGCCAAGACGGAGGAGCGGGCCAAACGCTCCGTGCCCAACGAATTGTTGGTGACGCTCAAGCCGGGCGCCAAGGAGTCCATTGACGACCTCGCCAAACGGCTCGGCGCGCGCGTGGTTGGTCGTTTGGATGCCCTGGGCGCCTACCGGCTCCAGTTCGAAGACAGCGCGGCCGCCGACGCCGCTCGCGCCGCTCTGGCCGAGAACAGCGACGTCGGCGCCATCGAAGAGAATTTCGGCGTCGCGCGGCCCGAGGTTCCCCAGGTCCAGGTCGCCGGGACCCCGCCCCCGCTGGTTCTGCGCCCGCGGGCAGTCGCTGACGGCAGCCAGGTCGTCATCGGCCTGATCGACACGCCTGTCCAACAGGACGGGACAATCCTCAAGGACTTTCTCCTGCCCGGGGTCTCTGTCGCCGGGGATTCCGCAATCGCCGCCGACACGCTCAGTCATGGCAGCGCGATGGCGACGACGATCCTTTACGGTCTGGCCCGATCTTCCGGCGCCTCGATCGACACACCGGTCCGCATCCTCCCTGTCGACGTCTACGGCGCTTCGGGCAGCACCACCACCTTCCAACTGGCGCAGGGCATTCTCGAGGCGATCAACGGCGGGGCCTCGATCATCAACTTGAGCCTCGGCGGCGATACCCAAAGCCCGCTTCTCGAAAGCGTGATCCAGGCGGGTCATGCGCAGGGCGCCGTGTTCCTGGCCGCGACGGGAAACCAGCCGGTGACCACACCCACCTATCCGGCGGCTTACTCACAGGTCATCGCCGTGACGGCGCTGGGACAACACGGGGAGATCGCCTCCTACGCCAACCGGGGCGATTTCGTCGACGCCGCCGCTCCAGGCACCAGCGTGGTTCCGTTTCAGGGCCAGTCCTATGTCGTCGTCGGCACGTCGACAGCCACGGCCAACGCCTCGGCCTACGCGGCCCACATCATGGCGACGACCGGCACGCGGGGAAGCCAACTCGACGCGCTGGTGCGTCAGTCGCTCGGAATCACCCCAGCCGCCGGCAAACCTTAGGGTCTGTGCAAGAATTAATTCCGATTTTGCTGGAGGGGATTTGGCTCGCTGGCGAGGCGCGACGAAGGAGCATAGCCTTGACCTCTGTGACTGAGGAGCAATCCCGCGACG
>ERZ795054.3918-NODE-3918-length-11294-cov-10.723285_pt1 | contig 11294 bp, 9 predicted proteins | sample MGYA00375138_ERZ795054 | MGnify/ENA primary metagenome ERZ795054 (study PRJEB30183, sample SAMN05720215) | anaerobic digester metagenome | isolation source: active sludge of municipal wastewater-treating anaerobic digesters | place: USA | collected 2014-12-23 ...
TTGGCGGGCGCCTCGGCGGCGACCTGGGCGGGACCGCCGGGCAGAACCTCGATGTGCGGCCGACTCTTCTTCTGCGGGTCGTCGTAGGCGAGCCGCGGGTCCTTGGCGAGCGCTTCCTGCATGTCCTTGGACGAATACTCGAGCAGGAAGAACACGGGGCCCCAGGCGGTCTTGCCGGGGTCGACGACCTCGCGGATCAGCCGGGCCGCGTTGGCCAGCTGTTCGGGGCTGCGGTCGGCGTTGTGCTTGGTGTAGCGGCCCGACTTGTTGTTGACGATGAAGGTCTTGCTGTCCTTGTCGTAGAGGATTTCGCCGCTGATGCGGCCGGGTGCACCTGCCAGGGCCGACACGTGGCCGTAGTTCTCGGTCGTGCCAGGCTTGCGCTGCGACTGGTCTTCGGGGCGGAAGAAACCCTTCTCGTAGGTGCGGCCGAGCGGATGCGCAGCCTCCTGGATGATGGCCACGCGTCCCTCGGCGTCGATCACCCAGTTGTAGGGCGCGCCCTTGGCATCGATCACCGCGGGAAACTCGGGGGTGGCGACCTGGAGGTACGGATTGATCAGCACCTTGCCGCCCTTGTCGGCCTCGTAGTGCTTGATGTAGGCCGGTTGCGACGCGACGCCGAACCTGGCGTCGAGCGGGTCGGCGGGCGGCGCGGCGGTGGCCGGGAAGGCCGCGGCCAGCAGTGCGCTCGCGAGGACTGAGCGGAACGGGAACTTCATGCTTACCTCCAGTGAGATCGGCGGGGACGGACGCGCAAGCGGGCTGCGCTGTGCGGCGGGCCGGGTTTCGAAACGGTGGATCGGTTCAGAGCGGACGGTTCATCAGTTGGCGGACCTTCGAGCCGCCCCACTTTTCGCCGTCGGCCGGTTGAAGCTTGTAGAGCTGGTCGCCGAAGACCACGTCCATGAAGCGCTCGCCCACGGCATGCGCCTCGGCCTCGGCATAGAAGTCGATGTCGCTGTAGCCGAACGAGAAGTCGTAGAGGTAGGGCTGGCCACCGAGGGTTCTGCTCCACGCCTCCATCGAGACGCCGCAGGCGCCCACGCCCGGCAGCACCACGGCGCCCGGCTTGACCCGGTAGGAGTACACGAGGGTGCCCTTGAGCGGCGTGCCCGGGGGCAGGCCGAGCTTGCCGAGCTCGGGCACGTACCTGGCGAAGTCGCCCAGGGTGCGTGCCCCCAGTGCGGTCGCAGGCAGGGTGAACGACGCGCCCTTCTCGACGTACTGGCCGAGTGTGGCGCCGGCCTGGAAACCGATGGCGTCTTCGGCCTCGATCTTGACCTTCTCCACGCCCTCGACCTTGAGCGTGCGCGAGAGCACGGTGGCGGTGTCGCGGTTGACCGCCTTGACAGTCACGCGGGTGCTGGGATCGGGCTTGCCGTCCTGGTAGTTGGTCGACAGGCGGATCAGGTAGCCGGCCTTCCACAGTGCGCCGTCGGGGGTGTCGAAGTACTCCTTGGTCGACACGTCGACCTTGAACGCGTTCTTGTCCTTCTCCTCGATCTTGAAGCCGCGCTGCCCGGCCGCGCGCAGCACCTGCTGCCAGAGGTCGGCGAAGCCCGCGTCCATGCCGGGCTGGAGCCGGGCCGGGTCGACCAGGAACTTGTATTCGCGACCTTGCACCTGGGCCAGGGCGGGGGCGGGTTGGGTTCTGAACATGGTCTGGTAGACGGGGGCGGGCTCGGCTGCGCGGGCCGCGGTCAGCCAGGCGACGGCGAGCACGGCTGCGCACAGGACGTGCGTTGCGTTCGCGGGACGGGGCATCGAAGGCTTCCTTTCTTGCGGGCAGGTGCGCGGCAGCGCGATCGCTTGCGTGGTGAGCTGCCGCTACTCCTGCAACATGGCCAACTGGGCTTCCGCGCGACGCAGTCGCGTGGCGACGATGCGGGCCATCGACATCGCCAGGTTGAAGGCCAAGGTGCGGTGCACCTTGGAGAACTCGTTGAAGCGCTCGCGGGAGAGCACGTAGGTCTCCGTGTCGGTCACCGCGACCGCGTTGTTGGGACGCGACTCGCCGTCGAGGAAGGCCAGTCCGCCGAAGAAATCGCCGCGGCCGAAGCTCGCCATCGGGCGGTGCTGGCTGCCGTCGATGGCGGCCACCAGGCGCACCGAACCGCGTCGCACCCAGAAGAGCTCGCGACCCTCGGCGCCGCGCTCGTAGATCACCGCGCCCGCCGGGTAGCGCCGCACCTCCATGAGCGCGGCGAGGTCGCGCAGGGTGTCCTCGCGGTAGCCGGCGAAGAGCTCCATCGCGGCGAGGTCCATCGGCTCTCCCTCGGACTCGGGGTCCTCCTCCTCGCCGAGCAGCCGGTCCTCGACCCAGGCGATCGCGGTGTCGAGGTCGGCGAACACGCGCACCGTCTTGCTGTCGGGCCTGACCACCCCGCTGGTGGACAGCAGCTCGCGCACGTTGCCGCGCGCCGCCTCGGCGCCGCGAACGCCGCACAAGACCAGCTTGGCGCCGCGCTCCTTGATCGTGTCGCGGATCTGCTTGAACAGGTGCGCGGCGGTCACGTCGATCGAGCGCACGCGGCGCAGGTCGATGATCACGTAGTCGCGGGTGGCGATCTCGTGCTCGAGGTCGGTGTAGAGCTGGTAGGTATTGCCGAAGAACAGGCTGCCTTGGAGGCTGAAGATCACCGCGCGGTCGCCCTTGGCGGCCAGCACCTCGAGTTCGCGCTGCGGGCGGTGCCAGCTCGAGGACGTCTGGGCCAGCAGCACCTTGTGGCGCACCACCACGCCGCCTATTTGCTCGCGCACGAAGAGCAGCATCGCCAGTCCCACGCCCACCGCCGAGGCGGCGATCAGGCCCACCGTGAGTGCCACCACCACCACCGCGACCACCACGCCGAAGTCGAGCAGAGTCTCGCGGGCGCGCAGGAACTGCAGCGGTGCGCGGTCGATCATGCGCAGACCGATCACCACCAGGATGCCAGCCAGCGTGGCCACCGGGATCCACGCCACGAAGCTCGTGGCGAGCAGCGCGGCGACCAGGCTGAAGAGCCCCTCGAAGACCCCGCAGGCGCGCGAGCTGGCGCCGCTATTGAGACCCACCAGGGTGGCGCCCATCTGCCCCGCGCCCGAGATGCCGCCGAGCGCATTGGCCGAGCAGTTGGCCACGCCCTGAGCGATCAGCTCGCGGTTGGACTCGTGCCGGCTGCGGGTGAGCTGATCGAGCACGACGCAGGTCTTGAGCGTGTCGATCGACAGCAGCACGCCGAGCGTGAGCGCGGCGCCCAGCAGGGCGACGAGCTGGCTGACGCTGATGCTGCCGATCTCGGCCCAGCGGCCCATCAGGTCGCTGACGTAGCCGTCGGCCGAGAAGTCGAGCGCGCCGATCACCAGCGGGTTGCCCTCGAGTCGGCGCAGGGCCGGGTCGAAGGCCGCGAGCAGCGCGTAGGCGGCCACGCCTGCGGCGATTCCCACGATGATGCCGGGCAGACGCCGCGTCACGCGCGGCGCGGCCACCGTGACCCCCGCGGTGACCAGGCCGATCAGCAGGGCGCGCCAGTCCCACGCCGCGGGGTCGGCCAGTGCCTGCCACCAGCGCAGGCCGTCGGACACGCCGAGCAGCTTGCCGATCTGGCTGCCGATGATGATCAGCCCCACGCCGGTGAGGTAGCCGCTGACCACGGGATAGGGGATGTACTTGATGATCCGTCCCACGCCCATCAGGCCCAGCGCGACCTGCACCAGCCCGGCGAGCAGGCCGACCACCAGGATCATCAGCACGGTGAGCTGCGGCGCGGCGCCGCTGGCGACGCTCTCGACCGCGAAGGCCGAGAGCACCGCCGCCGCCGGGGCGCAGGGCGTGCTCACCAGTCGGTCGGTGCCTCCGAGCAGCGCTGCGATCAGTCCGATCACCACCGCGCCGACGATCCCGGCGATTGCCCCGAGGCCGGCGTAGGCGGGGCCGATGCTCGAATAGACCGTCACGCCGAAGGCGATCGCGGCCGGGAAGGCCACCAGCATCGCCGCCAGGCCGCCCCACACGTCGCCGCTCGACCAGCTCGCGGGCATCAGGCGCTGGGTGGGCGAATCGGTGTCGCGATCGGGGTCGCCGGCGATACTGCGGTAGGACACGTGGAGTGGGGTGGACTGCGTTGTACAGGGCACGGTGACGCGCGCCGCGCGTCACCGCGACGGGACTCAGACCATGCCGACCACGGCCTTGGCCGCGCGCAGGTAGTTGGTGTTGGGCAGGGCCGCGATGCCCAGGCCTTCGATCACCTGGCGCATGCCCTCGTAGTTCTCGCTTTCGCAGCAGGCCGACTCGACCAGCGCGCCGTTGAACCAGACCTGCGCGTACTCGCAGATGATCCCGTCGATGGTGAAGCCGTAGCGCATCTTTTCCACGCTCACCGCGCTGAGCTCGGGATGGCGACGCGCGAGCTCGACGAAGTCGTCGATCGTGTAGGTCTCGGCGCCGAGCTCGGCTTCGACCTTGAGGTGCAACAAAATGGTTGCCAAGTCTTCGCGCTTGACCGGGAACTGGAACTTGCCGCGCGGCTGGAAGATCTCGTAGCCCTCGGGGGTCGCGCCGACCTTGGTCTTGATGTCCAGCAGGCCGTCGCGCACCTTGACGTTGGCCTCGTCGGTCCGGGCGGAGAGGAAGTAGGTCTCGGCCGGCATCCTGCGGGCCTGGAACAGCACCGTCTTGCCGTTCCACATCCTGGCCTTCACGCCCTCGATCACGTCGCGACCGAACACGCGGAACTCGGCGCGCGGCACGATCCTGGCGGCCTGTTCGGCGGTGGTGGCGACGTTCTTTGCAAACACATCGTTCATGACACGGGACTCCTAGTCGTTTGAGGGCGGACGGCGCACGCCGTCCGGTCAGGATCGGGGTTTGAGGACGAGGTGGCGGAAGCCGTAGAGATAGGCGCCCACCAGCGCGAGCCCCACGATCAGCCAGGTCAGCGAGCGGTGGTCGGGCACGACCTCAAGCGACATCGAGGCGCTGTCGCCCTGCTTGATGTCGCCCAGTTGCAGCAATGCGCCCTGGCGCCCGTCGCGGCCGTCAAGGCCGACGCGCGGCTCGATCTCCGAGCGCCGGGCCTTGGGCAGCGCCTCGCGCACGATGTGCACGCGGGCGCCCTCGGGCAGGACCACCGCCATGCGGTATGCGTCGATCGTGTAGGGCTGGGTGTGGACGAAGGCGTGGTTGAGCAGCAGGCTGTTCTCGGGCAGGGTCTTCTTGCCGCTCGAGCGCGCCTTGGGCTCGGTGAGCACCTTCTTGACGGGAAAGCTCAGCTGCAACGCGACGCGGCCAGCCGCGGCCTCGGGGATCTCGAGCGCCAGGTGGGGGCGCTCGCCCACCGTCACCACCTTGACCGTGGTGCCCAGCGGGGCGGAGTCGAGCTTCACGGCACCCTCGGGCTTGAGCGCAGGCGCGAGCGGCACGAGCAGCGTGCCCGGTGCGGCGTCCTCGATCTGGAGCAGGATGCGGGCCTGGCTTGCGCCTTGAGCGGCCACGTCGATCCGCCCTTCGTAGGACTTGATCTGCACCGCTTCGGCGGCACAGGCCGCTGCGCTAAGCGTGAACGCTGCGATCAGGAGTCTCATGGCGCCACCGCCCAGAAGGAGGGGGTCAGACCGATCCAGTGGAACCAGGTCATCGCCGAGGCGACCAGCAGGATGACGCCCAGCGTGCAGGTCACCAGCCCGTACTTCAGGTTGTCGATGACCGTGTACTGGTTGGTCGAGAAGAGGATCACGTTGGGCTTGCCGCTGATGGGCAGGCCCACGACCCAGTCGATGCACAGCGCCGCGGGCAGGGCGAAGGCCAGGGGATTCCAGCCGAGGGCCTTGGCCAGCGTGATGATGATTGGCATCAGGATCAGCGTGCGCACCGTCTTCGAGGTGGTGAGCAGGTGGCTGTACATCATTACGCAGATGACCACCGTGTAAGAGACGCCGAAGGGGACTCCGCGCAGGTCGATGCCCTCGAACAGGTGGCGCACCGCCCACTCCGCCGCGCCCGTGTCGTCGAGCGCGAGGCCGCCCGCGTAAGCGCCGGCGCTGAAGATCAGCAGGTGCCAGGGAATCTCGGCCTCGGACCACTGCATGATCCCGTAGCGCGGGAATAGGACGAGAACCGCGCCGAGCAGGGCCGCGAAGGCCGCGCCGACCTCGACGCCGAACCACGCCATGTGGAACACGTCGGTCATCCACAGGAAGAGCACCAGGCCGAAGATGCCGATCGCCTTCTTCTCTTCGGGCCGCAGAGGGCCGAGTTCCTGGTACTGGCTGCGGATCAGTTCGATCCCGCCCTCGATCTGCGGCAGTTGTTCGGCCTTGGAGATCGGGAACAGCCACTTGCGGCCGATCAGCCACATCAGCAGTGTCGTGATCACCGCGATCGGCGTGCCCACGCGCGCCCAGTCCATGTAGTAGACGCGCTCGCCGCTCATGGTCTCGATGAGGCCGACGGCGATCAGGTTGGCCGAGGATCCCGTCATGGTCATCGACGAGAGCACCGAAATGCCGATCAGGTTGATCAGGAAGAGATTGCGGCCGAAGTTGTTGTTCGACTCCTGCGTGGCGCCGTAGATGGCGGCCACCACGATCATCAGCGGCAGGGTCATCACTGCGCGCGCCGCGGTGGCGGGGATCAGCGGTGCGAGGATCAGCTGGATGATCACGAACGCGAAAAGCGCCGAGGTGGCGGTGCGTCCGAACTTCGAGATCATCCACAGCGCCATGCGCTTGGCGAGCTTCACCTTGACCAGCATCGAGCCGAGGATGAAGGCGAGCAGGTTCAGCCAGATCACCTCCATGCCCAGGACTTCGAGGATGTCCTTGGGCGCCGCCGTGCGCGTGATCAGCAGCAGGAACATCAGCACCAGCGAGGTCACGTAGGTGGGGAAGGGCTCGGTCACCCACCACACCAGGGCCAGCATGAAGCAAGCCGCGCCGGCCTGGGCGGCACCGCTCAGGCCGGCGCCGCTGGGCAGGTAGAAGATCAGCAGGAAGACGAGGATGCCGAGCGGAAAGCCGAGGTAGCGCATCCACGCCTCGGTTCCGTTCTGCGCGGGCCGGGTCTTGGCCGACAGGCTCATCCTGTCCATCGCCAGAAGCTCCATGAGCTTCTGGTTGCGGGCCGATGCGTTTTCAGCGACGACGGTGCTCATGACCTGCTCCGGGACCTCACCGGGCCTTCCACTTGCTGTAGGGGCTCTTCAGCAGGTTGGAGTTGTAGTAGCGCGGGTCGGACGAGACCTCGGCCAGGGCCCAGGCCGGCAACTCGAAGCCCTCTTCCTCGGAGGCGAGTTCGACCTCGGCGACGATCAGCCCTTCGTTTTCGCCGTGAAAGACGTCGATCTCCCAGAGCTTGCCGCCGACCGTCTCGGTGTGGCGGTGCTTGTCGATCAGCGGCTGCTCGCAAAGGCTGTCGAGCAGGACCGCGGCGTCCTCGACGGGCAGCGAGTACTCGAACTCGGAGCGCGTGATGCCGTTGTTGGCGCCCTTGATGGTGAGCTTGGCGCGGTCGCCCTCGATGCGCACGCGCACCACTCGCTCCTTCTGCGAGTTCAGATAGCCCTGCTTGAAGTGCGTGCCGCCGTTAAGCGGCTTCCACAGCTTCTGGTTCACGAGAAACTTGCGTTCGATTTCCTTGCCCACGGTGATCTCCGTACGCCGGCTGGACCGGCCTTGATGTCGCGAATTTCGCTTGACGTCCCGCTTGGCGCGAGGCTGCGGTCCGCACGACAGGACACGGCGCACGCACTGCAGGACACGGACAAAGTCTAGGAATCCACCCTCGGCAGCGTCCAATCAAAGTTTGGAATCCGACTCATAAGCCGCGCCGTATCAATCGCACTGCGGAGCCTCTTAAACTCGCCTCCATGGGACTTGGCGAGACGCTTCCTTGCGAAAGATCAATCTGCGGCTTGGTGCCGACGCTCGCCAACGTGCGCCTGGCGGAAAGTGGGTGCGGGTTGATCCGATCCGCGACCTTGCTTGCGTTTGATCCAGGTCGTCCGACGCCGTTGCGAGAGGTCCACACATCATGATGACGCTGGCGCAGTTGCGGACCTTCCTCACGGCCTCGCGACACATGAGTTTTTCGCGCGCCGCCGAGGAACTGCACCTCACGCAGCCCGCGGTCAGCGCGCAGATCGTCGCGCTCGAGAACGGGCTGAAGGCGAAACTCTTCGAGCGTTCGGCGCGCAAGCTCGCGCTGACCGACGCGGGCCGCATCGCCGCGGCAGCGGCCGAGGAGATCCTGCGCCGGGTCGACCAGCTGGAGGGGGAACTGGCCGATCTGCTGACGCCGGGCGCCGGGACGCTCAAGATCGGCGCGAGCCACGTAGTGGGCATCTATCTGCTTCCGGCGATCCTTGCTGAATTCCGCGCCCGCTATCCCGACGCCGAGCTTGTCGTACGCGTGGAGTCGAGCCACAAGGTGGTCGACATGGTCCTGCGCAACGAGTTGGACCTGGGCGTGATCGGCGAGGGTGCGCCCGAGCAGGACGACCGGCTCGCGGTCAAGCCGATCGCGCGCGACCGGCTGTTGCTGATCGCGCCACCGCAGCATCCACTGGCCGACCAGGGTGTGATCACTCCCGAGACGCTGGCCGAGCTGCCCTTCGTGACGCCGGCTCGCGACTCGGCGAGCGCCGAGACCCTGTTCGAGCAGCTGCGTGCCGTGGGCGTGACGCCGCGCTCCTCGATCGAGATGGGAAACGTGGGGGCGATCAAGCGCGCGGTCGAATCAGGGCTGGGCGTGTCGATCATCTCGCGGCTGGCGGTGGTGCGCGAACTCGAGTCCGGCAGCCTGATCAGCCTGACGATCGCAGGGGTACCGCTGGAGCGCGACCTGCTGCTGTGCTGGCACCACGAGCGGCGCTTGTCGAACCTCGCCACCGTGTTCATCCGCTTCCTGCAGAAGCACATGAAGCAAGGGGCCGCCTGAGCGACCCCTTTCGTTACCGGCTCCGGCCGTACGCCGGCACAGCGCATCCTAGGGCTTGCAGAACTTCCCGCCGGCGGCACCGTAAGTGAAGTCGGTCTTGGTCTGCGTGCGGGCTCCGGCCCAGGCGGCGTCGGCCTGCATCGCGGCAAAGAGCGCTTGCGCCTTCTCGGCCACTTCGCGCGCCTTGGCCGGATCCTGCGGCACGTCGTAGCTGAAGTCGGACTCCACGAACAGCAGGCGTCCGTCCGACGCGGCATGCCAGACCGACAGGCCGGCCTCAAACTTGACGCCAGCGACGCGCCAGTCAGGCAGCTTGTAGACCGTTTCCTTCACTTTCAAGCCCTCGACCACCTCGAGCGGGGCGTCGCTGGTGGCGAGGCGCTTGAGCGCGGGGAACAACTCGGCGGCCTGAGCGAGGGTCCGCGGTGCCTGGCGGGGCACGATGCGCACGGTGGCCGAGCGCGAGAGCTTGCCCGTGCCAGGGGGCACCACGTCCTCCTCGAGCTTGACGCTGGCCTCGGGGCCATCGAGGCGGGTGGCCCGCACCCAGGCCTCGTCAGCAGAGCGTGTCTTGAGCGTCACGCGGTAGTCCTGCCGGTAGACGCGCTCGCGCAGGATGTAGCCTGCGCCGCGCAGCGCGCAGGTGCCGGGCGTGTCGAGGAAGCGCACCTCGCGCTCCTTGTCGAACTCGGCGCGCGGGCGGATCTCGACGCCCTGGGTCGTCATGACCAGGGTGGCGAAGGACTTGGCGTAGGCGTTGGCAGCCTCGTCCGCGCTCGCCTTGGTGAAGGGCGCCTCAAGCAGCGGGAGCTTGAACTCGCGTGACATCGGCTCGCTCACCTGCGCGGCCACGGGCAGCGCGGCCAACAGCGCGATCGCGATCAGGGTGCGCTTCATGACTGTGCTCTCCGGACCATCAGAAGAAGTGGGTGATGCCGACCTGCGCGCCCAGCGTCGTGCCGTAGATGAACTTCTTGGTGCCGGAGTCGTACTGGCCGTCGCCTTGGTACAGGCCGATCACGTAGAGCGTGGTGCGCTTGGAGAAGAAGTAGTCGTAGCCGACACCGATCGCGCTCAGATCGCGAATGCTGGCGTTGACGTCGCCGACGTTGCTGTTCATGCGCGAGTAGGCCGCCTTGGCCTGGCCAGGACCCACGTCCCAGGCCACGCCCAGCGTGTAGGCCGACAACTCCGTGTCCGGCGCCTTGACGGTGGCGTTGTTCAGGTTGCCGAAGTTGTACGAGCCCGAGACGCGCACCGGGCCGAACTGATAGGCAGCACCGAGCACGTAGGCGTCGCCCTGCGGGCCGGTGGCGGTGAGGGTGGGACGGTCGTAGGCGGCGAGCAGGGTGAGATCGCGGTAGGCGTAGACGCCCGAGACCGACCAGCCCGAGGCGCCGACGCCGGTGGGGGTCTCGTCGACCGAGTACTGGGCCTTGAACTGCAGACCGTAGACCGACGGAGCTTCGTAGGTGATGGAATTGCTCACCCGCGACTTGGCCACGCCCACGCGCCAGGCGCGCTTGCTGTAGTCGCCGAAGATGCCGTCGTTGCGGAACGGGTCGATGTATTCGGACAGGTCGTCGAATAGATCCTTCGTCTGCCCCATGCGGCCGATGCCGTAGGGCGTCTTGAGGCCAGCCCAGGCCTGGCGATAGAACAAACCGTCGGGGCTCGTGCCGGTGCCCATGTCGATCTCGCCCTCGAGGCGGAAGATCGCCTCGATGTCGCTGGTGAGCTTCTCGAAGCCGCGGATGCCCCAGCGGGCCGTTCGGTTCTCGCGCACCGCGGTCAGCGTCTGGCCGTCGAAGCTGGTGACGGCAATGCCCACGTCTGCCACGCCGTAGAGGGTGACGTTCTGCGCGGCGGCCGGCAGGGCGATCGCAGCGACGGCGGTGGCGATCAGGGTCTTAGTGAGGCGGTTCATCGTTTGCTCCCGGTTGGATCCGTGTTCCAGCCCTCTGGGTGGCCGGTGATCGATCGCCTGTCTGCGACCGAGTTCATGGGAGCGATTCTTTGGCTGCGGGTCAGAGCGCGCTTGACTGCCATCAAGTCGCGAGCCGCCCTCATAAGGCGGCGCTTGGGGCAGTCATAAGAAGGGATCGCGGCAGGCGGATCGGCAAATCGCCGGGCGGCACGCCCTCGTCCCGCGCCCCTGCTGGCTTGGCGCTGAGCGCGCGGCCCCCGGCTGAACGCAGCGCCAGCTGCAGCACGGGTTTGCACGGGCGGGCGAAAAAGCAACGGCCCGCGTGAGCGGGCCGTCGGTGCTGCAACTTCTGGCGACGGGCGGCGCGAGGCGCCGTCCGCCGATGAAGCGTCTTACATGTCCATGCCCATGCCGCCCATGCCACCCATGCCGCCGGGCATGCCGCCG
>ERZ795054.3920-NODE-3920-length-11282-cov-5.223924_pt1 | contig 11282 bp, 9 predicted proteins | sample MGYA00375138_ERZ795054 | MGnify/ENA primary metagenome ERZ795054 (study PRJEB30183, sample SAMN05720215) | anaerobic digester metagenome | isolation source: active sludge of municipal wastewater-treating anaerobic digesters | place: USA | collected 2014-12-23 ...
ACGGATTCGGATAAGGGAAGAAGGAGATTTCGCATCGTTTTCACCTCACAACACCGTTTCTTTATGACGGGCCGCATGACATTGGATGTTAACGGCGACCGGCAAAGAAGCGATATGACAGGCGGCGGAATTGACTTTTACCGCCAGGCAGGTCGTTACGCCCGACAACCCCATCGGTCCGATGCCGAGCTTGTTGACTTCTTCGAAAAGACGTTCCTCCAGCGCCCGGTCGATCGGATTTTCCGCCCGATCATCCACTTCCCGAAACAGGGCTTCCTTGGCGATCAGGGCACATTTTTCGAAATTGCCGCCGATCCCGATGCCGAGGATGATCGGAGGACAGGCTTTCCCTCCCGCCAGTTTCACGGTTTCCAACACGAACCGGACGATTCCTTCAATGCCATCCGCCGGGGTCAGCATCGCCAACCGCGACATATTTTCGCTTCCCGCGCCTTTGGGGGCAAACCGAATCCGAAGACGATCCCCGGGGACGAGCGACAGATGGATGACCGCCGGCGTGTTGTCTTTGGTGTTGACCCGGTCGAGGGGATGACGGACGACGGATTTGCGTAGATATCCGTTCTGATAACCCCGTCGGACGCCTTCGTTGAGGGCCTCGGTCAAGTCAAAATCAAGATGGAGATCCCGGCCCAATTCCACGAACACCACCGCCACTCCCGTATCTTGACAGATCGGAATGGATGTGGTGCGGGCAATGGCTTGGTTTTCCAAGATTTCTCCTAATATATGGCGCGCTCGTTCGCCGGGTTCTTGACCCTGTCCGTTACGAAGGCAGGCAACGACTTTGTCGTCCAACACCGTCGCCGCTTCCACCACGAGACGTTCCATTTCAGAAATCAATCGGTCTTTGGAGATGGTTCGCATCGCATTCACCTCGAGTTTCATTATACCATCATCCGCTTTCGGATGACCCCCTAAATGTGCGGGAATTTTGGCAATTTGGTAAAATCCGGGCATCCGCTTTACTTTCCCGGTTTTTTTTCATATAATTTTCTTCGGCGGTGAATGAGCATGAACAAGATCAAAATCATTTCAGACAGTACCTGCGACTTATCAACCGACCTCCTGCGGCAACATGACATCGACCTTGTCCCGCTCTTTGTCAATTTTCGGGAAGATTCCTATCTGGACGGAGTCAATCTGACCGTTTCGGAAATGTATGAAAAGGTCAAACAGAAAGGCTTCCTGCCGACGACGGCCGCGGCCTCTCCCGGGAGTTTCGAAACGGTTTTCAAAAAGTATCTGGCGGAAGGGTACCAGATTCTGTACTTGGGAATCGGGGCGAAGTTTTCTTCCACGCTCCAAAGCGCGAACCTGGCCAAACAAGTTCTCGGTGACCCCAAGGCCATTCATCTCATCGATTCGGCCAATCTTTCTTCGGGGAGCGGCTTGTTGCTGCTGAAAGCGGCCCAGTTCCGCGATGCCGGGGACGACATCGAAACGGTGGTCCGCAAAGTGCAGGATTTGGTTCCGAAAGTGCGGACGCAATTTGTCATCAATACGATGGAATATCTGTATAAGGGCGGTCGTTGTAATTCTTTGGTGGCGTTGATGGGAACGATCCTCAAGATCAAACCGATCATCAAAGTCCGGGACGGACTGATGACGGTGGGAAAAAAGGGGCATGGGAAGATCACTTCGGGGATCGACATCCTGCTGGAGGAATTGCGAGCGGCACTGCCCGACATCGATCCCGACTTCCTGATGGTCACCCATTCGCTGGCTTCGGAGTCGGCGAAGTACATTTTTGAAAAAATCAAAGAGGTCCCCATCGCCCATAAATACGACACTCCCGCCGGGTGCGTGATTTCCAGTCATTGCGGCCAAGGGTGCATCGGAATCCTCTATATCATGAAATGAACGGGTTTGCGGTTTTCCGCAACCTGTTTTTTTTACCACAATTTCGTTGACTACTCAACTAATTTATACTATAATGATACTCACGAAAGCAAGGGGATAGAATGATCGACAAGGCAACCCATCGTCTCAACCGGTACCATTTTCGCTTTATGGATGAACGATTGGCTCCACTGGGACTCTCCGGCCCCGCCGGAGGCCCGTTGATGGAAATCGCCCATAGAGAAAGCCTCAAGATGAACGTCCTGGCGGGGTTGTTTCCGTTCCACAAATCCCACATTACCCGGGTGGTCCAACATCTGGTGGAAACGGGATATGTGGAAAAAGCCGTCGACCTCGAAGATGGGCGGGGATTCATTCTCACCATAACCGAGGCCGGCCGACAGGCCGCCCGGGAAGTCAACCGAGCTCATGAAGAATGGGAACGGTTGATCGACCAAGCGTTGACGGAAGAAGAAAAAAACGCCTATCGCGACATCACGCAAAAAGTGTGTCGGAAGGCGGCGGCGTATTTTGCGGAGGACCCCGATGACGAAACTCTTTAAATATTTGCGGCCGTATTGGCTTTCCATCTTGATCATGATCGTTCTGATCGGCTTGACGTCGATCGGATCTTTGCTGCTGCCGGACTTCATGCGGAAAATCATCGGTGAAGGGTTATACTCGCAATACGAAGTATACGATACCGCATCCCAGACTTGGAGCGTTCTTCCCGCCGGGGAAACCTGTTCCATCGAAACCTTGGGTGAAGCTTGCCGAATCACGCAAAAAAGCGACTTCTCGACGATTCTCCGATATGGAGGATGGATGTTGGGAGTCACCTTGCTGTCTTCCGCCGCCACGATTGCGGTTTCATGGTTTTCCAGCCGCGTTGCGGTAGGGTTTGGCCGCGACATCCGGCATGACATCTATCGAAAGGTCAGTAATTTCTCGTTGGCGGAGAGTGGAAAATTTGGTACTTCGACGCTGATCACCCGTTCCACCAACGACGTCCGGCAAGTCCAGATGATGACGATGATGAGTTTCCGGATGGTCTTTATGATTCCCGTGATGCTTTTTGGCGGTTTGTACATGAGCATCCGTATCGATTCCGGCCTGACCGCGGTGCTTTTAGGTTCGATTCCGCTGTTGGCGCTGTTGATCGTCGGGGTCTTTTTCCTCGTGTTTCCGTTATTTCGATCCTTTCAGAAAAAAATCGACAAATTGACGTTGGTCGGCCGCGAAGCCCTGAACGGGGTCCGGGTGATCCGCGCCTTCGGGCAAGGACGCCGCGAAGTCGGGCGGTTCAAACAAGCAAACGACGATCTTACCGATACCGGCATCAAAGCCGGAAACATCATGGCCTTTCTCAATCCGGTCATCAATTTGGTTTTCAACGTGACCGTTCTGGCGGTTTTGTTCATCGCATTCAATTCGGTGTCTTCCGGCCGCATCGTGGACTACACGGGCATCGCCAACGCCGCCGCGGTCATCGAATATGTCACCGCGATCATGTTCAGTTTGATCATGCTGACGATCGTGTTCATCAACTTTCCTCGGGCGGAAGTCGCGGGAAAGCGCATCTGCGAAGTCTTGGATACCGAAGTCACCATTCACGATGCCTCAACCGACGAATATGACACCGCCGAATTTCGGGGGAACGTCGTTTTCGACCAAGTCGATTTCAAATACGGGGATGCCGAAAAGAACGTGTTGGAGGACATCACCTTCACCGCCAAAATCGGAGAGACCGTGGCGATCATCGGATCCACGGGGTCGGGGAAATCGACCATTGTCAATCTGCTTCCGCGTCTATATGACGCCACCTCCGGAACGGTGAGCATCGATGGGGTCGACGTCCGCAAAATTCGTCTGAAAAAACTGCGGGAAATCATCGGCTTCATCCCCCAAACCGCCACCTTGTTCACGGGAACGATCCGCGAGAACATCGCATTCGGAAAACCGGATGCGACGCCGGAGGAAATCCGCGAAGCCGCCCGAATCGCTCAGGCTTCGGAGTTCATCGAAGCCCTTCCCCAAGGCTACGACGCCTTGGTCGAACAAGGCGGCGTCAACTTCTCCGGGGGCCAAAAACAGCGACTTTCCATCGCCAGGGCGATCGTCCGCCGGCCGAAGATCTACGTTTTCGACGACAGTTTTTCCGCTTTGGACTTTAAAACCGATTCCCAACTACGTCAAGCCCTCAAGGCGGTGACGCAAGATTCCTTGGTCCTCATCGTCGCCCAGCGCATCGGAACGATCATGAATGCGGACCGGATTCTGGTCCTGCAAGACGGGATGATCGTCGGCCAAGGCACTCACCGGGAATTGATGAATTCCTGTGAAGTCTACCGTGAAATCGCCCATTCGCAATTGTCCGAGGAGGAATTGGGATTATGAAAACCCCGCAGACGAAACCTTCGTTGCCGGATCGCAACCCCGAACTTCAAAATTCCGCCTCGCTCCCGCCCAAGAAAAATTATGCTCGGGGAGTCGTCCGTCCCCAAGGCCCGATGGGCGGCCATGGGCCGGGAATGTTCGGAATGCCCGGCGAAAAAGCCAAAAATGCCAAATCCACGGTGCGTCGCTTGATCCGATATCTGCGGCCGTATCTGCCCGGAATCATCTTGATGACCCTGTTTTCGGTGTTGGCGACGCTGATCATCATCGTATCCCCCATGTTATCAAAAGAAATTCTGAACACGTTCCAATTCGTGGTCACCGGGGCCAAACCCCTTGAAGCGCTCGATGTCGTCCCGATGCTGTTCGTTTGGCTCATCATCCTCTACGCGATTCGCTTTCTTTTCGATCTCATTTCCGGATTGATCGGAAACCGCCTTTCCGCCGATATCGGGCGGAATCTCCGCACCAGCCTTCGCGATAAATTGGAGCGTTTGCCGATCCATTATTTCGACGAACACAAAACCGGGAATACGCTGTCGGTTTTTTCCAATGACGTGGAAACGATCGCCGATTCCCTTCAACAGAGTCTGGTCTCGATCTTGTCGGGACTGCTGATGGTCGTGGGGACCTTGGTGATGATGTTCATCGTTTCCTGGGAGTTGACGATCATCGCCCTTGTTTTCCTTCCTTTGTATGTCGTCGCCACGATGATGGTCACCAAACGTTCTCAAGGGAAATTCAAGACGCAACAGGCGGAACTGGGAAACCTCAATGGATTCATCGAGGAGATGTTCACCGGCCAAAAGGTGGTCCAATTGTTCGGTAAAGAGCAGGATTCGACCGCCGAATTCGATGAAATCAACGAAAACCTGACACAGTCCTCCGCATCCGCGCAATTTTTGAGCGGGTTGATTCGTCCGATCATGGATTTTCTGTCCAATCTATCTTATGTGATCGTGGTGGTCGTCGGGGCCCTGCTCGCGGGGGGAGCCCAACCGTTGTTGATTGGGGATATCTCGACTTTCATCAATTACCAAAAACGGTTCGTCAATCCGATTCTGACGATCGCCAATCTTGCCAATACCCTGCAGTCGACGATCGCGGGTGCGGAGCGGGTCTTCGAATTGCTGGATGCTCCCGAAGAATCCCCCGACCAAGCCGTCGATGCATTTTCCGAAGACCGGTTCCAAGGCACCGTCGAATTGCGTCACGTCGATTTTTCTTATGTCAAGGATCAAGATTTGATCAAGGACCTCAATCTCAAAGTCGAAGCCGGACATCAAATCGCCATCGTCGGACCCACCGGCGCGGGCAAAACGACGCTCGTGAATCTTTTGATGCGGTTCTACGATTTGGACTCCGGAACGATTCTGATCGACGGAGTGGACAGTGTCGATGTTCCCCGGACCACGTTGCGTTCCCAGTTCGGGATGGTTCTTCAGGATACTTGGCTGTTTTCGGGGTCGATCCGCGACAATGTCGCCTACGGAAAACCCGATGCGACCCCGGAAGAAGTGCGCGAAGCCTGCCGCCAAGCGCATGTCGATCATTTCATCGAAACCCTTCCCGAAGGGTATGACACCCTTTTGAACGAAGATGCCGCCAACATTTCCCAAGGGCAGAAACAGCTTTTGACGATCGCCCGGGCGATTCTGTTCAATCCCAAAATCTTGATTTTGGATGAAGCCACTTCCTCGGTGGACACCCGCACGGAAGCCTACATCCAGAATGCGATGACCTTTATGATGAAGGGCAAAACCAGTTTTGTCATTGCCCACCGTCTTTCCACGATCAAGAAAGCCAGCCTGATCTTGGTGATGCAGAACGGTCGGATCGTCGAACAGGGCAATCACGCCGAATTGCTCGCCAAAAACGGCGCATACGCGGAATTGTACAACAGTCAGTTCGTCAACGCCATGGTTTGAAATCGAAAGAGGAAGCAATTCCTCTTTTTCTTTTGGTTTTTTTGCCCAAAAATTGTATAATGAAAAGCGAAGAACCCCGGAAAACACCGGGAGTCAAAAGGGGAATTTTCATGAAAGCCGGACTTGTTTCGCTGGGATGCGCCAAAAACCTCGTCGATTCGGAAATGATCCTCGGAGTGCTTCGGCGCGCCGGGGTTCAGATCGTTTCGCAACCCTCCGATGCCGACGTCATCATCGTCAACACCTGCGGATTCATCGAATCCGCAAAAACCGAAGCCCGCGAAACCATCCGTGAAATGGCCGCTTTCGGGAAGAAACTGATCGTCTGCGGCTGTTATGCCCAACGATACGCCGAGCAGTTGAAAACGGAAATGCCGTTTGTGGACAAAGTGGTTCCCTTGAAAGATTATTCCCGATTCGGAGAAATCCTCGCCGAATGCTTTCCCGATCGAAACCTCAAGTTCGGAGAACTCGATTTTCACGACCGATTGTTGGCGACTTCTCCCTTTCGGCCTTATGTCAAAATCAGTGAAGGCTGCGACAACCGTTGCGCCTACTGCGCCATTCCGCTGATTCGCGGATCGTTCCGGAGTCGGAAAACGGAGGAGATCGTTTCGGAGTGCGAAGGTTTGGTCGCGAACGGCGCGAAAGAACTGATCCTCATCAGCCAAGACACCACCCGGTACGGCACGGATCTGACTCCCGACCGCCGCTCCCTGTTGCCGGAATTGTTGCGACGGGTGGCGGCCATTCCCGGTTTGTGGATGGTGCGGGTATTGTACTTGTACCCCGACGAAATCACCAGGGAATTGCTCGAAACCGTCCGCGATCATCCGAAGATCGCCCGATATTTCGACATTCCGATCCAACATGTGTCTTCCCCGCTTTTGAAGCGGATGAACCGCCGCGGGGACGAAAACTTGTTGGCGGACTTGCTGAAGACGATCCGGGAAATGATGCCCGACGCGGTGTTGCGGACGACCTTGATCGTCGGATTCCCGGGGGAAACCGAGGCCGATTTCCAACAACTGCTCGCTTTCATCGAAACCCATCCCTTCGACCGAATGGGCGTCTTCCCCTATTCCCGCGAAGAAGACACCCCCGCCTATTCCATGGTGGACCAAGTCCCCGAAGAAATCAAACAAGCCCGGTTTGAAACCATCATGAAAAAACAAAAACGGCTGGCCGCGCTTCAAAACCGCCGGCAGGTCGGGCGGGTCCACATGACGCTCGTCGAAGAATACGATCGGCATTCCCGCTTTTATTACGGCCGCAGTTACGCCTTCGCCCCCGACGACGTGGACGGGTACATCGTGTTTCAATCTGCCAAGAAGCTATCCGTCGGGGAAATCATCCCCGTTCGCATCGGTTCATCCATCGGTTACGATCTGCTCGGTGACGCCGTCATCGACCCCAAGGAGTGAATATCATGTTTTTCGATTTGTTGTGGAGAGGCTTCATCGTCGGATTGTCGTTTACGATCCCGGGTTGCAGCGGCGGAACGTTCTCCGTCTATGTCGGGGTCTATGATCGCTTGCTGCACGCCATCGGAAATCTATTCCGCGAATTCAAGAAAAGCTTCAGTTTCCTGTTTCCCTTCGGCATCGGCCTTGTAGGCGGGATACTGCTTTTCTCGAAACTGATGGCACTGGCCTTGCAAGCCAACTCGTTCATCACGATCATGACCTTTGTCGGGTTGACTCTGGGCGGAATTCCCAACCTGTGGAAAAAAGTGAAAGGGCACCGGTTCGGCGTCTCGGAGATCGCATCATTCATCTTGGCTGTGGCGGTCATCGTCACGATGGTGGTTTTCCAGATCGTCGGCGGGTTCACCGACCGCGGATATTTTGTTTTCGATTTTGGAACCGTTGCGCTTTTGTTCGGCCTAGGGGTGATTTCGGCGATAACGATGATCATCCCGGGCATTTCCGGTTCGGGACTGTTGATGATTTTGGGATTTTACACCGCCATCATTTCCAACGTGACCGGCAATCTTTTGGATTTCTCCCGACTGGGGTATAACCTCGCGGTCCTCATTCCGTTCGGTCTGGGCGCTGTCGCCGGGGTCATCGCCATCTCCAAGGTGTTGGAAACGGTTTTGAAAAAATATCCGGTTCACAGCTATTTGGCCATCATCGGGTTCATCGCCGCCTCCGCCGCCACCCTGTTCCTGTGGATCAAAGATCCCGCTTCCGGCGAGGCATTTGTCGACCAGACCCCGATCTACCGCGACTTTTTCGGGTATGTCGGATCGCATCCGTGGATCACCGTCTTCGGAATCCTCGGTTTGGCCGCGGGACTCTTTGCCTCCCTCGCGCTGGTGAGACTGGGATCGCGGGAGAATCATGTCCGAAGTTAAGCACGTCCCGGCGAAGAGTTTTTTTGGTGAAAACCGGTTTAGGCAGCGATTTTGCCTGCAATCCCTATGTGGGCTGCACGCACGCCTGCAGTTATTGTTACGCCCGGTTCATGGGCGACCATGCCCATCGTCCCGAACCCTGGGGAAGTTACGTGGAAATCAAAGATTATCCGAATTATGACATCCCCCGGAACACCGGGGAAAAATCGGTGATGTTTTCCAGCGTCACGGATCCCTATCAACCAATCGAGAAAACCGCCAAACGGACGCGCGCCATCTTGGAAGAAATCTGCGAGAGCCGGCTTCACGTGTCGTTTTTGACCAAATCCGCGCTCATCCTCCGCGATCTCGACCTGTTTTCCGCGATGGCCAACGTGACCGTCGGATTCTCCATTGCCCTCGACGATGTTTCCGCATCGGTTCTCGAACCCGGAGCTTCGTTGCCTTCCGAACGGATCCGGGCGTTGCAGAGCCTCCATCAAGCCGGAATCCGAACCTTTGTTTTCATCGCTCCGATCTTGCCCGGAATCACCGACGTTTTCACGATTCTCGATGCGGTGGACGAACATTCCGATTTTGTGATGTTCGACCGTCTGAGCCTGAAACACCCGGAAAACAAAGCCAATATTTTCCGCTATGTCGCCAACCGGAAACCCGAACTCCTCGGTTTATATCGTAACGTCTTCGAAAATAAAGATTCCACCTATTATGACTCACTGGCCCAACGCATCCGTGACCGCGCCCAAGAGCGCGGACGCGATTACCGATTGTTCATCGGGAAAGGAGAATAATCCATGCGCACCCTGCAAGACGTGTTGCCCTTCGAAACTCGCCTCATCGAAACCAGAAGAATCCTTCATCGACATCCGGAAACCGGATTCGATCTTCCGTGGACCCATGATTTCGTGGTTTCGCGGCTCCGTGAAGCGGGAATTCCCTTCACTCCCCATGTCGGAAAGCATTCCATCGTCGCCATCCTCGAAAACGGGGTCGGCCCCGTTCTCGGACTGCGGGCAGACATGGATGCCCTCCCGATTTTCGAGGCCAACTCCGACCTTCCTTACCGGTCCGAATGCGACGGAAAAATGCATGCCTGCGGTCATGACGCGCATACCGCGATCCTGTTGGAAACCGGCCGTTATCTGCATACGCACCGTGAACATTGGCGGGGAACCGTCAAGTTGATCTTCCAGGAAGCGGAAGAGGGTCCGAACCCCGGGGGGGCTTGGGGCGTGTGCCAAAGCGGGTTGGTGGACGATGTCGATGGCTTTTTTGCTTTCCATGTGAGTCCCGCCCATCCGGTCGGAACGGTGGCGATCAAATCGGGAGAAACGATGGCCGCCGCCGATACGGTGAAAATCCGGCTTCTCGGCAAAGGTTGTCACGCCGCTTATCCGCACTTGGGCATCGACCCCATCGTCATGCAGGCCGAAGCGATCCTTGCCATGCAGAGCATCGTGACCCGCAAACTCGATCCCACCGAATCCGCCGTCCTCACCATCGCCCGCGTCCAAGCGGGAACCACCCATAACGTCATTCCCGCGTTTGCGGAACTGGAAGGGACGGTCCGCACCTTCAACGAAACCACCCGCCGGCTCATGGAAGCCGAAATCCGCGCGGTTTTGGAAAGCGTATCCGCCCGCCATGGGGGCGCTTATGAATTTCGATACATCCGTGAGTACGATCCCACCTATAACGATCCCGGAGCCACGCTGGTCTTCCGCCGAGCCATCGAACGATCCTTGGGAACTCAAGGGTTCGTTCCCTTGGATAAGCCGACGATGGGGGCGGAGGATTTTTCCCGCTATGCCGCGATGAAAAAGGGATGCATCGCCTGGTTGGGGACCCGGGGAGACGATACCACGGGATTCAGCCTGCATCATCCCGCCTTCAACATCGATGAAAGCGCCTTGAAATACGGCGTCCTGTGTTTCTTGAACCTAGTCGAAACCTACGGAAAGGAAGAATGACATGATCCTCATCAAGAATGCGTATCTTCTGGGAATGGAAGACATCAATTACGAAATCCGCGACCTGCTGGTCGACGGAAAAACGATTCAGGCGATCGGGTCCTTTGATCCGAAGGATTATCCCCAAGCCACGGTGATCGACGCCCGCGAACGCTACCTTACTCCGGGGATCATCGATGCCCACTGCCATGTCGGAATTTCCGAAGAAGGCATCGGGAACGAAGGGGCGGATTACAACGAGGTCAATGATCCGGTGCATCCGGAACTGCGCGCCATCGACGCCATCAAACCGCAAGACGAGGGCATCGTCGAGGCGATGAAAGCGGGCGTTACCACCGTTTCCACCGGTCCGGGAAGCGCCAACGTCATCGGCGGAACCTTTTGCATCATGAAGACCAAGGGAACCGTCATCGATCAAATGGTGATCAAAGCCGAATCGGCGATGAAAATGGCGCTGGGAGAAAACCCCAAACGGGTGTATGGCGGGAAAAACCAAACCCCGAATACCCGGATGGCATCGGCAGCTCTGATTCGCGATGCCTTGATCAAAGCCCGCGAATACCGAAAAAAAATCCTCGATTACAAAACCGATCTCGCCGCCAACAAAGAGGTCAATCCGCCGGAAACCAATCTCAAATGGGCCTCTTTGGCACGGGTGTTTGACGGGTTTCCCGTCAAGATCCATGCCCATCAACAGGACGACATCGCCACCGCCATCCGCTTGATCAACGAATTTCGGTTGAACGCCACGATCGAACACGCCACCGA
>ERZ795054.3922-NODE-3922-length-11278-cov-4.811815_pt1 | contig 11278 bp, 5 predicted proteins | sample MGYA00375138_ERZ795054 | MGnify/ENA primary metagenome ERZ795054 (study PRJEB30183, sample SAMN05720215) | anaerobic digester metagenome | isolation source: active sludge of municipal wastewater-treating anaerobic digesters | place: USA | collected 2014-12-23 ...
TGCCCTCGACATAGACGTCATAGCCGCGGTTGGCCGAGTTGTCGGCAAACAACAGTTGAAGCTTGTACTGGACACCGGTCTCGACGGCGAGGCGCACGGTGACCAGGTCGGGCGGTGCGCTCCAGCGAATCGAGCGCATGACGAATTCGAGGTTCTTGTCATTCGCCGTCTTCCCATAGGCCGCCGTGTGCCAGGCGTCAATCTCGTTGACGGCGCTGATGCTGACTCCGGTTGTGTTGTCCCCCGTGAAGACCGCGTCGCCAACCCGCCCGCCGAAGCCGCTCGGGCCGACATTGACGGCGTACGTGAAGTAGCCCTGCAAATCAAGGCCCTCTCCGGGATCGCCTCCGGTGAAGGCGCCGACAGTTGCCGCGTGGGATGTGGGCATGGCGACCAGGAACAGACCCAGGCCGCATACCGCCAAGGCCCATCGGCGCAAGAGTGACAACGAGATGGTAAGTGATTGGTTCCTCATAGACCGGCTCGACTTTTTGCTGGGAGGTTCATTCCCCAAAACAAACACGCTCCGGAAATCCGATACCCTCGGCCCGGCGTGTGCCATATGTGGGAAGTACGCAGACAGTCTACCCGCGTCAGCCGGCCCGGCAAAGCAAAAGTTTTCGCGTGAGAAACCGTCGCAGTCGATCTGGAGGATGTCGGTGGGAATCGAGTTTGCGCCGCGTGGGGGCACGCGGCCTACAGAATGGGCATCATCGGCTTGTAGGCCGGGTCCCCTGACCCGGCGCCTGCACCGATGTCTGTCCTCTCGCCGCGTGGGGGCACGCGGCCTACAGAATGGGCATCATCGGCTTGTAGGCCGGGTCCCCTGACCCGGCGCCTGCACCGATGTCTGTCCTCTCGCCGCGTGGGGGCACGCGGCCTGCAGCGAGAGAGTCTCCATCCGGTGCAGGCCCGGTTCCCTCACGGGCGACAGAACACCGACAAACATCAAGCACTGCTCAGTCGGCACTGAATCCTAAGGCCATCAGCTCGTCAGCGGACTTATGGATCGAAGGACTCAGCCGATGATCGGGGGGCTTGAACTGGGGTCGGTCCTCGCCCATTGTAAAGCCACGATGACACCGCGCGCGAGCGTGCCGCTCCTCCCGCCGCCACGTCGGGTCGCGCTCCACCGGGATCGCCTCCCCCCGCGCGGCAACTGCGCCTCGCTGGCCAGCGCCCTGGCCTGGCTTCTCCTGCCCTTGTGTTTCGAGACCGGAACCGCTCAGCCGTCCGGCTATTCCAACTCGACCACAGCCGCCGATTGCGTCGTCACGTTCAACGAGGTCATGTACCACCCGTCCGACGACGGCTCGCGCGTCGAGTGGATCGAACTGCACAACCAGATGTCCGTCGACGTCGACCTCTCTGCCTGGACGATCGGGGGCGGCGTGGCGTATCGCTTTCCTCCGGGCGCCGTGATCCGCGGCGGGGCGGTGGTGGTGATCGCTGCGGATCCTGCGGCACTGCACGCGGCCACGGGTTTGGACTCGGTTCTGGGGCCGTTCACCGGATCGCTCGCCAACGAAGGGGAACGACTGGTCCTGAGCAACCTCAACGGCCGCGTCATGGACGATCTGGCCTACGGCGACCGCCCGCCGTGGCCCGTCGGCGCCGATGGCTCGGGCGCGTCCCTGGCGAAACGCCGTCCCGGTTCGCCCAGCAGTCCGCCCGAGAACTGGCGGGCAAGCCGTCAAGTCGGAGGCACGCCCGGAGGCGTCAACTTCCCCGACCTCGGCCCCGAGGACGAGCCGGTGGTCGATGCGCTGATCGGTCCGACCGCGCGGGGCCGGTGGATGGTGCCGGGCGTGCCCGGCGCGGGCGTGAGCTGGACCGCGCCCGAGCACGATGACGCCGCATGGTCAGCGGGCACGAACGGCTTCGGCTTCGATCGGTCGAACACGCCACCGATGACGCGTCCCGCCCGGTTCTACCCACTCGAGAAGGACTTTCGCGATGTCGCCGGCGACGCCCTCGATGGCCAGGCGCAAAGCAGCCCCGCTTTCGTCGCTGACCGTCCGCCGCTGGCCGCCGACTCGAATGCGTCCATGCGCTTGGACGGTCTTAACGACTCGGTCACGATGCCCGAACCGGTCGTCCCGAGCGCCTACACGCTTTGTCTCGGGGTCAAGCTCGCCGCGGTCAGGTCGTGCAGTCTCCTCGTGCTGACATCCGAGGCGGGCCCGACGACCCACTGGTCCCATCAGCTCCGACTGAACAGCTCCGGACAGTTCGAACACTACACCTACGATGGCGGATGGAACCTGGTCACCGGACGCACAGTCGCCGAACCGGGACGTTGGTACCATGTCGCAGCCACGGCCGAGAACGGCGGGTTCATGCGCCTTTTCGTCGATGGGATCGAGGAAGGGACTCCCGATCGGATCGGGTCGCTGTGGGAGGCGGGAGACCGTTGGATGCTCGGCTGCAATTCGGGGCACACACCCCACTTCATGGACGGCTGGCTGGATGAGATCGCCATCTGGCACACCGCCATCCCCGCTGCCCAGATCGCCACCGTCGCCGCTGGCGGTTCCCCGATGAACGCAGGCGGGCTCGAGGGCTTGTTTGCCACCGACCTCACGGACTCGATGTGGGGTCGGAACAGCAGCGTCTGGCTGCGGTTGCCCTTCACCAAGTCCGCTGGCGTTTTCTACGATCAACTCGTGCTCCGCCTGCGCTACAACGACGGTGTCGTCGCCTGGCTCAATGGCGTCGAAGTCGCGCGCCGCAACGCCCCGGACACGATCGAATGGGATTCCGCCGCAACCGCCGGGCGCACGCCGGGCGAATCCGCCGTGCCTGAGGCGATTGACCTCTCCGCCCAGATCGGCCTCCTGCGCCCCGGCCTCAACGTGCTGGCCCTCCAGGGCCTGAATCGTGCGGTCGAGGACGACACGTTTCTTGCTCAGACCGAGATGGTGGCACGGCGGGGCGCGATTCCGTCCGACGCGCCCGGCCTGGTCTTCAGCGAGTTCCCCGCCGCGGATGCATCGCCGTTCTGGTGCGAACTGCGGAACGCCGGCTCCGCCCCGATTGCCCTGTCGGGCTACCGTCTGATCGCCTCGCGGAGCGGGATCGTCCCGCTCGCCAACCGCGTTCTCGATCCGGGCGAGTTCGAGATCGCCTCCCTGCCGCCAGACGCTCCGACCGTGCGCGAGGGCGACCGCCTCTTCCTGTCGAGCGCGGACGGATCGCTGTTGGCCGACGCCGCGCGCGTCGCGTTCGAACCGCAAGCCCGCGCCAGTCCCGGCGCGGATGAACCGTTTCTCATCCCCTCCGCGCTCACGCCGGGGAGCGCCAACGTCTTTAGCCTCCACGACGAGATCGTGATCAACGAGATCTTCTATCACGCCCCACCGACCTACCGTCAGCCCGGCATCCCCTACGCGGAAAACGACGAGCAATGGATCGAGCTTCTCAACCGCTCGGATCGCGCGCTCGACCTGGCGGGCTGGCGCTTGAGCGACGCGGTCGACTATGCTTTTCCGCACGATTGCGTGCTTGGGCCCGGCGAACTGCTAGTCGTGGCCAGCAATGCCGCAGCCTTCCGGGCACGGCATCCGGGCCTGCACGTGGTCGGCGATTTCAGCCGACGCCTGTCTCGCCGTTCGGATTGCGTCGCGGTGCGGGACGACGCGGGCAATCCCGTGGACGCCGTCCGTTACGGAGACGATCGTCCGTGGCCGGCAGAAGCCGACGGGGGCGGATCGAGCCTTGAACTGGCGGACGCCCGGGCGGACAACGCGTCGGCAGCCGCGTGGGCGGCCAGCGACACCGCATCGCGGGCCTCGTGGCAGCGCTACACTGTGATCGCCCGGGCCGTCGAGCCCGTGTTTGGCCCGCCGTTGCACGGTTTCTCCGAGCTGAGGCTGGGCTTGCTCGATGACGGCGAATGCCTGTTGGACAACATCGCGGTGATCGAGGATCCCCACGGCGCCGCCCGCCTCCTGCTCGAGAATGGCACTTTCGCCGACGGCGTCGCGACGTGGCGTCTTTTGGGCAACCATTCCCATTCGCGAGTCGAGGCGGACGTCGAGCGCCCTGGCAATCTGCTGCTCGACCTGGTCGCCACCGACGCTCGCGGTTACCTCCACAACCAGATCGAATCGACGCTCATGTCCGGCGGCGCCGTCGTGCCGGTCGTTGCCGGACGCGAGTATGCGATCGCCTTCGATGCCAAGTGGCTTCGAGGTTCGCCGCAACTCCATGTCGAGCTCTACTACAACCGCGTCGCCCGCACGATCATCCTGGCGCAACCGGATGTCTGGGGCACGCCGGGACAACCAAACTCGGTGGCGTCCGCCAACCTGGGCCCCACCTACGCGGGCCTGACCCACGACCCGCCCGTTCCCCGCACCGGCCAGGCCATCGGCATCCGCGTCACTGCCCAGGACCCCGATCGAGTCGATTCCCTGACCCTGCATTACGCCATCAATGAGGGCCCCTGGTTCGAGGCGCCGATGGGCCGCGAATCGGGTGAACTTGCGGATGTGCCTGATACGCCCGCCGTTTTCACATCCTCGCTGCCGGCGCAAGCGGTGTCGGGCGCCGTGATCCAGTTCTATGTCGAGGGACGCGACGGGCGCGGCGCGGTCTCGTACTGCCCCTCGGCGGGCCCTGATTCGCGGGCCCTGATCCGGGTGGACAATCGAAGTCCGGGCTCCAAACGGCGGTCGTTCCACCTGATCCTTGCGGCGCGCGATGGCCGCCTGCTCGACGATTTCCGGAACATGATGAGCGACGATCGGCTCGGAGCGACCGTCGTGTGGGACGGGCGTGAGATCTTCTACGACTGCGGTGTGCATCTGCACGGCAGCATGTACAGCCGCAACAACCCCGATGCCGCCGCCTACAATGTCCGGTTCCCCGCCGATCGCCTGTTCCGGGGCGTTCATCGCACGGTTCAGCTCAAACGGCGCGTCATCCAGGAGATCATCGCCAAGCACGTCCAGAACCAGTCCGGCGTCCCCGGCATGTACGACGACATCGTCCACCTCTTCTCGCATCGCCCCGGCAACGCCGGCCCGGCCCGGATGTCGCTGGCGCACTACAATGACATCTACCTCGACTCGCAATACGAGGACGGCGCCGCGGGCACCCTGTTCAATATGGAAGGCATCCGCGTCGCCGTCGCCACCGAGGACGGCTCGCCCCAAGGCGTCAAGCTCCCATTCCCCATCGACTGGGTCGCCAACTACGACATCGTGGATCTAGGCGAGGACCCCGAGCAATACCGTTGGTCCACCATGATCCGCAATAACCGGGCCCGTGACGACTATGCCCCCTACATCGCCCTGGCCAGAGCCTTCAGCCTGAGTGGCACCGCCCTCGAACGTGCCGTGCCGGACGTCCTGGATGTGGACGAGTGGATGCGCGTATTCGCGCTGCTCTCGCTGTTCGGCATCGGCGACACCTACACGCAAGGCAATCCGCACAACCTCAATTTCTACGTCCGCCCCGCCGATCAGCGGGTGCTCGCCCTGCCATACGACTGGGATTTCCTCTTTGCACTCGAAGCCACGGCGCCGCTCTGGGGCGACGGCAACCTCTCCCGCATTATCAGCCGGCCCGTCTACATGCGTCGCTTCTATGGACACCTCCTCGACCTGATGGAAACCGCCTTCCAGGCCGATGCGATGGCTCCGTGGGTCGCCCACTACGGCGCCGTGGCGGGCGAAGACTACGGCTCGGCGCTCGATCGTGTGCGCACCCGCAGTCAGTACGTGCGCAGCCGGCTGCCCGCGGCCATTCCCTTCGCCATCACCAGCAACGGCGGCGCCGACTTCACAGTCACCAACCTCTCGGTTCAACTCGAAGGCCGCGCCTGGATCGACGTGCGCGAGATCCGACTCGCCGGCCAATCGGCGCCGCTGCCCCTCTCCTGGCGGGACGCCGCCCGCTGGCAGGTTGCCGTTCCGTTGGCGACCGGACTCAACCGCATCGCCCTCGAAGCCTTCAACCGCCGCGGCGAAATCGTGGGCCAGGACGCCATCAACGTCAGCACCACGGCGAACGACAACCCCCAGCGCGTCGCGCTCCGCATCACGGAGATCATGTATCACCCCGCCCCCCCGACGCCGGTCGAGATCCAGGCCGGCTTTGGCGACGCCGATCTGTTCGAGTTCATCGAAATCGCGAACCTTGGTCCGGACGAGGTCTCTCTCGAAGGGGTGCGTTTGGATGACGGTGTCCGGTTCGATTTCACCGATTCGGCCATCCGGACCCTGCCCGCCGGAGGGCGTGTGGTGGTCACACGCGACGCCGACGCCGCGCGGTACCGTTACGGCGCGAGTCTGCCTGTCGCCGGCAACTACACCGGCGCGCTCGACAACGCCGGCGAGACCCTGCGCCTCATCGACCGGTACGGATTCGTGATCCAGGGGTTTGCCTACGACGACGAGGGCGCCTGGCCATTCGAGGCGGATGGCTCGGGCCGGTCGCTCGAGAACATCGGTCCATGGGGAGACCCGGCGGAGCCGGGCAATTGGCGGGCCAGCCCGGGCATGGGCGGTTCGCCTGGCCAACCCGAATTCGTCCAACCGCTGATCGCCTCGGCGAGCATTCGGGCGGGCCAACTGGTCGTGCGCTTCGAGGCTCGTGCCGCCCAGCCCTATCGGCTGATGGCGTCCGCCGACACCCTGAGCGGTCCATGGCAAGTCGCTGTAGCGGTGCCCCCTGAACCGGAGGCGCGGACGATCGAGATCATCGACCCCGTCCATCCCGGAGCGAGCGTGCGGTTCTATCGACTCGTGTCGCCGTGATTGGCGGCAGGTCGGTGCATCCGCGTCAGCGCCGCTTTCCGTGTTCGGATTCATGGGGAAGCGATGACATTCATCGGTTGAATGCAAAAGGGGATCATGAACCAAAGTTCCCCGCTCGTAATCGTAATCGTAATCCTCTCTCGCCGATTACCCCCACGGCTCACGGGAAGCGATGACATTCGACGGATTAATGCGCGCGGGGACCATGAACCGGTCTGTAGCCGCCGACGTGAGTGGTGCGCATGGTCAGGTTCGGGTTGAGGGCAGTTGGTCAAAGGGACTGGGCTGGGGTGAAGTTCACTTTGCAGTTGGTGCCCCTGCCGACCTGGATGCGGCGGTCCACGACGAACCAGATGCGTCGGGCGGCGCAGCGCTGGCCGCGGGGCCGGTCGGCCTGGGCCGCGAGCGCCCAGATGGCGATGTCCAGGCAGGCGGTCTTGCCGGCCGCGGCAGGAAGGTGAATGGTGGCGGGCGGCCGCGCCACAGAGCTTAAGGGCCTTCAGCGCGTATTGCTGGGCCTGGGGGTGCGGATCGCGCAGTGCCACGGGAGCCAGGGCCTGGACGGCAGCGACCGCGCGGGCCCGGGCGATGTTGTCTCTCACCCACGCCTCGATTGCGCGCGGTGGCGGCATCCTCGCCGACGGGTGGCTGAGGCGGATCCTGTTCGGGTGTCTCTATGGGTCCTGCTTGCTTTCGGCGGCGCCGTCGCCATCGCTTGCCGCGGCGTTCCCTGCGGCAGAATCGGCCGAAGCCGCCTTCGCCCGGCGTGCCAGTTCCTCCCGGAACAGCCGGTGGTGTCGGCGCACGCGCAACCGATATGTCTCGTCCAGCACGAATTGCTGAAACGCCTTCAGCAGAAGCTCGGCAAACTCGGACTGCTCGTTGATGGGGTCCAACTCGCCCTTGACCAAGGCGGGTGCAGCCTCCGGATCATAGGGCATGCGCTTCCGATAGAACGACTCTTTCTCCCAGCCGTAGTTGATCGAGGCGAGTACTCGACCGGACTCGTTGGGTGAGATCACCTGAAGGAACATCCGCCGGCAATCGCAATCGAGATCTTCACAATAGAATTCCAGGTAGATGTACTCGCCCGCTGGCAGACTCTGCCCCGGTCCGAAGTGCAGGCAACGCACCTCGCGCATGGCGAGTTCGGGAAACAACGAATGGAAGGAAGTCATGCGGAAGGGGGAGTTGAGAGTGCAGTGTTGAGTGCGGTCGCATCACCGGGAAACGGCCTTCTGCTCGACCCGTTTGGCGAAGCCGGCCACGCGGATCACCTGGAGCCGGTGCACGCCCCGGGCGATAAGCTCCGTCTGGTCATGGGCCTCGACCTGGAAGGTGATGCGCGCCCCGTCCACATGGATCACGCGAGCCGCACAGGTGACGGTGTGGCCCAAGGGGGTCGGCGCGACATGACGCACCTCGATCTCCAGACCGACGGTGCTCTCGCCGGCCTCGAGGCAGGGGAGGACGGCCTCGCGCGCGGCGTGTTCCAGGAACCAAATCAGCCACGGCGTGCACAGCACTGGCGGCATTCCGCCGTCGGCGAAATCGATGGCATGCTTGGCTTCCACGACGAACTTCTGTTCGCCCACGGCTCCCACTTTCGGACGGCTCTTCATGATCGGTTGCGGCGAGGATGGCGCGAATCCCCTTGGAAGTCGAGGCCGGTCGGCGGCGTGTCATCCTCGGCCAGTCCCACATCGATGCTCTGCCCGCCCCAGGTTTGGCTGGCGCGAACGGCCATGAGGTTCTTGCCGGGCTTGTCTTCTGCACCTTGAGATACCAGGCGATCTCGGCGTCGCCGATGGACTGCGGGAAGAGGTTCAGCCCGAGCACGTGGTCCCAGATCAGGTTGTGTTTCATCGCCCAGGTGTCGGGCTGGCCGTAGGCAAGCAGGGTGCGGCCATCGCCCCTGGCGAGGTCCTGCCACCTGGCGGCGTAGTCCTGCGCGATTGCGCGATACTTCTTTGCGTCGTCGTAGGCCAGCATGAGGTAGCGTGTGCGGTGCTGGGAGGTCTTGCCGAGATCGAAGGCAAACGCGGCCACAGGTGTGTCGTCGCTGGCGGCGCGGGGCATCCGCCGGTCCATCGCTTCGGGCAGCGAGCCGCCGGAAACGAAGGTCTCTCGGCAAGTCTGGAACGAGGCAACAACGAGTTCCGCACTGGTCCTCTCGGCCGCGACATAGAGACAGCCCCAGTCGATTCGAAGATCGTCTCCCTTTTTCTGAAGAATCGGTTGATCCTTGGATCTCACCTTGACTGCGACCAGATGCTGAAGTACGGATCGTGGGTCACCAGCGGCACGGCGGGCGGACGCAAGTGATCGGAGGCGAATGCTGAAACGGCAAGAGACATCAACAGCGCGCTGGCCAAACGGTGAAGCGGCAGGATCATAGAGGTCTGGGCATGGTTTTGACATTTCATGGTTCTGCCATCACTCCCGCGCCCGCGGCAGCCTTCACCGCATAGATTTCGGGCTCGGTTTCCGTGGCGGCGAAATAGTGCTTGCGCACGAAGACCGCGAAAGCATCCGCGCTGCCTTTCTCGACAAACGCCACCATGCAGCCGCCGAAGCCCGCTCCGGCCTGTCGTGCGCCAATGACTCCGGGAGCGGCGAGCATCGCTTGCATCATGACGTGCATGGCGGGCGCGCCGATTTCGTACAACTCGCACGCGCCCCGGAACGAAGCGGCCGTGAGTTCGCGGATGGCCGCGCGGTCGAACGCCGGCAACGCGGCCGCCAGTCCGAGCACACGCTGATTCTCCTCGACGATGAAGCGGCAGCGCTTGGCGACCTCGGCCGGCAACTCCTGTTCGCGCCGGTGCAACTCCTCCACTGAAATCTCCCGCAGCGCGCGCAGGCCGAGTCGACGCGCTCCTTCCTCGCACTGGGCGCGGCGCAGGCCATACTCGGAACCCGCCAGTTGGCGTTTCGACTTCGTGTCGCAAATCACGATCTGAATGCGCTCGGCCAGCCTGACGGGCCGGCTCGACAAGTCCCGGCAATCGAGCAACAGGGCGCAGCCTTCCCGGCCCACACAGGAGGTGTACTGATCGAGGATGCCGCAGTTGACGCCCACGAAATGGTTCTCCGCCTGCTGGCAGAGCAAGGCCTTCGTCACGGGATCGAGCTTCCACCCGCCCAGGGCCTCGAAGGTCGTGGCGGTGGCGCATTCGAGCGCCGCCGAAGAACTCAGCCCGCTGCTCATCGGCACCGTGCTTTGGATGACGCCGTCGAAGCCCGTGAGCGCAAGGCCCTCTCCCCGCAACACCTTGGCCACGCCCCGCACATAGTTGCTCCAGCGTCGGCCGGCTTGGGCCGCAATGGCGTCGAGGCGGAACGTGCTCTCAGCTCTGAGATTCTCCGACCAAAGCCGCACCACGCGGTCAGTCCGGGGGCGCGCGGCGATCCAGGTGTCGCGGTCGATGGACAGAGTGAGCACGTAGCCGAGGTTGTAATCGGTGTGGCTGCCCATCAGGTCCACGCGCCCGGGCGCGCGGCACCAGTGGGTGGGAGCGCCGGCAAAACGTTGTCGGAAGCAGCGGGTGATCTCGCCGCTGCGATCAGGAGCGATGGTCATGGTCGTTGTTCGGCGCCCAATGCAGGGCAGCCAAGCAGTCCACGCGTCCGGTGGACAAGGGTGATCGTCGCGGCGTGGCTCGTGCGAGCCAACGCATGGAACGCGATGCTGATGGAGCGGATGACGAATCTCATCGGTCCTTCATCCAGACAACATCTTCTCATGAGCCGTGGTTCCGTAGCCGTCCCGCATCGCGGGATGAGTCCGCGCCATCTCGCTCCGTCAAAGGCAGGAATCAGCGCCGACTCACGTCGGCGGCTACAGACCGGTTCATGGTCCCCGCGCGCATTAAACTGTTGAATGTTAAGGCCTTTCATGAGCGGTCCGAGCTTGCTGGAAACGCTTCGAGCATCGCCACGACGTTTTCCATGGGGATGTCCGACTGCATCCGGTGTGACGGACCGAGGATCAGGCCCGTCCCGTCCGGGGCGAGGTCCCGGACGCACGCGCGCGTGGCGGCGCGAACCTCGGCGGGCGTCACTTTGGGCAGGACTTCCTGAGTCGAGATGCCGCCGTAGAAACTCAGGTGCTGGCCGAATTCGCGATGAAGCCGCGTGTGCTCGAGCACCTCGGGCTGAACGGGATTCAGGCAGGTCAGACCGATGTCCACGAGGTCGGGCAAAATGGCCCAAATATCGCCGTCGGAATGAAGCATGACCGGCAAGCCTGCCTCGCGAAACACGGCGAACATGCGGGCCAGCCGCGGCTTGATCATCGCCCGCCAGAGCCTGGGCGAGAACAACAGTCCGCGTTGCGCCCCGTAGTCATCGCCAAAATAGCCGCCGTCCACGCCGCCTCTGGAATCCTTGACCGGCGAAATGTGTTGTAGACAAGTCGAGGTTCCGAGCTGCGTTGAAGGGGTCAAGGATTCTAAGGAGAGTCTGTCCCCGAGGGCGCAGCCGTGCATGGCGCTTGATGGGGATAGGTGCGG
>ERZ795054.3929-NODE-3929-length-11272-cov-9.689667_pt1 | contig 11272 bp, 10 predicted proteins | sample MGYA00375138_ERZ795054 | MGnify/ENA primary metagenome ERZ795054 (study PRJEB30183, sample SAMN05720215) | anaerobic digester metagenome | isolation source: active sludge of municipal wastewater-treating anaerobic digesters | place: USA | collected 2014-12-23 ...
TGGCGCACAGGGCGCACACGTCGGTTTCGCTCAAATCGCGGCACAGCCGGCAGTGACCAATGCCATCCAGCGCCGCCTGCAAGGCTTCAATTAGCCGGCGCCCACCGTCGCGGTCCCGCTCCAGCAAATGCAGGGCCATGCGCTGAGCCGATTTTGGCCCCACCCCCGGCAGACAACGCAACGCCGTAATCAGCCGGTTCAGCAGCGGCGAGGCGGCCACGGCAATCGGTCAGAACAGCGATTTCAAACCGCCCAATGCGCCCGGCGGCAGGCCCATGTTCGCAGTGAGGCCGCCCATCTTCTCCTGCACCATGCGCTCAACCTTGTGTACGGCGTCATTGAACGCCGCCGCTACCAGGTCTTCCAGCATATCCTTGTCGTCGCCCACCAGGCTGTCATCAATCCGGATGCGCTGCACTTCATAGCGACCGGTCAGCACTACGTTGACCAGACCGCCGCCGGACTCGCCGGTGATCTCCATCGCCATAATTTCCGCCTGCGCCTTTTGCAGATTCTCCTGCATCTTTTGCGCCTGCTTCATGATATTGCCCAAAGCGCCTTTCATCGTTTCCTCTCCTGGCCATTGCAATACGGTGGTCGCCGATGGAACGGCTACTCGTCGGTATCGTCACGCGGATGAATAGCCGCAATCCGCGCTTCGAATCTTTCCTGCATGTCCCGCACGTGCGGATCCCGGGCGATCTGCTCGGCGGCGGTCTGTTGGCGTTCCGTGTGTTGCTGTTTCCGGCGGTCTTCCGGCGTCGCCGTCACGCTGCCAAACTGGAATTTCAGGTCAACCGGTTTGCCCAAATGCTGTTCCAGCGCCGCTTTCAGCCGGTCCTTGATGTGTTGATTCAGCATCGGCTCGAGGCTGGGTTCCAACCTCAATTGGAGGCGATTGCCTTCATACACCATTAGTTCGCAGCGCGACGCCAGATTTTTTTCCCGCGCATTCAGATCGAGTTGTCTGAGTAACTGATCCCATTCCGAAGCTGGATGCGTTGGAGCCGGCGCGATGGACACTGGTGCGGGTGGGCGGGAGACTGAGGCAGTCGGAGCCATCACCGGCGCGGCAGCCGTGGTGGTCCGGCTGGGCGCCTGGGCTGGCGCGGTTGCTTCCAGCGTCGCGGGCCGGAAACAGAGCATCCGCAACAACACCATTTCGAACCCGCCGCGCGGCTCTGGCATCAGCGGCAGGTCGCGCCGGCCCAGCAGGGCAATCTGATAAAACAGTTGCACATCCTCCGGGACCAGCATCCCGGCCAGCCGCCGGGCGTCTTCCGGATCGGCCAGATCGTCATCCGGGATAGCTTCGGGCACGATCTGCGCCAGCGCCACCCGTTGTAGTAACGACAGCAGTTCGGCCAACACCGCCGCGTAATCGGGCGACAATTCATCCAGTTCCGCCACTTGGCGCAACACCTCTGGCGCGTCGTTGGCCGCCAGCGCCTCCAGCAACCCCACGACCCGCCGCCGGTCAATGCTGCCCAGCATGGCGCTGACCGCCACCGTTTCCACCCGTCCGCCGCCAAAAGCAATCGCCTGATCCAGCAGACTCAGCGCATCGCGCATACTGCCATCGCCGGCGCGGGCGATCAGTCGCACCGCCTCGTCCTCGCGGGGCACACTCTCCGCCTCCAGAACCTGATGCAGATACCGGGCGATCAGCGCGGCCGGCAACCGTTTGAGGCTGAATTGCAGGCAACGCGACAGAATAGTGACCGGAAGCTTCTGCGGATCGGTGGTCGCCAGCAGGAATTTCACGTGCGGCGGCGGCTCTTCCAGCGTCTTCAGCAGGGCGTTGAAGCTGTGGGTGGAGAGCATGTGGACTTCGTCAATCAAATACACCTTGAAGCGGCCCCGGCTGGGCGCGTACTGCACGTTCTCCAGCAGGTCGCGGGTATCCTCGACCTTGGTGCGGGACGCCGCGTCTACCTCGATCAAATCCACAAAGCGCCCAGCGTCAATCTCCTGGCAGGCCGAGCATTGCCCGCAGGGATGGGAAGAAACGCCGACCTCGCAGTTGAGCGACTTGGCGAAAATGCGGGCGATGGTGGTTTTACCCACGCCGCGCGTGCCGGTGAACAGAAAGGCGTGGTGCAGGCGTTGCTGATCGAGGGCGTTGGTCAGGGCGCGGACTACGTGTTCCTGGCCCGCGAGTTCGTGGAAGGTGCGTGGCCGCCACTTGCGCGCCAGAACCTGATAGCTCATGCGGCGCTCCGGCAGTGAAGAGAAAGGGTGGCGCCCCCTGCCGGCCGTACCCCGGCGCCCGAGGCCACTGCTGCCGCTGCTCCCTTCCGGGCCTGACGGGGTTCACAGCTTGTCGTCGCGGGGGGACCGACAGGGGTCGCCATGGTTTCGCCATACCTCTGATTTCATGATAATCCATCGCTGCTTGGCTTGTCATCCTCAACCGGTAGCAAATAGTTTGCCCGCCACATCCTGAAAGGCAATCAATCTGTCCACGGAAGACACGGAACGCACGGAAAAAGAAGGAATTAAATGGATTTATCCACGGAAGACACGGAAGGCACGGAAAATAAGGAATTCAATTGTTTTCTTCTGTGATTTCCGTGTCTTCCGTGGACCGGGGTTTTTCGGTAAAGCAGGCGCACATCCCAATAAATTCTCTTATTTTCTAGGTCGTTAGCAGTTCACTGGAAAAATCATTCAGAGCTATCCATGGCGCTATAATCCTCACTCCCAACAACGACAACCAGGGAGTGATGAGCGCTATGACACGCCGGGAACTTTTGCTGCAATTGCTGGGGCTGGCCGCCTGCGGAACGTTGCCGGCCTCATGGGTCCACGCCGCTGCAACCGGAAGCGATTCTGCAACCGAGGGTCAGCCCTTCAGCCAGGAGTGGCTGCGCGAAACCGCACAACGCCTGGCGCGGGAGCCCTACAATCCCCCCGCCGACGCCCGGCCGCCGTGGCTGGCGGCGATGAATTACGATGACTATCAGGCGCTCAACAACTTTCGCGCCGAGCGCAGCTTGTGGGGCGGCGGCGAATTGCCATTCCAGGCGCGGTTTTTCCATCTGGGGCTGTATTTCCATCATCCGGTCAGCCTGTACGAAGTCGCCGACGGCATCGCCCGTCCGATCCATTTCTCTCCAGACCTGTACAAGTATGGCCCGAGGGTCAAGGACCGGATTCCGGAGCAGGTCGGCGATCTCGGTTTCGCTGGTTTCCGGGTCAACAGCCGCGCCGACTGGGACCGGGACATGTTCTCCTTTCTGGGGGCCAGCTACTTCCGCGCGGTCGGCGCCAGCAAGCAGTACGGCTTGTCCGCTCGCGGCCTGGCGATTGACACCGGTATGGAACGCCCGGAGGAATTTCCCGCCTTCCGCGCCTTCTGGCTGGAGCGGCCCGCGCCGACCGCCACCGCCCTGACCCTTCACGCCCTGCTCGACGGCCCCAGTATCGCCGGCGCCTACCGCTTCATTGTGACCCCCGGCGATGTGACGGTCATGCAGGTCGAAGCCCGACTGTTCCCGCGCCGACCCATCGAACGGCTGGGCATCGCGCCGATGACCTCGATGTTCCAGTGCGGCGAAAACGACCGGCGCATCGCTGACGACTATCGCCCGGAAATCCACGATTCCGACGGTCTGGCGCTATGGACCGGCACGGGCGAATGGATCTGGCGGCCGCTCGTCAATCCGCACTACATCCGGGTCAACTCCTTCCTGGACGACAACCCGCGCGGTTTCGGCCTGTTGCAGCGCGACCGCGAGTTTGCCCACTACCAGGACGACGCTGCTTTCTATCACAAGCGTCCCTCGCTGTGGGTGGAACCGGTAGGAAATTGGGGCCGGGGCATGGTGCAACTGGTCGAACTGCCCACCGCCGACGAGACTCTCGATAACATCGTAGCGTTCTGGAACCCGGCGCAGGCGGCGGAACCGGGCCGGGAACTGGCGTTCGATTATCGCCTGTACTGGGGTGCACAACCCCCGGTTCGCTCCACGGTCGCCGAGGTGGTGGCTACCCGGCTGGGCACCGGTGGTATGCCGGGCCAGAAGCTGAACGAGCCGATGCGCAAGTTCGTGATTGATTTCCAGGGTGGGCTGCTGGCGCAGTTACCCCAGGACGCCAAGGTGCAAGCTGTGGTGACTGCCTCGCGCGGGGAAATCCGCGATGTAGTGGCCCGGCCCGTCAAGGAATCCGATCTGTGGCGCTGCCACTTCGACCTCATCGCCCGTGGCAGCGAGCCGGTGGACTTGCGCTGCTACTTGCGCAATACCAATGGCGCGCTCAGCGAAACCTGGCTGTATCAATGGTCCCCGCCGCCGGGAACTCCAGGCTGAAGATTCACATAGACTCCACGCACTCTGCCTGCAGTTTCGATGGCGCGCACTAAACTTTCCGTGGCGGGCAGCCGCCCGCCTTGCGGAGTCCAGCGACCATGGTATTGCGTTTCATCAACTCGCTCCTCAGCGTGGAGCGGGAACCCAGCAGCCGGTTTGACAAAGCCATGATCCAGGCAACCATCGAACGTGTGGTGGACGGCACTGATCCCCGGCTGCGCGCGGTCAGGCACTACCGCCGCAAGTTGAGGCTGCCGGTGGAACGGATGATTGAGTACGTGATGGCGCAGATCGCCGTTCTGCCGCCCCCCATCGAGGCCGGGCGGCGCGGGTTTACCACCGATCCGCATCTGCGCGCCCTGTTCGCCTCGCCCGAGCAGTTGCTGGAAACCCTGAGTTTTAGCCCGGCCATGCGCGACTATCGTAAGCGCAGCAACGGATCGTGCCCTCCGGAATTGTACGCGGCTTTGCGAGCGGAGCGGGTCGAACGCAATACCCTGGGTATGGCCATGTGTGGTGATCAGATTCAGCGCGACGTGCCCCAAGTCACCGTCCTGTTCAAGGAACCCCAGTTGACGTTTCCCAGTGCCAACGAAGTCGAGACCCGTCGGGAGTTGATGAACCGGGTGTTCGACTATCTGGTCGAAATCGCGTTGCAACGCCTGGTCTCCCTGCGTGTCCGCAAGCAGGAACTGAAAAAGCAGCGCCAGTTGCTCCAGCACAAGATCAAAATGCTGAAATCGGCCCGGCTGGGGCTGGAATCCCGGCTGACGGAGCCGGCCTCCGGACCGGTGCTCGGTCCTGCGGCTATCGAACACCAGATTGAGGAGATCGAAACGGAACTGGGCCGGCTCCGAGCTGACACGGCGACTCTCGACCATCACCTCGCCCTGGTCGCCGAAACCCTGAACGAGCCGGAACAGCATCTGCGGCTGGACCCGGTCGCGCTGACGCTGGATCACATGAACATCAAGGTAGCACCGGATTCGGGCCGGGCCAGCAATACGTTGACCTTCCGGGAGATTCGGGTTGGGAGCCAGCGGTTCGTGGTGTTGCTGGTCAGGTTCTCCAGCCGCGAACTGCTGGAGCAGCCGGATTTCTTCGAGGAAGCCCAGCGGCTGCTCTACCTGGGCGACCAGCCCCGCCTGACCACGATTTGATCCTGCGGGTTATCGCGGCCCGGAAGCCAAGCGATGAGCGTGGCGGGTGGTTTCCGGCAAGCGGTAGCGGGTACAGCAGCCCATCACGTAGGCAATCGCTGTTTCCAGGCCGACGCGATGGCCGGGTGAGATGTACAGCGGCTTGACGCCGGGCCGGGTACGCAACACCGCGCCGATGATCTCCCCTGCGCCCCACAACGGTGTCCAGGCCCCGCGCTGGTTGGGGGGTTCCTCGTGCGTTCCGCACAAGCGGGTTTTGGCGACGCCGATGGCGGGAATATCCACCAGCAGGCCGAGGTGGCTGGCGATGCCGAAGCGGCGCGGATGAGCGATGCCCTGCCCGTCGCACAACAGTAGATCGGGCGGTTCGCGCAGTTGTTCCAACGCCGCCAGCACCGCCGGCAGTTCGCGGAACGACAGCAGGCCGGGAATGTACGGAAACGCAGTCGGACGGCGGGCGATGGCGGTTTCCAGCACATCCAGTTCGGGATAGCGCAGCACCGCCACCGCCGCACGGGTCACGGTCCCGGCCGCTTCGAACCCGACGTCCACGCCGGCGACGCGCCGCACGGGCTCCAGGTGATCGGTCAGGATCAAATGGGCGCGCAGTTCCTGCTGCAAGGCCACTGCCTCGGCGGGTGCGAGCGCCCAGGGATGCGAAAAATACCTTTTCATCCGGCAAGTTTATTCCCCGCCCCGGCGCGGTTAAACTGGCGTCCCTGTTGGCAACCCCGGTCTCAAGCAAGGCATCGTCATGCGGCAACTCAAACTCGGCATTCCCAAGGGCAGTCTGGAAGCCTCCACCATCGCGTTGTTCGGTCAGGCCGGCTGGGCCATCAGCCCGCACAGCCGCAACTATTTTCCCACCATCAACGATCCCGAAATCGGCTGCGCGCTGGTGCGTTCGCAGGAAATGGCGCCCTACGTCGCCAACGGCACGCTCGACGCTGGCCTGACCGGGCTGGACTGGATTCTGGAAACCGGGGCCGACGTGGTGGAAATCGCCGAGCTGAGCTACTCGAAAAGCTCCGATCAGCCCGCCCGCTGGGTGCTGATCGTCAGCAATGATTCACCGATTCGCACGCTCGAAGATCTGGCCGGCAAGCGCATCGCTACCGAACTGGTCGGCTTTACCCGCCGCTACCTGGCCGAACGCGGCATCGAAGCGACGGTCGAATTTTCCTGGGGCGCGACCGAAGCCAAGGTGGTCGAGGGCCTGGCCGACGCGGCGGTGGAAATCACCGAAACCGGCAGCACCATCCGCGCCCATGGTCTGCGCATCGTCTGCGACCTGCTGCACACCACCACCCGGCTGATCGCCAGCCGCGCCGCCTTGGCTGATCCGTGGAAAAAGGCCAAGATCGAGCAGATCGCCTTGCTCACCCGCGCTGCGCTGGCCGCCCGCAACAAGGTGGCGTTGAAGATGAACGTTCCAGCGGCGCGGCTGGATGCCGTGGTGGGGCTGCTGCCCAGCCTGCACGCACCGACCGTCAGCCACTTGTACGACCGCGACTGGCTGGCGCTGGAGACCGTGGTGGACAGTCGCCTGGTGCGCGACCTGATTCCCCGCCTCACCGCCGCCGGTGCTCAGGGCGTTCTCGAATATGAACTGAAAAAGATGGTCTGAGTAGCGCCAAGGCGCCAATAGCCGAAACCTTCATGAGTTTCCAGCAGCTTTCCCGTAAAAGCGGCAATAACGAATTCAGATGGCGCGTTGCCGGCATCGCCTGAATATCGCTAAACTTTTCTTCTCACTCGATCATTGAGCCCCATGGAGGCTGACATGGCCGTAGAACGCACCCTGTCCATCATCAAGCCCGGCGCCGTCGCCCGGAACCTCATTGGCAAGATCATCACCCGCTTCGAGGAAGAGGGCTTGCGAATCATCGCGGTCCGGATGATCCACCTGACCAAGGCCCAGGCTGAGAGCTTTTATGCGGTCCACCGCGAGCGGCCATTTTTCGCTGAACTGGTGAACTACATGATGGAAAGCCCCATCCTCGCACTGGTGCTGGAAGGCGAGAACGCCATCGCCCGGAACCGCGAGCTGATGGGCGCCACTGACCCCAGCAAGGCCATGCCGGGCACGATTCGCGGCGACTTCGCGGTCAGCATCACCCGCAACACCGTCCACGGTTCCGACAGCCCGGAAACCGCCGCCACGGAGATCGCCTTCTTCTTCAGCCAGGCCGACCTGTTTCCGCGCGCCTCCTGACCGCCTGGAACCAAGCCCGTCGTGACCGCAACTGCCGCCAAGGTGAACCTGCTCGATCTGGATCGCCGCGATCTGGAGGGGTTTTTCGTCGCACTCGGCGAAAAGCCCTTCCGCGCGACCCAGGTTATGAAGTGGATCTACCATGAGCGGGTCACCGACTTTGCCGCCATGACCAATCTGAGCAAGGTATTGCGGGAGCGGCTGGCCGAATGCGCTGAAATTCGCCCACCCGAGGTGACGCTCGATCACGCCTCGCGCGATGGTTCGCACAAGTGGCTGATCCGGCTCGATAGCGGCAACAGCATCGAAATGGTGTTCATCCCCGAATCAGATCGCGGCACGCTGTGCGTCTCCTCGCAGATCGGCTGCCCGCTGGATTGTTCGTTCTGCGCCACCGCGCAACAGGGGTTCAACCGTAACCTCACGGTCGCCGAGATCATCGGCCAGGTCTGGCAGGCCAGCCGGCTGCTGGGCGAGCGCCGCAACGGCGACCGAATCATCACCAACATCGTGCTGATGGGCATGGGCGAGCCGCTGTTGAACTTCGATGCGGTGGTCAAGGCGATGGACCTGATGCAGGATGACCTTGGTTTTGGCATCTCCAAGCGCCGGGTCACCCTGAGCACTGCCGGCGTGGTTCCGGCGCTGTACCGGTTGCGCGAAGTCGCCGAGGTCAGCCTGGCGGTTTCGCTGCACGCGCCCGACGATGTTCTGCGTAACGAATTGGTGCCGCTGAATCGCAAATACCCCATTGCCGAAGTGCTGGCGGCCTGCCGGCACTACATCGCCGATAAGCCCTACCGCCGCATCACCTGGGAATATGTGCTCTTGGACGGCGTGAATGACTCCGAGGCGCACGCCCGCGCGCTGGCGGCGCTGATCCAGGACATTCCCTCCAAGGTCAATCTGATCCCGTTTAACCCGTTTCCCAACACGCGCTACCGCCGCTCCGACCCCGCCGCCATCGCCCGCTTCCAGGCGGTATTGATGGCCCATAACCTGACTGTCGTCACCCGCAAGACCCGGGGTGATGACATCGCCGCCGCCTGCGGGCAACTGGCCGGGCAGGTCCAGGCCCGGGGTCGCCACCGGCTGATCTCGGTCGCCCAACCGGCCAGCCAGAGGTAATTTCGCCATGCGCCCAATCGCTAAACCGATCACTCTGTTTCTGGCATTGCTGCTGGGCGCCTGCGCCAGTTCATCGGAGCGCCAATTCCAGGATAACGCTGCCGAGGCCAATTTCAAGCTGGGCATCGGCTACATGCAGTCCGGCCATTTCAATGTCGCCACCGAGAAACTGCTCAAGGCGGTACAATATAAAGACGACTACCCCGAAGCCCACAACGCGCTGGCCGTGCTCTATGAGGAAATCCGTGAGTACGGCCCCGCCGAAACTCACTATAAACGGGCGATTGAACTCAAATCGGACTACACCCTGGCCAAGCTGAACTACGCCCGTTTCCTGTGTACGCACCTGCCAGTCCGCGTTGCCGAAGGTGAAGCCGAATTCCAGAGGCTCGCCGCCGAACCGGCCAATGCCGGCGCTACCGCTGCCGACGCCTACGCAGGTATGGCCCTGTGCGCCCGCCAGCGCAACGATCCGGCCCAAGCCGAAACCTGGTTGCGCAAGGCGCTGGAACTCGATCCCAACAACACCAGCGCCCTGTACGCCATGGCCGAATTGAGCCAGACCCAGAGCAAGACGTTGCAGGGCCGCGCCTTTCTGCAACGCTATCATGGTCGAACCCGGCCCACGGCCCAGAGCCTGGGGCTGGGCATCCTCATCGAACAGGCCAGCGATGGCGATCCCCAGTTGCGCCGGGAATACGGTACGCTACTGTTATCCCAATTTCCGAATTCTGACGAAGCCCGTCGCCTGAAACAGTCCAAATGAGTACAAGCAAAGAGATCGCCTCCGATCAAGGGGCGCCGACAGCGTCTATCGGCTCCACTGAGTCCCTGGGGGCCTGGCTGGCCCGCACCCGCGTCAGTCTTGGTGCGGAACCGCGCGACATGGCCCGCCATCTGGGGCTGAATCCGACCATTATTCTGGCCCTCGAAGCCGATGATTTCGACCGGCTGGGGCCTCCAGTGTTTGTGCGCGGCTATCTCAGCCGCTACGCCCGCTGGCTGGACCTGCCGGAAGCGGCGGTGCTGGAGCGTTACCGTCAGCAGTCGGGTTCCGGCCAGGAGCCGCCGCCGTTGAAGGTGATCCATTCGCGCCAGCGGCAAACCCGGGTGCGCGACCTGCGCGGCTTCGTTTATCTGCTGGTGGTTGTCGGCCTTGGCTGGACCGCCATCCAACATCTGGGCGACCTGGACCCTGGCCGGTTGCTGACCTGGTGGCCGCAAAGTGAACCTGCGAGCCCCCAATCCCCAGTCAGCAAGCCGATGGCGGGCACCACCCAGACCCAGTATCCATTCCAGGCCAAGCCTGAGGAAGCGACCCTCAATCCTGCGTCTCCACCGCCTGCGCCCGCCGCCAGCGAACCGCTCCCCGCGCCCGATCCCGAACCTGCGACCATGGCCCCCGCTATCGCCCAAGCGCCGGCGCCTGTCGCCGAGCCGGTCTCAACCGCTGGGTCCGTCAGTTCTGCTCCTACCACCTTGACTGGGGCTACTCCAGAGGAAAATGGCGACAGTTCGGCCCCGGACACACGCTCCGGCGCCCGGTTGATGCTGCAATTCAGCGATGACTGCTGGGTCGAGGTCAAGGATGCCCAGGGCAAGGTGCTGGTCAACGGCTTGATGAAGGCCAACACCACCCGCGACCTGTCCGGGCCAGCGCCGTTCACAGTGACGCTGGGCAACGCGCCCGCCGCCCGCATCGCTCTGGATGACCGGCCGGTGGACACAGCGATTTATGTCCCACGGCGCGGCACGGTTAGCCGCTTTACCCTGAATTCCCAACCCTGACGTGCACTGCTGCTATCCGCGAGAACGGCTGGCGGCGAACTAACCCGGATATCCAGCCCTCATGTCCAAGCTGTTCCAAGCCATTCGCGGCATGAACGACATTCTGCCCGGCGAATCGGCGTTGTGGCAGAGCCTTGAAACGACGGTGCGCGACGTGCTTGCCGCCTATGGCTACCACGAGATCCGCCTGCCGCTGGTGGAAAAAACCGAATTGTTTGCCCGCTCGATTGGCGAAGTGACCGACATCGTCGAGAAGGAAATGTACACCTTCGCCGACCGCAATGGCGAAAGCCTGACCCTGCGCCCCGAAGGCACCGCCGGCTGCGCCCGCGCCTGCCTTGAACATGGCCTGCTGCACAACCAGACCCAGCGGCTGTGGTACGCCGGGCCGATGTTCCGCTACGAGAAGCCGCAGAAAGGCCGCTACCGCCAGTTTCACCAGGTCGGCGCTGAAGCCTACGGCATGGCCGGTCCCGACATTGATGCCGAACTGATCTGCCTTTCGGCGCGGCTGTGGCGGCAACTCGGCATTCAGGATGTCACCCTGCAGATCAACTCGCTGGGTTCCAGCGCCGCCCGCGCCGCCTACCGCGACCGGCTGGTGGCCTATTTTGAGACCCGGCGCGCGGAACTGGACGAGGACAGCCAGCGGCGACTGACCACCAACC
>ERZ795054.3931-NODE-3931-length-11269-cov-4.972713_pt1 | contig 11269 bp, 13 predicted proteins | sample MGYA00375138_ERZ795054 | MGnify/ENA primary metagenome ERZ795054 (study PRJEB30183, sample SAMN05720215) | anaerobic digester metagenome | isolation source: active sludge of municipal wastewater-treating anaerobic digesters | place: USA | collected 2014-12-23 ...
GTTGTTAATAGCCTGACGTTGTTCTGTAGTCGCGCTCTCGTTGATCAAGAGGTCTGTAATACCCTGTATCTGCTGACTTGCTGTAGCAGGTATTTCCACTTCCGGAAGCATCATTTTGCTGTAACTGGCTGATGCTTCAACCTGTGGCAATCCATGCCCGATAGCTTCCTGGCGTATATAATCTGCCTCCCTGCGCTGCAGTTCAGCTTTTTTAATATCACGGCTATGTTGCAGAGTATAGCTTACAAGTCCGGTCAGTGTTGTTTGCCCGGATGCTTCATGACAAAACAATCCCAGGCTGAAAACCGAAATAAAGATCAAAGTGTTTCTTCTCATAAAAATTTATTAATAGTGTAACTCATTTTAAAAAACCGACCGTGCGGTATCTTTTTAAGTAAAAAAAATAAGGGTCTATTTTTTGATATGTTTATAAAGTTCCCAGTATTGTCTTTCTATAATGTCAAGCGCAACGCTCAGGGAAGCTCCCTTTATCATGTTCCTGCCTATTCCCGAGCCGATATTTAAAAACAGGGAAATTGTTGCTTCAGTATCTATATCGTCGCGTATTTCGCCATTTTTGATTGCCTGGCCGAGACTCTTTTCCCATTGGTCGACCTGGTTCTGATAGAACTCGGCACCTTTTTTTACAAAGTTCGGATAATAGCGCAGGGCAGCAATTGTTATTGTGAGGTAGTGCATCGGTATATCAAGTTGTGAATTGGGCTTATTGATGAACAGTTTTGTCAGTTTTCCCTTATTCATGTCGATTGTATACTGTATGAATTCTTTAAGAGTAAGGAAAGCGGCTGATGTCTCTGTATTTTCCATCATGTATTTATCGACAACTTCTTTAAAGAGCTCTTCCTTGCTTATATAATAATGGTAAAGAGCACCCTTTGTAAGGCCTGCAGCCTTAATAATGCTGTTAATTGTAACTTCCTCGTAGTTGTTGTACAAGAACATGTTATACGCTGTTTTGAGGATAAGATCCTTTGTATCTTTCATAGTCAATAAAATACCTACCGTTCGGTATGCAAAGATACACATGTTTTTTTAATACAAGCATTTTGGTGTTTTTTTTGCAAATATTCTGAAGAGATAACAGAATTTGTTTCTGGATATTTTATTGGCTGCATTACAAATAGATGCTTATTTTTGCCAGTTTTAATTTCAGATCTATGCAAAACCTGAACGATCAGTCTTCTGCAGCATTAGCCAGCAATATTGCTGAGAAAACAATATTTTCCATTTTATTTTCAATAAGTGTCTCTCACCTTCTTAACGATACTATTCAGTCGCTTATCCCTTCAATATATCCTATAGTTAAAAGTTCCTTTAACCTTAGCTATTCGCAAATAGGGATCATTACACTTGTATTTCAGTTAACTGCCTCAATTTTTCAGCCACTGATCGGATTGTATACCGATCGTAAACCGCAACCTTATTCCCTTGTAGCCGGTATGGTTTTTACACTCACCGGATTAATAATTCTTTCCCAGACAAATAGTTATGCCATGCTTTTAGTGTCGGTTGCAATAATCGGAACCGGATCGTCTGTTTTTCATCCTGAAGCATCGAAGGTTGCCTATATGGCTTCGGGTGGCAGGAGGGGGCTTGCTCAATCCATTTTCCAGGTTGGTGGCAATCTGGGAGGATCACTTGGTCCTGTTCTTGCCGCTCTTATAATAGTTCCTTTCGGGCAGTCGAGTATCCTCTGGTTTTCTGTACTTGCTCTGCTTGCAATTATAGTGCTTCTGAAGGTTGGAAGCTGGTATACTCATCATATTAACAGGACACGGGGAAAAGTCTCAGAAATTTCACTCGGACACGGTATGACGAAAGCAAAGATCTTCTGGTCCGTGTTGATTCTGCTGGTCCTTATTTTTTCAAAATATTTCTATATGGCTTCGATCACAAGCTATTTTACTTTTTACCTTATAGATAAGTTCAATGTGTCGATACAGGCTTCCCAGGTACATCTCTTCCTGTTTCTTTTTGCAGTTGCATCCGGAACTCTTCTGGGAGGACCCATTGGTGACCGTGTGGGACGAAAGTATGTTATCTGGTTCTCAATTCTCGGAGTGGCACCCTTTACTTTACTGTTACCTTACGTGAGCCTTTTCTGGACCACTGTACTAAGTTTAATTATTGGTTTTATCCTTGCCTCTGCATTTTCGGCTATCCTGGTTTATGCACAGGAGCTTATTCCGGGCAGGATAGGAATGATTTCAGGTTTATTCTTTGGTTTTGCCTTTGGCATGGGAGGCCTGGGATCGGCATTGCTCGGAATGCTGGCTGACAAAACGAGCATCGACTATGTTTACCATGTTTGTTCCTTCCTGCCGCTTATTGGCATACTCACTGTTTTCCTGCCGGATATCGGGAGAAAAAGGAGATAAATATCTCCGGAAAGGTTTAAAGCCATACGGCTGCCGGCTTATAATAAAAGGTGTTCTTACTGTGAACTAAGGAATGATCATTCCGATTCCAGCTTCTGAAGTTCAATTGTGTTTATGAACACATTATATGCTGCCTCCAGAAATTTCTGATATGTATTGCGGCATCTGACCTGCTCTTCAAGTAAATCTTTTTCCTGTAAATATTCTTTATCCAGCTGTGCCCTTGAAGCATCCAGGTTCTGAACGCTCAGTTCATAATTCTTCCCGGTTATTTCGTATTCCTTCACTGAAACGGCCAGCTTGTCAGCGGCTTCAATAAGATCTTTACTTTTCCGGTTCTGCATATCCCTGAGATTTTCTCTTTCTATATTTTCCTGAAGCCTGAATTGTGAAGTCTCTTTTTTTAAGGTGAATGCCTGGGCCAAAGGTATCTTCAATGAAGCTGCCAGATAGCTGTTGCCATGCCAGTAATCTATATTGCCGGGATTAAAGTCGTTACTGTAATAATTTGATCCGTAAAAACCTTTAAGCGATAATGAGGGAGCTGATTTCAATTGTGATGATTTTACCCGGCTTTGGGCCAGGGCAATAATCTCTGACTGTCTCGACAGATCAGAACCTTTACCGGTTACATGGCTGCTATTGATGAATTCATTTGTTTCAGGACTCATTTTCCGGTACAGGGCAGGGATGTTTTCAGAGAGATGCAAGGAAGCGAGATTGCCAGGCGAGACCTCTTCACCCAATAAATACAAAAGGTTTGCCTTCGCTTCACTTAAAACATTTTCAGCATTATGATATTGCATCAATGATGTGTTGCAGGCAATTACAATATTATTCCTGTCGGTAAGTGAGATTTGATTCTTTTTGTATAGCAATTCAGCATCTGCCAGCGATTTACTATAAAAAACGGTATCGTCCCTGAACGATTCCAGCTGGTCCTGGGAGATGACGCATGCAGCATACGCCTTTGCCACCTCAGCCTGCAAATCATTTTCTGATATCTGCAAGTCGTAGTTGCTGATCCGGTTCTGCATCTTTTGCTCGCTAGTCTGCCTGCTGGCTGCCGGATTAAAAATATCGAGTGAAAGATTTATTCCTGCTGCTGAATTCCAGCCTGTATTGAACTTCATGTAAAGCATCTCGCCGGGATCTGCTGCCGGATCCATAATTGAAGCAGGTATTGGTGTGGTCGGGATTATAAGGTTACGACGGAAATCACCTGAAAGATAGATGTCAGGAGCCTTGCTGCGCCTGATCCTCGACAGCTCCTGTTCGTCCTTCTGCAGCTTCAGTCTCTTCATAATCAATGAAGGAGAATTGTTCAGCGACCAGTTTACTGCATCATCAAGTGTAAGCTGATCAAGCTGCAGATAGCCGGTACTCTGACCTGCGGCTGTAGCCTGATAAATTAACAGAACAATCAGTATAGAATAAATTATATTATTTTTCATGACCTTCATTATGTTATCTGAATACTGATGACGGTTCTACCTTTTTCAGCTTGACTGTGGAGAAAAATGAACTTCCCACGGCTATAATCAGTGTTACGATGAACAGGAAAAGCAAAAACAGGGGTGTGAGCCTTATTATCAAACCGGCTTTCGCCATGCCGTACTTTGTCCCGATAAGCAAAATAAGGGAAACCGTATATCCCACGACGGAATATAAAAATGACTGGGCCATCACCAGACGTGTGATATATGAGCTGGTGGCACCGATGGCTTTCAGGGTGCCATAATCTTTTATCCTGTCGTAGGTTGCGGAATACATTGTCAGACCTATAATAAAGAATCCGCTGATTATAGCGAATAAAACAAGTGTTCCGAAACTCATCCCCATGTTATTTGCAGTCATCACATTAATTACAGTTGACTTACGAAGGCCTTCTGCCCGCCAGGCTTTGAGATCGGGGGCAATTCTGTTGATATCTGCAACTACATTATCAATCTTCTCCGGATCATGCACAGTAACGATAACGCCATTAACAAGGTATTCCGAAAGCCCGGAAAAAAATCTCGCTTTCGATGTGGTTGTATATAACAGCGGGCTCGAAAAACCCTTTGCATTTTTTGTGGTTGCACCTACAACTGCCCGCTTTCCGTTGATCTCAAATGTTGTTCCTTTCCTGACATCATAATTGAAAGTCCTGTTGTCATAATAGTCAGCAGATACTGTTCCGGGTTCAATCAGGTTCTGCAATGATCCGCTGTTAAGAAGGCTGGCTGAAGGGCCAATTGCCATTTCAGGATAATCACTGCCCAGAATGAAAGCAGGGGAATTGTCTCCTGTCGGAAAACGGACGCTGACGGCAGCTATTACTATGCCATGAGACTCATCAACACCCGGAACACTGCGGAGCTGATTAACCCATCGTGCATCGAAAGGGGCTAACTGGTTTGCATTGTTTATTCGTTTATTTATAACAAAAACATGGGCATATTCAGGATTGGCATTATTTACAATTCCTCCTATGAGTGAAGCGAGATAGAAAAACAGACCCAGTTCAAGCCCTATCAGGTAAATACTGATGACTATTGCCAAAAGGATACCAAGGCTTTTAGCCTTTTCGAAGCGGATGAATTTATAGGCAGCAGAAAACATTCTTTATTAATTTATCTGAACTGTGCACTCCACTTTTGTATTAATCAATAATTCAACTGAAGCAGAATCGAGTAGTATCGAAGCTTCTCTTATCCTGCGGTCTTCAAGATCATCGCCACTGTCAGAGAACAGCGATTTTTTCTTAAGATCGGCTGAGATATGGACAATACTGCCTTCAGCTGCTGCGATACTGTCGCCAGGAAGATATACTTTACATCTCTGTCCGGCAGCCAGCTTCGGTGCGTACAGCTCATCAAATTCGGCATTTACAATAAGCTTTGAATCCGGAGCTATCCGGGCATAGGTCTGGAACTGGCTGACAGCTTCTCCTTTTTTGGGGAGGATATCCAGGATAACACCGTCAACCGGAGTCTTCAGAATAGTTTTTTCCAGGTTATTCTTTCGTATAGCCAGCTGAACATAAGCTTCTTTAAGCTGTGACCGCTGCAGAGCCAGATCGCTTTCCAGCTTTTTCATTTCATGATTTGCTATATCGACGCTGTTCTGAAGATTGCGGACGTTTTCGCCAGATGTAGCATTTGATTTCAGAAGTTCCTGAGCATCAGTCAGTTTCCGAAGTTTTTCGGCAATGTCTGTTTTCTTCTGTTCAACAAGCCATTGCTGCGATTCAACCGCTTTCTGCTGTGTTGTGATACGGCTCTCGGCCTCCTGAACTGCCAGTGACTGTTCTGTATTATCGAGCCGGAGAATAACATCTCCCTTCTTTAAACCAGAGCCCTCGCTGAGCGGCAGATCAGTAACAATTCCTGATATGGGTGAAGCCAGCTCACTGATTCCGCTTTGAGGAACGACCTTGCCTATTCCTGTTACCTGAGTAATTGGAATACCGGCTGTTACGGCAACCTGGCCTTTCTTTTCCGAACAACCTGCAATTGACAGGGCAACAGATAATAATATTATAGTTCTGTTCATTTTTATGTTTTATTCGTAAGTCTTTGCATTCTCAGGTGACTCGCTTATTGAGCCGTCAGTGACATAAATTGTACGGTCGGCATATTTTGTGAGGCGGGTATCATGTGTAACAATAACCACGGCACAATCTTTTTGCTTAAGTAAACACAGGTTATCCATAACCTGCATTGTGCTTTTGTGATCGAGGGAAGCTGTTGGCTCATCACAAAGGATTAATCCCGGTTTTGTGATCAATGCCCTTGCAATTGCAATACGCTGTTGCTGTCCGCCGCTCAGGTTCCTCGGAAGGTTTTTAATCCTGTCTCCCAGGCCAAAGTCATTAAGCATATCCTGAGCTCTGGCTTTTGCTTCTTTGCGCGAAATTCCCTGCATCAGGAGTGGTTGCATTACATTTTCCAGGCCATTCAGCGGAGCCAGAAGGTTGAATCCCTGGAATACAAAACCTATTTTGTTAAGCCTGATTTCTGCAAGCTTCTTTTCCGGAAGGGTGTTGACACAGGTGTCATCAAGCCATACATTACCTGTTGTAGGATAAATTACACATCCCAGGAGCGACAACAGGGTTGTTTTTCCTGAACCTGACGGTCCGACGAGAAGCGTCAGCTCCTTCTTGCGGAACTCGACATCTGTGGGTTGAAGCGCTACAATTGTGCTGTCACCCGAGGTATATGTTTTACCAGCATTCGAAAGTCGTGCCGCTATTGTCATATTGTCTGATTAAAAACATGCAAATATAATACATTATTGTACTAAATAACAAATTTATCAGTAACTAATTATTGATTTTATAGAATTATTAATACATTTACGTCCTATTTTGATTTGAAGTTTATGCGAACAAAAGAATTGTTACAGGAATTAATCAATCAGGTTGATGCATTTGAAGCTTCTGTACCAAAAGATCAGGATCTTACAATGGCGGATTTTGTCATTTTCCTGAACCGGCTTCCTGTGCATGCAGACGATAACAAGCTGAACATCAACATATCCAAGAATATTAGCATGCTTCACAGGTATTCGAAATTTTACCTTAAAAAGCTGCTGAAAGACAGTCTGCTGCAAACAGTTGATGAATATTCCTATCTCATGTGCCTGTACTATAATAATAAAAGCTTCACCAAGACCGAGCTCAACAACATGAATGCGATGGAGAAGACATCAGGCAACGAAGTCATAAGGCGTCTGCTGAAATCGGGGCTTGTAAGGCAGCATAAGGATCAGAGTGACAAGAGAAGCATGCAGATTGATATAACTGCCAGGGGCAAGGTTGAGGTAAGCAAAATATTTCCGGGACTGAATAAGATGGCTGTTATTCTGTCGGGGAAACTTCCGGCCGGTGAAAAAGCGTGTTTCGACAAAACACTATCGACTTTATGCGGCCATCATCAACATAATTTTTACGAACATAAAAGCACTTCAATCGACGACATTCTGGATGAAATGATCCGGGAACAACAGCAAATTTAATAAAGATATTTTCTAAGCTGTGATCCATAATCTTTAATTACTGTCCGGGTGGAGTCAATTCCGTACTTGTCGGTGTACTCCTTGTTTATCCATGCTCCAAAAGTTGTCATTGAAAAGAATCCCAGGCTGTTGTAAAGCTTTATATCTGCCAGACAATTTTCTGCATTCCATGGAATTTTTGTCAGGTTTTCCCTTTTCCATCCTGAGAACCTGGATACATCAAGCCAGTATTCAAGGACATGAGCCGAGTTTTTGGGAAATACTTCAAGATTGTTCCTGAGGTTCGTAAGATGATCTTCGGGGATCGGTTTCGTCAGGTCGCGGTTAATTGGAGCATACTCAAGAAAAATTCCCTTATCGGGCTTTACTCTGGCAGGCGCTTCATAGGTGTTATTATATGCAAGATGGGCAAGTGTAGCGGATGGATTTACTTTCCTCAGCATTTTCAGTAACCTGTTCTCATAAATCAATGCCTGCTCAGACGGAGTGTATTTGCTGCAATTTTCACAATTACAATACGCATCAGTAACATCATCAGTCCAGAAGAAGTACCTGTCCGTTGAAGGCTTCATCCACTTTGCTATATCAATGATGCTTATCTCTATCGCTTTATAAGCGCCTTCCGAAGAAAAGCACATATTAAATTTTCTCTGTCTCACTCCCTCCCTGTCCATCCTGAAATATTCAGGATGTGTGTCAAATAACTCTCTTGGCAGCAACTCCTCCAGAGCATGAGTTTCAAATTCATAATCGATCTTTTGCCTGTCACACTCTTCCAGAAGGTTTTTCCCTTCGCTGCTCCCGAGAAACTCCTTAAGAAATTGCAGATTTTCATCTCCATTTGCATGGATCCCCAACAGGTTCAGATCGGAACTTTTCAGGAAACCGATCCATGTATCTGAACCCAATGATGTTATGTCAGTAGGGTAAATGACAATTCCTCTTCTGCTATTGTTCTCAGTGTTAAAGCTCTTGCAGCCTGAAACAGAGAGAATGAGCAGGTATACAAAAGCCAGTGATAATATCTTCTTCATGATAAATGTATTTAAGCTTAATATTATTGTTTATTTCACATATCCGGCAAAAACAGAAGTACAATCTGATAACAGGTGTTTCTTTCAAAACAGGGCAAAGCTCCAATTTCTCAAAATTACTTAATCCGGATAATTCCTGAAAGAATCGTTTAAAATTGGACTAGAGTGTATAGGCTGCTGATCCTCTCCGCTCTATGCCGAAGTTAATTGACCAACTTCTGCTGCTTGCATATATCTGTAATCATGCATCTTATATTTTGAACTTCAGATCGGCCAAAGGTGGTCAAGGCTGCTGGCTTTTGCAATAAGGAATCCATGTTTTGATGAATCTGAAATGATAAGCGACGCTGTTTCAGGACTATGATAACAGGGCCCAGGCAGATAGTCATTTGCCTTGATTTTCATTAACTCATGAAAGGAATCTGTGAAATGACATCCCGATTTCCCCGGGTATTTCTTAATTTTAATACGGGAGTGAAAGTGTTCGTCAGATATAAGCAGGGGAATGAATTGTGGGTCAGCGAGTTGATTGTTGTTGCTTATGTGACTGACGTGGCGTAAGCATAAAGATACTATACTGAAATGGGGTTTTGGGGAACGAAATGTTTAATAGGAAAGAAATATTGAGCAGAACACTATCTTACAGAAATCGGATATAATAATTAGGTTTAATATCTGTAGTACAAGTTATTGTTAATTCCACTACCATAAGTTGATTCCACTTCAAGATTTACTAAATTTCGAGACAACTTCTAAACATAAAAATTAAACAAATATTTACTCCATATCTTACTTAGCAATCAATTGAAACTCGAACTTTTGTTTTAATATAAAAATTTCTATACCATGAAATCAACTGTATATAAACTCTTTGTCTTCATATTAATGGTTGGACTTACTGGTTGCGAAAAAAAACCGATTGAGATGGTAACTGGAAGATGGCAATTGACTTCAATTGAAGGTTCTGATACAACTCGGGGGAATAATAATAAAATATTAAGAATTATAAATTTGTCCTATAATAATGATCCATTGATAATTACTTATGACAGTATTACTTCTCAGAGTTCTGCTACTTACAATCTTTCATTACAATTAGAATTCAAAGATGATGGAACTTTAATTATAACTGAAGATTATTATACACTCGATCATACTCTAATATTCTCGGCGGGGCGTACATCAAGCTGGCACAATGATCCATCTTCAATAAAACCTAGTTTCTACCTTTGGCCGTACGAGTCTTACAACTTTTTTTTGCCAAATCAATCTTTGATTTTTCTTCATGGGAATAATCCATTACTATTTATTGATGATGATATTACAAAACGTCGATTGATACTGCATAACTTTTTTGATGATGATAAGATTACATATACTTTTAAGAAACTCTAGAGATATAATAAAATAAATCCTACACATAAAAGTGAGTTATGGTTAATTGACTGACACCCTGCATGATAAATAACGATCCATGCAACTAATCATAACTGAGTTGAAATATTTTACAGTCGATACAATATTTTAAGACGCAACCTTCGAGACAAATTATTAATCAATCTAAAACAATATGAAAACTAAAGTCGTCTGGATTTTCATTATAATTCTATGTTTCTCCTGCGAAAAAGAGAAAAATTCTTTTATTGAAAAATATCAGTCGATTTGTGGTACATGGAAAACCAAAGCAATTTACTCTGACAGTGCAGGATTTAAGATACTAAAACCAATCCGCTATGACCGATTGACTATTTATGATAATTTATCCTATAAAGTTTATCAGGACTCAACAAATCTTGTTGAAAATGGCACTATCGAGATAATTTCGCAAAACCATGATAAACTGGAGATTCGCTTCGCACCTAGATATCCAATTTATAGCTCGTTTGCTGGTTCTCATATATTTGTTCAAATAAATGGACTAGAATTAATTACCCTTTCTCCTGATACCTTGATTTTTAAATCATATGAATCTTCATATTATCGTTATCCTGAATTTCATTTTATAAGAGTTTCCTTTTAAACTCAGTTTTCTTAATAACATGACCCTTAAATACCTGAAAAGTTTGTAATAAAATGATTAATTTTGCAAAAAGACTCACAAATGAGCACGATTGAACTTAGACATATTATAATTGAGAAACTATCAAGCATTGATGATATCTCATTCCTTAAGGCTATCAAGACTATTGTAGAATCAAAGGCTGATGAAAAAGTCTACCAACTTTCAGATTTTCAAAAGAAAAGAATTGAAGCAAGCCGAGAGCAGGCAAAAAAGGGGCAGACAATTTCAAATGAAGTACTCAATAAAGAAGTTCTTCAATGGTTAAATTCAAAATAGAATGGTCGATTGAAGCTAGATTGGATCTTCTAGATATTCTTAATTTCTACATTACCAGGAACAAATCTGCTACATATAGCAAGAAACTTTATTCAAAAATTCATAAGAGTACTAAGATTATCGCAAAACAACCATACATTGGTACTCAAACAGGGATTGAAAATGTTAGAGCGATGATTACTGGTGATTATCAGATCATTTATGAAATCCTTGATGATAAAATCTATATTTCAATGATCTGGGATTGTCGTAGGGACCCCGAAGACAAAATAATAGATATAAGGATAAAAAAATAAACAACTAACCATAACACGGACGGTTGGGGTAATAAGCTCGTCACAATTTTTGCACACACTCCCGGACAGTTTACATGACCACGAAAACTTCTGCTACTCAACGAAAGACTTTGGCTGCTGGCGGACAAGACAGTCTTAGATCTGGACTAATAACTTGCACCTTGACTGGCAAAAATTGCGCCGTACCCTCCTTGCGCC
>ERZ795054.3932-NODE-3932-length-11264-cov-5.429030_pt1 | contig 11264 bp, 11 predicted proteins | sample MGYA00375138_ERZ795054 | MGnify/ENA primary metagenome ERZ795054 (study PRJEB30183, sample SAMN05720215) | anaerobic digester metagenome | isolation source: active sludge of municipal wastewater-treating anaerobic digesters | place: USA | collected 2014-12-23 ...
ATCATGGGGTCCTAGGTTCAAGTCCTAGTTGAGGCGCCATCCTGTGTTCGATTCCTTTTCCTTTACGGAGAAGGATTTTTTTATGGAAAATCCGCGTCATTCCTCTTGCTTTTCCGTCTTCAGAGGGAGGATTATGAACTTTGTCCATGCCCTTTTTCCCACGCAAAAAAACAAGATCTTTTTTTGTTGACACACCTCGGTGTGTGATGTATAATGATGGTGCTGCAAAAAGGTAAAACATGAGGTTGCGTCTGCAACCTTATAAAAAAGAGACAAGCGCACCTCCTGGGTGTGTGGGTATGAAAGGAGGAAAAAACATGCCTACAATCAATCAGCTGATCAAGAACGGTCGTCACGACAAAGTCAGAAAATCCAAAGCTCCGCAACTCAACATCGGCTTTAACAACCTGACGAAACGGTATACGGACCTTCCCTCTCCGCAGAAACGCGGTGTCTGCGTCCGTGTGGCCACGATGACCCCGAAGAAACCGAACTCGGCTTTGCGTAAATACGCCCGTGTTCGCCTCTCCAACGGCGGCGAAGTCAACGCCTACATTCCCGGCGTCGGACACAAACTGCAGGAACACAGCGTCGTTTTGATCCGTGGCGGTCGTGTCAAAGACCTCCCGGGCGTCCGCTACCACGTCATTCGCGGAACCCTGGATACCACGGCAGTCGCCGGCAGAATGCAAGGCCGTTCCAAATATGGAGCGAAGAAAGCGGCTCCGGTCAAGAAATAACATCGAGACAAACAAGACATTGACAAAATTCCATTATATCTCGAAAGGAGGAATTTCTTATGCCTCGTAAAGCTAGAGTTGTGAAAAGAGACGTCTTACCGGATCCGATCTATAACTCCAAATTAGTGACAAAACTGATCAACAGCTTGATGTTGGAAGGAAAAAAAGGCCTTGCCCAGAGCATTCTCTATGGCGCATTCGCCCGGGTCAAAGAGACGACCGGCCGTGAACCGCTGGAAGTGTTCAATGATGCCTTGAACAACATCATGCCGGTGATTGAAGTCAGAAGCCGCCGGATCGGCGGACAAAACTATCAGGTTCCGGGCGAAGTGCGTGCTGATCGCCGCGTCACCTTGGGACTGAGATGGCTGGTTCAATACTCGCGTTCAAGAAACGAAAAAACGATGGAGGAAAGATTGGCGAAGGAAATCGTCGACGCTTCCAACGGCACCGGGTCTTCCGTTAAAAAAAGAGAAGACATGGCGAAGATGGCCGAAGCCAACCGCGCTTTCGCCCATTACAGATTTTAGTTAGGAAGGATCAGTTATGGCACGTGAATATACATTAGATAAAACACGGAATATCGGGATCATGGCTCACATCGATGCCGGTAAAACCACCACCACCGAGCGCGTCCTGTACCATACGGGCAGAATCCATAAACTGGGCGAAGTCCACGAAGGAACCGCGACGATGGACTGGATGGAACAGGAACAGGAACGTGGGATCACCATTACGGCCGCTGCAACCACTGCCTTCTGGAGAAATCACCGGGTCAACGTCATCGATACCCCAGGACATGTGGACTTCACCGTCGAAGTATCTCGCTCCCTGCGTGTTTTGGATGGTGCCGTAACAGTCCTGGACGCCTCCTCCGGCGTCGAACCGCAAACCGAAACCGTGTGGCGACAAGCCAACGAATATTTCGTCCCCCGGATCGTGTACGTCAACAAGATGGATAAGACCGGTGCGGACTTCGCCTACTCGATCGAATCTCTCCACAAACGTCTCGGAGCCAAAGCCGAAGCCATCCAATGGCCGATCGGCGCCGAAGACACTTTCGTGGGAAACATCGACTTGGTGGAAATGAGAGCCCGGATTTTCGACGGCGAACCCGAGGAAAACTTCCAAATCGCTCCGATTCCCGCCGATCTCCTCGCATTGGCCAAAGCCAAACGCATCCAATTGATCGAAGCGGTAGCCGATTATGACGAAGAACTGATGATGGCCTATTTGGACGGAGATGACATCTCCGCGGAATTACTGCGTCAAGCGATCCGCAAAGCCACTCTCACCGTCACTTTCTTCCCGGTTCTCTGCGGAACCTCTTTCAAGAACAAAGGCGTCAAATGCGTCCTCGACGCCGTCATCGACTATCTCCCTTCTCCCGTTGAAGTCCCTCCCATCAAAGGAACCGATAAAATGGGTAACGAAATCGAAGTCGAACATGACGACGACCATCCCTTCGTCGCCTTGGCCTTCAAGGTCATGACCGACCCCTTCGTCGGACGTCTGACCTTCATCCGGGTTTACTCGGGAGTCGTCGACAAGGGATCCTACATCATGAATACCTCCAAGAACAAGCGTGAACGCCTGGGCCGTCTGTTACAGATGCATGCCAACAACCGGACGGAAATCGACCAAGTCTACTGCGGTGACATCGCCGCGGCGGTCGGGTTGAAAGACACGACCACCGGGGACACCCTGTGTTCGGACAACAAGTTTGTCATTCTGGAATCGATGAACTTCCCCGAACCCGTGATTTCAGTCGCCATCGAACCGAAAACGAAGGTCGACCAAGAACGGATGGGCGTTGCCCTGCAAAAACTGGCGGAAGAAGATCCGACGTTCCGCACCTACACCGATTCCGAAACTTCGCAAACCATCATTTCCGGAATGGGCGAGTTGCATTTGGACATCATCGTCGACCGCATGCGTCGGGAATTTAAAGTTGAAGCGACCGTTGGTAATCCTCAGGTTTCCTATCGCGAAACGATCAAACTCCCCGCTGACTGTGAAGGCAAGTTTATCCGGCAATCCGGAGGACGCGGCCAATATGGGCACGTTTGGATCAAATTTGAACCGAACCCCGGAAAAGGCTATGAGTTCGTCGACAAAGTCATCGGCGGAACCGTCCCCAGAGAGTACATCCCCGCCGTCGATAAAGGACTGCAGGAAGCTCTTAAAGGTGGAATTCTCGCCGGTTACCCGATCCTTGACATCCGCTGCACCCTCTTCGACGGTTCCTACCACGAAGTCGACTCCTCGGAAATGGCGTTCAAGATCGCCGCTTCCATGGCGCTCCGCGTGGCCAAGGAAAAATGCAAGCCCACTTTGTTGGAACCGATCATGTCCGTCGACGTTACCTGCCCCGACGATTATCTGGGCAACGTCATCGGCGATCTGACCAGCCGCCGCGGCCGCATCGAAGGGCAGGAAGCTCATTCCAACGCCCAAAAAATCACCGCCAAGGTCCCGCTGGCAAACATGTTCGGGTACGCAACCGCTTTGCGTTCCAACAGCCAAGGCCGGGCGACCTACTCGATGCAATTCTCGAACTATGACGAATGCCCGAAGTCGATCGCCGAAGCCATCATTAAGGAACGCAACAGCTAAACGCATGGCGATCCCCTAAGGGGATCCCCAACATCTTGCTCTTGCATTATTGCCCGAAGTGATATAAAATAATAGTGTTAATCCCATAAAAGAACAATAAATACATAAAAAGGAGAATTATCATGGCAAAAGCTAAGTTTGAACGTACCAAACCGCATGTCAATATCGGCACCATCGGCCACGTTGACCACGGCAAAACCACCTTGACCGCCGCTATCACCAAAGTGTTGGCCGCCCAAGGAACCGCCACATTCAAAGCCTACGACCAAATCGACTCGGCCCCGGAAGAAAAGGCCCGTGGAATCACGATCAACACCTCCCACATCGAATACGAAACCAAGAATCGCCACTATGCCCACGTGGACTGCCCAGGCCACGCCGACTATGTCAAGAACATGATTACCGGCGCCGCCCAAATGGATGGCGCGATCCTGGTTGTCTCCGCAGCTGACGGCGCCATGCCCCAGACCCGCGAACACATCCTGCTTTCCTCCCAAGTCGGAGTTCCCAGAATGGTCGTCTTCCTCAACAAAGCCGACATGGTCGACGATCCCGAGCTGATCGAACTCGTCGAAATGGAAATCCGCGAAATGCTCACCGAATACCACTTTGACGGCGACAACACTCCGTTCGTCGTCGGTTCCGCCCTCCTCGCTTTGGAAGGCGATCCGAAATGGGAAGCCAAAATCGTCGAATTGATGGAAACCGTCGACAACTACTTCCCGCTGCCGCAACGCGACACCGAAAAACCCTTCTTGATGCCCGTGGAAGATGTCTTCACGATCACCGGACGCGGCACCGTCGCCACCGGCCGTGTCGACCGTGGAACCATCCGCGTCGGCGATAACGTCGAAATCATCGGTATCAAAGAAACCAAACCGACCGTCGTCACCGGCGTCGAAATGTTCCGCAAACTCCTTGACTTCGCCCAAGCCGGCGACAACGTCGGGTTGCTGCTCCGCGGCGTCGCTCGCGAAGAAGTCCAACGCGGACAAGTCATCGCCAAACCGAAGTCGGTTACCCCGCACACCAATTTCACCGCTCAGGTTTATGTCCTGACCAAAGATGAAGGCGGACGTCACACCGCATTCTTCTCCAACTATCGTCCGCAATTCTACTTCCGCACGACCGACGTCACCGGAATCATCACCCTTCCGGAAGGCGTGGAAATGGTCATGCCCGGCGACAACATCGAAATGAACGTCGAATTGATCCACCCGATCGCCATGGAACAAGGAACCAAGTTCTCCATTCGCGAAGGCGGACACACGGTCGGCGCCGGCTCGGTTGTTACCATCGTCAAGTAATTCCCTTACAAATCAAGGATGCTTCGGCATCCTTTTTTTGTGTCTCGCACCGGGTCCATGCTATAATGGAAAGAGAGAAGGGGGATCGAGCCATGTACTTTGATTCGCATTGTCATTTAAATGATGAAAAGCTATTCCCTTTTGCCGAATCTTTGGTTCGCGAAGCGGAAAACGCCGGTCTCGCCGGGATGATCTGCATCGGATACGATGCCGAAGCCAATCGGCGAGCCCTCGAATTGGCTACGCGTTATGCCTCCGTCTATGCAGCCGTCGGGTTTCACCCGGAAGCCGCTCATCAAGTTCAAGCGGGGGATTGGGTGGAATGGGAAGAAATGCTGAAACATCCGAAAGTGGTGGCGATAGGCGAATGCGGTTTGGATTATTACTGGGAAAAAACCCATATCGATGAGCAAAAAGCCGTATTTCGACGGCAGTTGATCATCGCCGCACAACGGGGTATGCCCGTGGTCGTCCATATGCGCGAAGCCACCGAAGATACCCGAATCATCTTGAGCGAGCCCCGAGAAAGGACCTTAAGCGGAGTGATGCACTGCTACTCCGGATCCGTGGAGTCGATGCGGGATTTTCTGAATTTGGGAATGCATATTTCTTTGGCGGGACCGGTGACATTCAAAAACGCCCGGCAGCCGAAGGAAGTGGCTGTCGCCGTTCCCGAAGGCCGCTTGCTCATTGAAACCGATTCGCCGTATCTCGCCCCCGTTCCATTCCGAGGAAAAGATAATCAACCCGCGTTTTTACCTTATGTATGCAAAACGATCGCCGAACTGCGGGGAACGCCCGTCGAAGCCTTGGCCAAAATTACGACTGCCAACGCCGAAAGGCTGTTTGGGATTCGGTAAGAACGCTCTCCCTTACCATTTAGCATCTTCAGATGATCGCCGGACGGCCTTGGGCCGATGCCGGCGTTCTTTATATTGTGAATCCCGATCCGAGATGCCCGGAGATTGGGATTTGCTTGAAAAACGGAGCGTTTTCAAGTACAATAGAACCGAGTTCTCCATAGGAGTTGATATCATGGGACTGACCGCCGGAATCGTCGGATTGCCCAACGTAGGCAAATCGACATTGTTTAACGCTTTGACCAAATCCAATGCATACGCTGCGAATTTTCCGTTCGCAACCATTGATCCCAATGTCGGAATCGTTCAAGTTCCGGATGAACGAGTCGATGTTTTGAGCCGAATGTATCAACCGAAGAAAACCATCTATACGACCTTTGAATTCACCGATGTTGCGGGCTTGGTCCGCGGCGCGTCGAAGGGAGAGGGATTGGGAAATCAATTTCTTTCCCATATCCGCAATGTCGACGCGATCTGTCAGGTGGTACGATGTTTCGATGATGATAACGTCGTTCATGTCGAAGGAAAAGTCGATCCCCTTCGAGATATGGAAACCATTCAACTCGAACTGATATTCGCGGACATGGACACCGTGGAAAAACGCCTGCCGAAAATCGAAAAACGAGCCCAGATGAAAACCGACAAAGAAGCCATCGTCGAATATGGTTTGTTAATGAAAGTCTATGAAGGGTTGAAACGCTCCCAGCCGATTCGTTCCTTGAATTTGAGCGAAGAAGAAAGCAGACAAATCCGCAGTTTCAGTTTCTTGACCGCCAAACCGATGCTCTACGTTTGCAATGTTTCGGACGAGGAAATCGCCGATTATGGCGATAATGCGTATGTGACAGCGGTTCGTTCCATCGCTGACTCCGAAGGTTCCAGGACGTGCGTGATCAGTGCCAAGATCGAGTCCGAACTCGCACAACTCTCGGACGAAGAACGGCTTAGTTTCCTCTCGGAACTCGGGGTCCGGGAATCGGGATTGGCCGAATTGATCCGACAGAGTTACGATATGCTTCGGCTCCAAACGTTCCTGACGGTCGGAAAAGACGAGGTCCGGGCATGGACTTTCCGTCGGGGGGCAAAAGCTCCGGAATGTGCCGGGATCGTCCACTCTGATTTTGAAAAAGGTTTTATCCGTGCCGAGACCATCGGTTATGCGGATCTCATTGCTTGCGGGTCCGAAGCCAAGGCGAAAGAGATGGGAAAAATTCGGCTTGAAGGCAAAGACTATGTGGCTCAAGACGGAGATATCTTCCATTTCCGTTTCAATTTGTGAGCGGGTGAGACCATGGAATTGAATCAACAAGGAAAAATCTGTTTTCAAGAGGAATATACCCTTTTCGGAATTTCGTATTCCGATGCCCTTCAATCTTTGAAGGAACATATTCCGGAATATCGGGACGTTAAAATCATTCTTTCGGATGAAACCGGAGATTTAATCGTGGGTTTCTTTACCGAGTCCCGGGACCAGAGACATTACAACCGTACGCTCAAACTGTTCAAGAAAAACTTTGCGGAATGGATCCTTACTCCGCCGAACATCTCATTGGAGCGTCTTTTTTTCCAGACGATGTCCGAACGGAAATTCCATGTTTCCACCGCCGAATCCTGTACGGGAGGATTGCTCGCCGCCCGTATCATCAATGTCAGCGGTTCCTCCTCGATCATCGAAGAAGCCTTCATTACCTATTCCGAACAAGCCAAAATGAAAGTGCTCGGAGTATCGGAATCCATCTTGCGCCGCCATGGTGTCGTCAGTGAAGAAAGCGCCGGGGAAATGGCCAGATGTCTGAAAAAACTGACAGAGTGCGAGTTGTGTGTTTCCATTACCGGATTAGCCGGTCCCACCGGAGGAACCGAAGCGACCCCCGTAGGAACGGTCTGCTTCGGATTTGCGTTCTTTGATGAGGTAAAAACCTTCCGACAATGGTTTTCTGGTGACCGGAATGCCGTCCGCGCCAAAGCCGCGAGTTACGCATTGGCTCAATCATTGGTCCTTTTGAAAAATCAAAATGCGAGATGAGACCAGAGAGGTTCTTCAATGAAAAAAAGCCTATCTAAACGCGTCGCCTCGCTTTGGATGATTGCGGGAATTTATTCGCTGGCCGTCGCTTTTGGTGTGTTGACCTACCTTCTTGTCGACTGGGACAACGAGATCGGAAAGATGTTGCTGGCGGATGTCGCCGCCACGCTTGTGGTATGGTTATTCGGAATTGTTCTGGATAATTCCAGCGTCTATGATCCCTATTGGAGTCTCATCCCTCCCCTGATGATCGCAGGATGGATTCTTTCCCTCAAACCGGAACGGTGGGAGGGCATCGTCGCCCTCGGGCTGGTTGTTTTGTTTTGGTCCATCCGTCTGACCCGAAACTGGTTCGGGGGCTGGACGGATTTTGACCATCAAGATTGGCGATATACCATGATTAGGAATTCTCACCCGAAATTGTGGTTTTTGGCCAATCTCTTCGGCATCAATCTGATGCCCACCCTGATTGTTTTCCTGCAATTGGCCGGAGTTCCGGCTTTCATTCGAAAAGATCCGGGATTGAACGCATGGATCGTTTCCGGTCTTTTGATCTGCTTGGGCGCGGTAATCATTCAAGCGACCGCGGATCACCAGATGGAATCATTCCGCAAACGCAATCAAGGCCGAAAACTATGCATCGATGAAGGGTTGTGGCGGTATTCGCGTCACCCCAATTATTTCGGGGAAGTCGCCATGTGGTGGGGTGTCTGGCTGATTCTCTCGGGTGGGATCGGTATGACAATGGTATCCTTGATTCCGCCCGTGACGATGACATGCCTTTTTTTATTCATCAGCATCCCGATGATGGAAAAGAAGATTCTTTCGACCCGTCCGGAGTACGGGAAAAGCATCGAAACGATATCGATGCTGATCCCGTTTTTCCGTCGTCGTCCGAAAACGGAAGAAGATTCGGTAATCACCCGCGATTGACGAGGTAATAACCTCGTTTCTTTTTTCGCTTTTACGAAACCCGATCAACGTTTTTTATGGACAAACCCCTAGGGTTGTGATATAATAACCGAGCGTGAGAAAACTCACCACCTTGCTGCAAGCAAATTGCAGCCATCAGACCATAAGGAGGAACGAAAATGAGTAAGTATGAAGTGATGTACATCATCCGTCCCACCGTTGAAACCGAGGCCCGGAAAACGTTGATCGAAGAAGTCAACGCCATCCTGACCACTCGGGGAACCGAATCGGTGATTGTCAACGAATGGGGATTGAAGGAATTCGCTTACGAAATCGACGATTTGAGAAAAGGCTATTATGTCGTCTTGACCTTTTTAGCGAATGCCGATGCCGTCCACGAACTCGACCGCGTGCTCGGACTCAAAGAGACCATCGTCAGACATTTAACCGTCAACAGAGACGAAAAGTAAGCGGAGGAGAGACCGATGCTTAACCGAGTCGTGCTGGTCGGGAGATTGGTCAAGGATCCCGATTTGAGACACACGCAAAGCAACAACATCCCGTTTGTTTCTTTCACGATCGCCGTTAACCGCCCGTTTACCAGCGGAGGTTCCAACGCCGACAATCCCGGAAGCAATAACAACACGACTGACTTTTTCCCCTGCGTCGCTTGGCGAAAACAAGCCGAAAACATCAGCAAATACGTCAGCAAAGGCCATATGGTAGCCGTCGAAGGTCGTTTGCAGACCCGCGACTATATGGATCAAAACACCAACACAAAAAGATATGTCACCGAAGTCGTCTGCGATAACGTCGAATTCCTGGAACCCAAAGGAAGCAATCCCGATTATGTCCGCCCGGCCGTTGACAAAGAAATCCCCGTTGAAAAAGACAACGGCATTCAGGTCATCGAAGACGACCTGCCATTCTAACCCATAGGAGGAATCACGATGTATACCAGCACCAGACCCGCCGGCGGGTCCCAAGGCGGAAACCGCGGCATGCGTAAAAGAGCCAAAAAAAGATGCTATTTCACCGACAATAAAGTCACGTATATCGACTACAAGGACTATGAACTGCTGAAACGGTTCATCTCCGAACGTGGGAAGATCCTTCCCCGCCGCGTGACCGGAACCAAGGCTTATTACCAGAAGCACCTGGCCGTCGCCATCAAGCGCGCCCGCTTCATGGCATTGCTTCCCTACGTCAAAGACTAGCGCGAAAAGACTCTTCGGAGTCTTTTTTTTCCAGTTTCGGGATGCGATTGGCAAAAACATCATAGTATGATATAATATTTTTGATATGACGAAAGGAGTGGCAAAGTGAAGAAAAGGACTCTCTTTTTCGGAATTCTGACTTTGATCGTCTTCTTGGCGCTGAGCGTGTTCGGCATCCTCTATCTTTTGCAACAGGACAATCTGCTTCTTACCATTCTCGCCGCCGCTTTGGCCGCCACGATTCTTGTCAGTGCCCTCATCAACATCATCGCCAACCGCAAACGGATCGGAACGATCCGATCGCTGGAAGAAAAACTGAAAGAAACCAACCTCTTGTCCCGTCGATTGAAAAACAGCGAAGACATCGCTTTGAGTTACCTTCCGATCGGGATGATCATTTATGACGACAATTTCACGATCACATGGGCAAACAGCATCGCCAAAGAATTCTTCTCCAACATTTTGATTGAAAGAAAACTCTCTTTTGTCCATGAAAGTCTCTTCAACATGATTCAAAAACGCGAAGGAAAATTCATTCTCAACATCTACGGAAAAGACTATGAAGTGATCCATTATCCAAAGAACCGCTGTGCCTATTTGTTTGAAGTCACCGAACGCGAAGACTTCAAAAAACGGCTTGTCGAGAACACCCCGGTGATCGGAATCCTGAGTTTGGACAACATCGAAGAAGCTACGGCCAACATGGATCTTCAGGTTCGAAACAACATCATCGGCAAATTCTTGGGCGCGATGGACAACTGGTGCAAGAAGTATGACATCTATTTCGTCAACATCCGAACCGACAAATCGATCATCAGCCTATCCAAAAAGCAGTTGGAACAGGTGATGAAAGATGAGTTTTCCATTTTGGACGGAATCAACGAAATCGCCAACCAAAACGAAATCCGCGTGACCTTGAGCGCCGGAATCGCCTGCATGGACGTTCCCTCCGATCAATTGGGCGATTATGCCGAAGAAGCCCTGAAGTTAGCGCTTGGACGCGGGGGCGACCAAGTGGTCGTCCATCTTCAGAACCAACCACTCAAGTTCTTCGGGGGTCGTAGCAACACCGTCGAAAAACGAACCAAAATTATGGCTCGGATCAATTCTCGGGCGCTGAGCGATCTCATCGCCAAAGCCGATACTACCTATGTGATCCCCCACAAAAACACCGACCTCGATGCCCTCGGCTCCGCCATCGGTCTATTGCATATGGCCCTGGGACAGAAAAAACCGGCCAAAATCGTCTTGGATTTTGACAAGATCGATCACACCTGCGCCAAAGTGGTCGACATGCTTAACCGAGAAAACGTAAAACTTCTGGAATATCTGATCGACCCCGACGATGCTTTGGAGGAAATCAATGCCAACTCGCTGGTAATCATCGTCGATCATCACAGTCCGAATCAGACGATAGAACCGAAATTGCTGGAAAAAACGAAATCCATCGCCATCATTGACCACCATCGACGCATTGATAATCTGTTGTCCGAAGTCAGCTTGAATTATGTAGAACCCTACGCCTCCTCCTCGGTCGAACTCGTCGTCGAATTGGTCGAACTCTACAACTATGAAGTGGACGTCGA